>OBJC01000003.1_pt1 | contig 99850 bp, 94 predicted proteins | sample 1481521 | NCBI WGS metagenome assembly OBJC01 (sample SAMEA2341961, study PRJEB22496) | metagenome | biome: marine; feature: hydrothermal vent; material: water | place: Pacific Ocean | collected 2011/2012 | reverse complement strand
TCCGATCTTGTAGCGGTGGAGCCAGAGCCTGGGATTCCCGACGCCCCCAAGCCTGCACCACCAGGTTCTCCAGGGGGGGCCGAGCACAAAGGTAAAGAAGCGGGTCAAGTAGAGACGGGGCCTCAGGTGATTTTACGAGGGCATGTCACCGGTGAGGGCATATCGGGAAAAATCCGCATCGACCTTTTTGATGGCGACCAACGAAATGTGGCCGGGCCCCGGCCAAAAGTGGTGGGGGTGCACGATATGCCCGCCCCCGGCGCCTTTGAATTGTCTGTTCCTGTGTCTGCGGATCGGGTGTGGATCGGTGCTTATCAGGACGCGAACAGCAACAAGCGTCCTGATAAAGGCGAGCCCTCAGGCTGGTATTCTCGAAACCCGGTCCATATGGACAATGTGCCTGACGATATTGGGATTGTGTTGACGGTAGAAGGGAAGTCCAGCGGCCTTGGTTTGGATTTTGGCGAATGAAGCTCGGTGTAGTCATCCCCTGCTTTAGGCAAACAGCGTCTTTGTTGGCGTCGGTATCCTCGGTCAGGGGTTCGCTGATTGTTGTGGTCGACGACTCGACCGATGGTGGGGTGGCGATCCCAGGGGTGGAGCGTGTTCGCACCCAAGGAGCGGTGGGCTTCGCCTCTGCGGCCAATACAGGGCTCGCATATTTGGAAGATTTGGGTTGTGAGCTTGCCTTGGTGCTCAACGATGACGCGGCCATGCGGCCAGGGGCTTTAGATGTGCTTCATCAAGCTTTCTCGGCCGGCGATGGGGCGATTGCACCGGTGCTGCACGAGCCTGAAGGTCCGGTGTTTGGCATTCGTGTACATCGGAGTGGCCGGATTCATTTGGCTCGTAAATCGGGTGCGGTTGAGGCCTTGAGTGGGGCGGCCATCATGTTGCGTTGCGCTGAGCGTTTTGATTCAGGTTTTGTACATGGTTTTGAAGACATCGAGCTGTGCGAGCGTTTATCTCAACGCGGCTTGGCCGTGAGGGTCATCGACAAAGCCCATTGCGATCACGCAGCCGGGGGTACGGTCGGTCGCCGAACCAGGCAAGCCCAGCGTGCGGGCATGGCCGGGCATTTGCGATGGCTTGGTGGCGGTGTTTTAGGTGGGCTTCGCGGTGGTTTTGCCATCGGGCTCAACATCGCGCAAGTATTGAAAGAAGGGGGGCCGGCGCCAAGATTTTTGGGCATCGCTGAAGGGGTGGCGGATCACCTTAGGGCGTCACCGCGGCGACATTGAGGGCTTTGGCCGCCTGTATGGCTTCAGCGAGGGCAGCCTCGAGGAGAATCAAATACAGCAAAACTTCTCGGCGAGCTTCGTGCAAAGCCCCACCTTCGAGTTGGGGTGCATCGGACCACAATCCACCGATATTCAGAGGTGCTGTTGCCCAGTCCGATGAGCCGCGGGTGAGCACGGAGTATTGGCCAGGGTCGTAGATTGTGCCCACCAGGGCCCGAAAGTCCCCAGGGTTTCCGATGGGGTCGAGGCGATTTCTCAAAAAGAAGACTGCATCGGCCAAGAGCGCCTCTTGGGTGGGGCTCAAGGTTGCCAAAAAGTCTCGTTGTGCCTCAAAAACCGCCCGGATGCCTTGTAAGCGTAACTTCAGCAACTCTCGTTCTCGTTCACCACCGGTACGCATCTCTTTGAGCGCATGGGTGAAGGTGGTCATCTCAGGAGCATCGATGGCTTTTCCATCTTTTAGGTGGGTCCAAATTTCAGCGTAAATCCCTGCCTCGTCACCTAGCCATCGGTTGCTCGCCTCGGCCTCGGCCTTGGAGATGCGCTGGCGGCGGTTGTCCGCCAAGGCCCTGAGTGCATCCAGGCGATCGAGTTGACTTAGGCTCAAATTAAGGTGGCGCAACCAGATCAATATGCGGACGCGCTGCGCTTTTGGGCCGAAGGCTGGCAGTGCCGGAATGTCGTAGAGGAGTTGATACAGTGGCGGCTGAGCGTTGCGGTCGAGATTGTCGATCGCGGTTTGTGTTGGCAAGAGTCGGGGGTTTTTCTCACAGCCCAACCCGAAGAACACAAAGCAAAGCGAAAGCATTAATGAGGTGATAGCCGTGTTGTGAGTGGTGCCCATACTGGACCTACTGTAAGATGCCCGGGCCACAATGCCGAAATTACAGACCAGCACCACCCCGCCTGCCGTCATCGCTGCCATGGCTGCGCTGCTATTGAGTGTGTTGCTGACTTGGCCGGTCGTCCTGTATCCAGACACCTTGTTGCTTGGGCATCCTGGTAATGACAATTGGAACCATGTCTGGGGCTATTGGTGGGTCGCAGAGGCGTTATCCCAGGGTGAGTGGCCAGCCTGGACGCCGCTTTTGTCATACCCTCAAGGGGGTACGCTCTACTTTATTGACACTGTTCAAGCTTTGATTTCTGCGCCGATCCAATGGTTGATGGGCCCTGCGGTGGCCTATAATTTGGTGATGATGTTCGGCTTTGCCTTGTCGGCTTGGGGTGCTTGGTTGTTGGCCTTTCGGCTTACGGGCGACCCGATATCGAGTGGCATCGCGATGGTGATTTATGGGGCATCACCGCACTTGCTTGGTCAGGCCTACAATGGCATCTCCGAGACGGTGTGTGCGGGATGGCTACCGATAGCCATGTGGGCTTTGGTTCACTTTTTGGATCGCCCCACATGGCGCCGGGCCTTGGGTTTGGGTTTGGCGATGGCCATTACCATGCTGACGAGTTGGTATTATGGCCTGTTTGCCGTCATCGCGACTGCGGTAATTTTGGGATGGCGGGCGGCCCGACAACCGTGGGTACAGCCGTGGGTTCGGAGCTTGATTCGTTTGAGTGGTGCGGGCATCACAGGGTTGATTTTGGTGGGTCCTCTGCTGGTCTTATTTCGGGCCTCACTCGATGCGCCAGATGCCCTCGTTAGTCGTGATCCCGCTTTTGTTCAGGCCAGTTTGCTCTACCATAATATCACTGATTTAGTGGCCTTTTTTGAGCCCACAAAGCTCCCCAGTCCAGACCTTTTGGCCCTTTATGGCGAAGAGTTGGTGATCGTGATTTACCTGGGTTGGGTGGGTTTGGCTTTGGGTGGATATGCGCTGGTCGCCACCCGGCGTCATCGTCAGTTCGGCCCATGGATTTGGCTGGGACTCTTCTTCTTTATTTTCTCTCTCGGCCCATATTTGAATATGTTTGGCGGCATGGTTGAGTTTGATGGCCGCCGAATACCGTTGCCTTTTTTGCCTCTCTTTGATGCCTTTCCATTGTTTTCTCGCATCTCGCACCCCTTTCGTTTTGTGGTGGGGGTGTCTTTGGCGGTCGCTTTGATTGGGGCTTCGGGTTTGCGTCATATGACCCGGCATGCCTCTGTTCGGACGCGTTTGTCCTTGGTTTTCGCCTTGGCGGCTTTGTCTTTGATGGAGTTTCACCTCGCCTCGCCAGCCACCCTGCCTGTGCCCACATCAGATGCGACGGTCCCCTTGGCTTATGGTGAGATGGCGGCAGACCCATCGCCCGGCGCTGTGCTGGACCTGCCCTTGACTGTGCCCAACCTCGAGCGGGCGGTATATGTTTGGTATCAAAGCGTTCACCTCCGCCCTGTGCCTTGGGGCCTGAACGATCCAATGCCTGAAGAACTCCTTAAAAACCGGCTTACAGCGACCTTGATTCGCTTGGAGGCCCATCGCTCATTGTCCTTGAGCCCAGGCTTGCCTGAATTGGACATGGTGGTGGGCTCGATGGCCTTGGCGGCTCAGGGCTATCGTTACATCGTTCTCCATGAGCGGCTGTATCCAGAATTTAAGCGCGTCCAAGTTGAGGCCTTGCTGACCGGCTTATTCGGTGCGCCCCGTCGCTATGCCGTCGACGGTTTACAGGTGTACACCTTATGAGCCGGGGACTAAATCGGGCGATCGAGTTGCTGGTCTTGGTGTGCTTGTTCGGGGGGATAGCCGCCGCGCTTACCTGGCCGATGGTGGTTCAGCTCGATCGGCAGGTGGTTGGGGGCGGTGAGTTTGGCGGCTGGCTGTGGCGCATTTGGTGGCACTTTCAAGAGATAGAAGCCTTGGTGGTGAGCGAGCTTGGTGCTTTTGAAAAATTACGCCACTTGGTCAGCTTGGGTCGGTATCCCGAGACGGGGAATGTGCTCGATATTTTGACCTTGAGCTATCCTTTGGACCAGTGGCTCGGGTTTCCTTGGCATCACAACCTGAAGGTGTTGATCATTCTGATCGGCAATGGTTTGTGTGGATTTTGGCTGGCTCGAGGCTTTACCCCCTCTCGGAGTGTGGCCTTTGCCGCGGCTTGTGTGGCGGTGGTCAACCCGTTGGTCATCGTGGACATCAACGGTACCGGCCTTCGGCAGGTCTTGTTGTGGTGGCTGTTGCTGTTTCCAATCACCCTCACCCGTGCGACCCGATCAACGCGGCTAATTGATGGTTTTTGGGTGGGCGTGGTCTTTACCTTGGTGAGTGCTTTTTATTGGTTTTATGGGCTGTTTGCGGTCATTTTTGCCGTGATTTGGATCGGACATTGGTGGGTGACTCAGCGCCCCTCTTTCGGTCGGGCCCTGGGTTGGATGAGTGTGGCGGCCACAGTGGCTGTCTTTGGCCTGATCTTGTTTTTACTCCCGTACTTTGCGGCGGGAGACCCCATGAAGGGGTCGATGGTAAGTTTGCCAGAGCTCAGCTTTTTCCTGGATTTTCCAGCATACGATACCGTGATTTCGGCCCCATTAAGGCCGACGACCTATGAAGAAAATGTGCTCAGTTCCTTGCGGCGGGTCATCGTCAGTTCTTGGCCGGCAGACCATGTGATCAACCCCTTTCATGGGATGAAGTCCTTTCCGACTTTGGTGTTTTTTGCTGGGGTCTTGCCAGCAGTGTTTTTAAAGCGTGCGCGGGTGTGGCTGTTGGTGTGGGTGGTCTTTTGGTTGGGCACCATGGGGCCATTTTTGAAGCTGGGGGCAGACCGGGACTCCACGGATGTGATTTTAATCGGGGAGTATGTGGTGCGGCTACCGTGGACTTGGATGTTCAAGTGGCTCCCCGGCATGTCTCGGATGTTCGCCCCCTATCGAATGAGCGCGATGATGGTGGTCTCTTCGGTGGTTTTAGTTGCAATGGGGCTCAATGCTATTCGTGGACGTTGGCGGTATTGGGCCACGGCAATTGTGGGCTTAAGCGTGGTGGTGCAGCCTTTTTGGCATATCGACACCGGGCCTGTGGCCGAGGGTGTTCAAAAACCACCGGTGTGGCGGATTCCGGGGGTCGTTAGTCCTTTCGATGTGCCCGATTGGTACACTGCACTTCAGCCCGACGGAAAGGAAGGCATCATCGAGCTACCGTTGGAGCAGCAACAAGATTTGATGTGTGTTTACCAAGTTTTTCATGGCCAAAAACTATATCGATCATGGGCGGGAGCCCCGGCTGTTCCGCCGATATTTAGGTCCGAGGGTGGTGGGCCTGCTGGGGATAGAATGCGATGGCTGGCTGAAGGCGAGGTTGAGCATGGTGCGCTCGAGGACGCGTTCCTGATTTTGTCACGTGACCCTCTCAGCGCAGTTTTGGGCGAGGTCAGCGATGTGGAGGTGGCGACCTTGATGGAAGGTGGTGGCTACCGTTGGCTGATTGTGCATGAGCGTGGCTACTATTTGTTGGACCCCCATGAAGGTGGGGTGTTGTATCGTGACGCCATGCGGCGGATAGGCGAACGGCTGGGTTTGGAGGCTGTCGAGCTGTATGAGCATGGCTTGGATGTGGCCGAGGATACCCACCTCACACGGGATGTGGCGCCCGCGTGGATTCCGATGCCGGGTAAGGATGTGAGCGTTCCCCTCGATCAAACTGCACGGCGAATGATGATGGCGGTATTTGATTTGTCGGTTTGGAGGGCGGCTCATCCGGATCTTGAAATACCAGAAATCGTGTCTTCGCAACCACCGATGCCGGGTGAAGGGCTACCAGGTTCACAGCCGCCTCCGCCGCCCCCAACACCCCAAGCTGAAGCTGCGCCTTGACTTGGGCTGTGTCTCATGCGTTGATCTTATGACCGCGTTTGTATTCGATTCGGATTAGGCAATGGCCACACCATGAACAGAACTCTTAATATTGCTGCTTTATTGATGCTGACGGGCTGCTATGCCGCCACACGGTCCACCGTGGACTTGGGAAGGGTAGAGCGCAAGCTCGCCGCGGCGAAGGCTGCTGATGCTCATTTACATGCGGTGTATGCCTGGACCATGGCCCACGAGTACACCAAAAAAGCGCGCGATGAATGGGGGCATTCCGACTATGAAGCGGCGGAAGCGATGATGAAAAAGGCCGGGCAGTGGGCGGATCAAGCCTTGCAACAGGCCCGTTTGGCACCGAAAGAAGAAAAATGGGGCACCGAGCAACTTCAAGACGAAGCGGAAACGCCCGCCGATCACTGGACTGCTATTCCTGGGGAGAGGGACTGATGCGCTGGTTCTTTTTACTCGGTCTTGGTGGGTGTCTTCAGGCGGCGAAACTGCCTGCTGAGCATGTGGCACTCAAGGCCCAATTGGCTGAGATGAACAAGGATAAATGGGCATCTGAGTGCGCGCCAAAGCAGAGTGCGCTTGCGACCTCACACGCTGACTTTTTGTCGGTTGAGTTTGAACAAGGCGATGTACGGCGGGCCACTGAGCACATGAACACGGCGCGGGCGGCGGCTGGACAGGCGATCACCAAAGCGGATGCATGTCGGCCGAAAGACCGCGATGGCGACGGTATTTGGGATCACGAAGACAAGTGCCCTGATGAGCCCGAGGACTTTGATGGTCACCTCGACGAAGATGGTTGTCCGGACTTCGATCGGGATGAAGACCTGATTGAAGACGCCAAGGATCTGTGCCCGGATGAGCCCGAAGATCGGGATGATTTTCAAGATGAAGATGGTTGTCCAGATTTGGATAACGATGAAGATGGCATCTTGGACACAGACGATAAATGTCCGAATGAGCCAGAGACCATGAATGGGTACTTGGACACCGATGGCTGCCCGGATTCAGGCCCAAGTGGGGTGGAGATCTCGCGTGATCAAATCGTGATCGGCGAAAAAGTACTCTTTGCTACGGGCCGGTCCACCATCAAGACTGTGAGTCACACCATCTTGAATGCAGTGGTCGCGGTGTTGGCGGATTATCCAGAGATTCACGTGCGGGTAGAGGGCCATACCGACGCACAGGGCTCAGCCAGTGCCAACCAACGCTTGAGCGAGCGTCGGGCTTTGGCCGTGCGAGAGTATTTGGTCAGCCAAGGTGTTGCTGATGGGCGGCTGAAGTCCAAGGGCTTGGGCGAAAATACCCCGATTGACACCAACCGAACACGGTCAGGGCGAGCGAATAACCGCCGGGTGGAGTTTCATATCACCAAGGGTGGGCAATAGGTCAGGGGGTCAGGACCGATGATGTGTGGGCAATATTCAGGCCGAAGGGCCCCTCGTGCAGCGAACAGTCCGGCCACCTCCAACGACCGTGAACGCCAACCCATCGTGGCGCTCAATGCTAATCGTTGAACATGTCGCCGATCGCACCCAAAACAGACCACACGCGCTTGGTGTTTGACCCCATGCAAGGCTTGTCTGAGAGGGCATTGACGAACACAACAGCCTGGGCCGCAGTGGGCGTACCCTGAAAAATACCGTCAGCGTGTCCATCACCAAGGTATCCACGGGGTTTTGTTAGGCGAGCACCCCAGTCGATAAGCCCAACAAGGGACATATTGCCCGAGTCGGTTTTCACTTGCCGTACCAGCCTTAGCCCCGGCCCAGAGCGTCGCCCAAGACCGATGAGAATTACCGCAGGTCTCAGTATTCGAATTTGCCGCAAGGCAGCATCAAGGCTCACCTGGGGCGTCACCTCAAAGTCGTCTCGAAGCCCGTCTAGGAGCAGGAGCCGACGGTGTACCTTGGGTTCGACCACAAGCACCGTGGGCTTCATTTTTGGCCCCTCAAAAAAGTGAGCAACTCGGCGCCGGTGATGGGGTGGCCCGTAAACAGTTCAAAGGCCAACGCTCCTTGGTGGGCCAGCATGCCCAGGCCGTCGTAAAAGCGGACACCAGCATCTTCGCAGCGTGTTTGGGCCGGCGGTACCGCCATCCAGTAGTTGACGTCCACCCAGGTGGCTTGTGGTCCTCCAAGTCGTTTGGGCTCGAAGGTCCCGATGGTTGGGGCTGCGGGACCGGCTGTGCAGTTGACCACCAAGGCTGCCGACCCGGCGACGAGACCGAAGGCCTTGGCATCCAAGGGCCCCACATCGATCCGACCATCGGGAAAGCTGGCCTTTAGCGCGCTCGCCGCCTGTTTTGCCCGCGCCTGGCTGCGGTTTAAAATGCTGATGCGGGCCGCTTTGCGGTCCAAAAGCCCAGAGGCCACCGCCCGTGCCGCACCACCCGCACCCAAGATGATCGCATGGATACCCTCGATTTGTGGTCCGGCCTCCTCAGAGAGCGCCCGAATAAAGCCTTCGCCATCGGTGTTAAATCCCACCAGCTCACCATCGGTCTGAATGACCACATTCACGGCACCGGCCTCTGCAGCGGCGGTTGTCGTGGTGTTCAGCAGGGGCATCACCGCCTCTTTGAAGGGCACGGTGAGGTTGACGCCATCGAGGCCCATGACCCGGATTAAGTCGGCTACTTTTTGAGCATTTTTTGGGTCGACATCGAAGGCAAGATAAACCGCATCGATCTCAAAACGGGCAAAAAGAGTGTTGTACATCGCCGGGGACAGCGAATGACGAACAGGATGGCCGATAAGCCCAAAAATCCGCGTATGACCGGTGATCGGGATGGCCTTCATTCGGCTAACGCCGTGCGTGCCAGACCAATGTCGAGTTGAATCTGTGTGCGAAGCGCCTCAGCGCCTTCAAATTGCTGCTCGCCCCTCAGTCGTACGATGAATTCCACGCAAAGCTCATTGCCGTACAGATCACCCGAAAAGTCCAGCAGATGGACCTCTATCAAAAAACCATGGCCATCAAATGTGGGACGGGTTCCGAGATTGGCGACCCCATTATGCCATGGCCCGCGTTCCACCTGTACCCGCACCGCATACACGCCACGAGAGGGGATAAGCAAGGCGTCGGTCCGTAGATTTGCGGTCGGAAAACCAAGGGTGCGGCCGCGTGCTTTACCGGCAACAACCGTCCCGCGGATTCGGTGGGCACACCCCAAAAGTTTGGCAGCATCGGCAACATGTCCATCGCCCACTAGGCTGCGAATTTTACTAGAACTCACAGGCTTACCATTAATTTCCAGGGCTTTAACTTCAGTTATTTCCATGTCTGGGAAGGCTGATCTTATGGTGCTGATATTTCCTTTTCGCTGACAACCAAAGCGGGTGTCATAGCCCAAAACCATGGCCAATGGTTGTATGCGCGAACCCAATACTTCGGCGATAAACCAGCTGGGCGGATGTAGGGCGAAAGCCCGGGTGAAACGCTCTACCACCATAATATCAACGCCCAACTCACCCAAAATCCGAACCTTATCGGGCCAAGTCTGGATGCGTGGTGGGTGAGCGTCTGGGGACAGCACCACCCGTGGTGGAGGGTCAAAGGTGTAAACCGCAGCGGGTGCGTTGAGGGTTCTGGCCGTCTCAACGAGCTTGGCGATCAGGTGTCGGTGCCCCAGGTGTAGGCCATCGAAGTTTCCGATGGCGAGCACAGGCCGAGGGAGATCACTCGGGTAGGCAGCGGAGCCGGCAAAGACTTGTAGCATCGAACTCGATTATCCCGTACGCCCCGAAGCCGGGGGTTTAGGGGATGAGATTCAGTCGGGGTTCGCCAAACAAATAGCCTTGCATCAGGTCGACCCCAGCATCAGCGAGCGCTTGGGCTTCTTCTTCGGTCTCGACGCCTTCGGCGACAACCTCAGACCCGGTGGCCGATGCGAAGTTGCATAATAAATCAACCAAGCGGCGTTTGTGGTTGTCTGCGTTGACGTTTCGGACAATCGACATGTCCACTTTCATAAAATGAGGCTGGAGCTCTGCGAGCATATTGAGGGCGGCGTACCCAGAGCCGAGATCGTCGATGGCGATTTGAAAGCCCATCTCTTTGACCCGCTCTAAGGCGGTCTGCCAAGAGAAGTTGGAGCTATATTCAGCGCGCTCGGTGATTTCCAATACCACCCTGTCCGACCATAATTGGAGCACCTCCATACGGGTGGACAGTGCGGCGGAGTCCACCAACTCTTGGGGGTGAAGGTTCATGAAAATATGGGCAGAATCTGGAAGGCGCATCAGCCATTCAGCTGCGCGGGCGACCACCACAGAGCCCAGCTCTCTCAGCATTCCATGCCGCTCTGCTGCAGCCAAGACTGGGCCTGGGCCGTCGAGGATTGGGTGAGAGGACCGCAGCAACACTTCATAGCCAAAAAGGGTGTTGCTCGATGTACGTATGATGGGTTGAATGGCCAAACGCAGGCCGCTGCCCTTGATGACTTCGGAGATTTGTCTGCGTTCCTGGGCAGAGCCCACCCCCCGTTGATTCTGAAGCATAGCGGTCAGACGCCGGTAATTGGCGAGTGCCTCATTTACTGTCTCAACCAAAGTGTTGGCATCGAAGGGCTTTTCGATCACCCGAGAGACCTTTCCAACATTCACTGCGGTCACAACCAAAGGCAGCACCAGCTCACCGGTCATCAACATCCGCACACAACGAGGCTGAATATCTCGCAGCCGCTGGAGTACCTCAAGCCCGTCCATTTGGGGAAGCTTGTAGTCGACAATGGCCACATCGAAGGGCTGAGAGTTTGCGCAGTCCAAAGAGTCCTCACCTCTGCTTTGCGCAGAGACATCGTGGCCAGCCCGGGACAAGACCCGCTCCACGGAACGGAGGACTATCTGATCATCATCAACCACTAAGATGCGTGCCAAAACAGTGTCCTATGCCGAAGCGCTCGATTTGATGATGCAATCGGGAAGCTCGGTGGACGGCTTTCCAAAAAGGTACCCTTGGAGCAGGTGGGCGCCGCATACGCGCAGGGCTGAAGCCTCGTCTTGAGTCTCAACGCCCTCTGCGATCAAGGTGGCGTCGGTGGCCTCTGCGAAACGGGTGAGCAAGTCCACAAGACGTTGCTTTCTGGGGTCGCAATCTATGCCGCGAACGATCGACATATCGACTTTAATAAAGCTCGGCTGAAGCTCAGCGAGCACGCTCAATGAACTGTAGCCGGCACCCAAATCGTCAACCGCGATCGCAAACCCCATCGCGGTCACCCGCTCGACGCTCTCGTCCCATGCCTCGATGCCTTGAAGTCGGCTGCGCTCGGTGATCTCCAACACCACACGCTTGGCCCAAGGCTTGAGGGGCTCCAAGCTGGCACACATGCCATCTGGGTCGGCGAGTTCATCGGGGTGGAGGTTCATGAACAGCTTGATGCCCTGCGGTATTTTTGGGATCCACTCTGCGGCGTGAAGGCTGACCGCGCGCCCGAGTTGTGGCAGCATATCGTGTCGTTCTGCTGCCCGAATGATGGACAGTGGCCCGTCCAAAACGCTGTGAGTCGAGCGAAGCAAGCACTCAAAAGCTTGGATGGAGGAGTCTTTTCCGGACACGATTGGCTGTAGGGCCAGCCGGGTATATCCACCGTCTAAGCATGCCTCGAGCATGGTCCGTTCATGGGCGGAGGCGGCTTGTTCTTGGACTTGGTAGACCTCCATCATTCGTCGTCGGGCGGTCATCGCATCCTCGACGGCGCTGATCAGTCCTACCGACTCGAAGGGTTTCTCCACCACCCGCATGACCTCGCCACGGTTGACGGCGTCCATAATCATGGGCAGGTCTAAAGCGCCTGTCACCAAGATTCGCAAACAGCCAGGCTGAACCTCGCGGAGGCGTTGAAGCACTTCCAGACCGTCGATAAAGGGGAGGTGATAGTCGACCAAGGCCACATCGAAGGCCCGATCGGAGGCGAGTTGTAGGGCGTCGGCACCATCCCCGGCAGGCACGACCTCATGACCGGCGTTGACCAAGATGCGGGAGATGCAGCGACGAACCAGTGGGTCGTCATCGACCGCCAAAATGCGCGCCATAAAAAGCATCTCCTCATTTAGGGGCCTGAGATGGCCGAGAGCTACCTCCGCATTATGCATGAGTTCGAGCCCCGACGGATCGCCCTTTGGTGATAATCCACCCAAGAGTCAGGAGAGATGAACCATGAAGGTATTGATAGCAGATAAAATGGCCGCAGTGGTACGCCCCGCTTTGGAGGCCCTCGGTTGCCAGGTAACGCAGGATGTAGGCCTGTCAGGGCCGAGTTTGGTTGCAGCGTTGGCCGAGCATGATCCCGCTGTTTTGGTGGTTCGCTCAACCAGGGTCAACCCCGAGCATCTTGAGGCGGCCCGCTCTCTGAGTGTGGTGGTTCGTGCTGGGGCAGGGGTCAACACCATCGCTGTGGACGTCGCGAGCGCGCGGGGTGTGTATGTGGCGAACTGTCCGGGTAAAAATGCAGCTGCGGTCGCTGAGTTGGCCTTTGGTCATATGCTCAACGCAGATCGGCGCATCGCTGATAATGTCGCGAGCCTGCGTGCCGGAGAATGGAAGAAAAAGGTTTTCGCCAAAGGCACACGTGGCCTCAAAGGGCGGACGCTTGGCTTGATCGGTATGGGCAATATCGGTGCGGAGGTCGCGCGTCGTGCCAAGGCCTTCGATATGGGTGTGGTCGCCTGGGATATTTCCTTGACCCCAAGTCGGGCCAAAGACCTCGGCATTGAGCAAGCTCAAAGTGCTGTGGCTGTTGCTGAGCGTGCGGATGTGTTGAGCGTTCACGTGGCGCTTAACGCCCACACAAGAGGCTTAATTTCCGATGATGTTTTGGGCGCGATGAAGCCCGGCGCCATTTTTATCAACACATCTCGCGGTGAGGTTGTGGATGAAGCGGCCTTGATGAACGCCATTAAATCCAAGGGAATCAAGGCAGGGATAGACGTATTTTGTAATGAGCCTGGCCAAGATGAAGCGTGGTCGACACCCTTGGCCGCACTCGACGGGGTGTACGGAACACATCATATCGGCGCGAGCACTGAGCAGGCATCAGAGGCTGTGGGCGACGAGGTTGTCCGGATTGTGAGCGCTTGGAAAAACTCAGGCGCTGTACCCAACTGCGTCAACTTGGCCACTGGGCGACATGCCACCCATTTGTTGGTTGTGCGGCACAAAGACAAGGTGGGGGTTTTGGCCCGGGTGTTGACCACCCTCAGAACGGGTGAGATTAACGTTCAAGAGATGCAAAACATCGTTTTTGATGGCGCGCATGCAGCCTGTGCACATATTCAGGTCGATTCGGCACCCTCAGCGGCTCTGGTTTCTGAGATAGAGGCCAATGAAGCCATTTTCGCGGTCGATGTGGTCGCCATGGAGGGGTCATGAGTCGCGCCCATAATTTTTCTGCTGGTCCAGCGGTCCTGCCGGTGAGCGTGATCTCACAGCTTGCCGCTGCGTTGCCAAATTTTCAAAACACGGGGCTTGGCTTGATGGAAATCTCCCATCGGTCGGTGGCCTTTGACCGTGTGCATCGCTCGGCTGAGGAGCGGCTTCGTCGCGTGATGGGCATTCCTGATGATTATAAGGTGCTGTTTTTACAAGGTGGTGCCAGCCTGCAGTTTTTGATGACCGCGATGAATTTGATAGGGCCCGGTGAGTCCGCTGACTTTGTGCTGACCGGGACATGGTCTCAAAAAGCCCTGAAGGAAGCTCAGCGGGTGGCTGCTGGTCGTGCGGTTTGGGATGGCGAGTCCACCCGGTTTGATCGCCTACCGACCCACATTGAGGTCGATCCAAAGGCTGCCTATTTGGCCTACACCACCAACAACACCATTTATGGCACTCAGTTTCAAACCCACCCAGAGACTGGGAATGTCCCCCTCGTCGCCGATATGAGTTCGGACATCTGCAGCCGTGTTGTCGATGTGGCGGCCCATGGTTTGATTTATGCGGGCGCTCAGAAGAACTTGGGCCCATCGGGTGTGACGGCCATCATCTTGAGCCCTTGGGCCATGGCGAAGTCCCCTGGCGGGCTTTCCTCTATGTTGGACTACAAGCTGCAGGTCGACAAACGGGGCCTATTTAATACCCCAAACACCTTCGGCATCTACGCGCTTGAGCGGGTTTTGGCTTGGATAGAGGACATGGGTGGCATGGGGCCGATGACTGAGCGAAACGAGGCCAAGGCCGCGGCGCTGTATGCGGAGATAGATCGCACGGACTTTTGGACTGGACACGCAGTCGAGGAAAACCGCTCCAAAATGAACATCACCTTTCGCACGCCCACAGCCGAACTCGACGCCAAGTTTTTGGCAGAGGCAGAGGCTGCACACCTGATGGGTTTGAAGGGGCACCGCTCGGTTGGCGGTCTGAGGGCGAGTATTTACAATGCATGCGAGCCTGAGTCGGCGCGCGCGCTTGTGGACTTTATGCGTACATTTGAGACTTCATATGGCTGATGAGCCTGGTCGGCCTTTCAGCCCTCAGCCGCTGCGTGCGGCGGTCCATTCGAGCTCTCCAGCGGTTTTGATGCCGGAGTCTGCGAAGGCGGCCTTGACCCTTTCGGTGACATCGGTGCCAAATGGGGTCTCGTAGCGGCCATCGAAGACATAGGCTTTGACGGTGAGATCGAGCGCAAAACGCTCAGCGCCATTGGGGACTGGGCCCTCTCGGACGCTGATGGTGATGGGGCGATCGATATAGACATAGCGGCTTGAGGCGGTGGCTTCGTAGACGATGCGCTTGGCCGCAGCGATGTCTTCATTGCAGCCAATCCAAAAGGAAAAGACGCACATTTGGTGCAATGAGCCTGCATTCGCCGAAGATACTGGGTCGTTCAAAAATCTGTGGTTGGGAATGGAGACCAGGTTGTCGTCGAGGGTCTGTATCCGAACGGCCCGCAGCCCGATTTCGATGACCTCGCCGTAGATATCTCCGAATTTAATGCGGTCACCGACTTGGAATGGGCGGTCAAAGAGCAGAATGATACCGGCTATCAAAGAGGCGAGCAGGTCTTTGAAAGCAAAGCCGATGGCGACCGCCGCTGTACCGCTCACGGCGAGCATGGCCTCTGAAGAGAAGGAGAAAAGAGCGCTCGCGACCAACACTGTTGTGACGAGTAAGATTAAAAACCGGATGATGGCGCTGATTTGCTTGAACAGCAGTCGCTGTTGGTTGATGCGTTCACCCAAAGCACCAAGGGACCGTGTAGCAATGCTGCCGGTGACGAGGGCTATCAAGATGACGATCAAGGCAAAGGGCAGCCTGTCCCAGACGATAAATTCGAGTAAATTGGGGGCGGTGTCCATGGTTTAGCCCTTGTGTAGAAAGCTACGACGCCGGAGATGGCGCTCGACAGCAGGCAGCCAGTTGAGGCGAATTTTATAACGGCCTGAGTTGGTTTCGGTGATCAAAGTGAGCTGTTCAAGCCCGCGACAGGCCGCACGAACACGGGGTTGAGGGATGTTGAGCACGATGGAGAGCTCAGGGACGGAGATGTCTTCGTGCAAGGTGATGGCGGTGAGGCTGAAAAGTTCGCCGTCGGTGAGTTGTTCGAGTTCGGTGCTGTCGTGTGCCCGGGGAACACCGACCAAGAGCACGCCCTCAGTGGCGCAAGGTTGAAGCCCATCGAGCCACAGCTTGGCTGCGACCGTGGGGTTTCCTTGGCTGGCCTCTACCATCAATCGCCAATAGGCACGTTCAGCGCGTTCGAGCAGGCGGGCGCGATTGGTGCCGGTTGATTGGCGCTGAGTCATGGCTTCAAAACTGGCCTTAAAGCCGGCGGCTCTTGTGCGAGCATGAAGCCAGGCGGACATATCGGCAGGGCCAGTTGGGCCGAGATGAACTTTGTGAGAAAATACGCCCACGTTGCCGACTTGCTCCATCGAGGCCAAAAAGGTCCAGGCGGGCTCGTGAAGAGAGGCCACCCAAAAATGGCGTTTGGCGGTGGCTTGCATGACATCCAGGACTGCATCAAGGCCATGATAGTGGCCGACCGTGCGCAAAAACAGGCGGTGCAAATCCGAGATCAAAAACACGTGACTCGGTTTGACCTGCAAGGCTTCGATGACCGATTCGGTGTTTGGGCTGGCCGTGATGTTCGCTGTTTGGATTAACCAATTGAGGGCTGCGGTTTTTGTGGTGTGACCTGCAGGCACGGTGCTTTGGGTGGTGGCATTGCCGAGGTGTTCACCCAGTTGCGCCAAGAGTACCGTTTTTCCAGCCCCGCGATCTCCGGTGAGTGCGACCATTCCGCGGCGGGGGTCGGTGGTCCAAGTGGCATGAAGTTGGACGATCTCCGCGATGGTTTCATCCCGGTTCAAAAATTGTAAGGCCCCAGCGCCAATGGCCTTTCGCGTCCCGATGCCCAAGGGCGCTCGGGGTGCTTTGGGGTTGTCTCGGAGTTGCCGGCGGGCCAAGGCTGCGCCCAACCAAGACAGTCCGGCACGACTCTCGATCAAGCCATTGAGCAGAGCGATCAGAAGGCGGACGCTCAGCAACACGATGGCGGTCGCGGCCCGGGCGATGTTCATCAATGATGAAGCGGGTCGGTTGATGCCGGCTATCCATCGGGCGATGGCTGTCTCAGCACCCCCCTCAGCGATTCGTGTGCGCAGGGTGTCGCCCCATTTATGCATGCCCAAGCCAAGGGCCAAGATGCTCACAACGCCGATGAAATTAGAGACGATCAAGCTCGAGTGATGGGCGTCTAAAATAGACTCTAATAAGTGTACGGAGATGATGTTGATGGCGATTAAATTGCCGAAAACATTGATGACCCACAACACAGCTTGCCGGGTTTTAGGGTCGGTGACGTACAGGGCAGGACGGGTCTGTGAGGGGCCGATCAAGGCAAGTCCAGTGAAGGACCAAGCCAGGCGTACCGATGCGGTCAATGCGGGGATGAGGGCGATCCATGCCAAAAGCGGTGCGGGCTCAGCGAGCCATCGGAAGACCATGGCGGCGCCGAGGACCTTGATGAGGCTTTGGGTGGCACGCCCTAGGGGTGCGGCCAGGGTGCCGATGTCACCCGCGACCATCCAGGCTGGAAATTGTGTCCCACTATCCCACGTGCCGCCGTCTTTTCCGGATTCGAGTTCGTCGAGCAGTCTTCGAACCCAGTAGGGCGCTCGGCCGTGAACCCAGATGAAAAAGAATAAAAATAAGGCCAACTCCATCAAGCCTAAAAAGAGGCCGCCGAGGGCTTGAATCTGATTGACGTCTTTTGGGGCTTTCAACCAAGCGTGTTGGGTTTTTCGCCATGAAAACTGAAGATCTAGGGGTATCGCTAAGATTTCCGTTTGGATGTTTTGTAGTTGAGTGTTTTGAATCTTGGCCAGGGCCGCTTCACTGGCGAGTTGGCGGGCCTCGCGGCGAATGGTTCTCGACATTGAAAGCTGTCTAGACATGTCATCGGCGGCGGTATCTTGGCCATCTAAAACAGCTTGGTCGCGGGCATTGAGGAGTTGGTTTATCAGCGCGCAGGCATCGAGATAGCTTTGATCGATGGCCGTGGTGCGATCGAACGATGCGGGAGGCAAGCGTTGAGCGGATGCCCACTGGGTGGCGAGGGCTCGGGCGAGTGAGGGTGGCCCCTCGGGGATGGCTTGTGTGTGAGCCTCAAGTGTGTTGGGTGTTGGCTGAGCCTCCGCATTTGCAGAGAACACATACAGTGCGCACCCGAAGGCGATCGCTGAGGCTTTGAGCAGTGTCATGACTTCGGTAGTTTACGCAAATCGATTGAGAAGGTCTCAAAGCCTCGCTAATCCGGTTCAGAGGCGATAGTTGAAGCGATGGCTAAATCATTCGATCAAGCTGCCCAGATTCGTCAGCGATTGGCGGCAGAACGGGGCAATGCGTTTTCCCAAGGTGGCGCGGCCATCGCCATGCTGTACCCAAGCCCCTACCGAGCGGGGATGAGCTCGGTCGGCTTTCAGTGGATCATCAAAATTCTGCGTGATGCGGGCTATCAGGTCGAGCGCGCCTTTCTCCCCGATGATGTCGACGCTTGGCGCAAAAGTCGGGTGCCGCTGTACACCTACGAAACAAAGCGTCCTCTGGCGCACTTTTCGGTGATCGGCGTGAGTTTGGCTTACGAGTTGGAGTTGGCTGGCTTGATTCGTGCTCTGGAGTTGGCGGGAATTCCGCCTTTGCGCAAGGACCGAGACCATCGGCATCCCCGCATTGTCTTGGGTGGGCCGCTCACCTTCTCCAATCCTTTACCAGCGGCTCCGTTTGTGGACGCGATGCTGCTCGGTGAGGCAGAAGATGTGGTGATTCCGGCTTTTGAGGCGGCCCTGCATACCCGATCAGATGGTTGGCTTGATGAGATCGCGGCCCTCGCAGGGGGCTATGCGCCCGAGCTTCATGGCCAATGTCTGCCTGCGGTGGCGAAGGCCTCAGATGAGAGGCTTCCTGCTTTCGCGCCGATATTGGCACCCGACGCAGAGCTCTCCGATATGTTTTTGATCGAGGGCGAGCGGGGCTGTCATCGGACCTGTAGCTTTTGCGTGATGCGTCGCTCTACCAATGGCGGCATGCGCTTGGTGAGTCCAGAGCGAATCATGTCCTTTGTGCCTGAGCATGCGCCTCGGGTTGGCTTGGTTGGGGCTGCGATTTCAGATCATCCTCAGTTGGTGGGCTTGCTTGAGGAGATCATCGCCAGTGGGCGGGGTGTGGGCATCAGTTCTCTGCGTGCAGATCGGGTGGCGCGCAAGCCGGACATCGCGCGCTTGCTTCGTAAGGGTGGCTACAAAACCCTCACCGTTGCTTCCGATGCGGCCTCTCAGCGGCTGCGCAAGATAATCGCCAAGGGCACCAAAGAATCTCATTTGATCGATTGTGCCAAGCTGGCTGCTGAGCATAAGTACAAGGTGATGAAGGTTTATATGATGGTCGGCGTGCCCGAAGAGCAAGAAGAAGACATCGACGAGTTGATTCGATTTACCACCGAATTGGCCGCGATTTGCCCTGTTTCTCTTGGCATTGCACCCTTTGTTCCCAAGCGAAACACCCCGCTTGATACGGCAGAATATGCCGGTATTCGGGTGGTAGAGCGCCGCCTCAAGTACCTGACACGGGGCTTAAAAGGGGTGGCTGAAGTTCGGCCGACCAGTGCGCGTTGGGCTTGGGTGGAGGCGGAGTTAGCCCAGGGTGGATGGCGTGCGGGTGAGGCGCTGTATGAGGCGGTGGTCGCGGGTGGGAAGTTTGCGAACTATCGAACGGTTTTTGGCGCCCTCGATGCCGCTACTCGGGCGCCATGGCGAGGTGGAGTGTGAGAGCGTCGCGTGCATTGATCGATGAGTGGGTTGGATCTGGTGGATGTCCAACGACAGATATGGAGTTGCGGCTAATCGCTCGGGTTTTGGGCCTGGCGGACCGTTTGGATGAGCGCATCTGTGGCCCGATCGACCGAGCGCTAGCGGGGCTTGAGCCTGCACCAAAGGCGGCGGACTCATTGGCAGAGAAGTTACGGATAGCCGTTGCTGGGGCTGATTTGGGTGTCGCAGCATTGGCTGAACTCGAAGCACAAGCGGCGGTGAGCGGGGATGCTCATTTGTGGATTACAGCGGCTCGCTTGCATGCGGCGGTGAGCTTGGAGCGAGAGGCTGCGGCTCGGCGGATATTGTCGTTTCAGAGTCTGCCCTATGTGTTTCCGGGTGAAATCGACCCGATGATGGTGGACTTGCTCGCGGTCGGCGACCGGGTTTTGCCGGCTTTACATGTGGACTGGGTGCGCAAACTTAGCACTTGGGTGGCACCGGCTTTGGCCGCGGATTGTGCTGCTTTGGGTATGTGGTTTTGGCCTGTGCTTTCAGTCTTAGATGCGGGAAAATTATCGCGGCCACTCGCGCAGGTATTGGCTGGGTGTTCCGTCAGCGGTGGGCGAGGTTTGGCGGTGGCTTATGGTGAACGTCTGGGCATCGACACCATGGTTTTAAGCGCAGACTGTACGGACTTGGACAAGCGCATCATCGCTTTGGCTCGCCTTGGAGAAGCGTGTCAGTGAATCGGTGATCATCGCGACCCCGGTGGCGGTACAAGGGTGTTAGTCCATGGGCCTTGACGGAGGGCTTATGTACAAGGACTATTTGATTCTCGGTGGCGCTGGTCTTGTGGGGCTGCAGGTCTGCCGTCATTTGGTTCATCGCTTGTCGCCAACGCGCATTATTGTTGCGTCGCTTTACGAAGAAGAGGCAGAGGCTGCGGTGGAAAGGCTAGAGGCCGAATTTGGCAATCAGGTCGCCTTTGTTCCGGCGAGCGGAAATTTGTTTGTACCCAGCGACTTGGCTGCCAAGTCTCGGGCGGATTTGCGGGAAGATCCGCTGCTTCGGCGACGGTTGCTCGCAGCGCTTTACGATGATTTTGAGAGCGCGTATAAGCAAAACCATTTGGCCAAGATGATCAAGCGTCATCGGCCGGATGTGATCGTGGATTGTGTCAACACGGCTACCGGCTTGAGCTACCAAGATGTTTTTGACGGTGCGACGAAGGTTCGGGAGTGGATATCGGACAAGGGAATCGACAACAAAGGTGTCGAGGATGTGGAGGCTTTGTTGTTGAGCCAATCAGCGCCGCAAATCATTCGACACGTTCGTTTTTTGCATCGGGCCACCACAGAGTTTGCCACCAAGGTGTACATCAAAGTTGGCACCACGGGCACGGGCGGGATGGGGCTCAACATTCCTTATACCCACTCCGAGGACAAACCCTCGAAGGTGTTGTTGGCCAAAAATGAGGCGGCCTTTGGGCATACTGGCTTGCTCTTTTTGTTGGCTCGCACACCCAACGCACCCATCGTCAAAGAGGTCAAGCCGGCAGCGATGATCGGCTACCGCGGGGTGGAGGTGCGGCCGGCGAGGGACAAACATGGAAACGACGATCTCTTCGAGCCGAAGACAGTCAGTGTGACACAAGGCGCGCTTGATTTGGCGGAGCCCATCGAGGGCTACACCAAACAAGGAAAGCTTGAGGTGGCCATCGTCGATACGGGCGAAAATGGCGTCTTTACTGCGGGCGAGTTTGCGGCGATCACAGCACTTGGGCAGATGGAGTACATCACGCCTGAGGAGATCGCTCAGGTGGTTGTACACGAGATTCGGGGTGCGAACACAGGCCAAGACATCATCTCGGCTCTAGATGGGAGCGTCTTGAATCCCTCCTATAAGGCTGGTTTATTGCGAAATGCAGCCATGCATGACCTCGCAGAAGCTGAGTTGAGCAGCGGTATTCCGTCTGTTGCCTTGGGGCGTTTGGGTCCACCGGAGTTGTCCAAACTGCTTTTTGAAGCTCACCTGCTCAAGAGTGCTTTTGGTGATTTCAAATCTATTTTGGACGAGAAGTTGAGTTTGGCTGGGATGGCCAAGGCGATGAAGGATGTCTTGGGAGCATCGGGTGTGTCCAAGACCGCGCCGAGTATTGGCATTCCAGTGTTGTTGCCCGATGGAAAATCGATTCTTCGTGGGCCGCGCATTAATGTTCCAGAGGTTGCGGGTCGGTCCAGTACAATTGAGATCAACAAGCGGTCTGACGTAGACAAGTGGGCAAAGAAGGGCTGGATAGACCTCCGGCCGGCCAATATGAAACGTTGGCGTGCTCGGTTTTCAGCGATGGTAGAAGCCCGTCGTGATTTACAGGCTGCGGGGTCGGCAGCAGCGACCATTCAAACCTATACGGGGACGACTCTCGAGATTGGTGAGGTCGTGGCTTGGATTTTCAACAATGAGATGGGCGGCCATCGAGTCAAGTAAATGACGGACATCATTCAACTTGCTGGTATTGATGTTCGCGCGGTCTCCGTGGCGGGCTTGGAAACGTGCATCGCGCTTCCTGGGTTTCGGATTGCCTTTGATATTGGTCGGGGGCATGGGGACGCGGTGAGAAATCACACGGTGTTGTTCACGCATACCCACATCGATCATATCGGTGGAATCGCTCATCATGTGGCGACCCGGTCCTTGTTTGGGATGTCGCCACCGACCTATGTTTTGCCCAAGTCGACTGTGGGTGGGGTGAATGATTTGCTCAATGCTTTTCGGGCCTTGGACGGGTCGGAGTTGCCGGTAGAGTTGGTGGGACTTTGTCCAGGTGAGAGTCATGCGATCGGCAGGCGTTTGTTGGTGCGGCCCATCAAGGCTTTTCATCCGGTTCCATGCCAGGGCTATGCCCTGATGGAGTTGCGCAAGCGCCTTCGGCCTGATCTTGAGGGTGCAGGGCGCGAGGCCATTGTGGCTGCTCGTGACCGAGGAGAGGCGGTCAACGTCGTGACGGAGCATCCAATTGTGGTGTTTTCCGGTGACACGACCATCGACTTTATCGAGCACAGCGCCTGGGCCCGTGAGGCCGATTTGTTGATCATGGAGTGCACCTTCATGGATGACCGGGTGAGTGTAGAGAGCGCAAGAGCAAACGGTCATATTCACCTCGACGAGGTGGTGGAGCGGGCAGATCTCTTTCAAAACAAAGCGATTTTACTGACTCACCTTTCTGCCCGTTACCGCCAAGAAGAGGCTGAAGCCGCGCTAGACGCCAAGCTTCCTCCAGAATTGCGGGCCAAAGTGACCTTGCTCCCGCGCCCACCATGGTGCGCATAGGGCTCACGGCGGGGTCAGGACCCTAAACTGTGCAGCCAATCAGGCCACACAGGGGGTCAGGTCCGCGAACGGTGCACCCTGTTTTATCTCGGTGAGCCAAGACTCCACCCGAGCATCAGAGCGTCTCAGCCGTTCCAGCTTCATCAGCATTTGTCCGATTTGATGTCTTTCAAGCCCAAGGACGTTCGCGGCCTCCTGTGGGCTCAGCCCTTCCTCGTTGATCATGTACCAGACGGTGATCCAGTCGGGGTTTGCCACGCAGTCAAGCTCAAGCAAAGCCAGTGGGCTGATGGGTGATTTTAAGGCGACCTGAAGGGCGGAAAAGCCCTTTTGGTTGGATAATTTTATGGTCTTGGACATCTGAATTCTCCTTATTTATAGTGTGATTTCATGGGCTTGGTGGCTACCGCTGGACCAGTCGGAATGAGATAGGGTTCTCATCCATTGATTGACCAGCAGGTCGTTTCTTCCGCGGGTTTCCGCTTGTTGAATCAGTCGCAGGGCGGTGGTGCGATGGACCCGCAACCATTTGGCCGTTTGCTGGACTGAAAAGTGATGGCCGCGGGTGAGCCACCAGGCGGCAACCCAACGTGCGGGGTTACCATTTGCTCCTTTGGGCTTGGACATGACGGCCTCGGGGGGAAGGCCTGTGACAGCGGCGACCTGTTGTACGGCCCTGGTGATCGCCAAAAAGGTTGGCTCGACGCCGGCAGGTAGGGAGCCCGAAATATTTGGGTTCCAAAGCAGTTGTGCTTGAAAGTGTTTGGGTGTGGTGGCTGTGCCCACGAGTTGTTCGTGAATGTATTGACTGAGGCCTGAACGCCCGCCGTGGAGCTCGAGCAACTCACCGGTCGTCAGCCAAGCCGGACACAACTGGGGCTTCATATAGCTCTGATGGGAGCTAAATCCGCCTTGGTTTGGGTGTTTGCAGCGACCTGCACGAACAGGATTGAGGTGCAGATAGGCCAGCAGGTGGCTCCAATATTCGTCTTCTGATGCAACCCTGTTTCGGAACCGCCCCCGAAAAACCGGTCCATCCCAACCGTGCTGGGCGTTCAACTTTTGAACAAAGCAGGCTTGGAGGTGCTTCATTGCATGGCTGAGGTTGGCCTTGGGTGTCTCCACCATGAGATGAAAGTGATTGTCCATGACCACATAGCCATGAATTTTTAGACCAAAACGCTTGGGAAGATCGCCAAGCAAGTCGATAAAGAGGCGCTTGACAGCACTGCGCTCAAAGACGGGGGCGCGTCTGGCACCTCGGTTCATCACGTGGTGGCGGGCGAAAGGAAAGTCGAGTCGGGGTTGTCTTGGCATGCCCCAAAACTGAGGCGATTGTATTTTTTGGCCAGTGTCGAGTTTTCGGACGGGTGGCCGAGATTTGGGCAAAGACTATAAAAACCGGCACAAAATCGTATGGTTAGGCGCTAAACCAACGAGGGGTCAGGCCCCACATTGTCGGACCTGACCCCCTGTGCGCCCAATCAAGCCCGCACATCGCCGGACCTGACCCCCTCGGCCGCCTCGCTCAGTCTTCTCGTCGGCGACTGGTCACCATCGCGATTCCCGCAAGCATAAAGACTGGCAGCATGTGCTTGATTGGACTCGGTGAGGTTGAGCAGCCCTTGATGGGGTCTGCGTCGACCGGCCCCGTTCCGCCATCGGCATCGGCATCGTCGTCACAGCATTCTACGAAAGCGTCATCACAGTCAGATCCTGGACCGTAAAATGCACCCTCACCTTCCCAGCACTTCGTCGCGTTTGTGATGGTGCAGGTGCCGTCGATACAGCACGCGCCGTCTTCATCTCCAGGATCACCGGTTTCGCATTCGACTATCGGGTCGGTGCAATCGATGCCTGCCCCATAAAAGTAGCCGCCCTTTTCTTCGCAGGTCGCAGCGGTCACTTGGTGGCAAACATCGTCCACGCAGCATGCGCCATTTTCATCGACAGGATCATCGGCACACTCCACCATGGGGTCGCTACACGCCATGCCCACGCCATACCAAACGCCGCTTGCCTCATGACAATCGCTGATGGTCCAGTCATAGCAGGTGTCATCTACGCAGCACGCGCCCGTCTCGGGGGCCACCTCACACTCAATGAAGGCGTCGGCACAAGTAGAGCCCGGCCCATAAAAGTAGCCACCATCGGTCTCGCAGGTGGAGGAGTCCCACTCATAGCAAAAGCCATCCGTGGCACAACAAGCACCTGTGTCTGCGCCATCGCATTCTATCCAGGGATCGGAGCAATCGGAGCCGGGGCCAAACCATACGCCGAGGTCCGCCTTGCAGGGGTCGTAGGCCTGAATCGTACATGTACCGTCGATACAGCAGGCCCCGTCTTCTGGTTCTCCGCCGTCAGCGTCAGCGTCAGCGTCGCCATCGGTGTCAGTGTCTGGCTCGGTGGTGATGCACTCGATGAACGGGTCATCGCAGCTTGTCCCCTCACCGTAAAAATAGCCACCCATGCGTGAGCAGGTATCTGTATCGACGACGGTACACGCCGCATCAGCGGAGATGCAGCAAGCACCATCGGCCATCGCAGTACCACCAAAGGCAGTGAATAAAAAAAGTACCTTCAACATGGACAACTCCAGAGCGGGTGATGACCTTGCTGTTTGCGAGGTCACACCGCAGCCAACGACAAGAATACGGGAATCGCCATCTTTGTGGTCTTCCAAGACCATCATGATTGTCTCAAATCAAGCTCTGTCCTCAAGAATTAAACAATCTAAGCTGATCCAGCTGTGTCGGACTGGTGGGGCCTGGGGGCGTCTAAGGGCCACGCTATACTTTATCCCTTTGGCTCAATATCCATTCTTGTTTGAGCGTAAATGCGCTTCATTTTCATGGCATTTTCCGCTGGCGTTCCCAAAACAGCAACCCCGGCTGACACCGACTTTGTCACCCCAGACTGTGCCCCAACTTGTGCGCCTTCACCCAGTTGAATGTGCTCGACGACGCCGGCCTGTCCACCGATCATCACCCGGTCACCCACCCGCACAGAACCGCTCAACCCAACCTGAGCCGCCACAATGACCGCTTCGCCCAGCTGACAGTTGTGCCCTATATGCACCAAATTATCGAGTTTGGTTCCTTTTCCCACCCGAGTTTCACCCAAAAAGGCCCGATCGATGGTGCTGTTCGCCCCTATCTCGACCTGGTCTTCGATCACGACACGACCCAATTGGGGCACCTTGACCAGCCCAGCCTCGGTAGGATGAAAAGCAAAACCGTCAGCGCCGATCACAGCCCCTGCATGAATGCGGCACCACGCGCCCACTTCGGTGTTTGGATACAGCACGACCTTGGGAAATAGCACCGAGTTGGCGCCTATTTTACACCCTCGCATCACCACAACACCCGGGTGAATGGTCGCTGTTTCGTGTACCACAGCACTGGGGTCTATTTGAGCGGACTCCGCTATTCCAGGTCGGTGTTCCACGGGGAACAATTCGTTTAAAAGCAGGATAAAACTATATTTTGGGTCGGCTACACAGAGGCAGCAGCGTCCTGGTATGGGGGTTGTTGTGATGAGCACTCCTGCTCGGCTCACCTTGGCCTTGGTGTTTGAACCAAAGCTCACATCCCCAGCCTCAGCATCCTCGAGCGTCGCCACACCAAACACCTTCGTCACAGGTCCGTGATGACTGGCATTGAGTACCTCCGCGAGGGCGTGAGAGTCGGTGGGTCTCATGGCCGGAGACGGTCCATCATTCGCGGAAAGGGTACGGTCTCGCGGATGTGTTGTAGGCCGCATACCCAGGCCACCAAGCGCTCGAGGCCCAGGCCAAAACCACCGTGGGGTACCGAGCCATAGCGGCGAAGATCCAGATACCATTCAAAGTGCTCTCGGTTCAGCCCGTGCTCAGCTATCTTGCGCACCAATATGTCTTCAGAGTCCTCTCGTTGCCCCGATCCGATGATTTCGCCGTAGCCCTCTGGCGCGAGCATATCCATCCCAAGCGCGCGGGCCGGGTTTTCGGGATCTTCCTTCATATAAAAGGCTTTCACGGCTGTGGGGTAGCGGTGCACCATGATCGGCCGGTCGTATTGCTGGGTGAGCTTGGTCTCGTGGGGCGCGCCAAAATCACTGTCGGGGTCTACCGGTTGGTCGAGCTTGGCCAACTGCGCGCAGGCCTCGTCGTAGGTCATCCGAGGGAAGGGTTTTTGGACATTCTCTAAGGGGCCCACATCGCGCTCGAGCACCGCTAAATGCTCGCGCCCTCCCCGTTCGAGGACATAGCGTACCACCTCCACCATAAAGTCCTCGGCCAAGTCCATGACGTCATCGATATCAGCATAAGCCAGCTCTGGCTCCACCATCCAAAACTCGGTCAAGTGGCGCCGGGTAGACGATTTTTCAGCGCGAAAGGTTGGCCCGAAGGTGTAGGTTTTCCCAAAGGCCATCGCCCCAGCCTCTTGGTACAACTGCCCAGATTGGCTCAAGTAGGCGGGCTGCCCAAAGTAGTCGGTCTCGAACAAGGTTGATGTGCCTTCGCATGGGTTGGGCGTAAAAATAGGCGAATCGAGCAGCAAAAAATCCCGCTCGTCGAAGTAATCCCGGATGGCCCGAATACAGAGATGTCGAACCTTCAAGATGGCGTGTTGGCGCTTGGACCGCATCCAAAGGTGGCGGTTGTCGTGTAAAAAGGCCGGGCCGTGTTCTTTGGGGCTGATGGGGTAGCCGCTGACATTTTGATGGACTTTGATTCCCGCCACCTGCATCTCGAAGCCGCTCTTGGCGCGCTCATCGACATGAATGGTTCCGGTGATGCTCAGGGCACTCTCTTGACCCAAGCGCCGCAGCTCGGCGAACGCCTCATCGCCAAGCACCGATTTTTTGGCCACACACTGAATGATGCCAGAGCCATCACGCAGCTGAGGAAAGGCAATTTTATTGGAGCCTCGGAGATTGTATAGCCAGCCGTTGAGGGTGATCTCTTGGTCAACGTATTGGGCGATGTTGGCGATATTTGGTTTGTTTGACATGGTGTTCTCCGACGAGCTTGTGCCTAACCGAGGCTCAAGGCTCAGGCTTGTCTTGTCGGCGCAGGTCACCCGTAGAAGCAAGATGCTTGGGACGCAGCTCGGGGTTTCGGCTATGCTGCCCCAACTTGGGGGGTTGAGGCGATGCTGGTTTTCTTGGGCCTGGTCGGTACATTATTGGCTTCAGATATTGTGATCAACGAAATTATGGTCAACCCTGATGGGGCAGACGCAGAGGCTGAATGGATCGAGCTATACAACCGATCAGCGGCCCCAGTCTCGTTGGCAGGTTGGACCTTATATTGGGGTACCAGCAGCTACGGCGCATCACATGGGTTTGGGTCCGCGACGATTGAGCCCGGCGAGTTTTATGTTTTATCTGGCGAGCTGGTGGGCGGCGGCCATGAGTTGGCGTCGTTCTCGTTTGGAAATGCCGGTTCAAGTGCAGACGCTGTTCAACTGCGTGATGCTGAAGATGCGGTCATCGATACTGTGATCTACGGTGCATCAAACCCCGATGAATGGATCGCAGATGATGGGTTGGTCGCAGACTCCCTCGCGCCCAAACCCGGATCGGGCGTCAGTCTTGCTCGAAGTCCTGACGGCGCCGATAGCGACCTTAGCGCCGACGATTTTGTTTTGCTCGAGATGCCCACAATGGGGCTCAGCAACGACACCATTATCGACGATCCTGAGCCAGATCCCGACCCAGACCCTGACCCAAGTTGGGGCGCATCTTCTTGTGAGGGGGCAGAGATCATCAAACTCAACGAGGTGATGGTCAATCCAGACGCTGAGGGCGGCGACGGCGGTCACGAATGGGTCGAGCTTTTCAATGCTGGCACCACCGCCATCAATCTTGGGGGCTGGTCCATAGAGTCCGGAAAAAGTGGCGGCTATGGCAACGTCATCACCTTTGACGCTTCGGTGAGCTTGAGCGGTGGCGAGTATTTACTGGTGGGTGGCGAGTTTGTCCCCGACACAGATGTTTTCGCAGATTTCGATATGGGCAATGCAGGCTCGAATGCAGACGCGCTTCGCTTGTTGGGTTGTGATGACCTCGTCGCAGACACCCTCATTTATGGGGGCGTGAACGATGATGGCTGGGTGGACGATTTCGGTGAGTTGGCGAGCTCATTGGCACCCAAACCGAGCGAAGGTGCAGCTTTGGCGCGCATTTCAGATGGCTATGACACAGATTATTGTGCTGTGGATTGGGTCGCGGCCGCTGAGCCAACACCCGGAATGGAAAACCCATACACGGAGCCTGTGGAGTGTGTGCCTGGCTCCAGCGACATCAAAATCAATGAGTTTATGGCCAACCCAGATGGCACCGACGGAGATGCCGAGTGGGTGGAGCTGTTCAACACCGGCGACGAGACTGTATCCGTAGATGGATGGAAGATCGCTTGGGGCAAAGGCGGCACCTACTCAGGCGCCAAGGTATTCGGGGTCGGTACCGATATCGAGTCTGGAGGCTATCTGCTGATTGGCGGTGGCTTGGTGGCAGATGTCGATGTGAGCGCCACGATGGATATGGGGAATGCGAGCTCTAATTCCGACGCGCTACAGTTGGTCGACTGTGAAGATCAGGTGCAAGACACGGTGATTTATGGTGGCCCGAATGATGATGGCTGGCTGAATGACGAAGACCTTGTTGCCGAATCTATGGCACCAAAACCCGGTGACGGAAAGGCCATCGCCCGCGCAGTAGACGGCCATGACACCGAGCGGTCGGGAGATGATTTCGTCATCGCGGACAGCCCCTCCCCCGGAGAAGCCAACCCGTATTCCGAGCCTGTGGTTTGCGTGCCGGGTCTGATGGACATCAAGATCAATGAGTTGTTGCCGAACCCAGAAGGCGCAGACGCCGAAAATGAGTTCATCGAGTTGTTCAACCCCTCAGACGAGTCTGTGTCTCTCGACGGCTGGGGTCTGGCTTCTGGGACTTCTTCATGGCCCGGAATCCCCAAGATTATCTTTCCGGGTGGCGTGAGCATTCCCGCCGGGGGCTTCTTTGTCATTGGGGGCCAAGACATCGAAGAGGCCGATTACGGTATGGATGAAGACCCAGATATGTTGGGAAACAGCTCCAAAAACCCAGATGGCGTACGCTTGGTTGACTGTACCGGTGATGTGCAAGACACCGTGCTTTATGGAAAGGCAGGCGAGGCGATCGAAGACTTCGAGTTGCTCGATGACGCAGCGGGCGTGTCGATGGCGTCTATGCCTCGAGATGGCCTGACCGTTGGTCGTATTGTTGACGGCGTCGACACCGATGATAACGCCGCAGACTTTGTGGCCAATATGGCGCCCACGCCAGGCACCGCCAACGCAGAGGCTGGCGTGGGTGGAGGAGAAGCGTGGGATAGTGGTTGTGGCTGCGGAAAGAGTGCAGGCCCGGGCTCAGACGCCCCCCCAGCAGAGGCCAGCACTGTGGGTGCTGCCTTGTTCAGTTTATTTTGGCTGATCGGCTTGCGACGCCGCGACGATTAAGCCGACTTTGGCCCCTGTGGAAAACCGGGTCGCCATATGGATGACTTATGGAGATCCAGTTTAGATCTCGGCTATAAATAGCTATAAAGAGTAATAATATTAGGCCTTTATGGCCATTCTGTTCGGCGCGGCTCAGCTTGTGGAAAACGAGTGAGATGCGCGTTGAAGCCGGTCGTTTACAGCAGCCCCTATCCCCTTTAGTTCAGCCCGCTCGGCGATCAAGAAGTCGACCCCGAGGGCATCTAATCGCCTCAATTCTGCGTACAAGTTTCGGGCATATTCGGCTGGCTTTGTTGCGTTCATCACCGCGACGGTGTGGCCTTTCTCTTCGAGTCGACGCCGATCAGCGTCGGGATCGTTTGAGAGCAGCAATGCCGTCAGGGGCGCGTAGTGACTTTTTAGGGTGCCGGGTGCGATGGTGGCAGAGTCACCGAGGGGCCCAATCAAGGTCTCGATTGCAGCGGCCTCGATGCTTCCATGTCGGAGAATGGCCGGGATGTCTCCGCTGAGATCCACGATGGTGCTTTCGATGCCAATTGTGCATGGGCCGCCATCCAGCACGGCGATATCTTGGCCAAGCTCGTCGATCACATGTGCTGCAGTGGTGGGGCTGATGCGCCCAAACCGATTGGCCGATGGTGCTGCGAGGCCAGTGTTGAGCTTGGTCAGGACCGCCTGAAACAGGGGGTGGCTCGGTTTGCGCAGGCCGATTGTAGAGAGCCCGCCGCTAAGCTCCGAGGGCACATCTTCTTGTTTCGGCAGCACAATGGTGAGTGGCCCGGGCCAAAAGGCTTTGGCCAATATCTCCGCTCGCTCCGAAGATATGGCCCATGGGTCAATGCTGGCATCTCTTGCCAGATGCACGATGACCGGGTGGCCGGCTGGGCGCCCTTTTGCTGCATAGATTTGACGGATGGCCAGTGGGTTTCGGGCATCTCCACCCAGGCCGTAGACCGTCTCTGTGGGCAAGGCCACGATGTCACCACGCATCAGGCGTGCAACGGCTTCATCGATGGATGATATTATAGGCATGGCGTAGATATAACCCTAGAGGGCTAGGGCAAAATCAACACATCGGTGACCATATTTTTGGACAAGCTCGCCCTCAATGTGTCGAGATCATGGTTGTCCATCGCGATGCAGCCCAAGGTCCAATCGGGAGAAGAGCCCCCGCCATGAATCAAGATTTCCCCACCCATTGGGGTGTTTTGAGCGGGCTTTTTACCTAGCTTTAAGGCTTGACTGAGCGCTAAAAAAGTATTTTGGTCGATGCGGCCGTCGGCTTTGGCTGCTTGGGCGTCGGCGGCATTTGGATAATGAATGGCGATGGCCCCGTAAAATGAACTCCAGGGTTTATCGGAACTGCGATACCAGCCTTGTGGGGTTTTTCCGTCGCCTTCGATGCGCTTGTGGCCGAGGGGTGTCGGGCCCAAGCCCATGGACCAGCAGCTTGGCTTGCCCTCTGTGTGAACTAAATTACCAGACGAGAGCCTGAAGACCAGGCGGGCATTTTTGAGCACAACCACAAGAGTCTTGGATTGCAGTCGGGGGTCTTTTGGGTTGGCCCATGTGGGTAAATCGAGTGCGCTCGCCGAGGCTGGGCAGGGCAATATGGGGGCCATACCGAGGCTGGGCGGGGACCATATTGCCCAGATAAGCCATAATTTTATTAAGCTAGCCCTCACCTGAGACCTCTTGGCCATCGGGCAAAACTGGGTGTGACTGCTCATGGGGTCAATCTTAGCGGTGCTAGATGGGATCAACCAGGACAAAAACTGTCCGCTTTGTCCGCAAGTCCTCGTCGCATATTTACCCCAGACGGGCTAGACAGTACGCGGATTAAAGGGATTCGTGGCGCTGTGGTCGCAGGGGCTGGGCGCGCTATTCTCAAGAAAGAAATTGGAGCATTTATGACTGTCAACAAAGCCATTCTCGTTGGAAACCTCGGACAAGACCCAGAAGTAAGGGCGACTGGCGGCGGCACGCCTGTGGCCACTTTGCGGGTTGCCACTTCTGATCGTCGAAAAGATCGTGAAGGCAACTGGACCGATCACACCGAGTGGCACACTGTGGTGGTCTTCGGGCGCCAAGCTGAAAATGTTGGCAAGTACTGCCGGAAAGGCAAGCAGTTGTACATTGAGGGCCGCATCCAGACCCGAAAATGGCAAGACAAAGATGGTCGCGATCGCTACAACACTGAGGTCGTCGCGGATACGGTTCGTTTTCTGGGTGGTCGAAATGAAGGCGGCGGTGGCGGAAGCTACGGCGGTGGCGGTGGCGGTGGCAACCAAGGCGGTGGCAACCAAGGTGGCGGCAGCCAAGGTGGCGGCAACCAAGGTGGCGGCGACCAAGGTGGCGGCGACGACATGCCATACCGTGACACAGAGATCCCCTTTTAGGCTGCTGGTCGGTGTAGACTTGGCCCCATGAGTCAAGTACGCATTCATGAAATGTTGACCTTCGCGGTCAAGCACAAGGCTTCGGACATACATCTCTCGGCCGGAGAGGTGCCGAGCGTGCGCATCGATGGTGATGTTCGACGTTTAGATCTGGACGTTTTGAGCCAAGATGATGCACGTCGTCTCGCCTATTCGATCATGAACGAGAAGCAAAAGTCCCGTTTTGAAGAGGACTTTGAGGTCGACTTTTCGATTGGCTTACAGGGCTTGGCCCGATTCCGAGTCAACGTATTTACGCATTCCCGCGGGGTGGGTTTGGTTTTGCGCCAGATTCCCAACCGCGTGTTGACCCTTGAGGAGGTTGGGGCCCCCCCGATCTTTCACCAGATTGCAGGCTATCGTAAGGGCTTGGTTTTGGTCACTGGCCCCACAGGCTCTGGCAAGTCCACTTCTCTGGCTGCAATTATTGACCACATCAATAAAAATCGTGCCGAGCATATTCTCACCATCGAAGACCCCATCGAGTTTGTTCACACGCCCCATAAATGCCTGATCAACCAACGGGAGGTCGGCAGCCACACCCGGTCATTTTCCGTGGCCTTGAGGTCCGCGCTTCGGGAGGACCCAGATGTAATTTTGGTGGGTGAAATGCGAGACCTAGAGACAGTTTCGTTGGCGCTTACAGCGGCAGAAACTGGACATTTGGTTTTTGGGACACTGCACACCAACTCCGCACCCGAGACCATCGACCGCATCATTGATGCGTATCCATATGAGCAACAAGCTCAGGTTCGCACAATGTTGTCGACCTCTTTGGCGGCGGTCATCAGCCAAAGTTTGATCCGAAAAGAGCGGGGGCCTGGGCGTGTGGCTGCACATGAGGTGATGATTGCCACGCCCGCAATTCGCAACCTGATTCGCGAAAGTAAATTGCACCAAATCGCGAGCATTATGCAGACCTCAAAAGGCGATGGCATGGTCTTAATGGATGTATCGATTCGCAATTTGGTGGAGCGGGGGTTGGTCGGACGAGAGCGGGCGATGGAGGTCACCAACAATCCCCGTCTTTTTGACGAATGATCTTGATACCGGCAAGCAATGAGGCCCCGCGGGTGGGTGTCGTTGTCCAAGCAGCCCTATCCAGCATGCCTGGGGTGCCTGTTGTCGTCGTTGTAAACGGATGTACCGATGACACGGCTAGTGTTGCTCAGGCCGCGGGTGCTCAGGTGATTCACTCGGCGCCAGGATACGGTCGAGCCTTGTTGGCCGGCTACCGCTTTGCCCTCGCCCAAGACAATCTGGGTTTCTTGGTCCAACTCGATGCCGATGGCCAGCACAAGGCCCAAGATATTCCGCGCTTGGTCGCGGCCTTAGCCCAAGCGGATGTGGTGATCGGGAGTCGGTTTGCATCGGGGGGCTCGGCAAGCCACTGGCCGCGGCGTCGCCGGTGGACCACCGCCTCGATGGGGGTGGCCACATCGATGGTGACCGGAGTGCATCTTCAGGATGTAAGCTCTGGTTTTCAGGCATTTACCCCCAATGTGGTCGATTTTTTGGCCTGTGATTTTCCAGTTGAGCTCACCGATGCGAATGTGTTGGCGCGCTTGGTTAGGGCGGGCTTTGTTTTGAAAGAAGTTGGCGTAAACATGCCTGATCGGGAGGGCGGACTGAGCATGCACGGGGGTTGGAAGAGCGCGATTTATACGGTCAAAACTCTGCTTGCGCTAATGATGGAGTATCGGCGCTAGATTTCCTCAAAACAGGTTAATAGTTCGGCCGGAGTTGAGTCCATGCCGATTTTTGAAGCCGTACGCCATGCCACTCGCGATGACATTTGGTCTCGCGGAGTTCAGCTCGCCCGCGATGAACGCGTGTTGGGGGTCAGTGAGGACGATGATGAATTTGTCCTGAGTGTCGTCCCAAAGGGGCGCGCCCGCCCTGCGACGGTTCATCTTTGGCCCTCTGACGGTGACTGGTCTTGTGATTGCGCCGCGACTTTACGCCCATGTTTACACATCGCTGCCGCAGCGATCGCTTTGCGACGCTCCATGGAGTCAGGCGGCTCTTTGGCTGTTGGAGGTGTGGGTGCTGTCGCCAGCGTTGGCTATCGATTTAGCCGTACAGACCGTGGAATTTCCTTGCAGCGTGTGGTGGTGGCAGACGGCAAAGAAGAGCCCCTTACGGGCCCCATCAGCGGAGCGCATTCGGGCCCGTCCTGTTTGAGTTTCACCGACGCTGATCGGGACGCAGAGCTTGCCGTGGCCAGACGTTTTGGCTCAATAGTTGCCAAAGAGCGTTTGCCCCGTCTATTTCGTGCCCTCACCGACGCATCTGATCTGACCTTGGATGGAGGTGCGATCAAAGTTGGCCAAGCCCCGGTCGTTCCCCATGGTTGGGTAGAAGATCACGGTGGTGGTTTTCGACTCCGTCTGGTGCGCGATCCCGCCATCGAAGAGGTTTTTGGTAACGGCATGGTTCGCTGTGGCGACGAGCTCCGCTTTATCGGCGATGGCGACCTCAGCCGTGAGCAGCGTCGAATCCTAACCCGGGGCATCGTGTTCTCTATCGATGAAGTCGGCCAGTTGGTTGGCGATATGTTGCCGCGCCTCGAAAAGAAAATCCCCGTCCATGTTCGGACAAAACGGCTGCCAAGCGTAGATTCCAGTCCGCCGCGACTGGTTTTGGAGACCAAACGCAAAGGGGAGTCCCTCGTGGTTCGCCCGGTCATCGTTTATGGCGACCCACCCATGGCCCGCATCACTCGCGGAGAGCTTGAAATTCTTGGCGACATGGTCCCCGTGCGTTCGGAGCGCTCTGAAAAACGATTGATTCGGCAGCTTGGAGAAGAACTGCGGATGGCCCTCGGCCTTGAGACCCGCTTGGCCGGAATGGCTGCTGTTCGCTTTGTGGATCGACTCGACCGCTTTAGTGGAGAGATTGTCGGCAGCGGCATTAAGCACTTCCGCCGTGTCGGGCCGATCACCCCAGAAATCATCATTGATGGCGATAAAGTTAACGCCGAAATGGGGGGCGCAGACGCCCAGGATGTGATCGCTGCGTGGGTTGCTGGAGATGAACTTGTAAGTCTGCCTGCCGGTGGCTGGGCACCCTTGCCTGTGGACTGGTTGGAGCAGTATGGCGATCGCCTCGCCGATTTGTTGGCCGCCCGAGACGCGACGGGTCGTGTGGCTCGGCATGCATTGTTCGACCTCGCCCGTTTATGCGAAGAACTCGACCATCCACCTCCACCAGAATTGGAAGGCGTGCGCGCCTTGGTCAACGACTTCGAAGGCATTGCGGATGCTCCCATTCCAGAAGACTTTACCGGTGAGCTTCGCGGCTATCAGCGGGTGGGTATCAACTGGCTTAATTTTCTGCGAAACGCTCAAATGGGTGGGGTTTTGGCAGACGATATGGGTCTCGGAAAGACCATTCAGGCCCTGTGCTTGATCAATACAAAAACCTTGGTTGTTGCCCCAAGAAGTGTACTTAGAAACTGGCAAATCGAGGCGGCCAAGTTTCGGCCAGCCCTCAAAGTTTCGATTTATCACGGCCCAGACCGAAAACTTGACGATGCAGCTGATGTGGTGATTACCACCTTCGCCTTGCTTCGTGGAGACCAAGAAAAGCTGTGCAAAATCGAGTGGGAAATGGTCATCCTAGACGAGGCTCAGGCGATTAAGAACCCTCAAAGTCAGGTGGCTCAGGCGGCCTATAAAATCAACGCTAAATTCAAGCTCACACTCACAGGAACCCCGGTCGAGAACCGACTCGAGGAACTGTGGAGTCAGATGCACTTCGTCAACCCGGGTTTGCTCGCGGGCAGAAAAGATTTCGATGAACGCTATGCTCAACCGATTTCCCACGGAGACACCGGCATCGCCAAACATCTTCGCGAGCGAATCAGGCCCTTCTTGTTGCGTCGTCTCAAAAAGGAAGTGGCGCCAGAATTGCCGCCCCGGACCGAGCAAATTCTTCGGTGTCAGCTATCTGGCCCTGAGCGGGATGTGTACAACACCGTTCGGGTGGCTGCCCAGACCAAGTTGGTAGAAAAGGCGGGCGGGCCCAATGTGATGGCCGCCCTCGAGGCCTTGTTGCGGTTGCGTCAGGCGAGCTGTCACTCCGGGCTGGTTCCGGGTCAAGACGCAGACAGTTCATCCAAGGTTGACCTGTTGGTTGAGACCCTCACATCGATCGTCGCCGAAGGGCACAAGGCTTTGGTCTTCTCTCAATGGACCGGCATGCTCGACCGCATCGAGCCCCATATGCACAACGCAGACTTGGAGTTTGTCCGTCTCGATGGGCAAACGCGGGATCGGCAGGGCGTGGTCGACACATTCCAGGCGGATGAAGGCCCCCCGGTGATGCTCGTCAGCCTCAAGGCAGGTGGTACGGGGCTCAACTTGACTGCAGCGGACCATGTGTTTTTGGTCGATCCTTGGTGGAACCCAGCGGTCGAGGACCAAGCGGCTGACCGTGCGCACCGAATTGGGCAAGACAAGCCAGTCATGGTGTACCGAATGGTGGCAGAAGACACCGTTGAGGAGCGGATTATCGCCCTTCAAAAACGCAAGCGTGCGTTGGCTGATGCTGCGCTTGGCGGTGCCGATCAAGCTGCAGCCATCACCCGGGCTGATCTGTTGGCGCTGTTGTCTTAATCTCATCGACCACACCGCCGATGCTGCGCATCAAGCTCGCGTACCAGTCGGCGGTGAGGGCAGTGCGTCCCTCAAGGCCTTGAGTGCCCCAGATGACGCTGATGGTTTCGGTGGTACCAGGATGGGTTTTGGTGCGCTGACTGTCTTTGACTGGGCCACCACAGGGCCCTCGGGCATCGAAAAGGCTGATTAAGCCGCCGATATCGATCTCTTGTCCTGAGGGGTTGAACACATAGCGTGAGCCAACTTCGGCGACGCCCAAGCGCCAAGGGCCAGTCCCTTTGTGGAGATCCACCACGGAGATGGGGAGGCCTGAATATAAGCTGGCCACATTACAGCAGTCGACAGCGGGGTTGATGCTGCCCATTTTCTCTTTGGCCACAGCGCTGACAAGATATTCGCTCGCAGGCTTTGAGCGCCCAGAAGGCTTGAATCCACCATGACGCAGCAAGTCTCGGACGGTTGGCTTGACGGTATCAGGGCGTTCAAAGGGTGGTGCGGCATCCTTCGAGAACCAATGTGCAATATCTCCGAGGGTTGCCAAGTCGTCGAGGGGCTTGGGCCACATGGTATGGAACACGATGGTGTCGAGAAGAGGGTGGGGCGCGATGGAGATGATCATTGCTTTGTGCTTTGGCTTGTTCCACGTGGAACACATGGGGAGACAATCGTTTGTTTGATATAGGGCTGCTGTGACAGTTTACCGCATCCCTGAAGATGAGTTCATCTTCCCCGACCCCCGGCGCGCCGACGAAAGCGGTTTACTCGGTGTGGGTGGCGATCTCCGGCCAGAGCGTTTGCTTCTCGGCTATGCCAGCGGGATTTTTCCTTGGTACTCCGATGACCAACCCATTTTGTGGTTTTCACCCGACCCTCGTTTTGCACTCGACCCCGCCCATCTTCATTTGGGCCGAAGCATCAAACGGACCCTCAAAAAGACAGCCCTCAGGGTCACGATGGATACCGCATTCGAGGCGGTCATTTCTGCCTGCAAGACCACCCCCCGCCCAGGCCAAAAGGGCACATGGATCACGGCCGATATGTTCGCGGCCTATTGTGAACTCCATCACCTCGGCTACGCACACTCGGTCGAAGTGTGGTCCGGGGAGACGCTGGTTGGCGGCTTGTATGGGGTGAGCTTGGGTGGCTTATTTTCAGGTGAAAGCATGTTCAGCCATGTCTCCGATGCATCCAAAATCGGCTTGGTATGGTTGATCGGGCAACTCCAAGAATGGGGTTTTGGCTTGGTCGACGCACAAGTCCACACAGATACCCTCGCAAGGTTTGGGGCCGTAGAGCTGTGTCGGGACGAGTACCTGCGCACCATCTCTGAACTGGTCAAACGCCCGAGCCGAGTGGGCTTGTGGTCTTTTGATGAGGGCTTTGACCCTATTTTATAGCGTTGACCAGTTGGCGTTCGCTCATGGTACCCACATGGATTTTTTTAACCATTCCATCCGGTCCGATGACCACCGTCGTGGGCAAAGTCGAGACATCATATTGCCGTTGGAGGTCTGCTGAGGCCATGGCCACCGGATAGCGGATGCCCCATTTTTTAACGGTGGCGCGCACCTTGGCTGGCCCCGTGTGATCCACCGAGAGCCCGATGACAGGAACCTCGGGATGGGCGATGGCGAAGCGAGAAAAGGCTGGAACTTCGGCTTGGCAAGGACCGCACCATGTGGCCCAAAAATTGACGACAATGGTTTTGCCGCGGAGTGCGCTCAGTGCGATGGTGTCACCATTGAGGGTGGTGACTGAAAAGTCTGGCGCAAGATCGGGAATCTGGGGTTTTGGCTGCAGCCACGAGATGGCCAAAAAGACCAAGGCACCCAAACTTAGGGCCATCGCCCAATCTTTCAGCATCCGTTTCATGGCCGGCCCTTAAGTTTCCGTATACCGCTTGCCCAGAAAACCCATGATAGATTGCGGAGCTATGAAACGACTTATCCTTTTTGTTTTAGCTTGGTTCGCCCTGTTTGGGCCCAATTCAGCCTTCGCCCTCAGTCCGCCAGTCGGTTGGACCGCTGCGGGAGAACACCGTGCGGTGCTTGACGCAGCCCATCCAGAAAAGGGCGAGATCCTTGAGTTTCAACTGAGGAACACCAAAGGATTGCCAGAAGAAATCGTTGCGGCCTTACTCAAAAAAGGCATCGCCATCGAACGTTTTTCCATCGAACCCAATGGGCATATCAACTTGGTTGGCCCAGAGCGTTTAGGCCGGGCCAGGCTGGACCTGTCTAAATCCGGTGTCGCGACTTGGTGGGCGGTGTTGGCGAGTAAAAACGAGGTCGCAAAGCTAGACCCTGATGCTATTTTACTTGCACTTGTTCCTTCGCCAGCGGGCGTGAATTGGGGAGCAAAAGAGGTGCTTGGCGCTGGGAGAGATGGCACGCCGTGGGGTGAAGTCGATGCGCTTAACGATCCCAAAACAGGGGGCTGGGGCACCAAGGGCAGTCAGAGTCCTTGGATTCAAGACGCCGGAATTATTGGCCAGTGGGAGTGTTCGGTCGCCCTGCGCGGGGTCAACACCCGGTTGCGCTTTTATTTTGAGAATAACGGTGGGCTGCGGGTGCAGGCGATGGTGAAGGAAAAAGAGAGGGTGACTGAGGGCAAGTGGGCCTCCCGCGATGGTTTGATGCGCATGGACATCGACGACGGGGGCGCGAACCTGCCCTATATGGTGACCGATCAGACCCTCTCTGTACCCTATGCCGGAGCCCGGCTGATCTTGTACAGGCAGTAAAGTGAGTATCTCAAGTACCCGGCAGGCGCGGGTCTCCACAATGCTCGCCGAGCGATTGGGCTCGGTTGTGGTCATTTTGGAGGCTGTACATCGTCGTCATAATACAAGCGCCATATTGCGAAGCTGTGAGTGTTTTGGTGTGCATGAAGTGCACCTGGTGACCAGCCGGTTTCGCCCATCAAAAGGGGCTGCGCGCGGGGCTGAGCGCTGGCTTGATGTTCGGTATTGGGACAGCACCGCCGAGGTGATGACGGCTTTGCATGAGCGTGGATTTAAGATTTTTGTGGCCGACCTCACCGATGATGCACACAACCCAAGCACATTGCCGGTCGATGGCCCCGTCGCCATTTTGATGGGGGCTGAGTTGACCGGTGTGAGCGATGAGGCTCGCGCCCATGCAGATGGCGCAATTTGCGTGCCGATGGCCGGTTTGACCGAGTCTCTGAATGTGTCGGTCGCTGCAGCGTGTATTTTACAGCGGGTGACCGAGCGTCGGCGGGAGATCGTCGGTGATGGCGACCTTCCAAAGGCCAGACAAGAGGCCTTTTTTGACGCGTGGAAGGCCCGAGAGGTCCTTGCACGTCAGGGCCTGTTGGCCCGGAGTCGCCTCTAGCCGAGACCCATTTGGGCTGAGAATGAGGCCTTGAGAACACCCAGTCTGGGATCTTGGGCTTGGAGTCCTCGGCTCAGGTTCATGACTTGATCTTTTAAGCGCGGGTCGGCGGTATTTCGCGCTTGAAGTGCTGAGATATAGCCATCATCCCAAGTGGGTTGTTTGCTGTGCTTTTCGAGGTCTGCAAGCAGCTCGTCTACCCGGCCGGCTTCGATATTGTCCTCGAGGTACATCACGATCAACATGCGGACCGCCTCGACGTCGAGGGGTTGAGAGCCGCATTTTCCAGGGGCTGAACAGCAGCGATTGAGGCCATCTTCGAGCATCGCCATGGCGTTGACTCGTTGTCCTCGGCGTTTTCGAATTTGGCTAAGGAGCTTGACCAAACCCATGTCCCGACTCTCGTTTCGGAGCAACGCGGTCGCTTTGGTGTCGGCCTCTTCGTCCCGTCCGAGCATAAAGAGAAGGCTGGCTTCAGCGCCCTTCATCATGGTCTGTTCGTGTGGTAGTTGAGCGAGGTCGAGAGCGGTCAAAATGTGTGTGAGGGCCTCTTCTGCGCGCCCGATTTTACTCAAAACCTGAACCATCATCATCGCGGTGTGCTTTGAGCCGATGGCCTGATGGCCTAAAGACGCTCCAAATTGAATCAACTCTGAGCCAGCAGCAGGCAACTCATTGGCAGCGATTGCCGCCCGGGCCCGCTCGTACCTGGCCACATCGTCACGGCCTACAAAAGGCGTCAGCGCCTTCATCGCCCCAGTTGGGTCGCCCGCATCGGTCATGAGGGCGGCAGCGGCAAAGTCTGGTCCAAGCCCCAGGAGCCGCGCTCGTAATTGCTCGGGGTAAGTCTCGACCATCAGCGCGTATCGAAGCCTGGGGTCGTCCGGAGGGAGAGACCAAATGGGGTCATCGCCGACCGGCCCATCGTCTACTGGGGTCTTTTTGACTTTGGGGGCGGGCATCGCCTCTCGGCCTTGGCGCCTGGCTTGGCGAAGTTGTTCTGAATTGGCGCCAAACTCTCGGGCCATGGCCAAATGTTCCTCGGCACGGGCGCGGTCTCCGGCGCTGTACAGGGCACGCCCTTCGTTGAGATTGATCTGTACAAGCCCACTCATGACCTCGTGTTGGAGGGCTTTTGTTTCTTCGTGTTCCAGATCATCGAGGAGCCAGCGGGCCTCATGAAATTCATTCATGGCCATCAGTCGCTTGGCTTTGGCGATTTTTGAGTCGGGGTCGCTGCCAAACAATCGGGCAAGAAAACTCATTCTTCTTCCTCGAGCCCATCCGTGGACTCCGTGTAGCGTCTAAACTCTTTTAAAAATGAAAGCGTCTTGGTGTCGACTTTGTCCACATACAACACCCCATCAAGGTGATCACACTCGTGTTGCGCCACCACGGCATCGAAACCCTCGAGGAATCGAACAAAATGTTGACCTGTGTGATCATAGGCTTCAACCCGAACAGCGGAGGGTCTCCGAACCTCTCCACGGAGGTCTGGGACGCTCAAACAGCCTTCGGTGGTGACCTCGGTTTCATCGGTGGTCGGTGTGATGACTGGGTTGATCCACGCTTCGAACCCTTCTTGTTGATCAAAGCACAAAAGGACCAACCGAACCCCATGATGTACCTGGGGAGCAGCCAGGCCAACCCCATCATATTCAGCGACTGTGTCCAACATATCGGAGATGAGACGGACCACTTCTGGCGAGGTGATCTTCTCTATCGGGATTGGGACTGCAGCTTGCCGAAGGATTGGATTGCCCATGCGGGCGACTTTTAGAATGGCCATAAGGGTGCCTTATCCTGTTGCGTGGGTGTTGCCGGTTGGGTAAAACCAAACCAATACCCCGTCGCGGGGTGATTTAAAGGAGCCGAACATGGCGGACGCAACAGAAAAGTGGGAAGACAACGTAACTGGCGAGGCCACCATCAAGGGTCAGCGGGTTTCATTTTATGTCGACAAGGAGTGCATTCTTTGCTCGGTGTGTTCAGACGCTGCACCGAACAACTTCCGCATGAGCGACGACGAGGACCACGACATTTGCTACAAGCAACCTCTCGACGAAGAAGAGCTCGCTCAGTGCTTTGAGGCGCTTGAAAACTGTCCAGTAGAAGCGATCGGCGAAGACGGATAGTTTCGGCTGACCTTTTTGGTCACCGATTGACGGTTCATTGAGAACGCTGGTAGCGTGCCCCATCGGGAGAACGTGATGCGCATTCTTGTATTTTTTACAGCTCTGCTTTTTTCGCTTCCGGGCTTGGCCTTAAACGCCCACGAAATGCCCGAGAGTGCGCATACTGTTGGGGTTGGCAATAAGCAGTTGCACGTGGGTTTGGGTCAATCCTCTTTTGGGCTGACCGACGCCCTGGATTTGCGAACAAGCATGTTGTCCAATATTTTTGGCTTTAATGCGCAGCTCAAGTGGGCTGTGCTTCAAGACGAAAACAAGGCCTTCAGCATTGAGCCAATGGTTTGGGCGGAATGGCCTTGGGCGACCATGGGTTTTGGCTCGTACTCCGCGGGTGTAAGGCTTCGGCATTCCATGCGCGTGGGTGACAAGGGCCGGTTGAACCTGGGCACGGGCGCTATCTACGATAGCCTCAAGGTCGGGCTTCAGTTTTCAGATGGTTGGGGTGGGCCAGACAAGGGCTTTGGCGGCGACTGGTGGTATTCCCTGACCCTGTACCGAGCGCCTTTGATGTATGGGCATGAGGCCAAAGACACTTCCAAGGGCGAGGTGTATGACGGCTGGGTATTTCAAGGTGTGAGGGTGCCGGTCATTTTGGGCTATGAACATATGCTCAACGACCGCTCTACCTTCAACTCTGTGATTCGTTTTCATCCGCTGAACTTGATGAACGAAGGTGGTTGGTGGCTTGAGGTACATCCAACTTATGTGACCCGTATGGGCGAAAATATGCGCATCGCCCTCGGGGTGAACATGATCGTCCCGGGCAACCCGATGCCGATTCGAGACGCGGGTGTGTCGGATTATGTCGACAATGCCCAGTCCAACCTACACCCACGGTTTTGGGAAGCGCTGGTGCCGACCATGCCGATTTTACCCCTGCCTTATATCGGTTTTTACTGGGTGCTTTAAGCGCCTCGACTCACCGGTTGAACAGTTTAGCGTCCAAGGCCTTCAAAGCCCGTTTGGTCTCTTTGGCCAATACAGCTTGGTCTGGATGGTCCGGCATGGTGGTGTCCATGTCGATTTTACGGTCGATGGCCCAAGCGATATCGCCACCCTCCAGCCCGATGCGCAGTTCGCCCAAGCGCAGGCCTTGGTCGTGAGAGCGTACCCAAATTGCACCACCGTGACGGAAAGGCGGGTCAAAGCCGCGGTGATGGGCGGTGTCGATAACGATGTCGACGAGTCCAGATTTGAGTAGTTTTTTGGTGGCTTTGGTGGCCCCATGATTGAAGAGGACGATGAGGTCCGTCTGCTCAGCCAAGGTGGCGATGACCTGCTCGGGGGCAAGGGCGGGGTCTTCTCGGGTGTAGCCGGGTGTGCTGATGGTGATCGAGCCTGGGTGTGACACGCCGGTGATGCCGATCTTGAGGTCTTGGTGGGTGGCGATGATGTGGCTGACGATGCCCTCACCAGCGAGGTTGGCGCTGAACATCGGCAGGTCTGGGGTGGTGGTCATTCGAGACAAGCCGATGAGATCGTCAAAGCCCACATGGACAGCGGTGGTGCCGAGCTGTTGGAGACCTTTTACGAACCACTCATTTTTGAGCAATGCATCGGCCATTGGGCTGCCATCCAAGGTGGCGCCGTCATCGAGCCAGTATCCGCCATTGAGCACCAACCCAGCTTCTGAGGCTTCGAGATAACTGGCGGCCCTGGGCAGTCCGCCTCGGGGATTGTCAAGGCATCCACAGGGGGAAATATCACCCTTTTGTTCCCCCAAATAGTACAGCACCAAATCGGCTTCGTCGGGGGCTGCTAAGCGACTTTGTATCGAACCCTCTGCCACCCACTCGGCAGATAGGCCCTCATCGCCGCGGGCCACCCGTTTCATCGGAGGGCCTGAGGGTTTTAAACAAGAGATCAACAAAAGAGTGAGCATGGGAACAGTGTAATCGACAGATTTTTTTTTGCCGCCCCTCATGCTGGTGGGTGGCTGTTCCGTATCGAGGCTCAGGGAGTCTCCACGATTATGAGCTATGCAGCCGTTCCACATATCCAACGACCAAAGCAGGTTTCTCGCCATTTAGCTTCGGTTTCTTTGGAAGGTTCGGCAGCATGTTTGACCTCGAGCTATCTCCGAGTGCCAGGGCATTTTGATTGGAGTGGAGAGGGCGGCGGCCTCACCTTTGTTGGGCGGGACTCTACACTCAGTCGGGTTGCGAGAATCGAGTCGGGTCAGAGCGTTCGTATCGATTACCGGTTTGAGGCCGACAGCCTGGTTTTTTTCTCTCGCATCACTGAAAGCCTTGAGCCAGGGGTTTGGCGTTTAAGTCGCCCCAAAACGGTCCAGCGGCTTTCTCGACGCGGAACCGATCGCCATCCACTCCCGGCATCTGCTGGGGTGGGGTTGGCCATGATGACCGACTCAGGATTTCAGTCCTACCCAGTCGTCGATCTGTCTAGCGGGGGCGCGGCAGTTCAGTACGATGCGCGGTGTCTCGGCCTTTGGGTCGGGCGTCGGATCACGGTGTGGCTGGAGTTTGGGGCGGCAAAAGGGCTGCCGGTTACCGTTGAAATCCGGCATGTCTCTCGACGGGGGTGTCCGCCTGGGTACAAGTGCGCTGGGGTGCGCTTTGTAGACCCGTGTTTGGATGTCCGTCGCGCCATCGACAAAACCTTGTTTGATGGCTGAATAGGGGTTGGTCCGGTCTCTTTCGGGGGCGTTTGGGGCTGGATCAACTTTCTTTTCGAAGCTGGCCATTGTGTTTGGGCTGGACGAAGAGGGTTTGTTCGCGCATGATCAGCGTATGGTGAAAGGATCTTATCTCGGTTGTTCCTTCGTTTTGCTTTGTGCGACCGTGGGGTGTCAGGGTGATAAACTGGGTTGTTATTCGGGCTATGCCTTTGATGATGACGGGGTTTGTGCGCCCCAGGTTGGGTCAGGGCTTGATGACTCCGGGGAGCTTAGACAAGCCCATGAAGGTGAAGATACCGGGAGCGTCGGTCCCGAAGATACCGGAGCGGCCCCAGTGCTTCTCGGCCCTTGTCTAGTTCCCGAAACGTTGCCCACAGACCCCATCGAGACACTCGGGTTTTATAATTCGATACCGGAGGGTGGTGCGCCCCCGGCGGTGCTTATGGAACTTGTACAGGTTCAGATGGACCCGGCTCGCAATATGTTTTGGGGTGTTGGCCAGGGGGGGCTTTTCGGTTTTGATGTCTCCGATCCTGCCACACCCGAGCTTGTGGCCCGCGGTCCAACTTCAGGCGGGGGGCGATACTATAGTTTGTGGGTTCCGGGTATCGATGATCCGGCGCCTGGCTTGATTTACACCACCCACCGAGACATTGGCTTGTGGGTGATCGACACCACCGACCTGGATGCACCGCAGGCCGTGTATTTGTGGGGCCGTTCCGGGCTCGCGGGCATGGATGTCTCGGGTGATTTGATGTACATCGCCAAACATTCTGGCGAGCTCGTGACCTTGGACATCAGCGATCGGGCTGCGCCGACTGAGCGCTCGACGGTTTCAGGAATGTCCTCGGCTTGGGGGGTGACCGTCGGTGATGGGGCTCTGTATGGTGCCGATAATGTTGAGGGCGTGGTTGTGTTTGACCTGAGCAACCCAGAATACCCAAACGCGGTGGGAGCGGTGGATGTAGGCAGTGGGGTTCAAGCGCTCGCACTCCATGGTGACGTGCTTTTTGCAGCGGCTGGATCCACAGGGGTTGTGGCCCTCGATGTCTCCGATCCGCTCAGTCCTGTGTGGCTCGACACCTGGGCGGCGGGTGAGTCTGTCCAGAGTGTGGCTGTTGATGGCGATACCCTGTGGGCGGTGACCCAAAAGGCGGTGATTGCCTTCGATGTGTCCGACCCCTCGGTGATCACACCGGTGTCGAGCCGCGAGACACCTTTTTGGGCGATGGGGGTCGATGCGGCGGATGGGGTGGCTTGGGTTGGCGATTGGGGCGCGGTGCGTGGCTATGCGCGTCGCCCTGGTGTTTCTGCGCCCGATATGTCGTTGGCCGTCTCGTCTTTGTTTATCCCAGACACGGCCGATGTGATTGAGGTGCCGGTGAACAACCAGGGCTCAGCACCCTTGCATCTTGTGGGCCTTGAGTCGGGTGTTGAGGGTTTGCTTGTATCCGTCAACAAAAGCACGGTGGCTGTCGGTGAGCGGGCGATGTTGCGGCTGGAGTGGTCAGGGGGTGAACTCGACACAGAGGTTTGTTTGGCCTCGGATGATCCTGACCAGCCGATTCAGTATTTGAGGGTCCAGGCTGGGCCAGTCACCGATGGCGTGGGTGTGGGCGCGGTGGCACCCGACTTTGTGTTGGCGGACCTTGATGGTGAATATCACCGGCTATCAGAGATGATCGGCCACCCAGTGGTGTTGATCTATTTTGCGACCTGGTGACCGGTTTGTGCGTCTGAGGTCTCAGACATTCAACACAGTATTTATGAAGCGTACCGAGAGGCCGGTGTCGCGGTTTGGGGGGTGGCCTCTGCGGACTCACATTCGACTTTGCGGGATTATGCGGAGGCCTTGGGTTTGACCTTTCCGATTTTGGTCGACACCGATGGGTCGGTACATCGTGAATATGCGATGGTGTCAGCCTTTTCGACGGCGGCGTACCCACAGGATTGGATCGTTGGCCCAGATGGTCGAATCGCCTATGCGAACAACGCTTTTGAGCCGGACGAGATGCGTTTAATCTTGGATCTTATGCTGGATTGAGGTCGCGTTTTTGGGTGATGAGCGCCCTGATGCGTTCGATGGGTCGGGCTGCAGCGGCGATGTGGGCGGCCAGGTATTTATCGGGGTTTGTGTCGGCGAGCATTTCCATGCGGCCTCGGGGGCGAGAGTTAATCTCGATGAGCCAGGGGTGGTGGTCTTGGTCCAAGACCAAGTCGATGCCTGCCTCGAGAATCCAGTCTGAGTCTTCGAGTTCGTCGAGGGCATTGGCGATGGTCGTGCTCGTCTCGGTGATTTGGTTGAGGGTCTGGGTATCCAAAACCCATGGACCCGCTACGACTTGAGCACCACGGGCTGCGTTGGCGACGGGGTCTATTCGGCTTTGGCGCACAACAGGGGTTGCTTGTACCCAGTCACCGTGGGGTTGTCGTTGGAGCAGGACTCTCACCGTCCGAGAGGCCCATCCGTCGGGGGGAGAAATCGCCTGTTGAAGCAGGGCGGGTTCAGCGTTGTCTTGGACCATTCCCGGGATGGTTTTTGGCAGTGCGTCGCCGGGGACTACCCTGGCAACCCCGATGCCGAGTGCACCGTATCGGGGCTTGATGAAGCCGCTCCCCCAGCGTTTTAAGGCGGACTCGAACGCTTCAGGTTTGGTGATGAGTTCTGGCATAGAGACGCCGATGGATTCGAGCTTTCGTTGGCTTTTGAGCTTGTCGCGACACAGCATGGTGAAGCCCAAGGGGTTGCCCATGACAACATCGCCGAGGCCCGCTTGAATTTCGCTGTATCGCTGAGCGCGAAGCTGGCTGGGGAAACGATCGTGGGCGCCATCGAGGCGAATATTGTGGACCGGCTCCCAAGCAGCCGTGGTGGCCCTAAAGCCGCTCATGTGGCCGTCTGAGAGTTGGTCGCCAAAGATGAGGTCCAGGCCACGGTTCGCAAGCATCAAGGCTGCTCGCCCGATGGGTCGCGATGAGGGTGGAGCCATTGGGCCGGGTCCATCTGAAGGGACCAAGATGCCGATCGTAAAGGGGGTCATGTCTTTAGCATTAAGCGGTTTCCCCCATACGACAGGCCAAAATCTGTCCGGGCGCTGTGCCCTCAACCGGGTGATGACCTGCTGTGGACCTCTCTAGCTTCATCATCGCGGCCCTTGCTTTGGTCATTGTATTTTTGCTCATCCGGGGGCGTTATCGGCAGGGCATTGGGTCACGCCGGGCTGTGGCCCGTGCCCATCGCGCCCTCGCCGGCGAGGAAGACGCTGAGGCTTTGCTTGAGGCCGATGGCTTCACCATCATCGACCGCCAGGTGAGTTGTTTGTGGTGGATCACCGTGGACGGCGAAGAAGAAGAGGTTGAGCTGCGGGCAGATTTACTGGTAGAGCGCGATGGGGAGCGCTTTATCGCAGAGGTAAAAACCGGCTCAAAGGCCCCAGACCCTGCATTTCCGCCCACCCGGCGTCAGCTCCTCGAATACCGCTTGGCCTTCGACCCATACGGGGTGCTGCTGGTCGATGTCGAGGCCGGCGCAATTTATTTGGTAGGGTTCCCGCGGGCCGTGGGCGGATAAGGGGGCGTATGGGTCGTACAAAACCATGGCTGCTCGGCTTGTTGCTGCTCGCATACAGCGCGGTGTCTATCGCTCCTGCGTGGCATAATGTGTCGACGGTCAGACATGCCCGAGACTTCGCGACCTATCATTATGCCGCCGCCGCCGTCGTCGATGGTGGCAGCCCTTATGACACAGCAGCCCTGAGTCGCCGGGCCCGTGCTGAGCGCACTCGAAAATCAGTTCACCCTTATTTTTATCCACCACCGTTTGTCGTGTCGATGTTGTGGTCGCCGAGCTTTTCATTGACCACCAGCTACAAAATCTTCTTTGGGCTCAACCAACTCGCGTGGTTGATGCTCATCGTGGTCTTTCGCCGATGGTTTAAAGCCCCTTGGCTGGTCATCGCCGTGGCTTGTCTGGGCTTTACACCCTTGACGGACAACGCCAAGATGGGCCAAGCCAACCTATTGGTGATGGCGGCCGCAGTTGTCGGGCTTTGGCGGGGCTCTGGATTGTTGATCGGGGCTGCCGCGATGGCCAAGATGTCACCGGTGCTCTATCTGGTTGGCTTTGGTGCGCGCCGCGCTTGGCGACCGGTGATGGGTGCGGTATTTTTCGCGATCAGTTCATCGGTTTTAGCGCTTCCATTCGTTGATTTTGAGACACAGTATCGCTTTTATACTGAGATTCTACCTGGATTTTCGACCGGCGACTATCATGGGCTCACCATCCCCATCACCTTGCCCGCGAACCATTCAATCCCCGACCTTTTTAATCAACTTTGGCCGGGCCCAGACAAGCACACATTGGCACCAAAGGCCATCATCGCCAGCCGTTGGGTGAGCCTTTCCGCCTTGGCCATTTTGGGCTTTGTGGCGCGCCACAAACGCGACGCCCTCGGTAATGCCGGTGTCTTTGGGGCCCTCACCATCTTGATGCTGATCACCCCGGTTTACACCTATGAGCATCATCTGGTGATGGCGGTATTTCCGGCCGTGGTGGTCGGCACAGCCTTGCTTGATGGTCGACTGGGCCGGCTGGCTTGGCTCGTCGGCTTGCCTTCTCTGTTTTTCGTGGCTTGGCCGCTGTATGTGTTGCGTCCTTTGCAAAAAATCGTCCCACAATGGCATTGGTTTTTGCAGGAATCGAAGTTTTTTGGGTTGGTCGGTCTTTGCGTCTTGTGCGTGTGTGTGGCACTCAACAGCCCAAAGCGAGCTTGAGCCGTGGGCCGCTTTAAGCTGACGACTCCTTTTAATCCTGCTGGCGATCAGCCTGCGGCCATTGCGTCATTGTGTGCAGGGCTCGATGCGGGTGTGGCTCACCAGGTGTTGTTGGGGGCGACTGGCACCGGAAAGACCTTCACCATGGCGCACCTTATTCGTCATGCAGACCGCCCCACGTTGGTGCTCAGCCACAACAAGACCCTTGCGGCACAGCTTTATGGGGAGCTCAAGTCTTTGTTTCCAGACAACGCCGTTGAGTACTTCGTCAGCTATTACGATTATTTTCAGCCAGAGGCCTATGTGCCCTCGTCTGACACATATATTCAGAAAGATTTATTGATCAACGAGCACATCGACAAGCTGCGACATCGGGCCACCAAGTCCTTGCTAGAACGCAAAGACGTCATCATCGTCAGCTCGGTGTCCTGTATTTATGGGCTCGGGTCGCGAGAGGCCTATGACGGCATGCTGATTCGCCTCTCCGTTGGCGACAGTTGGCCTCGCCCCAAATTGTTGCGGGCTTTGGTCGAGATTTTGTACAGCCGAAATGATCACGACTTTCACCGGGGCACATTTCGGGTTCGCGGTGATGTGATCGAGGTCTTTCCGGCATCCGAGGACGAGGTCGCGATTCGCATTGAATTATTCGGAGATGAGGTCGAGGCCATCAGCCTTGTCGATCCCCTCAGGGGCATCAAAAAGCAGAACCTGGAGCAGGTCGCCATCTATCCGGCGAGTCACTATGTCACGCCAAAAGCCCAGATGGACAGAGCGGTATACGAGATTCGGTCCGAGCTAAAAGACTGTCTGTACGAGTTGAATTCTTTTGGAAAGCTGCTCGAAGCCCAGCGGCTCGAGGAGCGGACTCGCTTTGATTTGGAGCTCATTCGTGAGACTGGCCGGTGCAGGGGCATCGAGAATTATAGTCGGCATTTATCGGGTCGAAAAAAGGGAGAACCACCCCCGACCTTGATCGAATTCTTCCCAAAAGAGTGGCTGATGATTATCGATGAGAGCCATGTGACCGTGCCTCAGGTGGGGGGCATGTACAAGGGGGACCGAAGCAGAAAAGAGACCCTTGTGGACCATGGTTTTCGCTTGCCATCAGCCATGGACAACCGTCCTTTGAAGTTTGAGGAGTTCGAGGCCTTGCTCCATCAAGTCGTCTATATGTCTGCCACGCCGAGAGAACACGAGCTGAAGCGTGCTGAAGGGGTGGTGGTCGAGCAGATTATTCGGCCCACGGGTTTGCTTGACCCTGTGGTGGAGGTCCGGCCAGTCACCCATCAGGTCGATGATTTATTGGGAGAAATTCGCCTATCAGCCGAGAAGGGTCACCGGGTTTTGGTGACCGTCCTCACCAAGCGGATGGCCCAAGAACTCACCGATTATTATCGCGAACTCGGGGTGCGGATTCGGTATTTACACTCCGATATCGACACCCTTGAGCGCATGGAGATTATCCGAGACTTACGCCTTGGCGAGTTCGACGTGTTGGTGGGCATCAACTTGTTGAGAGAGGGTCTCGACATACCAGAGGTTGCCCTGGTGGCCATTCTCGATGCTGACAAAGAGGGCTTCTTACGCAACCGGACCAGCTTGATTCAAACCATGGGTCGGGCTGCACGGCATATTGAGGGGCGGGCCATATTGTATGGTGCCCGGACCACAGCCTCCATGGCCGCGGCCATCAACGAGACCGAGCGGCGGCGCGCTGTGCAAGCGGCGTACAATATCGAGCACAATATTACGCCTGAGAGCATCAAAAAGGCGGTGGCCTCTCCCCTCGATGAGCTCCTTCGGGCGGGCACGCTCATGGTGGACAAAAAACGGAGTGTGGCGGAGCATGCTGCGGCCAATGCAGGGACCAAGCCCGAGGCCGAGATCGCCCGGCTTAAAAAGCAAATGAAGGCGGCGGCGGCAAAGCTGGAGTTTGAGCGTGCAGCGGACCTTCGAGACTTGATCCGGGAGTTGTCGACTTTGATCGTGGGAGGTTGAGCGCGCATGCTAGGTTTGAACAGTCAATCTGTGGAGGGTGTGGTGCGTATTTGGACTTTGTTGGTTTTGATTGCAACGGGTTGTGGCAGCGAAGAAGCCAAGTTGGACGAAACTGAGACCTTAATGACGAGTTGTTTGAAGTACGTCGAAGGGATGGCCCGTGCCTTTGCTATTTGCGAAGGCGAAGAAGACTGGGCCACACAGGACGAGCTCACGGAATGGGTCGCGACAGAGTGTGATGGGCTGGTTGAAGATGCTGAGAGTGCTGGCTGTATGGGCCGGGTCCAAGCAGCCTTTGATTGTGGCAATGACGGTGGGTGGGCCAGCTTTGATTGCGAGAATGATTCTGAAAGCCCTGCCGGATGCGAAGCAAAAGAACAAAAAGCCACGGACTGTTTTACGGAGGGCTAGGCCCTAAACCCCAAGGGCCGCCATCATTCGGTGCAGGCGGTCCTGACCCCAGAACACCTTGCTGTTCACCACCATCGTGGGGGCACCGCAGGCCCCCAGTGCTACCGCAGCCTCTGTGTTGGCACGCAAGCCGGCCTTTATCTTCGGGTTGGTGGTGCCAGCGACCAAGGCTTCGCCATCATGGCCCGCCAGACTGAGTGCTGCCGCCAAGGCTTCCTCATCGTTTAGATCGACCCCGTCCACCCAGGCTGCGCGGTAAATGTCGAGGGTGGTGGTCGGCTTGATGATGGCCACTCTTCCTGCGGTCACTGTGCGCATTGGGAAATGGGGCGCGAAATTGAAATCCACCCCCCACCAATCAGCCCAGTCATGTAAGTCTCGCATGGTGTAGGTTTGTCTGGCCTCGCCAAAGGTAAATATGGGAATATTCGCCGTACCGATAGCCTTAAACAGTGCGCCAAGTAGTATGGGCTTGAAGTTTATCTGTGCGCCAGCAGCTTGGGCCAAGCCTTGTATTTGGGTGGCTGCAAGATAAGAATATGGGCTTGAGAAGTCGTGGTAAAAGTCGATTACGCCCCCTGGTGTGGGGGGGAGTTCTGGAAAATACGATGGCTGGCCCCCAAGCGCTTTTTCCACCAAATGCATGCGGTCCTGACCCCACCACAGCTTGCCCTCTATCTCGAAGCTCGGCACCCCAAACACCCCTCGGTCCGAGGCGGCCCTGGTGTTTGCCCGCAAGAGATCTTTGACCGGTTGGGCTTGGGCGTCAGCCAGGGACAAGCCATGGCGCTGAGCGATGGCGTTCAAGACCGCTTCGTCATTGATGTCTTGATTGTCCACCCAATAGGCCTGGTAAAGCGCCATCGTGATGGCCTCGCGAGCCTTGTTCGTTGCGGCGGTGATGAGCCGCATTGCGGTCACTGAGCGCTGTGGATGTCGGGGGTTCAGTTGAAATGCCGCACCACTGGCCTTGGCTTCGACCCGCAGGTCTTCGGCGCCGATGGCGACCTTATTATTGGCCCAAGTTTGAGCCGGCACATCCGCCGTACCGTGGTTTTTGTACAACCCACCGAGCAATACGGGGCACCACTCAAGGGTGGTATTTGTGCGTGCCGCGAGGGCGGCTACCCGGGTTGAGGCCAAGTAGGCATATGGGCAAACGATGTCGTAATAAAAGCGTAGGTGCATGTGAATCCCTAAGCGCAGAGCCTCTTGGTCGCAGGTTATTTAGTGCCGTCGGACTTTGGTTTTGTTAGATTGCTGTCTGTGCAGAAAGTTCGAATCGACAAGTGGCTGTGGGCCGCTCGCATGTTCAAGGCCCGCTCCATGGCCTCCGATGCTTGTGTGGGTGGCCATGTGAAAATCGATGGTGAGACTGTCAAGGCCTCTAAATCGGTCGTCATTGGAGACATGGTCGATGTGCTCACTGCTGGCGGTCCGCGGAATCTGGAGGTCGCAGCTTTGGGTGACAAGCGCGGTCCTGCGAAGATTGCGGTCACCTTGTATGTTGACCACACCCCGCCACCACCACCCACAGGCCCCGTCGCTGGCGACCCTACATTTGATCGCGGCAGTCGAAAAGGTAGGAAAGGTCCCCGCCCCACAAAGCGTGACCGACGCCGGTTTAAGCCCGACTCTGCTTGGTAATCCGCGCGATTTCGTCGAGATCTGTGACCATCCCCGCCGCGAGTGATGTGATTGCTTGGGCATCATCACTGCCCGTCGCTAAGCGGGCCGCCAACTGGCCCATCAAGGCGCCAAATTTAAAGCCATGACCTGAAAAACCGCTCATAATGACCATCTTTTCTGCACGTTTGAGCACAAAGCGTTCATCTTTAGACACGGTGTAAAAACAGCGCTTCGCACCGCTTATTTTGTAGGTGTCAAGACCAATAATCCGTGTCCTGCAGGCTTCAAACAGAGACTGAATTTCATCGGCTGTTACTGGCTCATCTATGTCTGGATGACCCTTGCGGCTGATGGTGTGGTCTCCAACCTTCAAAGGGGTCCCGCCTACCGGTGGCACCACATAAATTCCGCTGTGCTCACCAATATCCAAGACCATTGGCATCTTGGCCCACGCCTGGTGTTGCGGCTCAGGCCCTTCGAGTTGAATCACCACCTGGCGGCTTGGTTTCACCCCAACTGTATCGGTGAGCGCGCGGACCCATGGACCCGCAGCCACCACGATGACATCTGCACGCAGTCGTTCACCGTCTCCGGTCACCAGGCTTCCCCGTGCGGGGTCGATGTCGACCACAGGCGTATTTGTGCGCATGGTCACACCGCGCATCAACAGGTGACTGGCCAGAGCGCCGACGATGGCATTCGCGAACAACACGCCGCCTGAGTCGATATGAGCCGCAAAGTCGAGGGCGTCTGGGTTGAGGGTTGGCGCAATTTTTCGCAAATCCTCAGGCTTAAGCCGACGATGCTCGATGCCGATGGCAGCCATCTCTGTGAGTGAATCCTCTGCCCACTGGGTCTCACCGGTGGCGACAATTAGTGTGGAGGTGTGCTGATACAGCCGCCGGCCAAGGATCGACCAGGTGTGTTCCCAGGCCAATAATGCCGGGTTTATCAGTCTTGAGTAGCCGGTCATCGCACCGTAAGGGTGGCGAATCAGGCGGTGGTCATCCACCGAAGATCCCATGGGGTTCGGAATCGGCCCTTGCTCAAATAGGGTCACTCTGTGGCCTTTTTCGTTCAGGGCGAGGGCGGTACATAGCCCCATGATGCCGCCGCCAATGATGTGGATTCGCATAATATTTCTCCAAGTTTTGGAGCATAAAACCCCCATTTTTTGGTCCATGTTAATCTCTCGCCATCGAGGAGGACTCATCATGAAGATCCGTTGGGGTGTTTTGGGCTTGGGCCGTGCGGGAAAGGCACGGGTGGCCGCCCTGCGTGCAGATCCTCGGGCTGATCTGGTTGGCGGTTGGCGAGGCGCGCTGCAAGACAATGATGTTCGTGCTTTTAGCTCTTTTGATGAGATGCTTCAGCATGTGGACGCCGTGGCGATTTGCTCGCCAGGTGGCTTTCACGCGAGCCAAGTTCACACGGCGCTATCGGCTTTTCGCCATGTGGTGGTCGAGTTTCCGATCGCCTCCAGTGCGGGAGAGGCATCGAGTCTTTACGCCCTCGCGGTGGCCCGAGACAGGGTGTTGCATGTGGAACACATAGAGTTGCTCACCCCCGCCGCGCGGTGGATCCAAGAGTACGCCAAAAATAAGACTTTGCTCGGTGGATCGGTGCGCTTTTTTGGGGGCGCGCGGCAAGATGTGATGAGTCCTGCCCACGGCAATATCGCGCGTTTTCAACGTGTCATCGACGCGGTCGGTGTGCCTGAAGACGTCGAAGTAGAGCGCTGTACGCCCGCTAATCTTGCGGTTCAGCTTCAGTATCAGACCGGTGTGGTTGTGCACCTTGATTGCAGAATGGAGGCCGGCACCAAGCGGCACTTCGAGATGGTTTTGGAGTTCGAGGAGGGAATGGTTCGGGCCGATGATGGTGCTATTTTTGTCGACGGCACACCGGTCGAACTCGAGCCAAGCGGGGGCCTCTTTAAGGCCGACCAGTTGGCTGCGAGCGCTTGTATTTTGGATGGAAAAGAGTCCTATGTGGCGATGGAGCAGGTGCTTGACGGCCTCAGCCTCGCGGATTTGGTGATGGGCGCATCATGAGCTTAATGGAGCGGCGCCCTCGGCGGGCGTGGCTTGGGGTTGTGTTGGCCGGCGTGTTGGCCTGTGCCCATGGTGCGATGACGGATCCGGCCTGGTTAGACGGTGCCTTTGTCTCTTTTCGCTATGCGCGGCGCTTGAGCGAGCATGGCACTTTGGCCCTTGTCGGAAGCACCGTGGCGGTCGAGGGTTTTGACAACCCCCTGTGGACCGCATTGTTGTCTGCAGCCGGTTGGCTGGGTGTTCATGAATTTCGGGTGCAGGCGTTTTTGGGCCCTATGGTGTTTGGCCTGCTCTCATCGCTGGTCACTTTTGGGGTCGTTGTTCGGGTGTCTCGGCTTGAGGCCTTGGTGGTGCCGGCGCTCTTTGTACTGTCTTCACCCTTGGCCCTCGCTGCGGCATCCGGTACCGATGGGCTGTTTGTGGCCTTGCTGGCCTTGGGTGCATTGTTGTCGGTGTTGGCAGACTTTGACCGAGGGGTCCCCACCACACGCTCAGGGGTTTTGCTCGCCTTGTTGACCTTGAGCGGGTGTGTGCCCACTTTGTTCGCGATTGGCCTTGGCTTGGCGTGTTGGCGCAAGTGGCTGGCCTTTGTTTGGGGTGCTTTGGCGGTGCTTACTGGTGCCCGCTGGCTTATTTTCGGCGTGGTTTTACCGCATGGATTTGCCGACAAATTATCCAGCTTTAAACTTGATAATTTTGCCTCACTGTTTCAAGGGGTGAGCGGATTTGTTGGCTTGGGATTTTTGGCTTTGCTCTTCTCGCTATTTGCGGTCCGTGCACAGTCTTTGGAGATGAAAACCAAGCGCGCTCAGTTGTGGCCCATCGCTTTTGCCCTCTTGACCTGGGTCGTCGCTGCCGTCTTTGGCGAGGGGAGGGCCTTCGACTTTGGTTCAGCCCTCGTTCCTGTTTTGGCCATGGGTGGTTTGGCTTTGGCCTTGGCCATAAACGGCGCCAAAAAACCCGCTGTATTCGCTGTTTTTGTGGCCTTATCGCTTGCGTTTATCGACACTGTTCCTGGGTTTATGGCCCGTCAAAACATCACTCATGGGCGCATGTCTACCTTCAAGCAAGCCCGGCATATGGCCCGTTTTTTGCGTTGGCGGTTTAGCGATGAGCACCTTGTGGTCACTCAAACTGCCGGTATTTTGCCTTATCTTCTAAAGCGCCCCACCTTTGATTTATCGGGTACCACCCACACACAGGCGGTCGACATCGACTCAGTGTTGGCCAAAAAGGCTGAGGCGATGATTCCGGTTGGGCGCATCGTGTCAGTCAATGCTGAGCGTTTGGGGATGAGCCCCGATTGGGACTGGCGTGAGGTCGCGAAAACCCACAACCAACACGCGCTTCAGTTCAATCCTGGCTGGGGCTTTAAAGGTAAGAGGGGCCTGTGGTTCAATCTGTATATGGATAAAAACTTGCCCAAGTTTCTGCCCGGTTGGGATGCGCTCAAAAAGCCCATGCCATGAATTGCATCGAGGCGAAGGCCTCAAAAGCAGATAGGGTAGGCGTGTACCGGGGAATACTGTGCGTATACTGCTGATCAATCCAGCCATGAATCTGAAAAAGCTGGGGCGTTTTGCCAAGTTGCTCGAGCCCATGCCGTGTATTGGTTTGGCCTATATTGCGGCCGCCTTGGAGCAACATGGGTGTCATGTTCGTGTGATCGATATGTTCGCTGAGGGCTTCGATCTCGATGAGGTCGTCAACAGGGCGGCGCGCTTTAGGCCCGATCTCATCGGCATGACGGTGCTTACCCCTTCGGCCCCGGTGTGCTCGTCGTTAAGCCAGCAGCTTCGAGGCCGGTTGCCGGGTGTGAAAATCGTTTGGGGCGGGGTTCATGCCGACGTTTTTGGCTCCGATATCGTTCGCTCCCATGATGCAGATTTTGCCGTTCACGGCGATGGAGAGATCACCATCTGCGAGTTGGTGGATGCCCTCAATGCCAAGGATGCAGACTTCTCTGCTATTGATGGCCTGAGCTGGATGGCCGACGGTAAAGCGGTCACCAACAAGGCCAGAACCATTAATCAAGACCTGGACGGCCTCGCCTACCCGGCCTGGCACCTGTTTCCGTACCATAAATATGGTCTGTTGCCTTTTGCGGATTTTGCCAAGCCAGTCCTCACCATTTCGGGCTCTCGCGGGTGCCCATATCGCTGTGATTATTGCTCGCTTATTCATACTGGCGGAAAGGTGTACCGCCGCCGAGACCCCATCAAAATAGTCGATGAATACGAGTATTTGGTGGATCGTTTTGGCGTGAAGCAGATTGGATTTATCGACCCGATTTTTCCTTTGGTAAAGAAAGATTTGGAGCCTTTTTGTACGGAGTTGGTGGCCCGAGGTTTGGATAAAAAGTGCCAATGGCTCTCTGAAACTCGCGCAGACCGCTTGGATTTAGAGACCACCCAAATGATGTACGATGGCGGTTGCCGTCGAGTGTTGATGGGCATCGAGTCTGGCGTGGACATGTTGCTTGGCAATGTAAACAAGAACATCACCACCGATAAGGTGCGTGTGGGCGTCGACAATGCCCACAAAGCTGGGCTTCAAACCGTTGGCCTATTCATGATCGGCATGCCCGGTGAGACCCCGCAAATGACCCGCGAGACAGTTGAGTTTGCGGTCGAACTGGACTTAGACTTCGCCAAATTTGCGATCACGGTGCCCTTTCCAGGATCGAAGCTTTTTGAGGACCGCTGGCAGAAGGATCTGTTTCGTGACGATTGGGAAAACTACACGACCTTCAATCCCGACCCCGATCGCCTGATTTACCATCCTCACGGTTATGACCCTGCAACCTTGGTTTATATGCAATCGTGGGCGCTTCGACGCTTTTATATGCGACCTCGTCAGCTTAAAAAGCAGTTTTTAGATTTGCAGACGATCAGTCCCAAAATGCTCTTGTACGGTATTTATGGCATGGCGATATAGTGTCGCGCTCTTGACGGGGCAGGCTGAACGGGACATATGCGGCTGTCAACGTCTTGAGCGGCAACCTTTGGTACGCCATCCGAAGCCACCTGCTGAGACGAAATAAGGAGACACTAAAATGGCAATGACCGCAGAACGCAAGCAAGAGATCATGACAACCCACGCCATCCACGAGGGTGACACGGGTTCTCCAGATGTTCAGGTGGCACTCCTCACAGAGCGCATCACTTACCTGACGGGCCACTTCAAGACCCACAAGAAGGATCACCATTCTCGGCGTGGTCTTCTCAAGTTGGTCGGCCGTCGTCGTCGCTTGCTCAAGTACCTTCGCATCACCAACGAGGAACGCTATAAAGCGCTCATCAAGAGCCTTGGCCTCCGTCGTTAATACCAAACGGGTGACTTATACTGGTCGCCCGTTTTTTTGTTCTTTATAAACTTAGCCACGATCCATTTTTGAAGTCCTTTATGTTGGGACGCCGCAGGTCTTCGTGGGATGAATACAGCGTTATTCATCCCACGCAGGTCTACGGAGCCCAACTGAGCACCCGGAGATTGTCCTTGATCAGTGGTGCGCGTTGTTTTTAGACGCGCAACCCCCAACACACGTGCGGGTGATGTAGCCATATGGACGGCTACAAATACCATCCGTGCATCCATTGGAGAACCAAATGGAACTTAAATCAGTATCTGTCGAAATCGGCGGAAAAACCATGACCTTAGAGACCGGCGTGATGGCCAAGCAAGCAGACGGCGCAGTCGTCGTTCGCGTTGGCGACTCATCCGTACTCGTGACTGCCGTTACCGGTGGCCCAGCCCGCTTCGACTTCTTGCCACTGACTGTGGACTACCAAGATCGCAACGGCGCCTACGGAACCATCCCAGGCAACTACTTCAAGCGCGAAGGCCGCTCGAACGAGCGTGAGACTTTGGTCTCTCGGATGATCGATCGTCCGATTCGTCCACAGTTTCCAAAGCACTACCGCAACGAGACACAAGTGATCGGTACCGTTTTGTCCTATGACGAAGCCACCGACACCGACACCCTCGCCATGTGTGGTGCCTCAGCCGCGCTTCACATCTCAAACGCTCCGCTTCAGCGCCCAATCGCTGGTGTTCGGGTCGCGTCAATCGATGGCGAGCTCGTCTCTCACCCCAGCCGCGCCCAAATGGAAAACGCTGAGCTCACACTTGTTGTGGCCGGTACTGTTGACGCAGTCTGCATGGTTGAAGGTGGCGCCAAGGAAATGTCCGAAGACGCCATGATGGACGCGATGGACTTCGCTCACGCTGAGATCAAGAAGATCATCGGCGCCATTGAGGAGCTTCGTGCCCTCGCTGGTGTTGAGAAGGTTGAGATTGCTCCAGCAAATGAAATCGACGCTGATATCGTTTCGTTTATGAACGATAACGGTCTTGCTAGCCTCACCGAGGCCATGGCCATCACGGGTAAGCACGATCGTAAGATTGCGCTCAAGGCGGCCCGAAACGCCGTTATCGAGAAGCTTGTTGCTGGCGAAGACGACGCTGATGTTGTCTCCACCAAAACCAATGACGCCAAGGGTGCTTGGGACAAGATGATCGGCAAGGTCATGCGCAAGACTGTGCTCACAAGCCGCACACGCATTGATGGTCGTGCCACCGATGAGATTCGTTTCATCGATTGCCGCGTCGGTCAATCCGAAAATGCTCACGGCTCAGCCCTGTTCACCCGTGGCGAGACTCAAACTTTCGTTACCGCAGCCCTCGGCATGGAAATGGACTCCCAACGTATCGACTACGCCGGTACCCAAGAGCAGTTCCGTCGCTGGATGCTGACCTACAACTTCCCACCTTTCTGTACCGGTGAGGCCCGTATGCTTCGCGGTCCAAAGCGTCGGGAGATCGGTCACGGTGTGCTTGCTCACCGAAGCATCATTCCAGTGCTGCCAAGCCAAGAGGACTTCCCATACGTGCTCCGCTGCTGTTCAGATGTGCTCGAGTCGAACGGCTCCAGCTCGATGGCCAGTGTTTGTGGTGCAACCTTGGCGTTGCTCGACGCCGGTGTGCCCCTCAAGGCTCCCGTCGCTGGTATCGCAATGGGTCTGATCAAAGAAGGCGACGACTTCGCTGTCCTCTCTGACATTCTTGGTGATGAAGATCACCTCGGCGATATGGACTTCAAGGTCACCGGTACCCACGAAGGCATCACTGCTTTCCAGATGGATACCAAGATTGACTCCATCAGCCGTGAGATCATGGCCAAAGCCCTCGCACAAGCCCGCGACGGTCGGATTCACATCCTCAACGAAATGGCGAAGGCCATCTCGACACACCGTGACGACATCGCACCACACGCGCCTCGCATCACCAAGCTGAAGATTAAGCAGGACAAAATCCGCGACATCATCGGCCCTGGTGGTCGGACCATTCGTGGCATGCAAGAAGAGTGTGGCGTGCGCATCACCGTCGAAGACGACGGTACTGTGTTGGTCGCAAGCTCCGATATGGACGCCACCAACAAGGCCTTGGGCATGCTCCGCGAGCTTACCCAAGAGGCTGAGATTGGTAAGTTGTACCTCGGCGTGGTTAAGCGCACCGTCGACTTCGGGGCGTTCATTGAGATCTTCCCTGGAACCGAAGGCCTGGTGCACATCAGCCACCTCGCCAAGGAGCGGGTTGACCAGACCACCGATATCGTCTCAGAAGGCGACGAGGTTCTGGTTCGTGTGATCGACATCGATCGCCGGAGCGGCAAGATTCGTCTTAGCCGTAAAGAAGCACTCGAAGCGGCTTCGCTGTAAACCCAGTGTTTCAGCCACCGCCATTGAAGGTCCAGGTCCTCCCTCACGGGGTGGGCCTGGACCTTCCTTCTTATGCCACCTCTGGGTCTGCTGGCATGGACCTGCGCTCGGCGGTCGCATACACCCTTGCCCCGATGGAGCGCTACGCGATTCCCACGGGTTTGTGTTTGGCCATTCCCCAAGGATGGGAGGGCCAGATTCGGCCACGGTCTGGTCTCGCTTTGAGACAAGGGCTGGGCATGCCGAATGCACCAGGCACCATCGACGCAGATTACCGCGGAGAGCTAAAGGTCTTGCTGATCAACCTCGGCTCGGAACCGATAGAGCTCATCCGAGGCATGCGCATCGCTCAAATGCTGATCACCCCCGCCCCTCAAGTGGAGATCGAGCTGGTCGAAGACCTTGACGCCACCAAACGTGGAGAGGCTGGCTTTGGTTCGACGGGCCTGCTGTAGGCTCAAACCTTGCTGTGGCTCAGTCTAGATACGAGATTGCACAGCCATAAGCACGGCTGCTAGGGGTTTTTACCGGGACACCGGCAAGCACATCGCCAAGCGCATCTTTTAAGTAATGATGCCGTGGCTTCCCTAAACGGCCCGCGTATCGAATTTGGTCGTCGATGGCCCCGCGATACTTGATGGTCCATGTTTTTGGGTCGATGACGATGGTCTCTGAGGTTGTTTTATACGCGAGCGCCATGCTCATTTTCTGGTTTTCGTCCAAAAACACCGGGATGCCAGCGTCATACTCCTTAAGGTCGGCGGCGACCTCTTGAGCATCGTCTTGTGTGTTGGCGTTTACGAATGCAAAGCGCACGCCCTTGGGCGCGAAGGATGCAGCCATCTCCTTGATGATCGGGGAGTACTGCTGGATGACTGGGCAATCTACACCGTGGGAGATGAGGACCAAGGCGGTCGCATCATCGCCCATCTTATGAAGGCTGATGATTTCACCTGCTGTGTTTGGACGTTTGAAGTCTGGCACATCCAAAAACAAGCTTGAGCACGCGGTCAATATGCTGAGGAGGAGTAAGGTCATTGGTCCTTGTCCTTGTCTAGGCGGACAAACTGAAAGCGGGGCAAATGCATCTCTTCTGCCCGAGAGGAGCCATTGTATACCCACTGAGTGGGGTCGGGGTTGATGGGGTTGTATTTTGAGTTGTCGTAGACCATATGGGTCTCTAATCGTGTGCCCTTGGGGATGAAAATCGGCTCCTCTGGCGTCCACTCATGTTGATATTTGTACTGAAAATTGGGGACCGAGAGGAGCACTTTTCGCTCCTTGTTTGGCCCTGTGGCAAAATAGGTCACGGCCTTTCCTCGGGCGTGCATATGGGGAACAAAGCGCACCAAGAGGATGTCCTCGTCGATATCCACGGCGGTTTTCATGGTGAAGGACGGCTTTCCGGGCGGGATTTTAAAGCCCCCGCGGTACAAACATCCCCGCTCTACCACTTCTGATTCCGAAGGATTCGGATGCTCGTAAATCTTGATGACTGCCTTGTTGCTCCCCTCCTTTCCAGTGCTACCGTAATGGCCCTCGAGCAAAATGTATGACCCCTTGGGGATGAGCATGGAGCGATGGGCTCCCAAGTCCAACTCGGCACTGAGGGCTTGAGAGCGGCTCGCGGTCATTAAAATCGTCTCTTCGAAAAGTTTATGAGCCACTTTGAGTGAGGGTTCGGTTGGGTGATCGTGGTACATCTCCCCCTTGGTGGCGGTGATCTTCCGCACTCGCATCTGCTGGTCGTTGCCCTTTGAAAAGACTTGGTCATCACTGAGGGCTTTGAGGGGCCGGTCGAGAACCATAAGGTTCATATGGTGGGTGACCCGAAAATCAGCGTTAAATCGAATTCGGTTGAGGTGGATGTCGCGCTTGGTGGGTCCAGCAATTTGAATGTATTTGTAGATGTCGGGACCAGAGGCTGGAACGATATGTGCTTCGGGCATCTCCCAAACGATGTCTGGCTTGCCCCAGCCTTTAGGGTTGTTCAACGCCACAATCTTGTCGTGATTCATTTTGGGGAACGGGTCTGGATGGCCAGATTTTGGCATCCCCATCTCGACCCACTGTAGCAAAGCGTCCATATCTTCGGCCTTAGCCACACCCACGTAAGGCCTAAAATGCGGGTCGATACCCCCAGGCGGCATGCGTTGTGTTCGAAGGGTCTGGCGAATCATCTGCGACCAGCCCCTGACGGTCGGGTAATCCTTGAAAATTTTGACCCACCGACTGGTGGTGTGGCAGGACAAACAGTGTTTATCGATGATGGGCAAGATGTCGGCCTTGAAGTCGACGGCCGATGGTTCGACCTTGCGTACCGGGCATTCGCTTAAGCCCTGCTTGAAGGGTGTGATATGGCCATCTTGGGGACGGACCTTTACGGCTGAGGCGACGGTTTTAAGACCCAAAGATGCGGAGATTGTGAGGCTGGTGTCCATCAACACAGGCGCCCGTTTTTCGGAGGCTTTGATAAGGGTCTTGTAGGCTTTACGTTCCTGTTTCGGGTTGGCGGCGATGTAATAGACCTTGGCCTTGGGGTGCGCCGTCCGAATGCTCTGCATCAAGGCCAAGGCTTGGTCTGTCCCGCATTCGAGGTCGATGGCCACATAAAACACTTCCGCTTCATCGATGAGCGCCCCAAGCCATTGAGAGCGCCCATTGTGGTCAATCAGCCGAAAGTCATCCACGGTTGTGGGTGCAGCCACCGTCGTGTCCGTGTTGGTACATCCCACACTTAAAGCCACACTCAGCACCAAACCCAAAAAAATAGGTCCAAGGGTTCGGCTAGACATCCTGCGGGTCATTTTGGCTCTTGGTTCAGGCGGATGAAGTGAAAGCGGGGCAGATGCATCTCTTCAGCCCGAGAGGAGCCGTTGTATACCCACTGAGTGGGGTCGGGGTTGATGGGGTTGTATTTGGAGTTGTCATAAGTCACATGGGTCTCAAGCCGGGTTCCTTTGGGCAGAAAGATATGTGGCTTGGGCTCCCATCCGCGCTGGTATTTGTATTGGTAATAGGGAATCGACAACAAGACTCGGGTGGTACCGTCTGGAAAGTGTGCGATATATTTTGCCGATCGGCCCCGTGCGTGCATATGGGGGGCGATTCGCACCAACAAAATATCGTCTTCGATGTCGACGGCGGTCTTCATGGTGAAGCGCCGTTTATTGGGCGGAATCTTAAAGCCGCCACGATAAAGGCATCCCCGTTCGACAATCTGGGCTGCCTTTGGCTCTGTGTGCTCAAAAACCAAGACCTTTGAAGTGCTCGACTCTTCTTTTCCACTGCTGCCATAATGGGACTCGAGCAGCAGGTAGGACCCTTTTGGAATGATGATGGCTCGGTTTGGCCCGACCAAAAAATCCATCTCCAGGCCTTTGTTTCGGTTGGCGGTCATCAAGATGGTCTCTTCAAAGATTTCGTGTGCGACCTTGATGGTTGGGTCGTGCTCGTGGTCGTGGTACATCTCCCCTTTTTTGCTGTTGATTTTTCGGACCCGCATGAATTGGTCCTGTCCTTTTTTGAAGACTTGTTCTTCTGTGAGTTCCGAAAAGGGTCGGTCCAGCACCATTAAGTTGATGTGGTGGGCCACCTTAAAATTGGCCGTCATTCGGATTTTACTCACGTAGATATCGCGCGGTGTTGGGCCCGCGATTTGGGTATACTGATATACATCGGGGCCTTCTGCCGGAATGATATCGGGTGTGGTCATGGACCAGACCACCGAAGGTTCACCCCAGTCTTCGGGGTTGTTTTGCACAGCGATACGGTCAACATTCATCTGGGGTAGTGGGTCGTTATCGCCAGATCGAGGAAGACCAGCCTCAATCCACTGCAGAAGCATGTCCATCTCTTTTACGGTGTAGCCGCCTTCCACAGCGCCGACATGAGGGTCGTAGCCGCCTGGTGGCATGCGCTGGGTGCGCAAGGTCTGGCGAATCATTTGAGACCAGCCCCGAACAGCGCGGTAGTTTTTGAATATTTTTACCCATCGATTTTCGGTGTGACAGGCCAAACAATGGTCGTCAATGATGGGCAGAATGTCTCGCTCGTAGTCGAGCTCAGAACCATTGGGTTGAGGGTTCTGGCAATCATCAAGGCCCTTCAAAAGCGGTGTCAATAGACCGTCGCGTGGGCGAACCGATGTTGCCGATGCGGCCGACTCGAGCCCCAAAGACCGTGAGATCGTAAGGCTGGTGTCCATCAACACGGGGGCTTTGTTGTTCGAGCCACCAATAATGGTCTTAAACGCCTCTCGTTCTTGTGTGGGGTTGGCCGCGATGTAGAAGGCGGGAGCCTGGGGGAAGTCGCTCTGGAGTTTGGCCATGGCCTGTAGGGCGTCTTGCGTGCCACATTGATGGTTGATGGCGACAAAGATGATCCGATCTTCGTCGATGTGTTCGCCGAGCCAATGAGAACGTCCGTTGTGGTCGAGCAGCCGGAAGTCATCCACCTTCGATGTGGGTGTTGGCCCCGATGGGGAGAACACCAAGGCTGCTGCTACCACGGCCAGCAAAACACCGAGCAGGGTCCGTCCGTTTAATATCTTGGGCATGGCCTATTATTTTGGCTGTATTTTAGTCAATGTAGGTGGCTGGGGGTGGCTCATCATCGGTGAGATCGAGGCCTGACCCATGGGATTTATAGATGTGGGTTGTTGCCCAAGCTTTGAAGGTGGAGTGGGCTGCACGGTCAAACTTGGCCTCGCCTTTGATTACATCGATCTCCCCATCTGGAGGGTCTGGGATGAGGAAGATGGAACCCGCGGGGGCGATCGCGAAGTTGTTCAGGGCGATGCCTTCCTCTAGAACCTCTGTAAACAAGCCATCTTCAGGGTTTTCGTCGACATAAAATACATCACATCCGCCACAATCGATGGTCGAACGGCCGGCGGGGGCACCTTCGCTGTTGACGATATAGCCCGCTAAAAACCCATTGGTTTTTAGGGCAAAGACAGCATCCGCCTGGCTTAAGCTTTGGGCCATTTGGTTGACATAGCTTGTGGTCAACACAGGGATCACGACACCATTAAGAAAGCGGGAGTCTGTCATCTCATCCAACTTGGATGGACGGATTTTCAGCACTGTCGGGTACAGGGCCGGCACTTTTTTGTTGCACTCACGGACCCCCAACAACACGCCCTGGGTGGTGACCTCAAGGTCGAAAAGGCGAAAGCTGCCATCGGGCTTTGTGGTGGTCGAGGCGAGTGAAGACAAAGCCCCGGTCTTTTTGAGACGTTTGGCGTTGATGGCGTCTACGCAAAGGCCCTTGCCCAAGGCCTCTTTCGTCTCGAAGTCCACGAGCTGGCCATTGATAGAAAAATATTCCAAGGGAATGGTGTCTGCGGGCTCAAGGTTTTCGTCGAGCACAGGGTCAGAGACGGTGTCCTCCATGCAGACATGGCCCACCCGGTGGGTACCTTCTTTACAATCCTCGGCAGCATCTTGGCAGCCAAGGCCAAGGCCTAAACTGAGCATGAGTGTAGAGAAATATTGCATTTTATCCTCCAACCAGGGTGCCATCGGCACCGATGATTTGTGCCTTGTAAAAAGTCTTCATCAGCTCGTTGGCGGGCACATCCTCGGCGCCCTCAATCTCAGCCTCTGAGCCATCTGGGTCGTAAATGCTGCGGCTGTACAAGGTCCAAACCACCTCCTTTTCTGGGGTGACCTCGACCAAGTGGTTGTTGAGTGCGATGAAGGTGTTGCCATTCGGTAGACGGTCTGCGTCGCGAGCACCTTTGGCGCCTGGGATGTCTCGGCCGGGCCTATAGGACCACACGACTTCTTTGCTGTGTATATTGACCTCGTAGATCACATCGGGGTGGTGCAGCGGGAAGATCACGTGGTTTTCATCGACCATGGCCGGGTCGTGAGGGTGGTCTCCCAGAATTTTTGCACCGTCGGGGTGATCGGCCATGGTGCCTTCGGAGACCACTTCCCACAGGGTTTCTCCTGCGGCGTTGACCATGATGACCCGATTGAGGTTTCGTAAGGACATCAAAGTCGAGCCGTCGGCTTGTCGTTGGGCACCAGAGACATGAAGCCAGCCTTCATCAAAGACATCTCGGTGTTCGGGGACGTTGTAGGCTGCAGCGTCGTAGGCCCAGATGGGTTCGTCGTGCTCGCGGCTGAGTTCGGTCACATGGTTTGCACCAACAGCGGCCCAGCCGTTGACCAAGAGCAGGTTTCGGTTTTCCAGCATGTCGCCATCGTGAGAGACGTTGGTGACGCTTTTGCTAAAGATGAGCACGCCGTCTTTGTCGACGATGTGAACCCCGCCGCCATCAACACTAAACATGGTGTCGCCATTCTCGGCACGCTCAACGTCGAGAACAACGGACCCAGAAACAAGCTCAGGGGGTACGGTGTAGCTCCAAACCATCCCGCCGTTTCTGTCTATCTCGACCAAGCGCTGGGCAGAAAACCCGGTGGTGTCCACAAACAAAATATTGCCATCGTAGACCTTAGCTGGATTGAGATTACGAACAAAATACTCGATTGTTCGGGTTTCAGATGGCGGGGGCTCTGTTGGGGTCTCAGGGGTCTCGGGGGTCTCGGCCAGGTCTTGCACTTCGTCGACATGTTTGAGTGCGGTGACTTCGGTCCGGCAGCCAGCGCTAAATAAAATTGTAGTGCCGAAGATGATGAGGCGTCCTAACATTGAAACTTCTCCCTCAGCCCATCAGTGCTGTAAGCTATAGTGGTTCATAGCATATTAACATGGGTTCACATGAACGGTTTAGTCGCATTTGTTTTTGGTGTTTTTATCGGGTGCACCAAGACCGTTGGGGTTTGTGACAGCGGGTATGAAAATACCGGTGATCAGTGTGTCCGGACGGTCGACGGCGACGAAGAAGAAGGCAATGAAGCCGAGACCGAGACCGAAACCGAAACCGAAACGGAGATTATTTATATTGTGGGCGAAGGTGCTGACACTGTTTTTGAGCCCTCGGGGGGGACGAGTATAACCTGGGCGTCTACGGTGATTCTTGGGCCCGGCACACCGGTGCCCGTGCGTTTACGCCTCGAAGGCTGGGAGATCTGGACCATTGGCTACGGCATGATGCCCGACGCTGAAAAACACGAACCGTTTGTGAGCTACGATATCCCACTATCCTTATTTAGTGATGGAGAGGCCTTTGTGTCTTTTGAGGTGGTGGCCTCAACCCGAGGCGTGCTGTCCGGCCTGTTCTTTTTTGCGGTGCCAGAATTTAGCGGTGACGGCGCTTCTGCTGTTAGGCGGGTTCCACCCGATGAGGGCAACCCCATACATTGTGGCGATGACAATATTTGCGATGGCGTTGAGTTCACCTTGTACGAATAGGGTGGTTTCACGTGAATAGGGCGCTGTGGTGAGAAGCTTATTTAATCGTCTGTGTTTGGGTGTGGCCGCTTGGCTTTGCGGGTGTGTTGTACAACCCACAACGCCCCCCCCGCCTGCAGTGATCGTGGTGTGTATGGACACCTTGCGCGCGGATCGGCTTGGGCCTTATGGCGGCAGTGGACGCACACCGAACTTGGATCATTTCGCCACTCAGAGTGTGGTGTTTACCCAAGCTTTTGCCCAGGCCACAGAGACTCTGTTTAGCCATGCGGTCATGTTTAGCAGCCGATATGTGAGTGAGCTGGGTCCGATGGACTACCGCTTCGTGGCCCCCAAAGACACCCCTGTTCTGCCCGAAGTGCTCAGTATGTATGGGGTTAATACTGCAGCCTTTGTCTCTGGCGGGCATATGAGCGAGGCCTTCGGTCTCGACCGGGGCTTTGGGCGCTATACGGTCGTTAAAGACTGGGGATCTTTGTTTCATACCGCACCCGCGGCCTTGGGGTGGTTGGCTGAACAACCCAAAGACCAAGCGATGTTTTTATATGTTCATGGCTATGACGCCCATGATCGCTACCTCAAGCCCACACCGTTTGGGTTTTCGGTTGCCGACAAGAAGCATCGGGGCCCTGGAGAGCGCGCAGCGCTCGGGCGCTCGGCCACCACCAGAATCATGGACGGACTGCTCTACAACCGAAGACAGTTCGACCAGGTGTTCGATATTTCAGGCTTCCGCCCGCGTTCGGTTTCTAAAATAAAAGACATGGCTGTCGAGGGTCGAGCCTTGGGCGCTATCCCCTTTAGTGCAGCAGATGAGGAGCATATTCGGGGTCTTTATGATGGCGCGGTGTCCTATGGGGATGCATGGTTTGGATTGCTGATGTCGGGTCTTTCTGCTGAAGGCTGGCTGGACCGGGCCTGGGTGGTGGTTTTGAGTGATCACGGCGAAGAGCTTGGCGAAAATGGCGTCTTCAGTCACCGGATGGGGATGGGCCCTCAACTTCTTTCTGTGCCATTGTTGGTGCGCCCGCCTGGCGGCACGGTGGGTCGGACCGTGGACCAAACCGTGGGCCTAATTGACCTAATGCCCACCCTGTTAGAGCTATTTGGGGCCACATTGCCGGCCATTAGTCGTGGTCGGAGCTTGTTGGATGTTTGGTCTAGCCCAAAGGGTGCCATCGAAGACAAAGTTGTGTTTGCAGAGGGTGCGATGGGCCAAATCACGGCCATGAACAATGCGAAAGGCCTGACCTTTGGGGGGCTGCCTTGGTCATCTCCTCAACTCACTGAGTTGTTGGGGACCGCCCGTTTAGATGGCCCGGCCTTTGAAGCGTGGGAAGGGACGGATGAGGATGAGGCTCAAACGCTTCGTTCAGCCCTATATCGCTGGCGAAAAGAGACCCCGCTGTTCACCGGTGAGGCTGGCGAGCTTGATGAGGAGCGCATTCGAATACTTCAGATGGGTGGATATTGGGGACAGCGATGAGGGTGTTTTTGTATATCTTGCTGAGCGGATGTTCCGTGGGCCCATGGGCTGAGGAGGCGGTGTTGACCCGAAGCCTGAGCACCCTCACCCCCCGTGGCGACGGCGCAGTCGATGGCGCGGCCTATTCGGCGTTGGCCTATGCAGCACCCAGTTTTGAAGCTGTTGATGTGGACGGCGATGGGCGGCTCGGTCCCGCGGAGCTGCACGAATTGCTTAGGACCCAAGACCCGCTTAGTTTCGATGGCCTCGGACCCAGACGCCCTTTTACCCCAAAACGGTGGTCTCAAAACTTCAACACTGACCAGGGTGTCAGAGAGCGCAGGGCCGTTTTGTTGTTCATTCGTGCAGAATTATTGAACCAAAAGCCTGGGGCGGCGGTGGCCTCAGAAGCTGAGCTATCCCAGCGGGCGCTTTCTGTAGAGGATAGCGACCGGGCGCTGTTTTCTCTCCGAGATATATACCTGTCCCACAACTTGCGCTTTGCTCTGGAACTCACACCATGATGGAGGCTTTTCTGCACAGATTCGGCCTTGGCGGTCTGGATAAAAAAGCGCGCCATATGCTGTGGATGCTCTTTGTTTTTTCCATCCTGAGCATCCTGTACCAGACCTCCATCAGCCACCAACTGACGGCCAGCGTCTCTCGGCTTCGGGCGGGCTACCACATCATTTTTGGGCTCGTTCACATCTTTTATGGTGTGGGCATGTACGTCGCCTGGCTCCTGTTTCGAAAGGAAACGCGATTTAAGCGCTTGCAATTGATCGCTGGCGCGACGGGGCTTTCAGTGTTGGCATCGCTGTTGGTGGCACTCAAGCTCAATATTGAGCTCGACTCAGGCCGGACGATGGTTGGGGTCAACGCGCTTGTCATCGGATGTGTGCTGACCTTGTTTGGGATGGTCTATTCGGCTGTGACCGTCCACTTTCATCGCACACACAGGCAAGCGATGGGCGTGGTCGTCTCTGTGGGCTTGGGCGGCTTGTTGGTGGGATTTTGTTGTCGTTGGGCTTTGGCGGGGGTCATCGGTGACAACACGCTGTTGGTGATGGTTGCCATCGGCGCGATGTTGGCGACCATTCCAAATTGGCTTTCCCGCTGGGGCCTGGTGGCCTTGGTGGGCATGGGCTTGGCGCTTCCCACCATAGACACCCAGATCGAATCTCACCGGAACATAGAGCACCGTTACGAAAACTTCTTTTACCAGCACTATATGACCGGTGCCGAAGTGGACTCCCTAGCGTCGCTGTTTAACGGTTGGAGTCCGTATGCAAAGATCGACATAGCTGAGGTCCCGGGCGGCGGAAAATTAGCTGGAATTTATAACCACTACATCACATGGATTTTTGATGCCAAAGGGGATGCCCGGCGGGATTTGATCTATGGATTTATGGCGCCGACCGACCGCGTTTTGGCCATGGCGATCGGTGGCGGTTGGCCGCTGTTGAGCATTCCGGTTGAGCGCTCTCAGATCACCGGTGTTGAGATCGACCCCACCGTGGTGAAGTTTTTCAAGGAAAACCCCAGCTACAATGACAACTTATTCCATGACATCAAGCTTGTTCAGGCCGAAGGCCGCTACGCTCTCGATGCTTTGGAGGGGCCCTTCGACGTTATCGTGATCGACTTACCGGGTAGCCCTGCGACCCAGCAAGAAAATCCGATCGAGTTTGAGAATTACCTGCTCACCTTAGAGGCGGTAGAGCGCATGAAGGTCCTGATGCCTGAAGATGGGGTCATCGCTGCGTATTTGTTGCGCCATCAAACCGGTACGGCGGTGTCGACCATTTTGGCCTCGGGTTTGTATGCGCGTGTGTTGCGCGTCCCAGGCTTGCGTCGGGTGCGAGGAGTGGGGATGGGGCGTGGCCGGGGCGGCGGGCAGACCGACGCTCATATTGTCTATGCCTCCCGCGACAAAGCCAAAGTCGACAGCATTGTGGAGTCAGTGCAGGCGAATAATAACAACCTGATCGAACGCCTCACCGAGGCGAGCGATGCGGGTGGAAAGGACAAGCTTTTCTCCTATCCAGTCACCACCGATGACCGCCCGTACAGCCGGTTTTTGGCCTATTTACAGGGGATTCGAACCCGAGAAATGAAGGACTCCGCCTTTGGTTGGGTCTTAAACCTCTCTCAGACCATGCTCGAAGTCGTGGGCGGGTTGTCTTTCTTGGGTATCGTTGTCGGTCGCCGCTTAGGCCGCCGCCGCAATCGCTTGTTCTTTTTCGCAATCGGTGTGGGGTTGGTGATGCATCAACTGTATTTATACGCCCGCTTTCGGAGCTTCTTTGGCGACCCATTGACCACCACGTTGGCGGTCACCTTGATCTTGTTTTCGGCCAAAACCATTGGTAGCCTATTTGCAGACCGTGTTGTCGCCTCAAACCGTGGGCCGTGGGTGCCCTTGGCGGTGACGGTCGGCTTGCTCAGCGCCACCCAGTTGGGCTTGGACTACATCCCGTTTGGCTCCACGAATATACTGCTTCAAGCCTTGGTGGGCATTGGATTGGTGGCCCCATTTGGCTTTGTGGCGGGTATGTACTTTCCTGTTGGTTTGATGCTCACTGGAGACAAGGGCTTGGGCATGGGCCTAGCCTTGGATGCGGCGGGAACATTCATCGGTTTTGTCTTGTTTTACTTCTTGTCTTGGCATTTGGGCATCTCGGCCAACTTTTGGCCGGTGTTGTTGAGCTACGCTGTGGCGACAGTTGCAGCTTTTGTTCGAGACTGAAGGGGGAGTGGTCATGGTTGGAGTGTTGTTGATCGGGGTGAAGGGGGCTGTGGCCACCACTGTGCTGGCAGCAGCAGCAGCGGCCAAAGCGGGGATAGACACGCCTTTGGCCTTGCCCTCGCAGTGTGATCCTGCATTTTCTGGGATAAAATTTCCAGAGTTGACCCAGATGGTTTTTGGCGGTTTTGACATCGTGACCGAGTCGTATTCGGCTGCAGCTGCCGGTCATGGGGCGGTGCCGGCGGCTATTTTGGACTCGATTAAAGAGCCCCTGGATGAGATGTCGTTTTATCCAGTTGGCCCGATCGACGACGACCAGACCATTCGCGGTTTGAGCGACGCCAAGCCGATGACGCGGGCTAAACTGGCTGAGACGGTGATGCACAGCATCGATGCTTTTAAAGTCCAGTGGGGCTTGAGCCGGGTGATCGTGGTGGATGTGTCGAGCACAGAAGCGGGCGTGCCACCGCATCAAAGCCACGAGGGTTTGCTGGCCTTTGAGCAGGCCCTCGCGGAGAACTCAAGCAGCCTCAGCGCCTCGATGGTTTACGCTTATGCTGCCATCAAAAAAGGCTGTGCTGTGGTGAACTTCACGCCCTCACCCTCCTTCGATATCCCCGTGCTTCGCGCATTGGCTTTGGACTGCGGCGTGGCCTTGGCGGGCAAAGACGGCAAGACCGGCCAGACCCTCTACAAAACCGTGGTCGCACCCATGCTGCGCCAACGGGCGCTAAAGCTGGAAGGCTGGTACAGCACGAATATTTTGGGCAACCGCGATGGTGCCGTGCTCCATGACCCGGCTCATCGGGCCACAAAGATCGACAGTAAACTGAGCGTGCTGGAGCAAATGCTTGGCTATAGCGACTTTGAGCACCAGGTCCACATCCACTATTACCCCCCCCGAGGCGACGCCAAAGAGGCTTGGGACAATATCGACGTCTCGGGTTGGTTTGGGGTTCCGATGCAGATCAAGATCAACTGGTTGGGGGTCGACAGCATTTTGGCTGCACCCTTGGTTGTCGATTTGGTGCGGTGGATGGTCTACTTTCAAAATGCAGGTGAGGCGGGTGTGGTCGCGTCCTTGAGCAGCTATTTTAAGAGCCCGGTGGGCACGACGAAGAATGCGCTCTTTGAGCAGGTCGCGATGCTGCACCAAAAGGTCAACGACTTGGAGAAAAGGTGAGTTTTCGCTTGGGCTACAACACCAGCGGTTTTTACCGGACACAAGATTTCGAATCTGTGCTGCGGTCGATCGCCAGTTTGGGTTTTGAGGGGGTAGAGATCGCCGTCGATCAGGCCCATTACCACCCCGTTCATCATGGCGAGGAGCGGGCGGCGAGTTTGGGCGCGCTGTGTCGGGAGTTATCGCTTGGGGTCGTGCTGAACACCGGTGGTCGCTATGTGTTGTCAGATGTGACCCACGAGCCGGGCTTTGTATCCACCACCAAAGACGCCAGACAGGCCTATTTGGATTTTGCCATTCAAACAGCTGCTGTGGCGCACCATTTTCCTTGTGAGGTCCTGATGACCCACAGTGGCTATGCGCCAGTTGGCGTGGAGCGGGAGCAAGCGTTCGAATGGTTGGTCGAGGGGTGTAAAGCCTTGGCCGCGGCCGCTGCTGGCCATGGTCTGGTGGTGGGATTTGAGTTTCACCCCGATATGTTCATTCGGACACTCAGCGATTATCGACGCCTGGCGTCAGCGGTCGACCATCCGGCCTTTAAGCTCACCCTCGATGTGGGCCATGTCAGATGTACTGATACACGGAAGATATCCGAGGTGATTCGGTCAGTCGGGCCAGAAATCGTAAATGTACACCTTGAAGACATCAAAGGTAGGGTGCACAAACACTTGCCGATTGGCCAAGGTGATATTGATTTTGTGGACGTTTTTGATGGCTTGAACGCGGTGGGCTACACCGGGCTTGTCGGGGCAGAATTTAACTCCAAAGACTTGGACTGCTCTGAGCTTTGGCTGGCTGAGAATACGAAATCAGTCTTGGATAATGCCTTGGCCAAGGTGGGTGCTATTTGACCCCACGGGGGCCTCTGCGTCGCTTTTTCTTTCCTCGGCAACGCAGCTTGGGTACCCCACCTTTGGGGTTGGTCACCTTGACGGATTCTGGGTCGTAGCTGTTGGGATCGAGGGCGGCATCTGCTGCGCGTGGCAAGTCCCAGTTGATGTAGGTGCTGATGTCGATGTTGTCGGATTCAATGGGCTCAAGGCCGGGCACTCCGCGCTTTTGAACCTTTGCTCTGATGGTTCGCAACACGCCGAATTGGCCCATCGCCCCCACCACACCCTTGAGGTCGTTCACGTGGTGTTCTGTGGGGCTCACATGGACGGCGGCGATGTCTTTGCCGAAGCCCTCAGTGTAGATGTCTGAATAAGGGAGGGCGGCCAAGGCGTCGGCAGCGGGCACACCGGAGGTTTCAGCATACCAACCGGCGACCATCTCGGTGTGGTCAAGCATGAATCGGACCGCCTCTCGCTGGGCCACTAAAAACTGCACCCCGAGCTTGGGCCTGGTTGCGATGGATGATGCGGCCATCATGATTTCTAGGTGGTAGGGGTCAGACACCAAAATCCTGGCCTTTCCACTGGCTACAAGCCGCTCCACATAGGGGTCCCAGTGCATGATCGCATCGGTCTTTCCAGCGAGCATATCGGCCTCAGCCGACCCATCGTAGCGGTAAGCGCCAATGGCTTGAACATCGTCAGGCCCCAAGTCTTCAAAAGACAGAAACCGTTCCAAGAGCCCACCTAAAATCGGGTTTTCGATGCGGGCACCTTTGAGGTCTTTGATCGACTGCGCGGGAGAGTCGGTGGGCACCATCAAGGCGATTCTGCCCCCGGCCCCGCTGGTGGAGATCAACTCATAAGGCCGTCCAGCGACGGTCAAAGAGCCCATCACCCCCGTGGTGATGAGCCCCACATCCACATCGCCGTGAATCATGGTCCACAGCAGGTCTGGGGAGTCGTCACAATGAACGAAGCTGCCGCGCAAACCATTTTTTTCGAGCACATTGGTGCGTTCGAAGACCTCGTTCACCATCCCCCATGGGACCACGCCATCTTTGGTGGCGGAGGCGATGGTGATAGGCTCAAGTTTGGCGGTGTCGGGCGGTGCGGTGTTGTCGCATGCGAAGATAAAGATGCAGGACATCACGGTGCTTAAGTTTCTAAAAATCATGCCATCGCCCCATCGGTTTTTGAGCCGATCCAAGTCTATGCGCTTTTCCTTTTTAATGCTGTTTGGCTTTTTATTTGGCTGTACTCAGTCACCCACTCCTGGGGTGTTGACCGTTGACGACATCGGTGCATCTGCGCCGGTGGTCGTCCCCGAGCGAATGATTGCGGAGGAGCTGCCGCGTGTGTGGGCGAAAGACATGGGTTTGGCCCGATTTTTGGATGTACGACCCACCGGTGATGGTTTGATCGTGTGGGCTCTCGGCCAAACTTTTGAAGGGAAAACAGGGCTTTGGTCTATTGATTTGGCCAAACCGGAGGAATTCCCAAAGCTGGTGTTGAGCCCCACTGCGCTCAGTGGGTCTGGCCTTGAGGTTGTAGATGGGTTTAGCGTGTTGTTTTTTGAAGCACAGCCCGCTCGTTTGTGGTTTTCAGGGACACTTTCGGGTGGCTCTCACGGGACGGTGTCGGCTTTTTTCGACCCAAACGAAGGCATAAAATGGTCAGGCGCACCCGTTTTCGCTGCTTCAGAGGCTTTTGTTTTTCAACACACGGCTGGCTTTCGGATGTACTACCGTTGCCCTGATGGTGATTATGACACCATCTGCACGGCCCAATCCAAAGATGGTCATCGGTGGGTCGCCGCTGCTCGCCCCGTGGTGGAACAAAGCCCCTTACCTCCGGTATCAGGTTTTTCTAGCGCGTATTTTGGTGAGCCCTTTGTGCTAAAAAGCGGCAGTGATTACCGCTTGTTTTTTAGTCGCTATGTGCGCCAGTCCGCCCAAAAGGATCTGAGCGTTATCGTGACGGTGGCCGTGGATCAGCCAGATTCTGTGGGCGGAAAACACCTGCTGATTTTATTGCGGCCCAAGGTGTCGTGGGTGGCCATGCACATGAGCAACCCAAGCATGGTGGGCTCAGGGGCGTCGGCGCGCGTCATCTTTTTGGGTGATCACGGCCAAGGCATCGGCATGGCCACGGGCAGAAGCCGGCCTCATAGTGATGGCTCTCAAGCGTCGGTTCAGGCTGTGAAAATCGATGAGCGGGTGGCCCGTGTGGTCGTGACCGAGACTGGGGATACCGCTGTGGCACGGGCAGGCGATGTTGAGGTGATGTTCAGGCGGGTTGAGTCTGGGAATTTTTTGATGGGCAGCGATATTTCGGTTGTAGGGCGAGATCCGGACGAGCTTCAAAAAGAGGTCACCATTTCCAGAGATTTTTGGCTTGGGACCACCGAGGTCACCCAGGCTTTTTATACGGCTGTCATGGGTATAAACCCAGCTCAGCACATCGGCCCACAGCGGCCGGTCGAGCGGGTATCGTGGGACGAAGCCGTCGCATTTTGCAATCGATTGTCTGAGCTCAGTGGGCGTCGACCAGCTTATGTAGAGGGTGCTGGTGGCATGGTGTTGCAAGCAGACAGCGATGGATTTCGTCTGCCCACAGAGGCCGAATGGGAGTACGCCGCGCGTAAAGGGGCTTTGGATTCGATGCCTTTAGATGACCACGCCTGGTTTGTTGAAAATTCGGATATGACCACCCACCCGGTGGGTTTGCGTGAGCCGAGTCGGATTGGAATTTACGATATGATGGGCAATGTCTATGAGTGGACCTCCGACGCCAAGCGCCCCTATGATGCGCTGCCGAGTATTGACCCCATCGGTCGGGGTCACCATCAGTTCATGATCGAGCGGGGGGGCTCTTTTCGGAATGGGTACAAAAATATGCGGGTAGCCAACCGCGGGCGTTTGCCGCCACAGATGAGCAGCATGAACTTAGGGCTGCGTTTGGCGCTGTGGTGATGCGCTATTTTTTCCAGTAGCCTTGGTCTTGCATTTGTTTGCGTACCTCCGGGCTCACCGCTGATTGTGGGAGCAAATGGGTGCCCATTTTGATGGACTGTCGCCAGGCAATGAGTTGGTCTTTGAGGGTTTGAGCCATGCTCTCTGCGCCGATGGTGTTGATCAAGTTTTGTTGCTCATTAGGGTCTTCGCCGAGGGCGTACAGTTCAAAATGCTCATCATCGAGGTCGGCGGCTTGAAGGGTCGGTATGTAGTCTTTGTCTGCGAGGCTTGGCCCTGTGTAGATGAGCTTGTGGCTGGTCGTTCGGACCGCGATCATGTCCATCACGCCCTCAAAATAGACAGCGTTAAGGGCTTTGGCTGTTCCCTTGGCTACCAGGGCCAGGTCGCGCCCTTGGAGCCCGGCTGGAATTTCGGCACCAGCAGCGCCCAAAATCGTTGGGAGAATGTCTCTAGATTCGACGAGCCCATCAAAGGTGGTGTTGGCCTCAAAGCCCGGCCCCACGATAATGGTGGGGACGGCAACCACGCCGTCGTACAGCGCCGCACGGTGATTCACTAGCCCGTGGTCCATCAGCTCTTCGCCGTGATCGCTGAGCACGATAATCAAGGTGTTGGACAGCAAGTCTCTGGCCTTCATGGCCCTTAAAAATAGGGACAGTTGAAGGTCGGCATAGGCCAAACAGGAGTCGTAATGGTCTCCGATATGTGCGATATCTTTTGAGCTCAGGGTGTACTCGCCGATGCCTTTGGCCGGCCGCGCACCTTGTGGGTTTCCGCCCTTTTCTTCTGCCCCTGGGGGCCGCCATTCACCGGATTTTTTGGCCTTGTCTGGACGGACGAGGTGTTCGGCATAGTTGTTGGTGGAGAGAATTCTGAAGCCGGCTGGGTGCTCAAAAAAGTTTGCTCTACCGGGGCGAAACTCGCGCCCGCGAACCCGGTGAATGGTGGTCGGCGTGGCGATAATGCGCTCGATCTCTGCCTGTTGGTGGTCCCGCCCGTACAGGTGGTAAAATGGTGCTGTGGTGGTGAAGGGGTCGTGGGTGTCGTAGCCGTGGACGAATAAAAACCAAGGCTTGTCTGAGGCTGTTTTATCGATCCATTCGAGTGCTTTTGGGGTGGTGTTCCACAAAGACGCGAAGCCCAACTCACTGGAGAAAGTGTCATAGCCTTGGTCGTGCCCAAAATCAGGATGCAGGTGGCCCCCAGCGACAAAGGCGCCAGTTTGGTAGCCGTATAGCTTTAATATTTCAGGGATGAGGGTCGCTGCCGGGGGCACGCCGTAGGCCTTGTACACGGGCTTTGCGACCTCGGAAGGGTACTTGCCCGAGAAGATGGAGGCATGAGAATATAAAGACTCATTCCCGTTGTTGAAGGCGTTGAGGAAGGTCACCCCGCCTTTGGCGAAGGCCGCGAGGCCAGGGGTGGTGTTTCGCGTGTAGCCGTACATGGTGGTGCGGTCGGCCCGAACGGTGTCGAGGCTGATCAAGAGCACATTGGGCGGACCACTCTGGCGGCTGTTCATTTGGCCGGCCTCAAAGAGCTTTTCGCGCGCTTCAAATTGGGCTTCATCCAGAACTTTGGTTTTTATTTTCTTCTTTTTTAGTGTACCGATTTTGTTGCTCACCAGTTTTCTGGGGGCAACTGCGCTCAAGTGGGCTGACAGCTCATGGTGGTCTACTTTTCCATCTCGGTCAAAATCCATTAATGCAAATTCAGCAGGTGGAAGCTGTGATAATCCCATCTCTATGTTGGTGAGTGTGCCATCTTTGTTGGCATCAAACCGGCTTAGGACACTCTCCCAGATGGTGGTCAATGGGTCGAGTGTGGTGGTGGGTTCAGTCGAATGAACAGGGGTGGTGGGCGGGTTGGATTGCTTCGATTCGGTGCTGCAACCACAGACTGCGAAAAGTACAATGAGGCCGGTGGTAAACGGTGCGGTTTTAAACACGAGGGGTCCTTTGCCTACTGGCCGAGTGGCGTGGTTTCGTCGTTGGTCCACTTGGCCTTCCCGCGTTTCCGACCTTTTCCGCCATCGCGCACCTTGTTTCCCTTCCCGACCTTCCCGACCTTCCCGGCTTTTCCGACCTTCCCGGCTTTCCCACGTTTTCGGCTTTTGCCAGCCTTTCCAGCCTTTCCAGCCTTTCCAGCCTTTCCAGCCTTGGCGTCTTTGATTTGCTCATCGCTTAACCAAGGCGGAAAAAGCCGGGTAAAGCACAGTTCGTTGGGATGAAGCACCCCATTTTTATCGTGGTCTGCCGCGACAAAATCAACCTCCTTGGGGGGGGCTTCGTTTTCGGTCAACACGCCATCTTCGTCGTCGTCTCGGTACAGCAGATATCGCAGTCCATGGGGCTGTTTATCCTTGAAAATACTGTCGGCGCTAAAGGACAGCTCGTTGATATCGATGAAACCATCGTGATCGATATCCATACGATTAAAGAGCATCTTTTTGGGCGGGTATTCTTTGACGGATATTCGCTCATCGGCATTTTGATCAAAACGCTTCATGATGGCCACCGCCGCAGTTTTGATGCGGGGGTCTTGAGCGATTTCTGTTTCCTTGGGCGCAGCTGGCCCATCGTCGCGGTCCATAAAGCGCCAAGCGACCACACTGAGCAGCAGCCCACCGCCGACAATCAAGATCACGTCATCTTTTTTCATGATTTACTCCTGGGGTGCTGAGCGACTATGGGTGTTTGTACACAACCGGTGGTCACACCTAAGGTATCTTGGTGAATGCTTCACAGCTAAAATCTCTGTCGGCCTTATTGGGCATCGATCTGCAGCTTTTTGTTATTTGGTTGTTGGCGGTCGTGGGCGTGGGCGTTGTCTTTCGTCTGGTCAAACTTGAGCGCCGTGGAGGAATAGAGCTGGGTGTTGTGGCCTTGTTGATGCTCATGTTTTTTCCGATGGATGCGCTGCTTTGGTTGGTGGGCCTATTTGTCCTGCTGTTTCAGGTTGTGAGTCAAAAGCCTAAGCCCCTTCATGCACTTGGTTTTGGTGTGCTGTTGTTCGGGGGCATTGTCTTGCCCACTGTGGGAGGTGTCTTGACCGCCTCTGCCATAGAAGCGCCCCGGTTTTTTGGGCATGCAGCCTATCTGCTCTATTTTTATACGCTTTTCGCCAAACGGGTGGTGTGGGTTGGCTATGAGTGGTGGTTTTTGGGGGCTAAGCCATGCCGAATAAGCTTGGCCCGATATTTGTTTGGCCTGCCTTTTTTGGTCGGTAAGTCTGCGGTGTTTTCGCTCACGACCTACAGCGAGAGTGAGGGCGGTTGCCCCCCGCGCTGGGCTGAAGGGCTGAAAACCTTCGCCATGGCCTTTTTGCATTTGGCTCTGCTTGTCGTGTTGGTCAATATGGACGCCAACATCATTATCGGTCGAGGGCTGTTGGAGGCCCTGCCTGTCATGTCCACTCCAGCGTTGTGGCTGGTCGTTTTAGGTAACTATTTCTGTTTTTATTTGTTCCGCTACGGGTGGGACCAATTGTCTGTCGGGGCGGCGCGGGTGTTGGGGCGAACGGTTGGGGATAATTATCACAACCCTCTCGGCGCTCGAAACTACGCTGAGTTTTGGCGGCGGTGGAATGTTCATTACCGTGAGCTTGTCGTGCGGCTTTTTTACTACCCGAGCATTTTGTGGTTGCAGCGTCGTTTCCCTGAACGGCGGTCGATGAATGTGGTGTTGGCCATTGGGCTCACTTTTTTGGGGCACGGTGTGTTTATGGCATGGGTGCGCGGTGTGTGGATGGGGTTTGAGTCTTCTGCTGCATGGCTCGATATGCTCGACGCCTTGCTTATTTATGAATTTATCGAGACGGTCTTTGTCTCTGCTGCCTTGCTTGCCCCCAAACGCAAACGCTTTGGACGCTTGGGCTTGGTTTTGGGCGTTGTGATGACCAACATCATTCGGGCCGTCGCGATCGTCTTCTTTTTACGCAATGGCATCAACCTGGAGGCTGCGTTTCGCGTCATCTCGGGCTTGGTGGGATAGCCAAACTCATGAGCGCCACCCTAGAGCAGTTGCTTGCACACATTCAAAGCCAGTACGGAGATCGTCTGATGGGTATGGTGTTGACAGAGGACCTTCCTTTATTTGGGATTGATGGCGTGCTCGATTCGCTTTCGATTTTGGATTTGGTGCTCTATTTGGAGTCGCGCTTTGAGATCGTGGTCAGACCCCATGAGATGGGCGAGGCGAATTTTGGTACTGTGGCTCGACTTGGGGCTTTTGTGAAGGCCAAAACCACATGATCCCATTGGCGTCTTCTGACCGAATCGCTTTGGTGGACCTCCGCAGTGTTGGGGTGGGTGACCGGTGGACCTGGGCCGATTTGGTGGCTGCGGTACGCCTTGAGCAGGCTGAGCTAATTGATGGTCCACAGATTGTATTTTTAGACCAAGCCCGGTCTATTCCGTGGGTGGTGCGCCTGATCGCTGCTTTGGATTTGCGCTTAACGGTGGTCCCGGTCAAGGCTGGGACGACCCCAGCGGAGCGTTTACGTATGGCAGAAGTGATGTCTGCCGATGGGGATGAAACACGTTTAGAGGACGGCGGCGTGGTTTTGTTTACCTCTGGTTCTGTCGCTGACCCCAAGGCGGTGGCCCTGAGCACACAAGCTTTGCTCGCCAGCGCCAAGCGAACGATTGACAGCTACGAGATAAACCCGGCAACCCGCATGCTGTCGGTGTTGGAGTTGGGCCATGGCCACGGCTTGGTTGTCACGGTGCTGGCACCCCTATTGGCCGGCGGCTGTGTGTTGCTCGCAGACCGATTTGGTGCATTTTCTTTGGCCAGCTTTTGGGCTCACCTCAACGAAGCGACCCATGTGTCTTTGGTGCCGTCTATCGGCCACGCACTGCTTCAAGTTGGCCCGCCGCGGGTAAAACCCACAGCATTAAAGGTCATCACCATGGCCTCTGCACCTTTGTCACCGAAGCTGCGCGACGATCTTGAGGCGCTCACGGGGGTCAAGGTCGCCAACAATTATGGCATGACCGAAACGGCGACCTGGGTGGCCCGTTCTGGGCTTGACGGCGGGCCACGTGGCACAGTGGGAAAGGCTGATCGCTCGGCGCTCCGTATCGATGAAGACACTGGAGAAATACAGGTTAAAGGCCAGCAATTATGCATCGGATATGTGGGCAGCCCCCAGGGGTTTTCCAAAACAATGAAGGGACAATGGTTTTGTACTGGAGACAAAGGCCGCTTCGATAAGGACGGCTGGCTGTATTTGGTGGGAAGGCTCAAAAATATCATCTCGATCGGCGGAGAGAAGGTCTACCCACAAGAGGTGGTCGAGGTATTGCTCGCCGATTTATCTGTAGAAGACGCTGTGGTGTTTGGGATTGCCGACCCCCGGTATGGCGAGGCGGTGGTGGCGGTGGTGTGCCCAGCTCACATCGACACGCAAGCGTTGATGGGCCGTGTGGGGCCGAAATTGTCGGCCTATAAGCGCCCAAGCAAAGTCTACACCTTGGATAGCTTGCACTTTGGGCCCACAGGAAAGGTTGATATTGGCGCCATTAAGGGGGCGGTCGGCTGTGAGTAAAGGCGCGTTTTTATGTGAATGTGCCCGGGTAAGCGCATCTCAAATTCAGGCAGCCATGAACAAGGGTGCTTCGTTTGAAAAGGCTTGTCAGGGGCTGAATGTGGGCAAGAGTTGTCAACTTTGTCTGCCCAATGTGGAGCGAAGGTTTGGCCGTCGGGCACCGGAGCAACGGCGTATGTTTTGGGCGGTCGGCTTGGCTGTGTTTTTGGTCGCCGCTGTCGCGAATCAGGACGAAATCCTTAGCCCTGGGCCCGTTAACCCCGGACACGAAGCGGTCGATTGTACATCTTGCCATTTGCCAGCCACCGGCTCACATCGACAGCAAATTCAGGCCAATCTTCAAAAGTTTATGGCCGGTGAAAATACAGATGCACCCTTTCATTCTGAGCCCGTTGACAACAGCGCATGTGAAGATTGTCACGACCGAAAAATGGAAGATAGACATCCGGCTTTTCGCTTTAAAGAGCCGCGCTTTAAAGAGGCCAGGGCCAGCGTGGCACCTCAATATTGTGTCTCTTGTCATCAAGAGCACACGGGTAAACGGGTGGCGAATGGGGGTGATTTTTGTGGCAGTTGCCACAGGGAGTTTGAGGAGGGCCAAAAGATAAAGGGGCCAGACCACCAAGCACTCGCAGACCAAGAACGCTTCGACACCTGTCTAAAATGTCATGACTTTCATGGAAACCATCGCTACAAGGTGCCTCAGGAATTGCAAGATGCCTTCTCTAAAGAGGCGGTGTTGTATTATTTGGACGATGGGCCATCGCCTTTTGGCGATGACAAGATTCATGCAGATCGGGAGCAATAGTGGCCTGGAAAGTCCGTAAAAAGAAGGGTGAAAACTCAGAGGGCAACCGCCGGTTTCAACCTTCGTTTGTGCTCGCGGTTTTGGCTTTGTTGGCCCTCAGTATTTATCTGTTCGTATCTGCACCCCCGCCATTAGCCGATGGTCAAAACACCTCAGGGCGCACCATTAAGGCCGAGGCCTTGCTCGATATGGTCGCGGCTGAAAACGACGCATTTCGCACCCTGTACACCAAAAACATTGTTGGGCCAGGGTTGAAACAAGGCTTTCTCTATGATGAAAATTGGCTCAAAAGAGGTGCCCAATCTGGCCCTCTTCCGGCGGTCGCCCTTCGGGGTGTGTCGGTCCGACTAGACCGCTCAAAAGTGGGTCTGGGCTTGTTTTTAGGTGCAGCGTTCGCCATCAACAGAGGCAATCGTTTTGAGGGTGAGCAGTTGGCGCTGTTTCAGGAGATCGTTGCGGACAAACAGCCCCGGTACTTCCGAGATGCACCCCAAGGCTTGTGGGTGGGCATGTACCCCGACATCGCTCACGCTAAACCCTGTGTTGATTGTCATTCCAAGCATCCCAAGACCCCAAAGACGGATTGGGTTTTGGGGGATGTGATGGGTGCGACCACCTGGAGTTTTACCAGCGCGACGGTGAGTGCAGAAGAGGCCGTGGTCGTGTTGGGGGCCTTGCGTCGTGCGCTATCTGAGACTTACAAAAGCTATGTGGACCGGGCCCGCCAGTTTGAAGACCCGCCCGCGGTGGGCAGTGACTGGCCGAGCGCTTGCCGTTGTTTACCCGACACACAGACATTTATGGCCGAGGTTTTCCGCATCTCATCCCCTTCAACCACCCGAGCCTTATTCGATGGTTTTGAAGGGTAAAATGCCAGTGCCTCACCGTAAATTGCGTCGGCTTCCCGGCCTTATAGCGCTTGTTTATGTGGGCTTGGCCGCCCTTGAATGGCTGCCGCTTTTTGATGAGATCATTCAGCGTTGGACCGGGGCTGTATTGGCATTGTTGGTCTGTATACAGTTTGGAATTGGCCGAAAAGCGGTACAGGCTCAGACTGGCCCGGCGCAGCGGCTTCATCGCATCCATGCGTGGTTGGGAGTGGTATTGATGGTGGCTTTAGGGGCCCATGTGCCCGATCTAGACCACGCCTTTTTAAGTGCATGGGGCTTGATATTACCGGTGTTGGCGTTGATGGGCATGGTTCATCATTGGGCGACGTTGAGTTGGCCCAAGCGTCGCCAGCTATGGGTGTGGGCGCACCTGGGAATGGGCTCTTTACTGCTGGTGGGCATTCCGCTGCATGTCTGGCTGGTTTTTGCCTATAGCTAGTGTGTACGGACTGGGCCTGGCCGGACTATACTGGGCCTGAGGCTCGCAGATGAAGCTCAGCGAAGAAAGAAAACGCATCCTTCGGGAACTTGGGCGAATCCGGTCGGGCCGCGGCTTTGAGGAGAGTGCATTTTGGCTCGGCCTTGGGCTTACCATTGCCCTGACAGTCTCTGGTGTGTGGCTGTTTTTTGTGGACGCCCTCGAGCATGTCGACCATGCGATGTTGCTGTTTCACATCATCGGTGGCTTTCCTTTTGTCGTGCCTGTGGTGATGCTGGCGATGCGGCACCGGCGGTATACCGAGATCATCGGGGGCAAGGGTTTTGCTTGGGGTGGTTGGGCCACAGCCTTCACGATGGCGGTCACCTTTATCAGTGGGGTGTGGCTTGTTTTTCGTGGGGTCACCGGGGTGTACTGGTTGTGGTTTAGCCACGCGTTGGTGTCGGTCGTCGCGGTCGTGGGTTTGGTTTGGTACATCATTAAGATCCTGGCCGTATTTAAAAAGAATCTTCCCGATAACGACCGTGCGAACAGCTTTTTTAGGGCGCTATTTAATATGCTGTCCAAGCGGGTCGGTGCGATCGCGGTGATGGCTTTAAGCTTGGTCGTGGCTTTGGGAATGGTGTACACAGAGCCTGATCATCAAATCGAAGTCCCCGATTATACCTACGTATCTGAGGGTGAGCCCTTTTTCCCGTCAAGGGCCACCGGTGAGGGCGGTTTTTATAACCCCGAACATTTTTTGAACTCCGATTCGTGTGGGAACAGCGGCTGTCATGAGGCGACCACCAAGCAGTGGAAGGACTCCGTTCATTACCTCACACCAACCCCGGTGTTTGCTGCGGTGGAAGCCTTGTTTAAAGAGGAGGCCCGCAAAGGAGAGGTCATTCAAGATCGCGATCTCTTGGTGGTCGAGGGTGAACGCTCGATTCATGGGGGCGAGGAGTCCTTTCGTTTTTGCGGCGGATGCCACACGCCGGTGGCCCTGTTCGCGGGCGAGATGGACATCGGGGAATCTCTGCCCAGTTTCGAAGAGCGCGAAGGCGTCTCTTGTATCTTCTGCCATCGCATCGAGGCCACCGGTGAAAAGTCAGACGGCGGTGGCGGTGATTACCGAATTTCCGCGCCTCCGGACCGCTATTTATTCGCCTTTACAGACAACCCCGTTGGCGTGTGGCTGAACAATGTCATGATCAACTCCAAGCCAGAACACCATAAGCAGATGTTCATGAAGCCCTCGTATTCACAATCTGAATATTGCTATGGTTGTCATAAACGCTTGCAGTACACCTATTGGAAAGACTCCGTTTATGCAGACGAGTCTCACTCTGATCATAAGGAGTGCCAAGATTGCCACTTCGACGATGTAGAGGTCACCGACGATGTCTCGGCCTATGTCGATGGGGTCGTTGCAGACCACCGTTCTTTGGGGGCCAACTTGGTGACCCCCATGATTTATGGTCTCACAGAGCAATATCGGTTGACCATGGAGTTTATGAGCGACGAAAACCAGACCTTGATGGTTTTGGCCCCCAAAGCGGTTGGGGCAGACAGCACCCTGTTGCTTGGCGTGCATGTGGTCAACAAGGGTGCGGGTCACACTTTTCCGTCTGGCCCAGAGAGCGACCTTATAGAGGCTTGGACAGAGGTGATCGTTAAGGACCAAGCTGGGTCTGTGCTTTTTGCTTACGGTTTACTCGATGACCAAGGCCACCTCGACCATGAAGAGACCTATGTGTACTCCGTTCGGCCCTACGATAAAGATGGAAAAATGCTGGAGTTGGACCGACATCGCAACTGGTTGTTCACCGAGGACCGGATGCATGTGCTGCCCGCGAAGGGCTATGACCAACATGTGTTTGAAATCCCCGTTCCTGCGGGTCTAAGCGGTGAATTGAGCGTGTCGATACGGCTTCGGTTTCGTAAGTTCAATCAGTCATTTTTGGACTTTGCTGCTGCGGGTGGCTTTATGGAGCGCATCGTGGCGCCGGTGGTGGAGCTGGACACCGAGGCTTTCACGGTCGCTTTGTCCTCTGATTCTGCTGTATTGTCCAGCGCTCAGGCACAGTTTTTGACCGAGCTCGAAACCCCCCCAGGTTTGGACGAGTACGAGAAAAAGCCCAGCCTTAACGATTATATATTGTCCACCAAGTTGTCTTTGGATGAGCAGGTTGCACTCAAAGAGGCCGGAAGTTTGTTTAAACAAGAACGCTTTGAGGAGGCCCTCGCCAAACTCGACCGAATCTCAAGCCAAAACAAGAATAAAAAGCGCATCAAGGCGATTCGTCAAAAACTCGAGTCAGCAGTCGCCGAAAACCTTGAAATGGGTGGAAGGGACGTCAGGGTTTTCGATAAGTATTAGGCCTGTGGATCCTTTAAAACAGCGGATACACAAAAGGCGATAATACAGGTGCAAACGCTAAAAATGCGAAGATAATTCCGAGCATCAGCAAGACAAATCCGACCACAAAAAGTGCGGGTATTTTTTGCTGACGACTTACTCGCCAGAGCGCTGCCAAGTTGGTCCAGATGACGGAGGGGTATGACAGCGGGGAGCGTTTCATGCGTTGCGCTCTTTGCTAATAAATAGGTCATTGATCACCAAGGCGTCCAGGTCGGTTCGTGCGAACATGGCGATGGCGTCGATGGCGCTGGCGACCAAGGGTTCTCCCTGTTCGTTGAGGGAGGTGTTGAGCAAGACCTCTTCGCCCATGGCTTTGCCCGAGGCCACAAGTAAGGCATGAAAATGTGGTTGCTCGGTCGGGGAGACCACTTGGGGCCGAGTGGTTTGGTCGATGTGCATGGCGGCGGCGATGTGATGGGCATGTTCTGGCCGCACTTTGGCGGCTGTTTGCATTTTCCTATAATCGCCGCCGGGCTCCAAAAACAAAAGCCGTTCGGCTGCACCTTGGGTCATAGACGCTGCATAAGGGCGAAACCCGGCCCGCAGTTTGACCCGCTTTGATAGGCGCTGGGCCACAGAAATATCGTCGGCGCGTGCAAGAATGGAGCGACCACCGAGGGCACGGGGGCCACTTTCAAAACGACCTTGAACCCAGGCCAAGAGCCCGCCGCTAGCGATGAGAGCGATGGCGCGTGCGATGAGTTCAGCGGGGTCCGATAAACGCTCCCATTTCAAGCCATCAGCGGCCAAAGGCTGTGGGCTTAACAATGAAAACCGGTGCCATTTTTCGGGTGATAAAGCGCCCAAAATGGACTCGGCACTGTCAGCGTCGGCGATTGAGCCCAAAAAGGGTCCGATGGCGACTTGGGTTTTACTTGGGGCGTCGAGCTTGTCCGATAGGGCCAAAGCAGCCCCAGCAGCCCCACCGCCGTCTCCGGGGTCGGTGGGGATACTCACACGCTCAAAGCGGCCCTGGCGCAATAGGGCCGCGTTGGCAACACAGTTCAGCGCCACCCCCCCGCCATAAGCGAGGGTTTTGAGCCCGGTTTCTTTGTGGGCCTTCGCGGCGTAGGCGGCCACAGCGGCAGTGGTCACATATTGCACGCTAGACGCCACATCTGCGTATCGTCTCTGGTCTTCGCAGGGGGTGTCGGTGGCGTCACCAAATGCTGAAAATACCAAGGGTGACTTAAACGGCCTTGGCGCCCCAAAGCTTTGAATAAAGCGGGCATTTATCGGCAGGTTTTTGGCCGACGAGAAATCGAAATAATCGAGGTTTAGCTGGTGTGTCCCGTCTTTCGTGACGTGCAACAGCGCCTCAACCTCATCTTTAAACCGAGGCTCACCAAAGCTGGCCAAGGCCATCAAGGAACACTCGCCGTGGTTCACCCGAAAGCCCAAAAAGGCCGTAAAGGCTGAATAAAACAAACCCAAACTGTGGGGGAAGGGCGATGCGTGACACAGTTGATATTGGGTCCCTTTTGGGGTTTTTTTCACTTTGGTGATGGTGGAGCATGTCCACTCGCCGACAGCATCGATGGTCATCACGGCCGCCGCTGAGCATTGTGCACCATGAAAGGCCATGGCGGTGTGGCTGAGGTGGTGGGGAACGCTGTGCACGACCTTGCTGTCGATGCCCAAGTGGGTAGCGATGTCGGCGGCCACCCAAAAGCTGTTTTGAATCGCCTCTTGTGCGGTCGCGGCAAAAGATGAAAAGGAGAAGGGCCAGCCTGAAAGGCTGCTCACCATCGATCGGGAGAGCTTGTTTATGGGGTCTTCGTGAAAGGCCACGGCGTCGATGTCTGAAGGCTTTAATCCGGCGTGTTTTAGGGCCTGGTCGATGGCCGAGCTTGGAAAACTCGGGTCGTGTTTGACTCTGGAGTGGCGCTCCTCGGCAGAAGCGAACACCAAAGACCCGTCGACCACCAAGGCCGCAGAGGCGTCATGGTATCCATATGACACGCCCAAAATGTTCATTGGGGTACCTCAAAAAAAGCATCGATTTGTTGAGAGAGGATGGCGGTCGACTGCTTGTCAGTAAAGCGCAAGCGCGTCTGGGCTGAGCGCCGAGCCATCAAACCAAAAAAGGCGTAAACCAGCCCGAGCATGACATGGAGCGGGAGCTTTCCGATGCCGTGCATCGCGTCGGAAAACTGGCGCCGTCTAAGGGCCCATTTGGCAGATGAGGCCATCTTTTTGACGGCGCGCTTGTCTCCGTTTGTGAGCGTCGCCAGCACATCCAAGGTATCGGCTTCATGGCGCCCCTCATCTGCTCCAGCCCGCAAAAATACCCGACGGGCATCCTTGGATGGGCTTGCTGCGGCATAGGAACGAAAATCTCGGTTGACCGAGGCCTCACCAACATGAACATAGGCAAAAAACTCGGCGATCTCTTGGTCGTCTGCATCGGCGCTTATCATCGCCACGCGGTTTGGAATCGTCAACATTGGCTGCTGAGTGGCCCGTTTATGTGCAGCGGTAGAAAACAGCTCGGCGTGGAAATACTCTTCGAGTACATGCTGAAATAAGTACCCGCGCAAAGCGTTGTCGTCAGTGAGTCCGATACATGCCCGAAGTTGCGCACCGGAGTCCTTTTCGATGTGGCTAAATTCGGAGAGGGCCTGTGTGAGGCGCTTAGGCCGAATGCGCCAGGCCAGGCCAGAAAAGACGCGAATCAGTAGCCCACGAAAGCTCATAGCAGGGTCTCAGACAAGGTGGTCGCGATGGCGCCCGCTGCGGCTCTGACACCTTTTTCGTTGAGGTATCTTTGTTGGGGAAAAAACAGGATGGGGTGTGTCAATGTGGTTGGAAAGCCCTCGGGTTTTCGAAGCAGTACATTCTGGTTTTTTAAGGTGTTGATCATGGTTTTGGTGTCGAAGGTCGGCGATGGGGTCAGTCTACTAAAAACCTGAAGCATCCAGCTCACATCGAACTCCCTTTGTTGGCGAAAGGCTCGGTCTTTTCGGGGTCGGTTGAGCACGACAAAGCGTGCGTTGGCTTTTTTGGTGGTCCGACTCATCCACACAATAGTGTTGAGCACCGGCTTAAGCCATGGATTGTCCCATGTGGCAGTGTCCATGTCCGAGGCGGCTGAGAAGGTGCGGAATGACTCCAGGGATGACCGCGCGTATTGTAAAAGAAGCGGTGACATGGAGACCACCCGGTGCACAGTGTCTCCCCACTGTTCTTTGCCGCTTTGAATGCCAATGACTTTGTCTTTGAGGCCGAATTTGGCATAGCGGTGAAACACAGCATCTCGGAGTAGCTTTGAGTCATCCATGGTCATCAGGAACACGAGATCAGGCGAAAACAAATCCAAATAGTCTTGGAGCTGAATGGCGTGGTGAATGGTGGTTGCACCCTCGATAGAGAGGTTCAATACTTCAATATTTGGGTGCCCGAGGCGCCTGAGGGCTCGCTCGACTTGGGGGCCAAAGCTGTGGGGGTCGTCTACACCGGGTGCGAAGGTGTCTGATCCGCCGAGCAGTAAAACCCGAACCACGCCCGGCTTGGGCTTTGGGTCCCACTGAGGCCCACGAAAGCCATATTGGTTCAGGCTAAAACTCGCAGGCCCATCCCCTTTATCTCGGGTGGATGAACAATTTGGCGTTCCGACCAACAGTTGGAGTTTTGGGTTGAGGCTTCGGCAATCCAAGCTACGGTTTTGTCTTTTTAAGACCTCGATGCTTTGAGAAAACCCCGCCATGAGCGCGAACGCAAGGCTCGCTGCGATGAAGCAAAAGATGATGATGGTTCTCGGTTTCACCATTGCTCCGTCATCACCGAGTGTATCTCCAAAGTGCCCACTGGGTAAAATGTACTAAGTTGTGGCTGGTACGGCACATCACCACAGGCATGGGTTTTATGGATTTAGAGCAAATATCAGCATTGGTTAGGGCGCATCATCCTCGGGATGAGACTGACAAGGCCGCCAAGGAAGTACAGTTACAGGCCCTCGGGTTGGGGGGCGATTTATCGGCCAAGCATTGTTTTGAGCCCGGACATTTCACGGCTTCGGTTTTTGTCTTATCTGCGGACCATCAGCGCATGTTGCTCATTCGTCATGCCCATTTTGACTTTTGGCTACAGCCTGGGGGGCATTTGGATGGCGGGGACACGAGCCTATTTTTTTCGGCCAAACGCGAGTTGTCAGAAGAGCTTGGGCTTGTGGGGCTTGAACAGCCAGGGTGGGCGACCGGGGTGTTCGACCTTGATGTTCACGCGATCCCCGCTGGGCATAAAGGTCAACCTGCCCACAGCCACTTCGATGTGCGCTTTGTCTTTGTGTGTGGCGACCAAATGCCGGTGGCGGCCTCCGATGCGAAAGATGTGGCATGGTTTTCGCTCCAAGGGATGGAACAGGAAAATACCGATGAATCGGTGCGTCGAGCGGCTCATCGACTGATTCTTGCCCGCGATGAGATAGGGCATCTGAGATGAAAGAAGATGCCAATATGCTGGAGCAAATGACCCCCAGTGCAGCGACCATCAAGCAGCCAGCGCTTCGGGCCGTGAGCCAACTTGTCTTGGCTGCGGGCGGGGTAAATATGTCCCAGGGCAAGTGCGCGCTAAAGGTTCACCCGGTCGTGGAGGCGGCTGCGCGAGAGGCGGTCGCCATGCGATACGCCCACACCGCCACGGCTCGAAATGGTTTACCTCAACTTCGAGATGCGGTGGTGGGCCGAGCAGTCATCGATAATGGCCTTGAGATTAGTGCCGATCAAGTCTCGATTACCCACGGTGTCACAGGCGGACTCGAGTGCATTTCTCGGATGTTCATTCAGCCTGGTGATGAAGTCATCTTGTTTCGGCCGGCTTTTCCGTATTATGAAAAAATCTTCGCGATGCGCGGTGGCGTACCGGTCTATGTGCCCCTCAGTGGCCCCCAATGGCGCTTTGATCCCGAGGCCTTAGCGGCGGCTTTTGGCCCAGCCACCAAGCTCATCGTGTTTTGTTCTCCATCGAACCCCACAGGGAAGGTTTTTGATCGTGAGGAACTGGCACTGATCGCGACGCTTTGTAAAAAACACAATGTCATTGCCATCAGTGATGAGGTCTACCAGCATCATTTGGCCGACGATGTTGAGCATGTCTCCATCGCGAGTTTGGATGGCATGTTTGAGCGAAGCATCACCCTCCAAGGGGTGTCGAAGAGCTTTTTTGCGACCGGCTGGCGCGTGGGCTGGGCGATTGGACCCAAAGCGGCCATGCGCATCTTCTCGATACACTCAGACCAGCTGTTTTTGTGTGCGAACTCCGTCATGCAGCAGGCCTCGGCCATCGCCTACGCCAACTTGCCATCGGATTATTTTTTGAATATCCGCCATGGGTTTAATGCCCGTGCCAAGCGCTTTATTGAGGCGATGAGGCCTCTGGGTTTTGAGATTAGCCCGGTTGATGGCGGCTATTTTTTGATGATGAAGTACGATGAGCAGCGTTTCGCCAACGACGACGAGGCGGTGGCTGCAGTGATTGAGAAGTGTGGTGTTGGCTTTGCGCCTGGCTATGCATTCGAGCCCGGTAGCACTGGAAAAACAGGCTATTTCCGTTGTTCGATGGCCATCACTGATGCGGAACTTGAACGCGCCATCGCGGGCCTTCAGCGCTTGTGAGCCACCAGCCAACGGCGCACTTGGCTTTCTAAATCTTGTTCTGAATCTGCCTCATCGACCCCTTCAAACACCCACGAATCAATAGACAAAATGGGTTTTTTTCCTTCGATGGCAAAGGTGATCTCTTGGAGGGTGCCATAGCGCCCGGGCAGAGCGACCATCACATCGGCGGAGGCGGCGGTGATCACATTTCGGGCAAAGCCAATGGTGGTGGGAATGACGATGGTGTTGTGCTCATTTCCCCAGTCGGGGTCGGCAGAGGGCAACAATCCGATCGCATCGCCTCCCGCACCCACCGCCCCGCGTGCGGCAGCCTCCATCACACCGCTGCCGCCGCCGGTGAGCACCAAAAACCCACACTCGGTGGCCACGCGGCCGACCATTTCGGCTTGAGCGCTAACGGTGTCATTCCATTTGGGTCCAAAACCCTTGGTGCCAACGATGGCGCAGATCTGTTTGCGAGGCATTTAGTCTCTCGTGATGCGGGTAAAAGGGATGGGTTGCCATCCGGTATCGGCCTCTTCGCTTTGCTCGCGGGCGAAACCGATTCGCTCCAACAGGGCATAATCACTGATGGAGTGGACAATACAGGGTGTGTCGTGGCTATTTTTCCAGTGATGCCACGCCCATCCAGGGATGACAAAAATGTCATTTGGCTTGAAGGGAACGGTTTTCCCGTCGACCACGATGTCGCCTTGGCCCTCGGCCACCATGCAGATGGTCGCCCAAGTGTGGCGATGGGTAGATGTGCTCACGCCGGGGCGAATCATCTGAGAACAGATGTCGACGGTTGGCCCGACGGGGTTGTGGGTGTGGGGGTTTTGAAACTGAATGATCAAATCGTCAAAAGGCGATCCGTCCTCGTTCATTAAGCTGTCAAAAAGCGTCTTGGTGTCTTCGAAGCTGAAGTGCTGAACTTCATTGTATTTACGCTGTTCAGCCTCAAACCGTGGCCGCGCTGTGGGCTGAATACGGCTTTTATGGCTGTTGTCAAAGTCTGGCGAGTGGGTGACTGGATGATGAATCTCGTCTTTTGAGCCAGAGACCTCTGCGGCGTTGAAGTACCACTCGGAGACACCCAAATACTGAAGAAGCGGGATGTCGAGCACATCGAGAAACACCATATCGGTGCTGCCCTCATTTTTGTGGTCATGCCAAAAATTGGGGCCACAGTACACGATGTCGCCAGGCTTGAGCGGCACTTTGTCGCCTGCCACATTGGTCCAGCCGCCATCGCCGTTCATGATGAAACGCGTGGCGCAGGGGGTGTGGCGGTGGCTGGGGGCGCTCTCTCCGGGACCCAGCAGCTGAATGTCTGCGAACAAGGTGGCGGTGGCAGCGTACTTGCCGCCTAAGCCTGGGTTGCACAGTGAGATGACGCGTCGGTCATAAGCGCCTGTGCCTCGGCCAACTCTGACCACGGACTTGGCCTCTTCGATGATGTCTGCGATGGCCTCGTGACTCCACAGGTAAAAGGCCGTGTCATTTTTGGGCACGGTTGGCCAATAGGGGCGGGACTGAAACGCCTCTTTGTCGTAGCTCCATCCTTCTTTGAGGTTTTCGGCTCGAATGCGCTTGGCGTAGGCCTCACGTTGAGCGATGAGTTCGGGCGATTCGTCGGCGTTGTACTCACTCATGGGCTGGCCTCGAGGGATTCGTTTAAGGTGGAGAGGGGCATCACTGCCGCAAAATAGGCACGGAATTTTTCGATTGAGTCGCTGTGAAACTGCGGGCGTGAAGAGGCCACGCAGTCTTCTATGACCACCATATTATAGTCGCGCATATAGCCGTCTCGAACTGTGGTTTCGATGCAAAACTCTGTGTTGACCCCCGCCACAATGACCGTGTCGATACCGTGCTGCCGAAGCTGTGCGGGCAGCTGGGTCTCGTGAAAAAATGAGGCGCGATGCTTTATGATCACGCTGTGACTTGGGGCGATCAAAGGCACCAACGCGTCGATGATTTCAGTCTCCCAGCTATCTTGTACGCAGGGGGTGAATTGTTGGCGCCGCAGGTGGCCGCCCAAGCGTTTTTCTTGGATTCCTTTCACATCGGCGTGGGTATAGATTTGCTTGGACCAAAACACAGGTAGAGCAAACTGGTTTGCGAGGGTGATCAGGGACTTCAGGGCGGGTACGATGCGTTGCTGGTGATCGGTGCCCCAGGCCTTGGCCATATTTGAATCTGGATGAACAAAACCATTCTGCATGTCGACGATCAACAGCGCTGTTTTTTTTGGGTTGAGGGCCGCGGGCGTGTGCGCTTGGTCATGGTTTATCGTCATTGAAGCCTAATCCGGGTAATTAGTGTGCCAATATCACGGCAGCGTGGTGGACATGGGTGAGGCAACACCAAACATTGGTTAATGTAAATGCGACTTCCAAGGATGAACTATGGACACGCAACAAGTTGATCAGTATCAGGCGCTGATCGGAAAATGGAAGCGAGCTGTCGAACGTTATGGCACAGGTTGGGATGAAGACGGCCCAGAGATCCCGGTCAATTTTTTGATCGACGTGGATATGGTGAACTATACCCAGCGGGGTTTGTTTGCGGTCAGTGACGCTTCTTTGATGGACACCAAGCCCGCCGAGGACTTTTTGTTCTCCAACCCGGTCTGCGATGTGAAGGTGCGGGTAGGCAAGGTCAAGGCTCATATGAGCCGAATGATATCCAGCATGGAATTCGCTTTCGCCATGCTCAGTCGCGGCGAGGAGAGCGTCGATTCGGTGATGTTTGAGCAGTATATGGAAGCGAGCGAAGGTGGCGCCCAAGCCCCTGCTTGTGGCCATAAGCCTCGCCGGGTGATGGACGGTTCAGAGTTCGCGGTCGCTCAGCCCCAAAATCGAAACAAATTATGTGCGGTAGATGCTTGGGCCTTTGTGCGTTTGGCCACCGAGCTGTTGAAAGACCGGCACCATGGGGCTCAGTTTCGCACGATTTTGCGCGCCACGATTTGCACCCAACTCAGGGGCCATGCCACCGGAATTCCAAGCTCTTTGCCTTGGGATATTGGCATTGGCTATGAGTTATCGACCGAAGGCCAAGACCCTGAGTCAGGTGTGCTTCACGGTGTGTACTTGTTTGAGCTCAAGATGACCGCATTCACGGTCTGCCCTTTCGTGTTGTTCGAGACCGATGGAAAGCAGTCGCACACCCAGCGCTCTCATATCCGCCTAAAACTGCGCACAACCCAGCCCGTGGCTTTCGCCGCGATTATGCGAGAGATGAGTGTGCGTCTGGTGCCGGTGATGTCGAATATGAAGATGCCAGATGAGACTATTCAAGTCCTAAAAGGCTACGCAGGGCCCACCTTTACCGAGGATGCGACCGTTCGAATGGAGAAGATATTACGTGGGGTTACCGCGGAATTTGTCCCCACAGGCCAAGTGATCGACTGCCAAATTTCTGTGACCAGCGAAGACTCACACCTGAGCCACGACATCGTCACGTCGATTCGCTCTGATTTGGGCGCGGGAGACACGCTTTGAGTGAGCATCTCAAGTTTCTGAGCGGCACACCGGCGTCGGATACCTTTGATATTGGCGATTTTGATGCGGTGGATGCTGCCAAGCGCAAGCCGCCGGGCCAGACCTATGCCAAAAAGTTTCCGCATCTTGAGTATGCAAGGGTGCCGAGTGTCGACAGCCCAGGGGACTGGTCTTTACGGGCTTTTGGTGAGGTAGAGGCCCCTTTTGAAGTGAATTTGATCGACTTTATGGACTGGCCCACCCAGCGCCTCAAACAGGATTTTCATTGTATTACGGGGTGGTCGCTGCTCGATACCGAGTGGGTGGGCGTGCCCGGTGTTGAGTTGGTCAAACGAACCCAGCCTGCAGATTCTGTGACCACGGTGTTGATTCATGGACTGGATGAGTTCAGCACGTGTATGTGGGTTGAGGACTTCATGAAAGGTGTCATGGCTTGGTCGTATCAAGACAAGCCGCTTTCTTTGCGTCACGGCTTTCCGATTCGGTACATCGCCCCACCCCATCTTTGGCAGTATAAATCCTGTAAATGGGTCACGGGCATTGAGTTTTTGACCGAGCACAAGCTTGGGTTTTGGGAAATTCGCGCCTATTCGGACTCGGCCATGGTCTGGGAAAATGACCGTTATGCGAACCCCTTCGCTGAAGATGGTCGTCCTTTGGGCGCGATTCGGGTTGAGGCATTGAAGCGTTGGAAAGAAGAGCGGGGAAGTTGAGCCAAATGCCCACAGTTCATCGTTTTGAGCCCAGTGGCCTCAACTGCCACGGCTTTGTCGGGTCTGCCCGCGCTGCGGTGATGACGGTTGCATCAGGCGACGAGATTGTCTCCCAGACTCTCGACTCTCGGTGGCACACACTTAAGCAGTCAAATCTTGGGTCTTATGATCAGCTTGAATCGGTAGATTTTCGCGCAGAGGCTGATCGCGGGCATGCGTGCAACGGGCCGATTGCGGTCGCTGGGGCCCTCCCTGGCGATTGTATTGAAGTTGAGCTTTTAGAAATCCGGCCAGCCGACTGGGGCTGGTCTGCGAGCGGTGGGTGGTCGAGCCCCCTGAATGACCGGCTTAAAGTGTCCCAAAGCCCAGCTTTTCGCATGTTGTGGGCTTTGGCCGATGGGGTGGCCATCAGCGAGTTTGGTGACCGAATTTCATTGGCGCCCTTTTTGGGCTTTATCGGTTTGGCGCCTAAAGATGTGGGCCCACTGAGCACCATCCCACCTCGGGCGACGGGCGGAAATATAGACTGCAAGCAGCTCACGGTGGGATCTCGGTTGTTTCTACCGGTAGAGGTTGCTGGGGGGATGCTCTCTTTTGGTGATGGTCACGCGGTTCAAGCCCACGGTGAAGCGGGCGGTGTGGCCATCGAATGTGGCATGGCTTTGGTGCGCTTGCGGGTATGTTTACACAAGGGGCTTGGGCTCTCCCGCCCCCGGGCGGTCACTCCTACTGGCGACATCACCTTCGCTTTTGACCCCTCTGTGGATGTGGCTTGGGGTGTGGCCCTGAACGATATGGTGGCCTGGCTCGTGGAGCAGCACGGCATACAGCGGGCCCGCGCCATCTCCTTGTGTAGCTTGGGTGCTGATTTACACATCACCCAGGTGGCGAACGGTGTGTGTGGCGTGCATTGCTGTTGGAATAGAAATCTAGAGATTGGGGTGTGTGCGCCCTTTGGAGAACGCGATGTTTGAACGGGTGCTTGTGGGCGGAGATGTGGTGACAGAGCAGGGTGTGCAAGCCCTCGACATCGCCTTGAGAGACGGTAAAATTGCAGCGCTTGTTCCACGTGGAACACACATCGAGGCTGCCGAGACAGTGGACTTGGCTGGCATGGTGGTTTTGCCGGGTATCGTTGACACCCATTCCCACCTGGGATCAGGTGACGATCGCACAGCTGAGGGCCAAGACAGGTCTTTTTCGGTGGACACCAAAGACGCTGCCATCGGTGGGGTGACCACCATCGCTACGACCCATGTGCTTGGGCGTGACCCCTTGCACGAGATGGTCGCCCGGGCCATCGATTCGGGCCAGGGGCGGTCGTGGGTGGACTTTAAAATCAACAGCGTGATCACCACCTACGCGCATATCGAGCAAATCCCGAAAGCGGCGGCGCTGGGGTCGAAGTCTTTTAAAATGTATTGCGGCTATTGTTTTGAGCAGGCTGAAAAGATGGGCATGCGGAAAGAGGGCATGCCACCAGATATGTTCTATATGGCGAGATCGGAAGAGCG
>OBJC01000002.1_pt1 | contig 116679 bp, 102 predicted proteins | sample 1481521 | NCBI WGS metagenome assembly OBJC01 (sample SAMEA2341961, study PRJEB22496) | metagenome | biome: marine; feature: hydrothermal vent; material: water | place: Pacific Ocean | collected 2011/2012 | reverse complement strand
GCCGGACCCTCTTGACCTAGCGCCACCCCCACCTCGCCCTTTCACCCCGGCCCGCAGCACCCCCCCAAAACCTACACGCCAAACCAGTCATTGGCCCCCTTGGTCTCCACCTTGCAGCCCGCGGTGGTCAACATCTCCGTCGAGCAGAAAGTCCGCCAGGAGATGATGCCGATGACGGACTTCTTCTCGCCATTTTTTGGCTCACAAGGCCCCCAATCTCAAATGCCACAATACCGGGTCAAAACCGGGCAAGGCTCAGGGTTTTTGGTCTCTGAGGACGGGTATTTATTGACCAACAACCATGTGGTCGCCAACGCCGACAAGGTGACCGTTAAGCTCAGCGATGACCGTGAGTTCGAGGGTATCGTGGTCGGGACCGACTCACGCATCGACATCGCCTTGGTGAAAATCGAGGCCAAATCTCCTTTTCCGTATGTAGCGCCAGGATCTTCTACCGAGATGAAGGTCGGCGACTGGGTCGTGGCCATCGGCAACCCATTTGGGCTCTCTCACACAGTCACGGCAGGAATCGTGAGCGCCAAGGGTAGGGTTATCGGCGCTGGACCCTATGATGACTTCATCCAGACCGACGCGAGCATCAACCCAGGAAACTCAGGTGGCCCCTTGTTCAACCTCGAGGGAGAGGTCATCGGTATCAACACAGCCATCAACGCAGCGGGCCAAGGCATCGGGTTTGCAGTGCCGATGGACATGGTCACCCCATTTTTGGAAGACCTCAAGACCACAGGTGAGATCGCCCGGGGCTGGTTGGGGGTGAGCCTTCAAACCCTCGATGAAGACCTGGCAGCGGGCCTGAAGCTCAAGGTCACAAGCGGGGTGTTGCTGGCCGAGGTTCATCCGGGCGAGCCCGGCGAACAGGCTGGACTGTTGTCGGGAGATGTCATCTCTGCCATTGATGGACACCCGGTATCGAGGGCCAAAGACCTGATTCGACATATCGGAAAATCCCGGACTGGAACCGCCGTTCGACTCAGCTTGCTGCGCCAAGGAAAATCCAAGACACTCAATGTGAAGTTGGGAAAACGTCCAGCCGAAAAATCCCTCACCCGCGCGCGAATTGACTCGCGCTCAACCTCACCGGGGCCCGGCCAGTCCCCCTTGCTCAAAAAGCTTGGCCTCTCCGTTCGAGGCACCCAAGGGGGCGGGGTTCAAATTACCGCTGTGGCCCTAAACTCGCTCGCCGCCGGTAAGCTCCGTAAGAATGACCGAATCATCGAGGTGAACGGCATCCGAACCCCTCAGGTTAACGCCCTGGTCAATGCACTACACCGTCGGTCCAAGCACATCGTCATGGTCATCTCCAGAGATGGGCGTCGCCTTTATATCGCACTGCCCCGGCCCTAAACCCGATCCAGAACCGCCTTGAGTTCTGCCAAACGAAAGGGTTTTGGTACATGCTCCACCATGCCAGCAGCGCTTTGCCTCGCTAGCTCAGCATCACTAGCGTGGGCCGAGATGGCCACGATTCGAAAATCGGCATCTGGATGTGCTTTGAGCAGGTGTCGGCAGGTTTGCAATCCATCCAAACCCGGCATCTGACAGTCCATCAAAATCACATCATAAACTGCACCATTGGCCAAGCGTTCGATGGCCAGGTGTCCTGAGGACACCGCATCGACATGACACCCCAGGACCGTCAACATCTCCACTGCAACCTCGCACACAAGGGCTGTGTCATCCACAACCAACACGCGCTTGATCCCACAAAGGCCCTTTTCTTCATCGACAGCCTTCTTTTGGGCCACTTTTTCGACGCGCGCCAAAGGCAGAACAACTTCAAACCGAGAACCGGCACCCACCCTGCTGCGCACACTCACCCGGCCATTCATGGCGGTAACCAGCGCTTTTACGATGCCCAGGCCCAGGCCTAAACCGTGCTGACGTCGGCGGAGACTCTCATCTCCTGATGAAAAGCCCTCAAAAATTCGTTTGTGATCAGCTGATGGAATGCCAACTCCGGTGTCCTGAACAACAAAACAATACTCGCCGACAGCGGACTCCCTCACATTCAAACGCACAGCACCTTTTGGGCAGAATTTAATGGCATTATCCAGCAAATTTTTCAACACCTGGAGGATGCGTTTCGAGTCGCCCATAAGGAGAAGGCCTGGCCTGAGCGTACTATCAAGGCTCAAATCCAGCCCACGGTCTTTCGCGCGGTCGTCGAACTGGGCGATGACTGCACTCAACAAAGCAGGTAAATCGAAACGATCCTCCTGAATGGCTATAGTTCCGGTTTGAAGGTCTGAGAAGTCTAAAACATCGTCGATTGAGCGTTGCAGCAACCGAGAAGCCGTAGTGATCCGCTGGAGTTGTGCTGCCTGATTGCTGTCTAAATTGGAGACTGCCAACATCTCAGCGCTACCGATGATGGTTGAAAGCGGGGTGCGAAGCTCGTGACTCATCATCGCCAAAAACCGCTGCTTTCCACCTTTGTTTTCCTCAGTGACATCCCGTACAGCCAAGGCAGCCTGGAGCTCATCGCCCAGAGCGATCAAGCCCGCTGCCACAGCATCGAGCGGCCCGTTGGCGATCACTTTCGGTGCCCTTGAAAAATCCAACTGTGCATAAGACATCAAAGTCTCGGTGATCTCCTCTAGCTGTCGCGCTGCAGCCTTGTCCTCTGGATCTTCCTTGCTCAACCTGAAGCCCCTAAACCCTTCAGCCAGGACAATGCACTGGTCTCTTCTGAAAAGAGCTTGGAGGCGTACGGTGGTCTATTGATGCGAAAAAAGATATTTCCAAGCATACGCTGCATCGGTGACTTCGCGAGCATCGCCATCCCAATTTTGTATTTGGATGCTTCTTCAGACACATAATAAGCTCGGGCCTCACGATCAGCACCGATGATTACCTCTCGAATATCGGCGAGCACCTGGCGCCGTTCGCCTTTTGCCACTTTGTTATGCGCCGCCACCACAGCTATCGCCTGATCTAAGCCGTGGACATCACAGGGCTTAAAACGCATCCGAATCACGCCTGTTTCCTCCAACCATACATCACAAACATCCAGTTCTATCACGACGCACCAACCCCTTTAAAGCCCAAAGTTTTGACTTAACTCACTTTGTGTCGCATACCTAAGAAATCCGCCGCCCTAAAGCCAAAGCTAAGGGTCGAAGCCTGTCCACCATGGACTTAAAGCCCTCGGGGGTGAGACTCTGGCGCCCATCGCTCATCGCTTTTTCGGGTTCGGGGTGCACTTCGACGATGATCCCGTCCGCCCCCGCAGCGATTCCCGCCATGGCCAACTGGGGCACAAACTCACGCAAACCCGCAGCGTGACTGGGATCGACGATCACCGGCAAATGAGTTCGTGCCTTGAGTACAGCGACCGCCCCCACATCCAAGGTGTTTCGGGTGTGGGTACCAAAGGTGCGAATGCCCCGTTCACACAGCATGACCCTCGGGTTTCCTGCGCTGAGAATGTACTCGGCTGCATGGAGTAATTCTTCGACTGTGGCGCTCATGCCACGCTTGAGCAGGACAGGCTTTTCAGCCCGACCCACCGCGCTCAACAAGCGATAGTTCTGCATATTTCTGGCGCCGATTTGCAGCACATCGGCATACTCACAGACCAATTCCACATCTTCCGGGGCGACGATTTCGGTAACGACCGGCAGACCACTTTGCGCGCGCGCTTGGGCCAACAACTCCAGCCCCTCAGCCTCGAGCCCTTGAAAACTATAGGGCGATGTCCTTGGCTTAAACGCCCCACCTCTCAGCATCTGAGCCCCACCTGCGGCGACCGCCCGAGCAGACGCGAGAATCTGGGACTGGGACTCCACCGAGCAAGGGCCAGCGATGATGGCCAACTCCGTTCCGCCCACCACAACATCTCGAATTTTTATCAAGCTGGTGTCTGGGTGGGCCTCTCGGCTGACCATCGGGTACGGGGCCGTATCGGTGCGCACAGCTTTGACGCCTTTGGCCGCAGATAAGCGCAAGGCCAAATCATCCGGCGGGCTGCCGATCACACCCACACAGGTCTCCTCTTCGTTTTCGCGGACAACAACCCGACAGCCTGCAGCCTCGATCAAGCGCAAAACAGCGGCTTTGTCTGCGAGAGGACATTCTTTAGAGAGGATTGCGATCATATCTGTACGCCTTTGGAACCTGAAAGTGTTCGAAGAAAATCCACCGGGTCATCGCCGGCACGGATGCAGTCAAGAAGGGCTGACCCCACAATCACACCGTCGGCATCAGCCGCCATCGCTGCGACATGTTCCGGGCGTCGGATGCCAAACCCTGCCATCACGGGGACGGTGGCCATGGCCTTAATTTCACGCAAAGATCTGCCGATGCCGTCTTGTGCATCCCCATCTCCACCGGTGATGCCCATCACGGTGACCGCGTACACAAAACCCCGAGAGGCCGCCACAAGTTCAACCATGCGTGCGGGTGTTGTCGCTGGGGTAACCAGCTGAACCAGGCCCAAACCGTGCGGTTCAATCAAAGCGCGAAAGTCTGCGGCTTCGTCGAGAGGCAAATCAGGGACGATAAATGCGCTTACACCAGCGGCGGCGGCGACCGCTCCAAGCCGTTGCAGACCAAAAGCCAAAAAGGGATTGAGATAGCCCATCAATAAAATAGGAGCCGCCGGGGGCGTGGGCAGGGCCGACAGCTCAGCAAAGATTCCCTCCAAGGTCACCCCTTGCTCAAGCGCTTCGCAACTGGTCCGCTGAATGGTCGGGCCATCAGCCATCGGGTCCGAAAAGGGCACCCCAATCTCGACGGCATCAGCCACCTCAGCCACTGCGCACAGCAGCGATGAAAACCCTTCTTTCGTGGGCCAACCTGCGGTCAAATAGGCGACGAGTGCAGTCTCGGATTTCGGTGTGCGAAGGGCCGCCTCAAGGCGTTCTACCGGGGTCATTTTTCACCTCCAACCGCAGCCAGTAAGGTGGGCATATCCTTGTCACCCCGCCCGCTAAGCCCGACGAGCACCCGACTGCCCGGGCACTTTTCACCGATAAGCTTGGCTCCCGCGAGCGCATGAGCGGATTCAAGCGCAGGTAAAATTCCCTCGTGAGAACATAGATCAGAGAGGGCGCTCAATGCCTGTTCATCGGTGACCGAGCGATAATCAACCCGGCCAATGGTGTGTAAAAAGGCATGTTCGGGGCCCACAGCGGAGTAATCGAGGCCGGCAGACACCGATTGAGTCTCTTGCACCTGCCCATGTCGATCTTGTAAAAGGAGGGTGTAGCAGCCGTGCAATACACCGGGGCTGCCGTGGACGATCGTGGCGGCGTGCTCGCCGAGGCCATCACCCACACCACCAGCCTCGATGCCCACAAGCTTCACGCTCGGGTCACCCAAAAATGGGTGGAACAAGCCAATTGCATTCGAGCCACCACCAATACATGCCACCACCTCATCCGGTAATCCGCCCACACGTTCTTGAAACTGAGCACGCGCCTCTTGGCCGACCACAAGCTGGAGCTCTCGAACCAACCAGGGATACGGGTGCGGCCCGACTGCAGAACCGAGCAAATAATAGGTCGACGCCGGGTCACAGACCCATTCGCGAAGTGCTTCGTCGATGGCTGCACGCAATGTGGCGTCACCATGATGGACCGGACACACTTCTGCCCCGAGACGCTCCATTCGGTCCACATTGGGCGCTTGGCGGGCCATATCCACTGCGCCCATATAAACGCGACAAGGCAAGCCCAAACGCGCACAGGCTGCCGCGGTCGCCACCCCGTGTTGCCCAGCCCCAGTCTCGGCGATCACCCGCTTGGCACCCAGACGCTTGGCCAACAAAGCCTGACCGATGGCGTTGTTGATCTTGTGCGCACCGGTGTGAGCGACATCTTCTCGCTTGAGCCACAACTCGATTCCCCAAGCTTTCCCCAGACGTTTGGCCGGGGTGAGCGGGGTAGGCCGACCCACAAAATCTCGCAGTTCGTCAGCCAAATCCGCTCTAAATTCCGGGTCTGCCAAAGCCTCGCGGGCACCCACCTCCAAAGCCGTGATGGCCGCGACCAGGGTTTCGGGCACAAAACGCCCGCCAAAAGGACCAAAACGGCCACGCTCGTCGGGGTATTCGCCCAAAAGCAGTCGTTCAAGCTCTGCTTTTGAGTCCAAATCGGGAAGGGTCGCGCTCAGGGTCATGATTTAATTCCTACAATCCATGGTCTTGCTCTGCCTGGCGGACCGCCGCGACAAAAGCCCGAATCTTATCGGGGTCCTTGCGCCCCATGGCGGCTTCCACACCCGAGCTCACATCAACGCCATAAGGTCGTAATCTCGCGATGGCTGCACCGACGTTTCCTGGCCTAAGTCCACCCGCAACGATCAATCGCACATATGGCTTTAAGGCCGCCAAACGGGTCCAGTCGGCCAACATTCCTTGGCCGGGTTTTGGGCCGTCAGCGACGATCAACGGCAAAGCACTCCCCACACCGGTGGCGAAAGCCTTCACACGCTCGAGGATGTCCACCCCATCTTCAAAGGCGGGCAATAGTGGGAGTTTATTGGCGACGGTGGGCAAAGCATCGCCCATCAACTGAATCCAGTCTGGCGATAAACGCGCTTGTATCTCCTGAAGCGCTGCCAAGCTGGGGCGGCCACACACAGCGACAAGCTTAACGGTGTCGGGAATATGGCGGGCCAAGGCCACCGCATCATCCAAACTCAGTTGCCGAGGGGAGGAGTCTAAAACCAGTCCGATGGAGTTGACACCCGCCTGCACAGCGACCGCGATGGTAGCGGCCTCTGTGAAGCCGCAAATCTTGATGTGCAGACTCATCGTACAGCCTCGCCAGCTTGAATCATTTCGCTCAGCAACACACCCGGCGTGGGATTGGACATCAAGGCTGAGCCCACCAGCGCCATACCGTAGCCAGCCCGAGCGATATCACGCACCGCATCCGCATCGATAAGCCCACTCTCGGCCACGCGCACAACGGCGGGGGGAAAGGCATCCGCCAACAATTCAAAACGGCTGGGGTCGACCTCAAGGGTGTGCAAATTCCGACAGTTGAGCCCCAATAAGCAGTTCGAAAATGCCGCGCCCCTGGCCAAATCATCGGCATCAAATGCTTCTAGAAGCACAAACATACCCAGCTCGTGCGCGAGCTGAACCATCTGGTCCAAACGGTGTTCATCGAGCATCCGGATGATCAACAAGACACCACCAGCGCCATAAGCCCGCGCCTCGAGCACCTGAATCGGGTCCACCAAAAAATCTTTCCGCATGACCGGAATATCAACCGATGCTGCGACCGCCGCGAGGTGTTCGAGCGCGCCCCCAAACCGTGTGGGTTCTGTCAACACGCTGATGGCGCGTGCACCGGCCAAACTGTAGGCTTTTGCCCGCTCCACCGCCGCCGCGATGGGCTGAGCCTCTCCGGTGGGCACACCCTTTGAGGGTGCTGCGAACTTAATTTCGGCAATCAAACCAAAACCTCGGGTGTCAATGGCCGGGGGAGGCGGACGATGATGGGCCCTGGCTGCGATGGCGACATCATCGATATGGGCCACACGGACCGTGCTAAGCAAGGCCATTTCGTTCAGAAAATCGCTCATTCAGACGCCGCGCCTTGAAGTCCATCCAACAAGGCAGATCCCCGCCCATCGACCAAAGCCTGGCGCGCCATGTCTACACCTTCACGGTGATTGGCGGCCATCCCGCAAACCTCGAGGGCCAATCCCGCAGATAAACAGCCGGCATCTTGATGGGGTCCGGGTTCGCCGCGCAACATCGCACTGAGCGCAGTGGCGTTGGTCTGAGCGTCGCCACCGGCCAAATCTGCAGCCGTGCACCGGGGAATGCCCACATCGAGGGGTTCGCGAAGGCTTGCGCTGACCTTGCCATCTCGCACATCGAACAAATGATACGGCCCAATCGGCGTCGCCTCATCCCAGCCCAAAGCGCCATGAACCACAAATGCACGTTCGAGCCCCAGACCACTCAATGCTGCTGCCATCTTTTCTGCGGCGTCCAAAGAAAAAGCCCCGACCACTTGATACGCCGGCAGCGCTGGGTTGGAGAGCGGGCCGAGCATATTGAAAACCGTCCGCACCCCCATGGCCCGCCGAATGGGCATCACGTGCTTCATGGCTGGATGGTACAAGGGTGCGAACAAGAACACGAAGCGATGTTCATCCAAAGCCGAGGCTCCCGCGATGGGGCCAAGGGTGATGGGAATATTCAAGCTTTCGAGTACATCTGCACTCCCTGAACGGCTCGATATGGACCGATTGCCATGCTTGACCACCCGAGCGCCAGCCGCAGCACAAATAAGGGCTGCGGCGGTGGAGAGGTTGAGGCTGCCAGAGCCATCGCCGCCCGTGCCGCAGGTGTCGACCACAGGTGGCCCTTGGGCTGGGATCTCAACGGCAACCGCGAGCTTTCGCATGGCGAGCGCAAAGCCCCGAATCTCCTCAGCGGTCTCTCCTTTTGTTCTTAATGCCGCGAGCAAAGCCCCACCGACCGCTGGATCGAGCCCACCTTCAGCGAGTGCCATCATGACATCACCAGCCTCATCGGCACTCAAGTCGACCTTGTTCAACAGCCGCTCGAGGGTGAGCTTCATGCTTGAGGTCCTGGGCACTCGAGTTGCAGGAAATTGGCCAACAACCGGTCGCCTTGTGGGGTCATGATGCTCTCTGGGTGAAACTGCACACCGAGCACAGCCAACTTCTTGTGTCGTATGCCCATCACCTCGCCATCAGATGTATAGGAATCGATACTAAAGCCGTCGGGGACGCCATCTTCGGGGACCGCTAAAGAGTGATACCGACCGGCGGTAAAGGGGTTGGGCAAGCCCAAATATAGCGACCTTCCATTGTGGTAGACCGGGCTGGATTTTCCGTGCATCAGACCCTTGGCAGCCACCACGTTTCCGCCAAAAACAGTCGCGATGGACTGATGCCCCAAGCACACGCCCAAAACCGGTATCCGGCCAGCAAAGTGCTTAATCATGGCCATGGATACCCCGGAATCTTCAGGGCGCCCCGGTCCAGGAGAGATGCAAAGATGCGTCAATCCGAGGGCATCGGCCTCTTCAATGGTGACTTTATCATTCCGCTTCACCACCACCTCGGCCCCGAGCACGGCGAACGCTTGGGAGAGATTGAAGGTAAACGAATCATAATTGTCGATCAGCAATAATTTGGACATCACAGTCCCTCCTCAGCCAAACGCAATGCAGCACCGAGGGCGGCCGCCTTTGCGTGGCATTCCTTGTGTTCATTCTCTGGCACCGAATCTGCGACGATTCCGGCACCCGCCTGGTAAGCATAGCGGTCACCTTCAAAGACTAAAGTGCGAATCGCGATGGCCTGATCCATGCCGCCGCCGTGACCAAAATAGCCGACCGTACCCGCGTAAAATCCGCGGTTTTTGGGCTCGAGCCCATCGATCAACTGCATGGCCTTTACCTTGGGCGCACCCACCACCGTGCCCGCTGGAAATGTAGCGGCAAATAGATCAAAAGCATCATGCTCGGGCCGCAAGCTACCTTCGACACCGCTCACGGTGTGCATCACATGGGAGTATCGCTCGATGTCTCGATAAGGCGTCACCTTGACCGACCCCGGTACCGCAACGCGACCCAGGTCGTTTCTCGCCAAATCCACCAACATCACATGCTCCGCAGTCTCCTTATCGTCCGCCAACAGTTCCAAAGCCAGTTGCTGGTCCTCTTTGGGGGTCTGCCCTCGTTTTCGGGTGCCAGCGATCGGCCGTAAGGTGGCATGATCACCCTCGAGCCGAACCAAAGCCTCAGGGGATGAGCCGACAATCGCGGTCTCGCCCCACTCCATATAGACCATATAAGGGCTGGGATTGAGCAGCCTCAATGCCCGATATACTTCAAAGGGGTCCAAGCCACAATGGCCTTCCATTCGAATGGAGAGCACCAACTGAAAGACATCACCGGCGTGGATGTGTTCTTTGACCTTTTCCACCGCCGTCAAAAACGCTTCGCGCTCAAAGGTGGGGGTGGGTGAGCCCACTTTCCCTGTTTTCCTCGGGCCGGGGTCGGCACCGCGCAGCGCAGCGATGACTTTGGTCCGCAAGCTCAGTCGCTCTGTTTCGCTACCGGCATGCAATAGGGCGACCCTTCGACTCAGATGGTCGAATACCAACACCGATTCGGGTGCAGTGAACAAAGCATCTGGGGGGGCATCGTCGGGCAGTGCTTCGTCAGATACCGGCTCAAACCGGCGAACAATATCGTAACTTGCGGCCCCCACGAGCCCACCAGAGAAGGGTACATCCGGCACATCTGGGCTTAACTTAGGGGCCAAGGCCATCGCCTCCCGAAAGGCATCGAGCACCCCAGCGCGGTCGGTGGGCGCTGGCCGTTCGACCCCATCGATCCAAAGTTTGTCACCTTGTAATCGCAGGTGAGTCGCTGCCCCAAAACCGATGAATGAGTAGCGACCCAGGCGCTCACCGCCCTCGACACTCTCAAGCATAAAGTACGGTTTAAATGACGACAATTTACGGAATGCCGAGACGGGCGTGTCAAGGTCTGCCGCGATGTCAAAAGGGGCTTGCATCATGTGTTTATCTCCGCCAAAAAAAACCCACCGCCTGAAAACCAGGGGTGGTTAAAACATCAGTTCAGTCTGTACGACTATCCGATGGCCATCGCCGTCAACAACTCTTTTATTCAACTCGGCTCAATCCATCTCGCCTGAGACCATGAAAGGCTCAGAGACATGACCATCGGCGTCAGCGACCGTAAACCAAAATGCGTGCTCGGCAGCGTCGGCACAAGCGACCCCCACCATGTCAGGGTCAAAGCTGCCCTCAAAACGCTGGCTGGCCTCATCGAGGCCAAGGGGCAACACGGTCAAAGAGACGTCGTCTTTCCGCACATCAACCCAGCCATCAGGGTTGAGACTCCCAAGACCTTGAGGGTCTGAGGCTGTCGCTGAAAACACCCACATTGCTGGGGGACCGGATTCGCAGAGGGCCTGAGCGAAAGACACCGTGGGCATGAAGTCGCCGTCGGCATCCGCATCGGCATCGGCATCGGCATCGGCATCCGCATCGCCAGACCCAAGCGCTGGAGCGCCGGTGTCACCTTTAAAACCGGAAGAACTAATCGGTGTGCCACAAGCCGCGAAAACCATGCACCCAAAAAATAATTTTTCCATGAATATCTCCTGTCCAACCTGTCTAATACGGAATTTGGACAGCGTATAGCCATCTAGAACTACCCAATATTCAATTTTTGGTATACACTTGCCATGTCAAGACACTGGAGCCAAAAATGCTATTTTCCGAGAAAGAACGCCGCGAACTCGCAGAATTTTTTGCCAAGCGATTTTCGGACGACTCGGTTCGAAGCATGCTGGCCCGCCAGGCCGGTATTGAGCCCGGCGAAACATCAGATGCACCCACAGACGCCTGGGAGCAATTGATCACCACAGCTCAAAACCGTCGCCGGCTTCCAAACCTTGCCATCGTCGCATCGCGCACCGACCAAACAGACCAAAACTTGCAAGCAGTGTGTAATCTCTTGGGCGCCCGGGCCCGCATTATGCGAAATCGGATTTTAAGCTCAGCTGCCGCCGCCTCCATCGCCTTGGGCTTTGGCGTGGCGGGATGGACCCTCGGGAACAATGGCGCCAACACCACAGCGATGACCGAAGTCAGCGACGTCTTGGCCAGCAACACCGACAAGACCACCGTCCAGGGCACAGTAGAGACACAGCCACCTCCCGCTCCTCCCATCGCCGAGGTTGCGGTGGTTGAAGCCTTACCAGCCCCCCCTGCCTACACCCGGGGCCATACACCACCGAAAGACCGCACCCGCGGCCCCGCGTGGCACAGCGGACGCTGCACCTATGACAAACCCAGCGACTTCATCGGGTATTGGTATGCCGGAGAGGACAACCCGGGCGCTGTGGGCCAAACCATTACCGTCGAAATCGGGGTCAACGTGCGGGCAGATTACCCTGACACCCACAATGACTTCGACAAGCGCACAAAGGTTCGCTGCATTCTCAAGCGAGGCGACAAAGTCAAGCTCACCTCAACACCCATCTTGGTCCCCGGTGACCGTTTTTGGGTCCCACTGTACCACGGCGACTTGGTCGAAGAAGCACCCGAAGAAAACCTGGTGGCGGTCCGCTAAGCATCCCGGCCCGCTTGTCCGGGTTAAGTGAGGCCAATGGAGCAACTCGACCCCCGCATAAAGAAGATCCGTAGCATCGGAATCGGCATATTTATCGCCTTGTCTGTGGCCGCGGTCCCCATCGCTGTGCACATTATCAAGACCCGAAGTTCCCCCGAATTGTGGCTCACGCTTTTGGGCGCAGTCTTTATGATGGTGCTGATTTGCCTTTACGCCCTCGAGACGGCCCTCGCTCCAATCCCACAACAGCGCACCACAACACCGTTGACTGCTAGCAGACCTGTGGAAACGGTCATCCAAAATGAGACATTGCTCGATGAGCCGCCAGAAATATCGGCCAAAACCGAGATGATGGAACCCTCTGTTGGCCCACTCCCTAGCCCAGCCCCACAACAAGCAGAGGGCGCGAGCCTGGTCGAAGTAGAGGAGGTACACACCCATCCACCGTACCCGCCAACCACTCCGGCCCTCGGTGTTGACCTCGCCGAGGCAGACACAGAACTCGATCTCGGTCGGGCGACCAATCCAGATGGCCCGGTGATGACGGTTCCCAATTCATCATTGCGGTCTACCGACGTCGAAACAAGCCCTGAGGACGAACTTATATGAGCCCATGGCTCGCCCTGAGTTTGTGGGCATGTACCGGCTCAGCCACTTCAGAAGCCCCCCCTCCGGCCCTTAGCCGAACACCGGTCCAAATCCAGCCACCAGACTGTGTGGCCGTCTGCCTACGGGACAATATGGCCCGCGCCACAGCCCCGGAAATTATCGCCGGAGACTGCGAACGTGCGTGTGATCCGAAAAGTGAAAATGGGCACGCTTTGATCACCCCATAAGATGAACGCAGCCCATCGATCTCGGTGAAAAATTGATTTTGTCCTAACGCCTACGGCAAACCGTTCGTAGAGTTTGATTGAACCGACCTGTCAAACAGGGTCGGTGCACTCTTCTTCCTCCATCGTCGCTCTTTCTTGGCAGGCATGCGCTGTTCTCGGACGGTCCTGTATTCCTGTCTTGAACAACCTAGGCACACCCATGGCTATCGGTCTCCGCCACAACGCGATCAGTGCTGGTGCAGCCAATCAACTTGGCCGCACACAGTACGATTTGAAAGCCACGCTCAGCCGTGTCTCTGCTGGGACTCGCATCAACAGTGCCGCCGACGATGCAGCAGGAAGCGCCGTCAGCACCAACTTGTCTACCGTCGCCCGGGGCACGCTCATGGCCAACCGAAATGCTCGGGACGCCCAGTCGATGATTCAGACCTCGGAGGCCGCATTGACCGAGGTGATCAGCCTGGTCGACCGGGCCCGAGAGCTCGCGGTTCAGTCGGCATCAGAGACTCTCGAGGACGATGAAAGGGGGTATATCGGTGAGGAAATGGACCAAATTATCGCTGAGGTAAAGCGCATCTATCTCACAAGCGAATTCAATGACCAGTCCGTCGCAGGCGGTGAAACCTACGAGGTACAAGTGGGTACGGACGAGTCGACCGATAACCGAATCAGCCTAAAAATGGGGGACGTAAAGACTGCCCACACTGGTCTTAGTCCTGTGGATTTAACGGGCTCCGCCCTCTCAAGAATCGGTATTATTCGAATCGATATTGTTCTTGACCAGCTCAACACAGACCGGTCCCGGATGGGCGCCCTGCACAACCGGCTCGATAGGGCGATCTCCAATAATCAGTCAAAGAATGAGAGCTTGATGTCCGCTGCGAGCCGCATCTCCGATGCCGATATGGCTTTCGAGACCTCTCGTATGACCGCGAACCAGGTAAAAATGCAGGCGGGGGTTGCGGTCTTGAGCCAAGCCAAGCAGCTCTCATCCAGCGTGCTTCAATTGATATAAAAACCGGATACGTGGAAGCCTTACCGGCGCAATAATGTCCAAAACCCACGTGTCCATCGTCCTCTCTGCGTCCATTTTGGCCATCAGCACGGCAGCAATCTTGGTCCGATTGGTTCCCGAGCTTCATCCACTTAGCATCGCTTTTTCGCGCACAGCTTTGGTGGGTATCGCCTTGGGTTGGTCCATCTTTGACCCACGGTTTGTGCGCCCTCGGGGTCGGCTTTTGCTCTGGACTTGCCTGGCTGCCCTCTTTTTGGCCCTTCACTTTTGGGCCTGGTTTTCCAGCTTACAGCTCACCACTGTTTTGCGTTCGACCGTGCTTGTTTGCCTCACACCCATTTGGGCAGGCCTTTTTGCTTGGCGCTCCGAACCCCCAAAACCCCGCTTTTGGGGCGGTATCATCATTGCACTTTTAGGCCTTGGCGTGATGGTCGGAGCCGACGATATGGGCTCGGGCTCCAGCAACAGCCATGGCGACGCGCTTGGAGTACTCGGCGGTATTTTGTCTGGCAGCTACCTAAGCATCGGTCGTCAAGTCCGACCCCATGTCGACTGGGCACCGTATGCGGCCATATTGTGTGTGTGTTGCGCTTTTTGGCTGGCCATTTTTAGTGCTTTCGCTCATGTCGACATCTTTGGTGCGCTGGCACCCAGTGCGTTGAGCACATCCACGATGTGGGTCTTGTTGGCCATGGCGATCGGGCCGCAGTTATTGGGGCACACAGGCTTCACCATCGCTCTTCGATATGTGCCCGCCTACGTGATCGGGGCGGTGATTTTACTCGAACCTGTGGGAGCGACCGCCTTGGGCACCATCATTCTCAACGAGTGGCCAACCGCTCAAGAGTGCCTCGGTGCGGTGGTGATTGTGGGCGGTGTGATGGCCGCGACTCTAAAGCGCTAAACCAAAAGCCTGCGCCCAGTCGGCCTGTGTGTCCCCAAAAAACCGCCGCACGGTGACCGCTTGTGCAGCCAACTCCCCTTGTACCGTCTCAATTCGATGCCCCAACACTGCATCGCCGGCTGAGGTGAAGCCCTGAAGCTCAGTGTTGACCACCACATCCTCACCGGCCATGAGCGCCCGACGAAAGCGAAGATTATCGGCCACCGGCACCACATTTTGAGGGTCAACACCGGCCTTGCTCAAAATTCGAGCAGTCAATTCATCGCACCAATCCACATAAACCGGATGATTGACATGCCCGAAGGGGTCCATCGCGGTGTGCCAGACCTGAAATTTCATGGTGTGGTGGATTCGCGCCATTGTTGAGATGACATCGACGATATCGGGCATAAAAACCCCTAAGCCATCCCCAATACTGGGAGAAAAATCTGCCAACAACCCCACCGATGCACGGCGTTGCTTTAGGTCTTCGCCTTTGAGGCCAAGCCCGACATGAATCCATTGTTGAGAGGCCTGAGCCACAGGTTCTCCCCCCACCTCAAGCCGAACCTCTCTCCGCGAAATCGTCTCTCGCTGCCAATCTGCAAGCCAAGTATGGGCCGCGATGGGCTGACCATAAACCAACTCTCGGCCATGAATGACCGTCATTCTGGCCACCACAAAACCGACATTTTCAGCGATAAACCGCTCACCGGACCAACCCACATTATCTGCAGCGATCACCGCGGCCTCCTGGCACAAACGCCAAATATCCCCGGCCCGGGCCACCTGTCGGGGAGACACACAATGTCTGGGCAGACGCAAGGAGATGTGCTGTATTGCCTGGCTCACCACACCACCCTATCCTATTGCCACCATGACGCGCCCAACCCACATAAACCCAGTCGAGGTCGAGGTCGTACACAAGCTGTCCGACATCGAATCGAGTGCGTGGAACCGCGGGGTATGTCCAAATGACCCCTTCGCAGAATATGCTTTTTTAAATGTGCTCGAAGCGAGCGAAAGTGTGGGGCGACACGCCGGTTGGGTGCCGCTTCATCTGTTGGCCAAGCGCGCAAACACCGTCGTTGGAGCCGCACCGCTTTACCTCAAAAACAACAGCTACGGCGAGTACATCTTTGATTGGGGTTGGGCCGAAAGCGCCCACCATGCAGGCCTCGCTTATTACCCAAAACTGGTGAGCGCTGTACCCTTCACTCCGGCCTCGGGGCGGCGTCTATTAACCGAAGACCCCGAGGTTGAAGCCGCCCTGATTGCAGCGATGCATGGGGTCGCTCAGGCCACTCACGCACACTCGGTTCACATCTTATTTATGACAGAACCCGAGCTGAATTTACTCGCATCCACCCCTGAATGGATCGGACGTCTCACCCACCAATTTCACTGGGATAACGACGGCTATGCGGACTTTGAGCATTGGCTGAGTCGCTTTCGGGCGCGCAAACGAAAGGAGGTTCGCCGAGAGCGGATGGCAGCCAGTAAAACAGGGGCGACAATTCGCATGCTTCGGGGCGACCAAATCACCGGCGCACACTGGGCTGCCATCGCCCAGTTTTATGCAGACACCACAGCGCGCAAACAAGCCATGGCCTATTTGAACCCGGAGTTCTTCGAGCTGGCCCCAAGTCAATTGGCCCACACCGCGCTCGCTTTCGTCGCCGAGGTCGACAACCGTGTGGTGGCAGCCTCACTATGCTTTCAACGGGGGACGCACCTTTACGGCCGGTACTGGGGTTGTGAGCCCGCATACCGGTCCCTGCACTTTGAGCTGTGCTACCACGCTCCGATCGCTGCATGTATTCAAGCGGGCTGGACCCATTTTGAGGCCGGCGCCCAAGGGTTGCACAAGCTGCAGAGAGGCTTGGCCCCTGCAAAAACCTATTCCGCACACCATCTGGGCCACAAGGGGCTCCACCAGGCCGTCGCAACAGCTGTCCAAGCAGAAAATGCCCAGGTGCTCAAGGAGTTGGAATGGCTAAACAATCGCAGCCCCTTTCATCGCACGCCGCCAAAGCCGAGATAGACTCAATCTTATGGGAATACGTTCATTTATCCAACGCAAAGTTAAGCAACGCATGGCGCCCGAAAAGCCGATCCAGGCGAGCAAAACAAAGCCAGTCGATACACGGCCCATCCCGAGCGCCAAAGACGCTCAAGGCTTTACTGCCGTCCTTCGCGTGAGCGATTTGATGCTCGGGAAAGGGCGAACCATCGCCATAGAGGGTGCGCCCATCGCCGTCTTTCACATCAACGATGGGTTTTTTGCCATCGACGACGCTTGCACCCATGAAGATGCCCCGCTTGGAGATGGCGAGGTCCGGGGAGCTACCGTGGTGTGCCCCTATCATGACTGGATTTTCGATATCAAAACCGGGGCTTGCGAGACCGAACCCGAGCGGCCCATCGGCTGTTTTTCCACCAAAGTCTTCGATGATTTTGTGTGGGTCGGTCCACGAACTTCCGAGAGCACAGTCGACCGAGGTGGTGACCACGCAGATGGACTCACCACCTCTGAACACGCAAGCTGAACACCCGCCCCGACGACATCAGCGATGAAGTGCTGGCGGCGACAAAACCCGCATCTCACCCCCAGATCGGCTGGTCAATTCCACCTCTGAGATGAGCACAGGTGGCACCGCCCACGACACGGGAAAACCATCAAATCGCTCGAGCACAAAGCGGCTTGAATTCCCAGGGATATCCAACATCTGAACCGCTGGCCCAGTCGGGCCGGAGGCGACGATATCCCGCAACATCCGGCGATCGACGCCAACGAATTGCAAGCCTCTTACCGGCACTTTTCGTCCATCACTGTACAGCTTGTAAACCTCTGCTGGCGCGGTCAACCCTGAAAGCGGACCATCGCCGGTAAAAGCGAACTCAAAGTCTCCGACCTCAGAAATCGTCAAAATCCGCCGGACCACAAGCACATGGTCCAAGCCCGCACTCGCGGCATAAGCCAATGCCTTCTTTCTGAGTTTCTTTTCGCCAAGCGGCCGCGCCCCACGGATGGTCACCTGACGGGGCATGGCCTCCACACGACCGCTGCCAAAACCGCGCCCATGACCCGTGCTGGCCTGACGCTCAAACCGCGGAACCCGGCTCATTAGAACGTCCTGACACACACCATCTTCAACCACCTTCACAGCTTGTGTGGCCACGGCATCGTCATCATGCAGGCCAAAACTAGCCAAGGATGAATCTGCGGTTGGATCGTCCAAAACCGACCATCCAACAGGCAATAAGCGACGCCCGAGACGAGCGACGGGAACCGGCCGGCTATCGGAAGCGGCTGACTCTGGTGCGAGCTCAAGGGGCGGGGTTCCTGATATTTGCGGATGAAGTAGCTGCCGAAAAAGCTCTGCTGCGGCTGGCTGTTCGAATAACACCGGGCCGAGATACGCCGCTCCGACCTCTGTCTCTTTCAAAATGTCCAACCACGCCGAGGCCGCTTGCAAACTCTGCTGCATGGTGGCGATGGGGGGGAGATGATCGAGGTCTTTGACCACCCAAGAGCGCCCATTTTTGAGAGATGCCCCATCGGTAGCGACGCTTTGAACCGAAGCCCGAATCACCAAGCGTTGTTCGGGAATCCACGCCATGGTGCCTTCAGAATTATGAACCAAAACCTGCCCGATGTTGGCCCCACCCAAAACCGCGCTGAACTCCAAATGTCGATCCTCACTCACCGCCCCGCCAAGGGCCAAAACAACCTGCTTTAAGCCCGGTGGATTGGTGCTTCCCATGGGCCTTGGCCCAAGCTCGACCACCGGTGCGAGGGAATAATCGGGGGCATAAGCCTGAGCGCGCCCCTCTCGTGCAGCCTGCTTGGCGGCCAGCACCTCGGTCGCACCTTTATAAGCCGAGTCCATGGCGAGCCACAGCTCCCGGCGGATCGCCCCCACTTTGTCTTCGTGGGCAAGCCCCCGCCAAGCGGTGCCATCTCGGGTGCCAACAGCCGATGAAAAGTTCCCGCTATCCATGCGCGCATCACCCACGCGAACATCCACGCGAAGCTCCCGGTAAGGGCCACTGTTTTCATAAGATAAGGCCCCATCAATGGTGCCCACCTCAGAAAACTCCCCCGCCCCAAGCCGCACCGTGATGTGTTTAGGCAATGGCTGATCTTCGAGCTTCAGGCTTTTCATGGCACGGCCAAGCTCCGCACTCACCGCCGTCTCGATAGACGCGGGGTCAAATCCTTGGGCTGTGGCGACCGCCAAAAAAATTCCGATCATGGGGAGGCCGGCGGTGGTGGCAGCAATGGCGGCCGGTCATGCGCTTTTTCGCTCAACTGAACCTCCACTTGCGAGATGAGCAGATCGGGCGATGCCGCAGAAACCTTCACCCACCCCGACTCCGCGCCACATGAGCCGTTGAAGACCTGAGTCTGGTCTGAAGCCGCGAGTATATTTTGAAATGTGGTCAAGGGGGTTCCAATCAAGTCCGCACCGCGCATGAGCTGGTCGGGACGCCCATCCGCCCACACCGCGACGATGCCAATCGGCTGAACCGAAAAAGCATTGGGACTGACCCGCCCGGTAAAGGTAAAACCACCGGAGATGTCCTCAAAAATGAAGCCGTATGCCTTTCCTTGGCGGCGAACCTCAGCCAACAGCTTGGCCCGCAACACCGGATAGGGCACCGTCTCCGCCGCTGAAACAATCAAATTGCCTTGGCGAGACACAACCGTGTACCCCCCCTGGCGACGACCGTGACCATTCGACCGCGCGCTGGATCGAATCGGCGTTCGTGAGGTTAAAAAATGAGTAAGACGCCCATTTTTGACCACCTCCACCCGCTGGGCCGCCACCCCCTCGTCATCATGGGTGTAATGGCCGTTCAAGGCCACATCTTCGAGGGTTTTAAGGGTCGGGTCGTCGGTGACGCTCAAAAATGAGGGCAAAATCGGTTGACCGACCATCTCCGTGAAGGTTTGGCCCTCATCATCATCTTTTTGGCGATGCCCTTCAATGCGATGGCCGAGCACCTCATGAAAAAATACCGCTGCAGCACGCCCTCTTAATATCGCAGGAACCGTGCTTGGCTCGATCACCGTGGCCTGCTGAAGCGCCTTTAGCCGCTGTGCAGCAGCCAAGACTGCCGCATTCAAACTGGGACCATCGGGCATCGCGGCCTCAGTTCTGCCCTCGAAGGATTTATATACCGAGACGGTCATCCCATCTGCCGCGGTCGTTTTCAAAAATATAGTGATCTGAAAGGCGTGCTGTGGCAGCACCAGGCGGGTGCCTTCAGTGGTCACCATAAATCGTGTCTGGGCCTTAGCAGCCATGGCCACATTGGCGTCCTCGATATAATCAAAGCCCGCGAGTATGGCCGACGCCTCTCGAATTCGATCCCGCCACAAGCTGGCGTCGACGACCAGTTGTGCTGGGGGATCAAGCTGTATCTCGATGGGCGCCGCAGAAAAGTCAGCGGAGGTGTCGGAGGGCCTGACCTTGACGGACATATTGGCCTTCACCCGCATCAGCCGCTTAGAAGCACTCCGATAGCTCGCATCTGCGACCCGCCAAACCGCGAGACGGACCGCCCGCTCATCACCGGTAATTGGCAGTGAAAACTGCTGTTTTTCGATATCGTCAAACCACCCGGCGTCTCGTATTTTATGACTTTGGTCCAAGGTGGGTGTGCCCACTCGGATATCGAAGTCGGCCCAAATATTGTGGACCCATCGGGGCTGCAAGCTTGCACCATGCGCAGCACCGATACTCATTCGTCGCTCCTCGATAGCAGAGATGGCCATCCAATGGGGCGGGTGAGGCTGATCTGCTAAATCCGCTGAGATGCGATCGAGTTCAGTGGATAAAATATCGACCAGGGGCATGGCCTGAGCCACCGCCTCCCCAGCGAGAAGAACCAAAACCAGGACAAGACGTTTCAGTATTCGTCTTCCTCTTCGTCATAGCCGTCAGACTCCATGAAGCCGCGGGCGATTTGGTCATCATCGTCTTCGTCAATCCAGGCGACTTCGCACAGACCATCGATGACAGACATCAATTCATCTCCGCTTGGCTCCCTAAAGGCAGAAAAAGCACTGTTTACTGACTTGGCGAGGCTCTGTTCTAGCTCTCCAGACTCCTCAAGTCGGGTAACCAAATTCTCGCCAACATCCTCATCCAACTCCTCAGCTGCGACTTCAAGACCAGCCATCACACACCCAAACAAAGCCAAAGCGTTCTTTGGTGCAGTGTTTTCAATCTCTTCGTCGATCCGTCTTGTGATCAGATCTCTAAGTGACCCTGGCAGCTCAATCATCTCCTGTCGCCTCCCTTTACCAATCCCGCCTAACCAAAGTATTCGGACGGGCAACTAGTCTTACGAGACGAGTTGAAATGACCTTTAAGATCGCCGGCACTTTCTGGCCGTAATAGAGCGAGTTTATGATTACCGATGCACTGATTCAAGCACTGCCTAAAACCGACCTTCATGTCCACCTTGACGGCTCTCTCCGCCTGGGAACACTCATCGAGCTTGCCCGGGATCTTGGCGTAAAGCTACCGAGTGAAACGGAGCAAGGTCTGTGCGATCTCGTCTTCAAGCCCAGCTATGACTCGTTGATCGAGTATTTGGCCGGCTTTGATTACACGGTCGCCGCTCTGCGAAGCCCCGAGGCACTCGAGCGCACCGCCTATGAGCTGGGCGTAGACAATATCGCCGAGGGCGTCCGCTACATCGAGGTGCGATTTGCGCCGCAAATGCTGATGGGTGACAATATGGACTTCGACACGGTGATGACTGCGGTCACCCGTGGACTCGATCGGGCGCGCATAGAGCACGAGGCCTCCGACGCCGTAAAGATCAAGGGCGAGCCACCTTTTCGCTTCGGCATCATCGTGTGTGCCCTCCGGCGCTTCGAAAAAGAGACCTCTCAGTGGTACAGCCAACTCATGCACCTCTTGGGTGACTCTCCCAAAAAACAAATCTATAAAATGGCGAGCTTAGAGTTGGCACGTGCCGCAGTTCGTTGTCGCGACGACCTCAATATCCCCATCGTCGCCTTCGACCTTGCAGGCCAAGAGTACGGCTATCCTGCACACGAACATGCCGAGGCCTACGAACACGCACATCGCCATTTCCTAAAGGGCACAGTTCACGCGGGCGAGGCCTATGGTCCCGAGTCGATCTACGAGGCCCTCACGGACTTAAACGCAGACAGAATCGGCCATGGGTACCACTTGTTCAGCCCCCAATTATGTGGACCGAAGGTCAACAATCCCGACGATTATGTGGGCCGCCTTGCACGATATATCGCCGACCGACGCATCACCATCGAGGTGTGCATCACCTCAAATCTCCAGACCAATCCCGATATTGGCGACGTTAAAAACCATCACTTCGGCCTGATGCTCGACCAACAACTCTCTGCCACCCTGTGCACTGACAACCGTCTGCACTCACACACCACAGTGTCCAGAGAAGTAGGCTTGGCAGTCGAGGCATTCTCGATGAGCGAAAAGCAGCTACGAAACACGATTATTTACGGATTCAAGCGCAGCTTTTACCCTGGTCCTTACCAAGGAAAACGGGATTATGTGCGGTCGATTATCGACTATTATGACCGGGTGCTTGAAGAGCACCAAGCGGCATACAAAGCCGACTAGCGGTCCAAAATGCCCTCCATGAACACCACCCTCAACCCACTCAAGCCCTTGGCACTGGTCTCAGGCATCGTTGTGTTCGGGCCTGGATGTTTCTTCTCAGACTGCGCCCAAAGCCCTTGGCTTGGGGATCACAATCTGGGGGTCACAGGGGTCTCAGCCGGAGCGGACATCGCCATCGATGCAGGCAGCACCACCTGCACCTTTAGCGGCTACACATGGGCTTGCAGTCCTTGCGCAGACATCGAAGTCCCACTGGGTCACGATGCGCTCATTCAAGACAGTCAGGCCAAATTCGAATGGGTCAGCGGCGAGCCTGGGCTGCGCATCAAAGATTCAAACGCGCTCAAGACCACAGCCACAATCGGCGGCATCACACCCACTCAGCAAGGATGTATCTCTCCGGAATACCCCATCGATTTAAAGGTGATCGGCGACGATGGCGTTCTGCGAAAAGACCGGGTCACCATAGCGGTCACATGCTGCGGCACCTGAAACAACTCAGCCACCAGCGAAACGAGCCGCGTGGGGATTATCCATGAAGGCCCAAACCCTGAAAATACCAATGGCAGAGGCGTCATGAGCCCCCAAGCCATCGGCGGTCTGGTGGCCTTGGCCTCCAGCCTTTCATGGGCCTTGGGGTCAATCCTATTTCGAGGACTCGCGAATCACACCTCGGCTTTGGGGCTCAACCTCAATAAGGGACTGCTCGGCGTGGTCTATTTATCGGTCGGGATGGCCTTCGTCGGCTTTTCTCCGATGGAGCCCTTCGCCTTCGGCATGCTCCTCTTGAGCGGCATTATCTCCATAGCCATTGGCGACACGCTATTTTTCATGGCTTTGGTTCGGCTCGAACCCAGACGCTGTGTACTCCTCGCCACTGTCGGCCACGCGATGACCATTGGCATCGCCATGACCGTTTTGGGAGAACGCCCCTCGCTGCTGACTTTTATCGGAATCGCCGCCATTATCGCCGGGGTCAGCTGGGTCATGCTCGAAACTGCCCAAAACGAGGGCGAAAATACCAAAACAGGGGTGTGGCTAGGCCTGGGCGCTGCCGCTTGCATGTCGATTGGCATCATCACCGCCAAAATTGGGGTGGGCAGTGTAGACCCACTCCAAGCGACCTGGGTTCGCATGGTCGCCGGCGTGGTAGGCCTTTCACTCGCTGGACTGTTCACAGGTCACCTGGGCACTTGGCTGCAGGTGCTCAGAAAGCCGAATTTTTTAAGGAAACTGGCCATCGCCGATGTGGCGATAATCGGGGGCGGTTTTTACCTCAGTATGCTGGCCTTATCGCTTACAGATGCATCGATTGTGAGCGTATTGGGTGCCACCGAGCCCATCTTCATCTTGCCCTTGGCTGCGTGGATGAGCCATGAAAAACTGACCAAACGCTCCATCCTTGGCGCCATTGTGGCCACCGTCGGTGTTGCTTGCATCATGATCCCCGCCTAAACTCTAGTCCCATGAACACCCGAAAGCTCAACACCCTCAAGGCCATCGGCCAGTCCCGTATAGATGATTTGCACAAGCTACAAAATCTGGGCTTGATTTCTGCGACAGGACAATTCTTTCCTGCCGGTATTCACTATCCACCAATCACGATGTACCCAGACGATTCTCCTGAATCGTTTTTTGAAGGCTACACCGCCCCAGAGGACGAGGGCTTTGTTGTTTATGTGCACATCCCGTACTGTGCCCGACGCTGTGTTTTTTGCCATTACCCGATCGTTACGGGTGCAGGCGAAGATGAAATGGCTCAATATGTTGAGTTGCTCGGCACCGAATTAAAGCTTTGGAAACAGCGGTTGGGCGTCGACAAAATCAAAGCAAAAAGCGTCCTGATTGCAGGTGGCACACCCAGCTTTTTGAACCCAAAGACCTTTGAACGCTTTCATAAAATCTTCGCAGACAATGTTGATATGTCCGGCTGCTCGCAGGTCACCTATGACGTTCACCCTCAGGACTTATTGGGCCAAGATGGGCGCGAACGCATCAAAATGATGGCTGACTTTGGTTCGGACCGGGTGACGATGGGGCTTCAGTCTCTGGATGACGCCACTTTGTCCGCCATGAATCGCGGCCACACTGCAGCCCAAGCCCAAGAGGCCATCGACGCCATGCATGCCGGAGGTATCGACGATGTATGTATCGAATTTATCTTTGGCTACCCCGAGCAAGGCTTTGAGCAATGGGTCGATACCATCGAAAAAGCAATCGCGACTGGGGTCCAAGAAATTCAACTGTATCGCCTCAAAATCGAGGCCTACGGCGATGACCCTGGCCCGATCGAGCGACTGTGGGCCAAACACCCAGAGCGCTTTCCATCGACAGAGGAGAGCATTATTCAAAAGGCTGCAGCGGCGGCGTTGCTGGCCGAACACGGCTACCACGAAAATCTCACCCGCGTGTTCACCCGCAAGCCCTCATCCATCTCCCATTATGCCACCGACCAATGCTGCCAATTACTGGACTGCATCGGTATCGGCCAAAGCGCATTTTCGAGTTTAAGAGACCGCTTTTCGATCAACACACCAAACTTGAGTGAGTGGTTCGAGCGCGTCTCGTCGGGGCGGCTTCCACTCACCCGAGGGTTGGTGCGAGATTTGGACCAAAACACCCGCTGGCATTTACAGTTGCCCTTGAAAAACAGCCGGGTAAACAAAGCGCTATTCAAGGCACGCACAGGCCAAGACGCGGCGCTTATCTTCCGCACCCAGTTGGACGCCCTCTCAGAACATGGCCTGCTCACCGAAGATGAGCACCAGATTCAACTCACCAGCTTGGGGCGCTTTTTCGCCGACGAGGTGGTGACCCAGTTTCATCATCCTGAGTTTATGCCTTGGCCCCAAAGCGACTACGCCAAAGGCCCGCTCTCGGTGGCGCAAGGAGATTTGGGTTTGTCCGGCCCAGTTTTAAATGCCCCGACCGTGGCCGCATCATGCCCTTTGCGCGCACCAGACCGGGTTTGGCCTTAATCTAGAGGCCACCACAGTTCAGTCGGCCTTCATCACCTGACGCACACGGCGAGCCACCCGCGGTAACAGTAAAAAAGCGGGTAAGGCGAGCAAAAATGTGAAGCCAAAATAGGCCGAAAAACCCCATCGCTCAACCAGCCAGCCCGAGGGGGCACCCGCTAAATTTCTGGCGACCATCGACAAGGCCGTCAGCACGGCAAAGCGGGTCGCTGCTTGTTTGGCCTCACAAATGCGCATTAAAAAGGCCAAAAATGCGGCCACGCCCAGGCCGGAGCAAAAGCTCTCCAACATCGACGCTCCATAGACCATGCCTCTTGTGGGCATCATCGCCGCAGCCATATAGCCAAGATTTGAGAGCGCTTGTGCGGCGCCTAAAATCCACAAGGCTTTGAACAGACCCCAGCGGGTAGCCAGCTCGCCCCCAGCCAAGGCACCCGCCACGGTCAAACCCGCGCCAAGGGTGATGGACACCAATCCCAACTCAGCCACGCCCAGCCCGGCCTCGGTGAGCCAAAAAGCCTTGACCATGGGGGCCATTGCCGCATCACCGATTTTGAACAACAGCACAAACAAGAACAAGGCCCATGAGCCAGGCTGACTGAGCCAAGCCCACAGTTCTGCCCACCATACCGAGGCTTCTGTCCGCACCACCGCCACTGGCGCTAAGGAGGCGGTCCAGACCGCGAGGGCCAAAGTAAGCATCCCCACCACAGCAAAAATTAGCCGCCAGTCCACCACGGCTGCAGCGGCGACCGCACCACCACCGGTGACCAACATCGCTGCACGATATGCCGCAACCCGCACCCCGTTGACCCGTCCGTGCAGGGCTGACGGGACCACCGTTGCGGTGTAGCCATCGATGGCGACATCAGCGGTGGCGCTCGCTGTGGTGAGCACCCCCAACATGGCCCAAACCGGGAGCCCTTGAGGCAACCATGGCAGAGCAAGGGTGACCAAACCCACAGCAGCCAATGCCGCAGATATCCACCGAGCCGCCGTACCATATCGGTCAACCAAAGGAGACCACAGGGCCTTAAAAGTCCACGGCATGGCCAACAAGCTCACCAGTCCAAGCTCGGTCAGCGACACAGCGTGGGCCTTGAGCAGCCACACCGCCACCAACTCATGGAAGATGCCCGCCGGCGTACCTTCAGCCAGGTACAAACCGCCGACCATCCACATCAGGTTGCGTTGATGAGGGGGGGTCATGGGCACAGACCTAACAGGGATTGGCCGCCTAGTGGTGCAATGTGCCCTTCACATCGACACAAAGACCCGCTTCTTCGAGAATGGCTCTAAATGGCTCCATCTGCTCAAAATAGGGTAGATGTCGCCCGATGCTCGTGGTGTAAATGGGCTGACGAACCTGCTCAGATGAGGCGGTCAACACCTCGCGGTCGTTATCATAAAACCGGGTGCAGCTCTCGTGCCAGGGCAAGCCGACAAAGTCCACAATGCGTCGCATGGTTTCCTCTGGATAGTGGACCATCTCTTCGTATTGAACATCCAGAATTGAGAGGGGCGTCACCTTGCGCCAATGGTCCATCAGCCGCTCATATTGCACATAAAAGCGTGCGAGCCAGTCCAGCTTTGTCGCAAAAGCGTGGGTGTCCTTAAAGTGCATAAAATAACAACTAAGGGCGGTATCCATCGGCGAACGCCGACAATGGATCACCCGCGTATTGGGCAGCAACAGCCCGGCGAGGCCCAAGTGCAAAAAATTGAGCGGCATCTTGTCGGTCACGCGGGTTGCATCACCGGCCTTGGCGATCATGCGCTCGGTGTACCAGTTCGACAAGTGGGTGGCCACCTCGGGCCCCAACTCCTGTACACACTGTGGATAGGGGGTCTTGGTCCCGATAATCTCGGGCAAAGCCCGTGCGAGCATGGCCAACTCCTCGAGTTCACCAGCGCCGATGACCTCGGGGTGGGTCGAGAGCACCTGTTCCACCAAGGTGGTACCGGTCCGCGGCATGCCGACGATAAGAACCGGTATGCGCGTGGGGTTGTCGGCGATGGGGGAAAGTGAAAATTTAACCCCATCAAACACGTTGATAAGTTCGGATATATGGGACTCGAAGTCCGCAGGGTCAAACACCACCGGGCGCGTGTCATTCGCCTCTTTATGGGCCTTAAACGCCGCGTGATGCTCGCTGACTGATTCGTACAACTCCCCCAAAGCATGGTTGAGTTGAGCCCGGGTTTGAAGTGGGCGAGAGCGATTCAATAGGCGCTTTAAGACCGGTATCGCGTCGCTAGAACGCCCCAGCTTTCGGCACAACATGGCATAAATATGGGCGAGGTCTGGGTGGTCTGCGCCGCCCTCAATCATGGGCTCCGCTAAAGCCAGCGCCCCCTGTGGGTCTCCCATTTTTGAGAGCACCGAAGCCAGGCCAGCGATGGCGTCCAGATTGTAAGGCTCTTGCCGTAGCACCAAGCGAAAACAATGCTCCGCCTTCGGTAAAAACCCTTGCTTCACAAGTAAATAACCAAGTTTGCACCTATACTTTAGGTCGTTCGGCCTCAACCGCAAGGCAGTTAAATATGAACGCATCGGCGCATCGGTAAGGCCCAAAGCAGATTGCACCTCAGCCAAAAATGCGTGGGCTTGATGTTGGCTGTGGTCGATGTCGATGGCGCTGGTCAGAACCACCTCGGCCTCATCCAAATCGCCGACACGCAACAAGGCACATCCAAGCAAGGTGCGAATGCGGCCATTGTTTGGTTCTTTATCGGCCACCACCCGCAAACAGTGGGTCGCCTCGGAGAATCGTTCGAGTCCCATCAAAACACGGCCCAGATACCGGTGAGCATCTTGATGATTTGGGTCGAGGTCCAGACACTTGTGCAGCCACTCCATCGCCTCTAAATTTCGATCCAGTTGGTACAGCGCCTGACCCCGAAGGCAAATCAACTCCACCGAGCTTTCGCCCATATACATCAAAGATTCAAAACAAGGCAGCGCACGCTCAACCAACCCCATTCGCAACGCCAGAAGACCCAAATGCATCACAGCCAAGCGGTTGTCGGGTGCGAGCCTCACAGCCTCTGCGAAGCTTCGAAGCCCTTCTCTTTGGCGACCCAACGAAACATGACTCACCCCAAGAGCGTCGTGAAAGTCTGCCCGATCTGGGTCGATACGGATTGCCCGACCGAGCAGCTGCACAGCCTTGGCATGGTCACCGCTGTCCTGAATCATCAAGCCCATCACAAAGTGAGTGTCCGGAATATCGGGTGCTGCAGCGATCAACTCCGCGCACTCGAGCCGGGCGGTGTCTTGATCGCCTGTTCGATGAACTTCGAGCACTTGAGTCAACTGGTCTTGGATACTATTTGGCATGATTATCACCGGGTAAAAACTCAGGGTCGGCTTGGAGCGAACCCTGCAAACAAATCAATTGAGGAATGTGTTCAAAATAGGCCTGATGCCGCCCGATGCTTCGGGTGTGAATCGGCTGGCGGACTTGTGCAAAAGAGGCCGTCCGAACCGCCCGAGAATTGTGTTCTGGGTACAGCATCGCTTCGTCGAATCGCAGGCCCAAGAACACGCTCATTCGCCGAGCCCAGTGGGCCGGGTCACGGACCAATGCTTCATAGGGCACAGTCAGTATTCTGAGCGGATTATGGGCAGCCCAGTGGGCCATCAACATATGGTAATCGCTTACAAAAGCTGCGATATCCTCCTGTCGAGTAGCCCAAGGTAAAGTGTCTTTAAAGTGCTGAAATAGGCAGCTCAGGCCTGTATCTGCGGGGTCTCGAACACAGTGAATCACCCGGGCATTAGGAAAAAGTCGCGCTGCTTCTCCCAAAAGCAAAAAGTTGCTGGGCATCTTGTCAGTGATGCGTTTTGCATTGGGAGACAGGGGGCGAATACGATCTAAATATGCCTGAGCAAAGGCGGTGAGTTCGGCCTCTGTTTCACACACTCTCCCCATTTCGGCAGCGATCATCTGCAAGTCACCCCGTTCACCGGCACCGAAAACATGGGGGTGCCCGTCGAGCATTTGCTCAATCAAGCTGGTGCCGGACCGGGGAACGCCGACGATAAACACAGGGGTTTCGTCCTTACAAGTACTGGTCATCAAATCGGGATCATAGTCCTCGATGATGCGCTCGATGCGCTGGCGGTGGGCCACGGCATCAAAGCGCAGATTTCTAGCGGTGTTCGCCTGTGAAATCGCGACGAAAGCCGCATCGGCTTGGCCCGTGGCATCCAACAGCTGGCCCAACTCTTTTCCCAACAACACCTTTGTCGCAGGATGTACAGCGTCTTTGAGGGTGGTCTTGAGCACAGCTATTGCGGCCATTGGGGTGTTCATGGCCAGACAAATACGCCCATAAGCCACAGCTTCATCTGCACTAGGGCTGCCCGTCGCGATGGCGGGTGCAATGGCCGCGAGGGCTGCAATGGTGTCTCCGGCCCTGTATAAGGCCAGGCTCAACCCTGCTTTGGCGTCGGGGTGACTGGGCGCAGCATTTGTGACGGCACGAAAGGTCCGAATGGCTGCATCGAAATGGCCAAGCTCGGTCAACAAATGGCCCATTTTGGCGCGAATATCTAAATTATTCGGGGCCAATTTTTGGGCTTGTTTTAAGGTTTGAAGCGGAGATGCCTGGCGCCCGATGGCCGCACCGGCGACCGCGAGGTTACTCCAAGCCTGAGCGTAGTCCGGGTCGATCGCAACAGCTTCTGCGAAGCAGGCCTCCGCCTTGTCGGCACAACCCAGCGCCATCCAAATCGCACCTTCATTGTTGGCAGCCTCGGCAAATGTCGGTCGGCCTTGCCTGACCGCCTGAAATGCCGCGAGTGCCTGCCCGTGACGACCGAGCGCCATCAAGGTGTTGCCTTGGCTATACAGCGTCGCTAGGTCATTTGGATCGTGGTCCAGTGCCGACTGAAAGGCGCGCAAAGCAGCCTCATCATCCCCTGTTCGTCGAAGGGCAATACCCAGGTTTCGCCACGCATGGCCCAATACAACCATCTCACCGTCGGCGACTGTGGCCCGCTCAAGCAAGTCCACCGCTGTGCTCAGCCTACCTGCGTTGAGTGCTTCGGTCCCCGCATTAAAAAACCCGATGGCTTGGCTCATCAATCCCCCAACAATTGCTTGATGGGCGCCAAATGTTTGGCGTAAGCGGCCGACTTTCCGGCACTCGATCGATAAATAGGGCGATTGGCCTGAGCATAAGAGGCCGTCACCACCTGACGTCTCGATTCATGGTGTTTCAAGACGGCGGGGTCGAAGGGAATCTCGCAGTGTCCCAACAGGGCGCGAATCTCCGCTTCGGGGTCGGCCACCAGCCGTTCGTATTCGATGTTGTAGATGGGAATCGGCAACACAGCTTCCCAGTGCGCCATCAAGCGACGATACTGGACCATATAGGGCCCAAGCCACTCCAGTCGATTCGACCACGCGAGGGGCGCTTGAAAGCCCTGAAAAAAGCAACTCAGGGCCGTATCGAGTGGGTCCCGAACACAATGAACGATCCGCACTCCGGGGAGCATCAATGCAGCCAGGCCCAAAAACTGGAAATTCTGAGGCATTTTGTCGGTAACAAATCGGGCGGTAGGGGCGCTCTCACCCCGGCGAGCCAAATACCACTCACCGAGCCGGTTCACAGTCGATGGCTCAAAGTCGTTGCATACTTGAGGGTACTTCCCAGCCAGGTACTGCGCTGCAAGAAGGCTAGCAGCCCGCATATCTGAGAGTTCACCGGCCCCGTGTACCTGTGGGTGGGCTGATAAAATCTGCTCCACGAGACTGGTGCCTGAACGGGGCATGCCGACAATCAAAATTGGTAAAGCACTGGTGTTTTTCGCACGGGGTGCTGTATCGAAAAATTCCGCGGTGAAGACGTTGATTACCTGGTCTACATAGTCTTCCAGATGCTGTGGATCCCAAACTCCCAATCGCCGTAAATTGGCCTCGGTGTAGGCGGCCCAAGCAGCCTCATGTTCTCCTTGGGCGGCGTACAGTGCACCCAACTCCCCCAACAACATGGCGGTCGCAGTTTTGTTCATTTTGGTAGAGAGCATGGTGACAATCACCGAGATCCCCTCTTGATAATGGCCCAACCGGCAGCACACCACACCCCAGCTTGTACCCAGCCAGGCATGGGGAGGCGCTGAGAAGATCACCGTTTTCATCAGGTCATATGCCTGGCTTGACTCACCCTCCCGCTCGAGCACCGCGGATTTTCCAGCGATGGCGTCAAGGTTGGTGGGGTCACCCTTCAAAATCAAGTCGAAATTCTTAGCCGCAAGCCCAAGATGGCCCTGACCAATCAAAACAGTGCCCAATCGAACCCGGTAACCCAAGTTGTCTGGTTCAAGACCTGTGGCCTTCAAAATCGACCTCAGCGGCGCGCCCTTCTGACCTCGGGCCGCCTGTATGGTCGCGAGTGTCGCCCAAGCTTCTGCTGTCTGGGGCCCAAGGCGCGTCGCCTCGGTTGCCGCCTGTTCCGCACCGTTCAAATCACCCAAGGCATACAAAGGTGCCGCGAGGTCCAAGTGGCCCTTGGCGTCTTCAGGGTTTGAGGACAGGTGCCGCTGGAAATGCTGAACGGCCTGCTGATGCCGCCCCTTCTTAAACAGCTTTCTACCTTGACTATGATGATTCATCGGTGAGCCGTCCTCCACAGACGTCCCACTTTATCGACCACCTTTACCGTGATCTAAAGGTCTTTTTTGGCCCTGATTACCGGGCCCGATCAGCTCAACTCTCGATGGTTACCGAGTAGCGACTGGTCTCGCAGGTGTCTTCATCCCAGTATTCGGTGCCAGTCCGCACCCGGACATACCAAGTGTCCCAGTCTGTGTCCCAAAACCAGCCGTCCTCAAAAGGAAAGTCCGCCTCGTTGATGCTGACAGTCTCCCAACCCTCAGCACTGGCGAGCGGGTGTGAGGCATCCCATTCTTCAAGCCAAATTTCGACGATAAAATACTCGAAGAACTCACCGTCGACGGTCACCGCGATGTCAGGATCATCGATCCAATCGTCGTCTGCATTCCAGGTAAACCAATCTTCGTCATCCTCGGCATCAAAGTTGAGGTCGGAGATGGTGAGGGAAGCGGTGTCCCAATCAAACCAGTCTTCGTCGATCTCACCGAGGTCATAGGCCGCAGTCAGCGCGTCGTTTGGCTCGTAGTCATCCCAAAACTCAGTGTCCAAAATACCATCGCAGTTGTTGTCGATGCCATCACACCACTCTGTCGCCTCTGGGTGAGTCCAGATGTCATCATCATCGCAATCACCATCTTCGACCGTCCACCCATCGCCGTCCTCATCCAAATCTGTATCCGCGTCGGCATCGGCATCGGCATCGGCATCGGCATCGGCTTCTTCGATCCGAATGACGATATCGTCTGAGGCGGAGTTGCCGTCGGTGTCGATGGCCACAAGTTTGATTTCGTGAGTGCCCGCCACAAGATTGTCAACGCTGACCATCGCGACACCACCCACAGCAGGTGACTCCCCCAACACGCCTTGGCGGTCAGATTTCCAGGTCAACTGCAGTAACGATGAATCATCTTTGTCATCTGTCACCCCTGCCACAAAGTTGATGACTTCTCCCGTTGAGAAGACATCGCCGTTGCTCGGGCTGCTAAACGACACCACCGGATTGTCTTCAGCGTCGGCGTCAGCGTCAGCATCGGCATCGGCGTCAGTGTCAGCGTCAGCGTCAGCGTCTATATCGGCCCAATCAGAGCCTGAGTCCTTGTCCTGGGCACCACCGCAAGCAAACAGACCGAGTGCCATCAAAAAAGTAAGCGTTGAGCGCATGCGCATATCGAGACTCCGGCGTTGTTGAATGCACACTTGTACACCACATCCTAAACGTTACGGGTGACGAATCTGTGACCGGGGGTGACAAATGGGTGACCCCCAACCCATCAGGCTCAATCGTTCACTCTTCTTTGGCACCAGTGGCATCCAGCAGCGCGACCGCCGCCGCACGCACCTGTGGATGGAGCTGCGCTGCTGGCTGTTTATTCAAAGTCTCCCGCGCCAAGTCCAAGCCCCCAACCAAGCCATAATGCTCATACGCTCGTAAACGGCCCACCAGGGCCCGCACCTCTGTTGGGGCCCAAACCAAAGCCCGTTCATAGGCTGTGACCGCCCGCCTGGCCTGCCCGGCCCGATACAAGGCGTCACCGAGATCTACCGCCGCCGTCCAAGACCGAGGGTGATTGGCCGAACGTTCTGTTGCGAGCACAAGATCCGCAGCATCGGTGAGCACAGCCTCCGAAACCACCCGCGCCCATAAGGATTCATAGTTTTTTACCAACGCGTCCTTGGCTTGGATTTGAACCCGGTAGGACACAACCCCGCGGGTAAGCACCACGGCGTTGAGGGTTTTTGGGCCGTCTGCGAGGGAAAACCGCATGGCCAGCGCCTCACCCACAGCACCTGCGACCGTGACGGGCGAGCGCGACACCACCGTCGCATTGTCGGCCCCGCGAACAATCTGTTGCACCAATCGATCGACAGCCTTTGTGGGCCCAATCGGGCGGTCATGCACTGTATGTGTGACCACCATTGAGGCCACACCCGTCGGAGAAAACCAAGCCTGGTCACCGGTGAAGCTCGTGCCCGCCCGCCAATAGCTCGGCACCGATACCATCCAGTTGCCCTCTGAAGATGCTTTGAGCGGAACCCACCCCATACCAAAAATGACCAACAGCGCCATCACCAAACCACACAAGCCAACCGTCCCAGCTTGCCACCAGCGATTTGTCCTTTGGTCCCGCGGACTTAGCTCCGGCGACAACACTGTCATCAACACACCACCGGCGATTAGCCCACCCAAATGGCCCCAGTTATCTACATTTTCGGCGCGCAGACCGCTGATTAAGGAGAAGGCTAAATAAGGGACCAAAGCCCAGCCAAACTTAGTGCGCGAAGAGGCCGGAATAAGATCGACATGCTTCCACCCAAAAACCACGGCCGCCGCGATTAGCCCGAAGTCTCCAGCGCTCGCCCCCAAACTGGGCCGACTTGGGTCCATCAACATGCTGAGTGTACCGCCAAAAAATACACTACCGAAGAAAATAATTCCGAGGTTTAGCCGACCCAAAGCACGCTCGAGATTGTAGCCAGTGTAGGCCAAAAAGGTCAGATTGAAGAGCAGATGGCTAAAGTTGAGATGAAGCAAGCCATAGCTAAACAATCGCCACACCTCGCCCTGTTCATAAATGGCCGGGCCCCATTGGGTCCATTCGCTTTGAAGCCAAGCTTCTGTGCCCGATGACCAACTGGCCAGATAAATCCGAATCTGAACGCCCACCAAGATGGCCGTCAAAAGCGGTATATAAGGTCGTGAAAGCTTGTCGCGAAACGCCCGACGACTGGGGTCGCACAGCTGTTGATACAGCTCCAACTCTCCCACCGGCACAAACGCGTCGCCAGTCACCGCATCAAAGCGAATCAGGAGCTCGGGCGGGATTTCACCCATGGCCACCCGCAACTCAAAGTCCGCGTAGACCATGCGCTGGATGTGGTTTGGGTACTGCAACTCGATAAACAACGGGGTCCGCTCCCTTTAACTGTCTTCAGCTTACTCCATGAACGGGACGTCCAGCACCCATCCAGATAGAGGCATGTCATGACCACCGGCGCCGACATCCCAGCCCTTGTGACCGATATTCCAGGCCCCGCCAGCCGCGCGCTCATCGACCGGCTTGCTGCGAGGGAGTGCCCAGCCATCACCGCCCGCCGGGCCCGCCGTGCCTCCGCCTTGGGTGCTGCCGATGACGACCCGATCGTCTGGGCCAGCGCACTCGGAGCGAACGTCATCGATGTGGACGGCAACCGTTTTGTCGACATGACTGCAGGATTTGGCGTGGCGAGCGTCGGTCACCGGCACCCCGACGTCGTCGCCGCTGGGTGTAAGCAGCTTCAAACTTTGCCCCACGTGATGGGGGACGCCTTTCCCGACAAAACCCGCATTACCCTGCTCGAGAAACTCGCCGAAAAAACCGGATTTGACCGTGCGATCTTGGGTTCGAGCGGTGCTGATGGTGTAGAGGCCGCGCTCAAAACAGGGCGCATGATGAGCGGCAAAAGCGGTGTCTTGGCCTTTGGCGGTGGCTACCACGGCCTAAGTTACGGTGCTTTGGCGGTCACCGGCTATCACCGCGAGGCCTTCCAAGGCCCCTTTATAGACCAACTCGGCCACCATGTTGAATATGGAAAATTCGGCGGAAAAATACCGGATTTAAGCCAAATCGGGACGGTCATTGTCGAGCCGATTCAGGGTCGTGGCGGCATTGTTGTGCCCCCCCCGGGATGGCTGGGTGAGTTGGCCGATCGATGCAAGGCTGTGGGTGCGGTCTTGGTCTTCGATGAGGTGTACACCGGCTTTGGAAGGACCGGCGACTGGTTCGGATTTGAGCACGAAAACGTGCGCCCAGATGTGATGGTCTTGGGCAAAGGCATGGCGGGGGGCTTCCCGATTTCCGCCGCAGTCGGTACCGCCGAGGCCATGGACGCATGGGGTGCATCTCAAGGCGAGGCCATTCACACCCAGACATTTTTGGGCAATCCGGTGGGTTGTGCCATGGCCCTGGCCACCATTAATGTTCTCGAGTCCGTGATTCCCAAGGTCAACGAGACCGCCGAATGGTTCCGTGGGCTGTTGGCCGAGCGGGGCTACACCGTCCGGGGTCGGGGTTTGATGATGGGTATCGAGATCAACAACGCGCTCGCGGTCAGCCGCGGCTTGCTGGGCCGCGGATTCATCGTCTTGCCCGCCGGGGAGCAGGCTGAAGTGTTGGCCCTCACCCCACCGCTCAATGTCATCGACAGCCAACTGGTGTCCTTTTTAGACGCCCTGGATGCAGAGCGCACGTGAAAGACACCATCCGCCAATTCATCGTTAACGGGGGCGACTTTGAAGCGACCGCCCTCGCGCTGTATGCCTGGCAGCGGGCGAACAACCCAGAATATGACCGTTTTTGCGGTGAGATCGATGTGGGGCATTGGTCACAAATTCCAGCCCCCCCAACAACCCTGTTTCGGGACCTTAGCTTCACCTGTTTCGACCCTCAGTCCGCCAAAATCATCTTCAAAACCTCTGGGACCACCTCCGCCCGTCAAGGTGTGGTGCGCCTGCAAGACACAGAGATTTACGACCTATCCGCGCGCCGACATGTACACCGCTGCTTGGGGGCTCTACCCAAGCGAGGGGTGGGCCTGGTGCCGACCGCCAAGGACAGCTCACTGGGCCATATGTGCCGGTTGTTTTTGCCCGATATGCCCTCCTATTTCGATGGACAGACTGGGGTGGATCGCCAGGGTGCTTGGGCGGCCATCACGAAGGCCTCGTCCGAAGGCCAGGCCCTGTTTATTCCCGGGACTGCCTTTGCCCTCGCAGACTTGCTCGATCACCCAATACAGCCCGTTGTTTTGGCACCAGGCTCTGTGGTGATGGTCACCGGTGGGTTCAAGGGGCGCGCCCGAACAGTCCCTCAACATATTCTATATAATGCCCTATCAACCAGGCTTTTAGGCGCATCGATAGTCGGCGAATATGGAATGAGCGAGCTTGGAAGTCAACTGTGGTCTGTTCCTGCCACTGGGCCGTTTCGCCCCCCACCATGGATGCGCGTCCTCGCCGTTGACCCTTGGACCGGCGCACCCGCCACCCGTGGACTGCTCCGTTTTTATGACCTGGCCAACCACCAAACTGTTTTGGCCATCGAGACCCAAGACATGGGTGTGGTCCATCCAGATGGATCGGTTCGCCTCGAAGGACGCCTACAGGGTGCCACCCCAAGAGGGTGCAGCTTGCGCGCAGAAGAGACCCATGCTTGAACCCACCCTCAACGCCTTGGCCGGGCTCCGCAGCCTTGATGCCATCGGGCTCGGTCAGGGGCTCAGCGCAGAAAATGCACAAGCCTGTTTGGACCAAGCCATCCGGCCACTCCACGCCGAAACCTTGGCCGCAGCCGTCCAAGCCGCCGGGCACTTGCCCAAGTCCATCTGCATTGTGGTGCCCCCCGGGGTTTTCACCATTCCCATCGAGTGGACTGCCATCGCCACGGCAGGCGGGGCCGCGGTTCATCTCAAAGCCCCCTCAGCAGACCCCGCATTATGCCGTGCACTCGCCGATGCGTTTTCGACTGCTGGATTGGATGTAAGCTGGAGTACCGACCGTGATCTGCCTTTGGTAGACGCCATCATCGCCTTTGGCGGCGACGACACCGTGGCCTCGATTTCAGACCAACACCCACACACCCCTGTGCTTGGGTATGGGCACCGCTTTAGCGTGGCATTTGTGGGCGGCGACCCCCTCGCAGCAGCAGGCCCTATCGCCCTCGATACAGCACGTTACGACACCCGAGGCTGCATGGCACCCACCGCCGTGTTCACCACGACCGACCCAACAGTTTTAGCCAAGGCCATCGCAAAGCAGATGGGTGCAGCCGAACAACGAACCCCCCGGGGCAAGGTCGACGGCGCTCTTGGTCCAGAATGGCGCCGTCGCCTGGGACTCGCACGGGTCTTGGGGCAGGTGTGGACGGGTGAAAAGTGGGCGGTGACAGTGACACCCCCAGCTCATTTTGTACCCAGCAGTCTGCCACGGATGGTGAACATTTATCCGGTCGCCGATATCGATGAGCTCCGCGCAGTCTTGTCGCCATGGGCTCCTTCCTTATCCACGTTGGGCACCGACACCCTGGGATTGAAGCTTCCCGGAATCCATCGCGAGTGCGCCTTAGGCTCGATGCAAGCCCCTCCGATTCCCAGAAGCCATGATGGCCGGCTCATGTTGGCTGGCCTGGTCGACCAAGACCGGGACTAAACCCGCCGCATGACACGCCAATAAAAGCCATCACTCGCGTCAACATGAGGCCACAACCAACGTTCCTCAACAGTCTCAAAGCCGGCTGGACAGAGGTGAGAATTTTCGGCCTGAAGCAAAGAGCAAGTCGCATACACCAAAGCACCATCTGGTTCGACAAGGGCTGCGGCATCGTCGAGGAGCGCCCGCTGGACCTCCAAATGTGGCTCGGCGTGTAGGCCCCAGCGCAATGCTGGGTTTCGTCGCAACCGTCCAGAGCCTGAGCAGGGGGCATCGATCAATACAAGCGGGGCAGGGCTCGGTTCTTCGATGGCGATCTGAGCCCCTGACCGGGCGGCGCGTTTTTCAAGCTCATCGAGGGCCTTCGAGCGAATATCGGTGGCGGTCACCTCTGCACCAAGGGCCGCGAGGGCCAAACTTTTACCCCCAGCCCCAGCGCACAAGTCCAACACCCGCATGCCGGGCTCCACATTGAGGGCAGCACAGAGTATTTGCGATGAACGGTCTTGGACCTCAAAAAGGCCGGCCTTAAAGGCTTTGGTATTCGTCAGGTTGGCCCGTCCGACCACCTCGAGCAATGTGGTCACGGTATCTCTTATCTCTGTGGTCACACCCTCTTTGGCCAAAGCAGCTTGGAGCGCGTGTGGACTGGTCTTGGCCAGGTTCACCCGAATATCTCTGGGGGGGCGCGTGTTGAGACTGGCGGCAAAGGCTGCAGCGTCATCCGGACCGAGTCTACTCAGCCATTCGTTGGCCACTGCGGCGGGCACATTGAGAGCAGTCGCCAGGTCTTCTGCCTCAGATACCGGCTCCAAGTCAGTCAAACGATCACCGGCGAACAAAGCCGCGACACCCACGATCAACTCCTCAGGGCTTCTGGCTCCAGACCGAAGCAAAATCGCCTCGTGGCGAATCACGCCGTGAACAAGCGCACCCACGATGGGGCGATCTTTACTACCGAGGCTTCTGTTCCTGCGAAACCACCGGCTCAGGTTGGTCGTGGCATACGCTGGCGCACGACGGGCCTCCTTTAGGCCGGCCTTGGCTTGGGCGACAATCCAGCTTCGCTCAATCGCAGCCTTGAGGGTATCGTCGAGTTCGATGGGCAGCGCACTGCGAAGTAAATCGGTCATGCCCGCTTGTAGGTCATCTGAACCACGGGCGCATCTTCTTGTGGGAGGGTGACGCTGTACGAAAAGCACTCACCGGTGCACACAAAGCGCAATTGGGGTGCGCCAGGGCCGGTAATCCACCGAAAACCATCGGCCAACACCTCGACCGTGCAAGACATCTGTGACCCATGCTCAAACAACTGCAGCGCCACGATGGTGTCTTGCTCCCCATCAAATCGGTACAGACATAAGTCGGTGTGTACCACCGCCCCCGCCCCATCGACCAGGTGCTCTTGGGCTTGAATCCAACTGCCATCCAGCAGCGGGGTCACGCTCATCTGCCCATTCACGGCGACATCGTGACACAGACCCACACCCGTCCACTCGCCAACCAGCTGGCTTAAGGGCGCGATGCCCGCCAAGGCGCGTTGGCCTTGTTTGTTCCAAGAATCTTCAGACATCATTGAGGACCGAATCATGTCATGATTGGGTCGCCGATGACGAATTTGGGGGTGTGGTGAACTTAGGAATCTTATGGATGTGGCTGGCTTTGACCGCAGTTGCTGTCGCGGACAAGCCCATCGCTATCGGTACGGCCGATGTGCTCAAGCCCGCACCCGTCGTGGTTTTGAGCTTTCCGGCCGCAGTCTTTGATCACATTAAAGGCCCAACCGCGATTTTCTATTTTTCGCCCACATGTCCCCATTGCCAGGATGTGATGCCAACGGTCAACGCTTTGGTGGGAGAAACGGCGCATGAATGGCTTGGCATGGCATCTTCACGGGCCACAAGGCTTGAGATTGAACGCTTTAAAACCGAGTACAAACCCGAATTTCAAATTCTCCACGACGATCTGAACGCCGCCTTTGCCACGGCTGTTTCGGCACGTTCTACACCGGCCATTTACATTGTCTACCCTCGAGAAAAATCCGCGATTAGGGCCGACGACCCACCCAATGCCGTGGCGCTTCGCGATGGCTACGCACCCTTTTCTCGGGGCATGGAGGGGCTGTTTTACCTGCGTTCCAACCTGGGGTCGCCATTTTCTCACTTTGATCGGTATCAAGGGCCGAGGGTGTGCGGCTCGTGTCATCAGGTCGAACACAAATCGTGGGTGATCACCCATCACGCAGCCAGCTATCGCACCCTCTATGCGCGAGACCAAGCCACCGACACCGCATGTGTGGGTTGTCATGTGACCGGCATCGATGCCCCAGGCGGGTTTACGCTGGCCGATCATGCCTCTCCCATGCGGGATGTGACTTGCGAGGCATGTCATGGGCCTGGGGGGCCACACAATCCATCCACAACCAAGCCCGTCGACCCGAAATCCAGCTGCGAGAGCTGCCATGATGCCGACCACTCGATCAACTTCAGCGTGGCCAAGGGCCTGCCCCATATTGACCATTTTGTGGCAGCCGACATGAGCGATGAGGCACTTAAGGCACGAATTATCGCCATCGGAAATGGGGAGGCAGAACGGCCTTTGCTCGCCTTTCCAGATGGGCCCACAGCAGGGAGCCAAGCCTGTAAATCTTGCCACAAGTCCGAGCATAAAAAGTGGTCCGCCTCACCCCATGCCAAAGCCATGAAGCGACTGACTGGGGACAAGGCGGCGGCTGAAACCTGCGTCCGTTGCCATGCCACACCAAAGGGCTTTGGGCTTGATAGCAAAACAGAGGGCTTTCACACCGACGAATCTGTGGGCTGTGAGTCTTGTCATGGGGGGGGAGGAGCGCACATCGCAGCACCGAGCAAGGAGAATATCGTGGGCCTGGGGAGCAGCTGCCCGGAGTGTGTGATCGAGGCGGTGTGTACCAGCTGCCACACCCCACAATGGGACCCACAATGGGACTTGAAGTCTCGGCTTGAGGCCATCAAACACTGACTGTTCGGCTTGGGCACGATACAGGTCTGTCCATAAGCTGAGGAACGCTAAATGAGTTGGACACTGGGTTTTGTGGGTTGTGGGGTAATGGCCGAGGTGATGATTGCGGGCATATTGGATGAAGGCTTATTGAAGCCACATCAGATTATGGCGAGCAACCGGCGGGGTGAGCGGAGCGCGGCGTTGAGTGCCCGGTATGGTGTACAGACCACCCATGACAACCTCGAGGTCGTGGCCAAATCCGATGTGCTCGTGCTCAGTGTCAAACCTCAGGCTTTGGGGGCGGTGCTTCGGCAGATTCAGGGCAAATTGCCCCCGAGTACGATGGTGCTGAGTATTGTTGCGGGTGCGAAAATAACGGTGCTCAGCCAGGCGCTGGGCCATGAGCGTGTGGCCCGGTGTATGCCCAATCTCCCGTGCCGGATTCGAGAAGGCATGACCGTGTGGGCCGCCCCGCAAGATGCCAAAGCCGGCGACATCTCCCGGATCGAGCAAATACTGGGCGTGATGGGTGGGGTGATTCGGGTGCCAGACGAATCCCATGTGGACTTGGCGACCGCCGTGAATGGGACGGGGCCTGCCATAATCGCGCAGTTCGTTCAGGCGATGATGGAGGCGGCCACCTATATCGGTGAGTCGCGGGCAGTGGCGAAAGAGACCGTGCTTGCCACGATGGTCGGCACAGCCAAGATGCTCCAAGCGTCCGACACCCATGTCGCATCGCTCATCGACGAGGTCACAAGCCCAGGGGGTACAACGTCGAGAGCCCTCCAAGTGCTCAAACAAGGTCGGTTTAGCGCTGTGATTACCGAGTCGATCGACGCGGCATTTGAGCGAACAAAAGCCCTCGGCGCAGAGCTTGAGCGGGACCTGTCTTAATCTTTATGCGTTCGGATTTGGCCCATTGAGGCCTAAAACGCAGAAAACCCGAGCTAAGCTCGGGCCACTGCAAGTCTGCTAAACCGGCTAGGGCTTAGGCAGGACCCAAAGACGAACGAATCGCAGAGCAATCCCGCAAGCGGGTGAGGGCTTCACGCTCGATTTGACGCACACGCTCACGAGAGAGGCTCATCTCCTTGCCCACCTCGCTGAGGGTACGAAACTCGCCGTCGTCCAAGCCGTAGCGCCGGGTCAATACAAAACGCTGACGCTGGGTGAGCAGGTCATGGAAGGCATCTTCCATCCGGTGAAGCTCTTGGGTGTTGATGGCCTCTTTATCAGGCTGTGGCGCATCCTCATCGGATAAGAATCGATCGAGGGGACGGGGACGGGGACCATCGTCAACAGGCTGCTCAAGAGAAATGGTGTTTCCTTGACTCAGCAACAACTCGGCGCGCTCTTTGTCGATACCGACCTCTTGAGCCAAGTCTGCAGTGGTGTACTCCACACCCACAGATTCGAAACGCTTCATCGCTTTGCGCAAGTTTCGGGTCTGCTCAACAGCGCAACCAGGCAGCCGAACAGGGCGGCCAGTGTGATCGATGGCACGGGTCATTTGCGCACGAACCCACCAACGGGCGTAGGTCGAAAAGCGGATTCCACGGTCGGGGTCAAAGCGCTTGGCTGCACGCAGCAAGCCAATGTAGCCCTCTTGAACCAAATCCTCTTCATCCATAAACGGTCCAGCAAGCTTGCGTGCCTCACCATGAGCAATGCGACGCCCGGACATGGCCAATCGCCACCGAAGGCTCTCTGCCTCGTTCCATGACCGCGCAGCAACCTGAGCGTACTCTCTCAACTCTGGGTCTTTACGCGAAGCCTTGATGGTGGCCTTAACCGCCTCCTCGAGACGATCGACCGCACCAGCACGGGTGCGTTCAGCCCGGTCGGGACGGCGCATCAAAATGGAGTCAGCCTCATCGATACCCGCAACCGCTTCACGAGCGTTTTGCTCTGCGGTACGAATTTTACGGGCCATTTCCTTTTCTTCTTCGGCGGTCAGTCGCTCTGAAAACAGCGGCTGAGTGTCGTTCATTTTTGGCTTACGAAGTTGGGCGAGAGACATATATTTTCTCCTGAGACGATTCGGAGTAGAGGTTCAATACTTTTGGCGTGGCATCGATTGCGCGGGAAACCGTACTTGTTGTGTGGGTGCTGTAGACCCCTGATTTGTTTACGGTCCCGCGTGTCTCGGTGAATCCGGTTTTCCCGCAATTTGAGGTCGATGTCAAGCCTAAATTGCGACGGAAATGTGACAAGTGGCCAAAGGACCAACTTTCACCCTCTTTTTTGGCCAAAAACTGCCCAAAAGATCAATTTTTGAGCTTACAAGCCCACAGATGATCGCACACGGTCGAGGGTCGCACGGGCGGTCGCACGCGCCTTGATCGCCCCTTCAGCGAGTACATCGGAAACCTCGTCTGGGTGCGCTTGAAGATAATTATAGCGTTCACGCGGAAGCTCAAGTTGCGCGTTCATCACATCAAAAAGCGCCTGCTTGGCGTGCCCATAGCCCAGACCACCCGCACGATACCGCGCCGCTAATTCCGCTTGCTGATCTGCATCCGCGAAGAGCTTGTACAGGCCAAAAACATTGCAGGTTTCAGGATCTTTCGCTTCGTCGACACCTTTGGAGTCGGTGACAATGCCCATGATCTTCTTACGCAACTTTTTGGGCGGTAAAAAGATCTCGATGGTGTTGTCATAGGATTTGGACATTTTTTGGCCATCCAAGCCCGGCACCGTCGCCACCTCAGCCTGGATTTTGGGCTGAGGCACCACCAAGGTCTCGCCAAATAGATGGTTAAAGCGCTTAGCCATGTCACGGGCCATCTCCACATGCTGCTTTTGATCTTTGCCCACCGGCACCACATGGGTATCAAAAGCCAAAATATCGGCAGCCATCAAGATGGGGTAGGTGTACAAGCCGACGTTGATCTCCCGGCCCTTGCCAACCGCATCCTTAAATGCGTGCGCCTTGTCCATCATGCTTTTGGATGTGATGCACGAAAGAATCCAACCAAGCTCGGTGACCTCTGGCACATCGTGTTGGGCCCAAATAATCGATCGGTCGGTATCAAGGCCCAACGCGAGCCAATTGGCTGCGACATCGATGGTCGATGCCCGCAAACGGGCTGGGTCCCTCATGGTGGTGAGCGCATGGTAGCTGGCAACAAAGAAGTAGCCTTCCGAACGCTCAGCCAAGGCCAAAGCCGGCCGATACATACCGAGCAGGTTGCCGATATGTGGCATGCCGGTTGGCTTAATTCCAGTGAGTACACGTGTTGACATCACAAACTCCGTCGTAGATTCAATCGACCCCTCTTCACGTGAGGTGCTACAATTCGCAAGCCTAAAGCGAGGGTTCATCATGCGAAGTTTATTTCTGGCTGCGACTTTACTCGGCGCCTGCTCAAGTGACAAGGAGAGTCAACTGGGTAATTCCCCCGTTGAAAACGGCTATACCGGCGCAGATAGCGGCACAATCGACGACAGCTGTTCAGCAGATCGTCAATGCCTGACCCACGAAATCTGTGAAGACACTGCGTGCGTACCCGGTGATCGCTCAAATGGCTTTTCAGATGCCCTCGACATCTCCACCAGCACCGCAGAATCGGACAACAGCGTCTCAGGTTTTATCAACACACCTGGAGATAAAGACTATTTTCGCTTCGTGTCCACCGGCGATGAGTTCATTCGAGCGGGCATCGACAAACATGAGGATGTGGCCGAGGGCGCGCCCATCCCGGATATCTTTTTGACCTTGTACGACCCCAGCGGGGCGGTGGTGACCAGTGCTGATGGGTTTGCGAACGGCGGCAGTGTGGGCGATGCAGACGCTGTTTTGTACGCCTATTTGCAGCAGGCCGGTGACTACATCTTCGTGGTCGAAGACGCGAACCCATTGATGGGTGGAGAGGCCTGGGGCGGCGCGGATTACACCTATCGCTTGGAGATCTTCCCGCGAAACGGCACCAATAACCGCGAGTCTTCCATTGATGCACCCCTCAGGCTCGACTACGACGAGTCCGCCACACGAATGAGCACCAATAATTGGCGCAGCATCGGGGTGTTGATCGATGAACCCGGGCAAATCGACTACCTCGCTGTGCTCTTCGATAATGACAATATGAACCCCGATTACGACCTGAGTCCAGAAGGGGAGTTGTACACCTGGCAAGATGCGATCTTTATAGTTGACGGCGTTGAAGATCTGCGCGGCTCAGACGCCACCCCCATGGTTCAAATTCTGTCCCCAGACGACGAGATCGTCTCGACCGGCATCGATGTGGGCCCAAAGGGGCCAGCCAAATACCCCGCACTCACCCCTGGCGAGTGGATCCTCGCCCTTTCAGATGCAGATGGGGGGGGCGGGCCAAATCACTGGTATTTTGTGCTGCTCAACGCCGACCACCGTGGGGACAACCTCCCCTTTGAAAACGAGGATAATAATTCCGCCACCGCAGCAAATACCATCCCCAGCACCGACACTGAAAATTCCAGTGGAAACAGGTTTTCCCAAGGTGCGATCCAGGGCTTCGTGAACAGCGAGGGAGACAACGATTGGTTCACCATGTCTGCCCCCGAAGACGCCTGGGGCTCCAATGACGAAGGCGACCCGACCCAATGGCTGGTGGTATGCGCCAACAGCCACGTGTGGGGCAGCTCAGCCAGCCCACGCTTGACGGTATATGACCAAGATGGCGCTGTATTGGGTGAAGCCGAGTCCAGCCCAGATGCTTCTCCGAATGTGCGTATCGAGAATATTCAGATTGAGCCGGGCGAGCAGATATCGGTCCAGGTCAACCCAGGCGTCGACGCCATGGGCGCACCCGATGAGTGGTACCGATTGAAAGTCTTTATCGCGAGCTTTCCCGTGAGCAGCTTTGAAAGCGGCGGATACTCCTGCCCCTAAACCGGCTTTATTTAGCGATATTTGCGGCCAAACGATCGAGGGCGTCCCGGTCTGAGCTGGGGCTGAGTACGTGGAGTGCTTTGCGCGCCCGCCAGGTCTGTTCTGCGAGATGACGACGACCCGCAACCAACACCCCAGCATCAACGACCCGCTGTCGCAACTCAACAGCGTCAGCCTCCTCTACGGTACCTCGGCGCATCTTCATCCACAATTCACGGATTCGCGGGTCGCGTTGAGCGCCCAGGCTGACCGCATAGTTTGGACTCCGTTTATGGAGGCGTTCTTCGATCTCGTCGACCAAGCCTTCATCTGAGCTCCCCATCACGGCGAGGTCATCCGCCAAATGCCAGGCCACCCCAGTGTGACGCCCAAAGCGGCCCAAACCCACCACAACCGCCCGGTCTCCACCCGCGAGACGACCGCCTGAGCGACAGGCAAAATCAAAAACCGCGCCGGTGTAGCCAGAGGCCAACTCCTCGCACTCCTCTGGGCTGGCGACACGACGATCGATGGACTGACTCAAGGCGTGGCCCTCAGCGATCTCCCGCAAGGCATCTAAAACATCGCCCACAAGCTCAGGCGTGGGCGCGTGGCGAGACAATTCTAAGGCCCGCAAGGTCATATGATTGGCCCCAAGCCAACCCACCGCCCCCAATAAACGCCGGGCGGCACGACGACGACGACCTCCGGGATTACCCAAAGCACGGTCATGGACCAAGATGGCCAAATGAAGCAATTCGGCCGCGGCGGCGACATCTTCGGTCACACCCTGATCTTCAGGTCCGATGGCGGCATCTTTCATATGGCTTCGGGCGGCACGCTCACTCAACAGCACGAGCACCGGCCTCACCCGCGGCACACCAGGCGCCACAAACAGGTGTGGGTCGAAATCATCAGGCGCACCCATGCCCCCAACCAGATCGCTGAGCGCGGCGTCCAAACGACCCATCCGCTCTCTTAAATCTCCACCCAAGCCTTCGAAATCAAGTCTTGGCCCCAATCGGCTACGCACGCCCATGGTAATCGCGGCTCAGTAGCCGCCGGTTTGTTTCCAAGCGGTCGCGTTCGCCTTGATCATCAACACTGCACCCAAAGCAACCAAAAACAGTCCGACGACACCAGATGTGGTGATCGTCAAGCTTGGAAGCGCGTCAAAACCAAACTGGGAGAAGCTCGCAGACACCTCACCACCGGGCTGATTAAAGCCGTATGCAGCGACAGTCACCATACCCAGACCCACGCTAAGTCCACCTGCAAGCCAGAAAATCGTCCGCATTATCTCTCCGTTGTGCAGCCTGAAAAGCCACCGTGGGTTCTTCACTAACAAGCCCACGTTAGCACCACAAACCTGTAGCGCACCGCCGGCTGCCAGGGTACCACTGAACGGTCATTCATTTTAAGGAGATCCCATGGGTCACGCTTACATCATCGACGCCATTCGTACCCCAGTCGGCCGCCGTAATGGCGCGCTCTCCACCGTTCGCGCAGACGACCTCGCAGCCGCCACGCTCTCGGAGATTGTCAACCGCGTCGGCATCGACCCAAACCTTATCGACGATGTGGTCATGGGCTGCGTCACCCAGTTGCACGAGCAAGGCATCAATGTCGCCCGCAATGCAGCACTCATCGCTGGCTTTCCCGTCGATGTGACCGGCACCACGGTCAACCGTCTGTGTGGCTCATCCCAACAAGCCCTCAACTTCGCTGCCATGGGCGTGGCGTCAGGGCACCAAGACATCGTGATCGCTGCCGGTGTTGAAAACATGTCCCGAATCACCATGGGTTCCGATATGTTCCTCCAGGGCGAAATGGTGACCCCCAGCCCCAAAATGAGCTGGAAATACAACATCATCCCGCAAGGCCTCTCAGCCGAGCTCGTCGCCGAACGCTTTGGCCTGACCCGCGAAGAACTGGACGCCTTTTCTTACGAGAGCCACCAACGTGCAGCCGCTGCCGACGATGCCGGAAACTTCGAAGCCGAAATCATCGGCATGGACCTACACAACGAAGAACGCGGTGATTTTCGCTTTGCCCATGACGAGGGTATTCGACGCTCCACAACCCTCGAAAAGCTCGCATCATTGAAGCCAGCCTTTAAGGAAGGCGGCGTCATCACAGCGGCGAGTTCCTCGCAGATTTCAGATGGTTCAGCCGCGATCATGGTGGCCTCAGAAGCCGCCGTCAAAAAATATGGCTTGAAGCCTCGTGCGAAAATCATCACCATGACCACCGCTGGGGTCGACCCAACCATCATGTTGACCGCCCCAATCGGCGCCACCCGAAAAGCCCTGAAACGTTCGGGGCTCACGATCGACGATATGGGTGCTATCGAACTCAACGAGGCCTTCGCCTCCGTCGCCCTCGGATGCAGCCGTGAGCTGGGCATGAACCTCGACAAGGTGAACATCTTCGGTGGTGCCATCGCACTCGGCCACCCCTTGGGCGCCTCAGGTGCACGCTTGGTCACCACCTTGCTCAACATCTTGGAACAAAAGGACGAACGCTACGGTTTGTCCACCATGTGCATCGGCTTTGGGCAGGGTATCGCCACGATTATCGACCGAAAGATCGACGCATAAACCCGCAAGATGCCCGGATGAATTAGGCCAAGGCCATGATGCTCGGGGCTTATCTTCACGGAACACCAGGACGGCTGCCCTTTGTCGGCCATTTTCGGGTCTCAAAAACATGGGACGCACTGTCTTTTTCCGTTGCAGGCTCCATCGCACAACGCACAGAGTTGAGCACTGCATTTCAGGCCGCTCGAAACCTAGAATCTGTGCTTCATAGCTTGAACATGAGCGAGTTTGCAGACCGCCACGTCCTTATGAACAGCGTCCTCACAGCCATCAACAGCCTGGATTTGTCCACATTGGGCCCGGATCACGGCCAGGACCTCTGCCTGATTTTGGTGGCCAAAGACACAGCGGGTATGGGCATCGCAGGACTGGGACTGGGCGGGGTGTGGTCATGGGCGAACGATGCCTTACAGCCCCTCGTTACAGATACCCATCCACTGTTGTGCGGCCCCGGCCTCCAGCCACGGCTTCCCGGTGTGCTCACCTTGGATGAACCCGCCCACACCATCGTCGCCATCCCTCACGACCACCCGCCTCAACCACCCCGGTCAACCGCACTTGAGCACCTAAAACTAGCCTGTGGGGTGCACCGATGAGCACCATCGCCGAGCTCGACCCCCGCCGAGACATGGGACTGATTCGAGAGCGTATCGGCACCGCCTTATCGAATGCCGAAGACCTTCGCCCGATTTTGAGAGACCTGGCCAACCGAAATCCCGTGGCCCTCGCTGAGTTGGTCATCGGCCCCAAAGCACAAACAGCACCACCATGGATCCGAGCCGTCTTGTCCGTCATCGATGTATTAGAGGCATCGTTGGCCACAGGCGGTTTGTACAGGCGCCTGGTCGCCTTGAATGAGCAAACTCAAATTGAGGTGCTACAGGTCGCTGCGCGTCGCCACCCTTCCGCCTCTTGGCTGATCGCCTTGTCTCGGACCGTCGAAGGCAAGCGTGCCGGAGAAATTCACCTCGGCGCAGCCATTCATCATCCCGCTTTCGCACAAAATTGCTGGGCTCACGCGTCGGCGGGTCATCTGCCTGGACTCATCGCCATCGCGCTACAAACCGGTCGCGCCGAGCCAGCAGCCGCCTTGACCGCTCACGATCACCTCGAGGCTGCTGGCCTGGCCTTGGTGAACACCCTCACCCACAGCCCCAACAGCCCCGTGGTCGCCATGATGGCCGCAGCATGGGGCCCCGACCTCAGCCCGGTGCTTCATAAGGCGCTGCCAAAACTACGTTCACGTACGGTGGCCGTGGCCCTATCGGTCCAAGTCAACGGCTACCCAAGCTTTCAAACACTCCTCAAAACGCTGATCTCAGCGATGGTAAAAACATGAGCAGCCAGCCCACCTATTGCCGTCTTTGTGAATCTCGATGCGGGCTCACCGCCGATACGGACAGCGGCGAATTGACCGCATTGCACGCCGACAAAAGCGACCCGTCATCCAAGGGTTTCATTTGCGATACCGCCACATATTCAGTCTCTGTACTTCGCGATCCTTTGCGTATCACTGAGCCCATGAAGCGGGTTGACGGCCACCTAAAGCCCGTGAGTTGGGAGACAGCGATTAGCGAGATCGGGGCCAAACTCAAAACGATCCGAAGCCAGCAAGGTGCGGCGGCCATTGGCTTGTACCTCGGTGACGCAGTCCAGCGCTCCTCTCGTAGCCTTGTGCGTGCCCTCGCCTTTGGGGTGGGCTCAGGCACCCCCCATATTTTCTCAGAACTCTGCGATAACGCTGGCCCAAGACTGTGGGCAGCAGAGCAAGTAATCGGCCATCCCACCCCCTTGGTCTCCGACCTGGGGCGGGCACACTATGTGCTGCTGTTAAGTGGCTCACAGCGGGAGTTGGGCTGGGGTCCACACAATGCGGGCATGGGCCATGAAGCCGCCATCGCACACTCCCGGAAAACCAAAGGTACCAAGGTGGTCGTCGCCGACCCGACCGCTTCTGACTTTGCCACCTCAATGGATGGTCACCTCCAAATCAGGCCCGGAACCGAGCCATACCTGATGCTTGGGATGCTCTGCGCCATCGTGCGCGGGGGATGGACCGATGCGCAGTTCATCCGGGATTACACCACGGGTTTTGCCCAACTGGAGCAAGCGATACAACCGTGGTCAGTCGATCGTTGTGCCGAGATTTGCGGCATCGACGGGCCCACCCTAAGCGGCGTAGCACTCAAGTTTTCCCGCGCGGCGATGGCCGTCATCCACCCTGCGGCGCACAGCTTTAGCAACGCTGCCGGTGGTGTCGGTGCCTGGGCCTGGCTTGCGCTGCACGCGGTGACAGCCAACTTGCTGCGCCCTGGCGGACTGTACGAAAACAAAGGTGCATTCGACCTTTTTGGGCTGCTCAGTCATCTGCCAACTGAAAAAGCGCCCAAAACAGCTTCCGGTCACCCCCTTCTGTGGATGCAAGCCCCTGCGACAGCCCTGTGCGAAAATATTCAATCTGGCGCTGTGACGGCGCTGATCACAGTCAATGGAAATCCGCTTGGGACCCTGCCCAACCCAGACAACACCACCTCCGCCATCGACGCCTTGGCATTGCATGTGGCCATCACCACTCATGAGGACGCCTCGGCAGCACATGCGGACTGGGTGCTTCCGGCATCCCATCCTTGGGAACAAGCCGGACTGTGTTTGCACGACTCGGGTGTGCTTCCTTTTCGAGGCACAATGTGGACGCCACCAGTGGCACAAGCCAAACAAAAATCCAAAGCCGAGGCCGATATTTTAGCCGACCTCTTTTCAGCCTTTCGCCCAGGCCTTCGTGGGAGCGTGTGGGGTACACATATCGGCGTCACCGCTCGATATTTGGCCAGTGCGGATTTAGAGCAATGGGAAAAGCGTGCTTTTTCTTGGTCCGATGAGATCGACTTAGATGCCATACCGGCCAATGAGTCTCGCATCGACTTGGGGGCTTCAGACCGGAGCACCTGGCGGCCGAGCACCGAAGATGGACGCCTTCAGCTATGGCCACAAGCCGTGGCCGACCGGATCAACACCATCACCCCGCCGCCCATCGAGGGTCTGAGTGTACGAACAGGCCAAGCAGCCGACCGCGCCCCCGACATCGCTCACCGGAGAGAGGACGCGCCAACCATGACCCTTCGAGTACACCCCGATCAAGGTCAGGATTTGGGTGCACGCATGAGGCTCAAAACAGCCCATGGGATGGTCACAGTGACCATTACCCACGACATCCGCTTACGGCCGGATGTGCTGGACCTGCCAGCCCAGGCCGGGGCACTTTTTCTGCTCGATGAAACCGCGGTCGACCCCCTTACAGGCGCTCCTGTAAAAGACGGGCTGAGCGGTAGCCTCGATAAAGCCTAAACCCAGATTGCGACGGATATTATCCAGGTTATGCCTGACGGATGACCCGACACACCCTTGCCATCAGCCTGCTCGTTTTACCCTCACTGTTGGCCTGCCCCGACCCACCTGCAGAGATCCTCGGGGCAGCAGAAATATCGACTAAAACAGCCAACGGTCAAGCCCAACCCGTCAACCAGGGCGGTCCCCAAGGCGACCCAAGCGCAATGGACTTATCCCCTGGCGGAACCCTGCTGCTCGACCTCGCCGCAGCGGTGCCTCAACACACCCAGGCGCAACTCAAAGCCTCGACTGAGCCCATGGTCACCATCGCGGGCACCCTACAAGGCAGCTGTGAGGGAGGGGCCATTCGTATCGATGTGATCGAAGTGGGCATATCCCACACCGACTCCGGCCCGATGGTCGGCCCCATCACCGCTCTTTTACCCGAAGGTCCCGGCGACTACAGCCTGCTCGCGCCATCTGGAAGGACCTACCAAATCGCCGCCTTGTGTGACATCGACAAGGATAACAAAATCGTCCAAAACAAAGACAAGCTCGCCCCCGGCATCGCCTTGGGTGAAGTGACAGAAGACAAAATAGGCATCGACCTGGCCTTTTCAGGCGAGGACGACACCCCCGTCAACGTCGGTGGGCAGGCTCAGGCAGATGCGCCCCCTCCTGGAGACAAGGACGCCTCAATCCCTTCCGCCCAAGCTGGCGCACGAGACCGAAAAGAGGATGCGCCAACAACTGAAGACACTGAAGACACTGAAGACACTGAAGACACTGAAGACACTGAAGACACTGACTGAGCCCCCGAGCTTCCGGTCCAATCAGTCGCTCAACTCCAAAAAGCTCGAAAGATCGCCCACATCCGTCGTATCGTCATTATTCGGCAGTCCGGCCTCTGCGGTAATCTCCACCGTCTCTGGCTCGTCCCAATTTACACCCGGCAGCTTGGGTAGGCCCTCAAAATCCCGGCTCTCCGTGAGCTGTGCACGAGGGTGGGTCACCAGGTTGATCAATCCGACCCCGCCCACCACACCATTGCTAGCGGTGCCCATGCCGACCGATGGCAAACGCAAGCTGGCACCGATGGTACCCCGGTTGATATTGAGACCACCGGTCCTCAAACGCTCCTTGATCTCTCCGATCACCGGATTGCTGGGATCCATGAAAACACTCGTCGATATTCGCGCCTCAACCTGATTGTGTAGCGCCACAGCCTGTGACCAATCGGCCACCTTGTACACCAACAATGTTGGACCGGGCGGTTCGCCCGCCAACACCGGTGAATGATTCTCCCAATCCATGCCGATGATGCACGGTCGCACATAAAACCCGCGCCCGACATCCTCTGCTTGGGCCGGTGGCAGCAGCAGCTCATGCCCTTGCCCTTCCATGCCCCGGGCGAAACGCCGATAGCGCGACCGTAGATTTTCCGAGATTAAAGGCCCCATAAACACCTCTGGGGAAAAACCATAGCCGACCTTTAGCCGCCGCGATTGGGATACCAGTCGTTCCACAAATTGGTCGTACAAATCCTCGACAACGATCACCCTTCCTGTTGAATTATGCCGCTGTCCCGCACTCAAAAAAGCACCGACCATGACCTCATAGACCGCTCGATCCAAGCACGCGTTGTCGAGTACAATCGATGTCGATTTTCCGCCACACTGAATCAGTTTGGGTAACTCGGGCCGGTTCGCAGTCAGGCGGGTGATCGTGCCAGCAGTCTCCAAAGAGCCGGTGAACATCAACACATCCAACTCAGGATGAGTCGCCAGCCGATGTCCGACGACCGAGCCCGGACCTTGAATCATATTGATGGTTCCCCGAGGCAACCCACATCCATCCCATAAATCAATATGTGCCTGGCCCGATCCTGGGGTGAATTTACTTGGCTTTACGATCACTGCGTTGCCAGCGAGCACCGCGGTTGCCGTCTGAACAGCCGCCACCAAAATCGGAAAGTTATATGGGCAAAAAATAGCGACCACACCCCGCGGCAGCCTGTCTGAGCGGGCACCGATTTCGTCGATTACCTGGGGTGCCAGCAAGTTGAGTCCATCATCCAAGAGGAAGTCAATGGCCCGAATGGTCGCCATGAGTTCTTGTCTGGCCTCCCACAGCGGTTTGCCCACCTCGCGAGTGATCAGCTGAGCCATCGGCTCTTGATGATTAACCAACTGCTCTCGAAACCGGTGCACTGCCGCGGCGCGATTGTTGATCCCCGTCCGACGCCACACCCGGTATCCAACAGCAGCAAAACCCACAGCCGCGTCGACAGATGACTCAGAAAACGGAAAACGGCCCAAAACATCTGCCCGATCACCGGGATTTACACCGTTGATATAGCCGTCGACGGCCTCGGGTTTCACATAGGAGCCGAAGAGATAGTCACCCTTCCGAAGCAATCTGCCCGTGACCGTGTTCACATCCGCTCCCTTCCCTGGATTGAGAGTATAGCGCGACCCAGCCAATCGATGGCCAATTCGGCCCCTGTCCGCTATGTTGGCGACCCTAAAAAAGATCAGGAAGCAAAACCCATGAAAAATGTCTTTGATAACGTTCTCGATGTCGTTGGAAACACGCCTTTAGTCCGGCTTAATGCCATGACTGAGGGCCTAGAATGCACCACATATGCCAAGGTCGAATTCACAAACCCTGGCGGGTCGGTCAAAGACCGCATCGCGATGCACATCGTCGACGAAGCAGAACGCAGCGGCGCGCTCAAGCCTGGCGGGACAATAATCGAGGCCACCTCTGGAAACACAGGAGCAGGTTTGGCCATGGTCGCCGCCCTTCGCGGATACAAAACAATCTTCGTTCTCCCAGACAAGCAATCCGAAGAAAAGCGGGCCTCTCTGCGCGCTTGGGGTGCACGGGTTGTGGTCACGCCAACCAATGTCGAACCTGACGACCCCAGGTCCTATTACAAGACCGCTCAACGCATTGTCGAAGAAACCCCTAATTCCTTTTATGCGAACCAATACCACAACCCCGCCAACCCCGAAGCACACTACCGCTCGACAGGCCCAGAGCTGTACGAGCAGCTCGATGGGAAAATCGATGTATTCATCGCAGGAGCAGGCACCGGCGGCACCCTGACTGGGGTGGGAAAATACCTAAAAGAGCAAAACCCGAACATCCAAATCGTAGCGATCGACCCTGTGGGCTCGTTGTACTACGATTATTTTCACACCGGGCAGCTCACCCAGCCACATTCGTACTTGCTCGAGGGCATCGGCGAAGACTTTTTACCCACCACCATGAACTTTGACTATATCGACGACGTCGTCCGAGTAAACGACGCTGAGAGCTTTCGTGCAACCCGTGAATTGGTCACCCGAGAAGGCTTGTTCTGCGGGGTGTCATCGGGTGCGGCCATTGCGGGCGGGCTCAAGTACTTGCGCAGACATGACCGCAAAGGCCTCAACGCTGTCATTATGCTCCCCGACAATGGCTCGCGGTATTTGTCCAAAGTCTACAACGACAACTGGATGGCAGAACATGGATTTTTGGGCGAAAAGTCGAAGATGGGCCTGTTGGCCGATCTGTTGGCTAGCCGTGGTGAGCACCCGCTAATCACCGTCGACGCCAGCACCAAAATGGCCGAGGTCGTGGGTTTACTCAAGCTTCACGGGGTGAGCCAATTGCCGGTTGTCGACGATGGAAAGCTCATGGGCATCATCTCCGAGAAGCATCTGCTCGAGCGGGCTTTAGAAGGCGACCGCTCCAATGTGGAGGTCGGCAGCTTGGCACAAGCCAACTACTGCACGGTAGACGCCAACACCGATATCAGCGTGCTCACCGACCTCTTTCGCCGCTTCAAGGTGGCCATCGTCCTCGCTGATGGCAGTCCCACCGACATCATCACCCGAATCGACTTGATCGATCACATCAGCCAACGCTCAGACCAAGGGGCTTAAACCCATGAAAATCGAGACCCAAGTCATTCACGCCGGCCAGCGCCCAGACCCGCTCACCGGAGCGGTCATGACCCCTGTTTACCAAACTTCCACCTACGCCCAAAAACACCCGGGCGTGGCCGAATGGGAGTACAGTCGAACCCACAATCCCACACGCAGCGCCCTGCAGGATTGTTTGGCAGCACTCGAAGGGGGCACCCACGGTGTCTGCTTTGCTTCTGGATTGGCCGCGGTTGACACGGTGGTCCGCACCCTCAACCCAGGCGATCATGTGGTCTGCGGCGATGATGTTTATGGGGGCACATACCGACTGTTCAACACCGTCTTTGCGAAGGTGGGCATCAAGTTCAGCTTTGTGGACCTCTCCGATCCCGATATCGAGATCCCAGAGGGCACCACCATGGTTTGGGCCGAAACACCCACCAACCCCCTGCTCAAAACCAGCGACATCGCAGCATTGGCCAACAAGTCACACGCCGTCGGCGCAATTTTGGTGGTGGACAACACCTTCGCCACCCCGATTTTCCAACGGCCTTTGGAGTTGGGCGCAGATGTGGTGTTGCACTCCACCACCAAGTACATCGGCGGACACTCCGACGTGGTGGGCGGCGCTTTGATCACATCCAACGACGTCCTCGCAGAACAGTTCACCACACTTCAAAACTCTGTCGGCGCGGTGCCTGGCCCTTGGGATTGCTTTTTGACCCTTCGGGGGCTCAAAACCTTGAGCGTGCGCATGGCCCGACATGATGAAAACGCAAAGGCTTTGGTGGCCTGGATGCAGGAAAGAGACGATGTGGCCACGGTGATTTATCCCGGCTTTGGCGGCATGGTTTCCTTCGTTCTCAAGGGCGATTTGGACGCGGCCATCCGCTTTGTCAAGGCCACAAAGGTCTTCACCTTGGCAGAGAGTCTGGGCGGCGTGGAGAGCTTAATTGAACTTCCAGCCATCATGACCCATGCCTCTGTACCCCCAGATGTGCGCGCCAAAATCGGCATCGATGACGGCCTGATTCGCTTGAGTGTCGGCATCGAACATATGGACGACCAACGGGCCGATCTCGAGAAAGCCTTCGCAGCTGCGGCAGGCTGAACCTTGGGGGAAGGTGTCGCACGCATCGCCTATTTGGTCCCAGCACCCGGCATTCCGGTTCGGGGGCCATCGGGTGCGAGCGCACATGTTCGGGCCCTGGCTGCTGCATGGTCAGAGGAGAATGATATTCGGGTATTTGCTGCGCGCATCAAAGATGATCGTGGCATATTTGGCGAAGCGGTACCCGCCATCAGTTCAGGCGCCCCCGGTTGGCCCAGCTGGCTGGACCACTACCGCGAGCAGACGGAAGTGGCCGCCTCGAGACGGGTCGCCAGACAAGTCATCGCCAGTGCCCGCCAAGGCTGGGTTCCCGACGTGCTCATCGAGCGCCACACCTTGTTTTCAGATGCCAGTTGGCGGGTGAGTGATGCGATCAATGTACCGTGGGCGCTCGAGGTGAACGCACCACCGGTTTTAGAGCGCGGGCGGTTTGAGACCCTTCGCCGTCCTGGGGCGGCCAAAGCGTGGGAGCGCCGAGTATTGCAACAAGCACCGGTGGTGATCGCGGTCAGTCGCTGGCTAAAACACTGGCTCGAGAGCGAAATTGGGTGCCGAAACGTGCACTGGATTCCCAACGGCGTGTCCGCTCTGCGCGGCAACCGTAAACGGGGGCGAGCGATCATGGGACTCGACGAAGATGAGCGTGTTGTTGGCTTCGTGGGCTCGATGAAGCCATGGCATGGCACCGAGTGCCTCAAATCCATCGCGGATGGTGCGGAAGCAAAATTGGTCCTTATTGGGCCCAACAGCACCGAAATCCCTGACGCGCTCACCACAGGACACCTAAATCCTCAAGCACTCGCAGATGCTGTGGCCGCCCTCGATGTGGGTCTTGCGCCATACCCAGCAGATGCGCCGCCATGGTTTTGCCCCCTCAAAATCATGGATTACCGTGCCCAGGGAACGCCGGTGGTGGGCTCAGATGTGGGCGAGAGCCAAATGTTGGTGGGAGAAGGCGGTACGATTGTTCCTGCGGGGGACATACAGACCATGATCGATGCCACCCGCTACTGGATCGGTCGCCGATGCACCCGGAAAATCCGAAGCTGGCAACGGGTGGGGGCACAAATGGTCGACGCCACCCTTGGCGTAGACCAAACCGAAGACTCAGCATGAGCCAGCCCATTGCGACCGCAGCACATTTTCGAAGCAAGATGCGCCGAAAACTGGGTTGGCTATATTACCTGACTGGCATGAGTGTTCTGCTCCGACGGATCAGCCTTGAGGACCACTCTGCGGAAGCCATCCGAAAGGCCGCCGAACGTGGGCCTGTGGTTTATATTCTCCACACCCGTTCAACCTTAGACTGGCTCGCCCTCAACCGAGCCCTCAATGGCCGGCGTTTACCTTTGGCACGCTTTTCGAACGGCATCCGATCGACCATGTGGGCGCCTTTTCGCGTGAGCCTGGCCGAATGGTGGCGTGGGCTCAAAGACCGCCTGAACCATGGCGCACAACCCAAGGCCATCTCCTCGGGCTGGCTGAGCAACGTGGTGGCAGCAGGCATGCCGACCGCATTGTTTTTACTCGCGGGCAGAAGCATAAAAAGTGCCATGAAGGGCACCCGAAATCGCCCTGAGGACTTTGATCCCATTCCCGCCTTGCTCGCTGCTCAAGCCCAATCCACTGAGCCCATTCAGGTGGTGCCGGTGGTGGTGGCATGGCAACGGGGCCCCGAAAGTGCCCGCACCGAAGTCGGGCAGTTCATTATGGGATCTCAAGATGAACCTGGCCCCTTACAAAAGCTAATGGCTGTGGCTGGGCGCAATGCAAAAGCCGTGATTCAGGCGGGCCAACCCATCGATCTCAAGCAAGCATTGCAGCGATATGGCGATGAGTCGCAGGCCAGACAAGAGCGCCGAATCCGCTTGCTGCTCCGGCGGTATTTGTGGCGGGAGTCACACCTGATTCGCGGACCAAGAGTGCGCCCCCATCGTTGGACAAAGCGGTTGGTCCTCAGGTCTCCTCAGGTCCGAAAGATGGTGCACGAAGAGGCGGAACGAACCGGTAAAACACCGAACATCATCCAAGCCGAGGCCAACAAGACCTTTGATCATATCGCCGCCAAGATGCGCATCGGTATGGTGCGGATGTTCGCGACCGGTTTGAAGTTTTTATGGAACCGCATTTACGCCGGAGTAGACATTCCACCGGAGGATATGGCGCGTTTGCGAGAGTCTTTTCGAGATGCCACCCCAATCTTGATCCCATGCCACCGGTCCCATTTGGACTATCTGTTGATGTCCAGCCAGTTGTACTACAGAGATGTGGTCATCCCGCATATTATCGCCGGCGAAAACCTGAGCTTTTGGCCGATTGGCACCATGTTTCGACGGGCTGGCGCCTTTTTTATCAAGCGCCGGTTTGGCGAAGACCGCATTTTCCCAGTGGTGTTTCAGCGCTATTTACACCAACTGATTCGAGATGGTTTTCCAATCGAGTTCTTTATCGAAGGCGGCCGAAGTCGCACCGGAAAGCTCCTGCCACCCAGGCTTGGTGTCCTAAAAATGATCATGGACTCTGCGGTCAATCTCCGTGAAGGCTGGGATGTCAACTTGGTCCCAATCGGCATCTCTTACGAGCAAATCGCAGAGGAAACCGCTTACCGACGAGAGCTTCAGGGTGAAGATAAAGTCTCTGAAACCATGGGGCAGATCTTGAAGGCCAGCTCCATTTTCAAACGCCGGCTCGGGCGGGTTTATGTGCGCATCGGAGAGCCGATCCGCCTCAGCGAAATCTTCAAAGGTCTAGAACACCCCTTTCCAGAATCCAGCCCCGACATTCGAGATGAGGTCGTCCAAACCACCGCTGAACACGTGATGCACCGGATTGGGAAGAATATGGTGGTCATGCCCACGGGGCTGACAGCGCTCGCCTTGTTGGCCCAATCCAAGGCCGGGCTTAAGATGTCCACCCTGCAAGCACGCATTGAGCGCCTGTACGCCGCCCTCGCAGCCCTCGACGTACCCGTCGCCCACAGCCTTTTGGGCGACACATGGAGCCTCACACGCACCCTTGACCGGCTGGCGGGTCGGCGGCTTATCAAGCGGGTTCAGCTGGGCGCTAACGAAGTGATTCAGGTCGCCTCGGATCGACGGGTGACCTTGGAATATTATAAAAACGGTGTGTTGCATCATTTGGCACCCATAAGTCTGATGGCCGCCGCGATTCGGGCCCACCGCGCGGCCTTTACCGAGTCCTCTCGGGTGGGTATGGACTCTCCAACCATGGCCAAAATTCATCGCCTGTTCTCTGACCAGATTTTTTGGCTCCGATACGACTTTACACTCGACCCCACACAAGACCTCCACACCTTGGCCCAAGGTGCCTTGAAGCAAATGTGTGCTTATGGGGCCATCGACATGGATGGGGACAGCCTTGGCATCAACTCCCGTGAACGGGTGGTGGAGCTGGCCGAGCTGACCCGCAACCTTATCGAAAGTACATCCTTGACTTTGAGGGGGTGCCGGGCACTAAAAAACCGGGATTTAGACCACCGCTCCATGCCGGCAGCACTCCAAGAGTTGGGCCACACATTATTGGAGTTGGGCGACATCAAGCGCCCTGAGGCCCTCTCTTTGGTCAACCTCAAAAATGCAGTCCGGGGTCTGCGAGAAGAGGGCCTGCTGAAATTTAAGACCGATGGCAGTGGGCTCAGCTTAGACATGGACACGATCGTTGAGCGAGAAGCCGACCTCATCAAGTTGTTGAGCTGAAGTGAGCGACAAGGTGGACGCGCTGTTTTCAAGCGTGGAGCACACAGCCCCCAGAGAATCGGCCGCAGCCATCACCCAAAACCGCCGACTTCTAAAGGTGGCCATCGTCCTCAACATCCTGGGTTTGCCCTGCTGGACCTCGGTACCGGGTGCGGCGTTGACTGTGTGGGTTTGGACCACCCTCGACACCGAGGTCGCGCGCATTCAAGCGGGAGAGTACTCCGATTCCGACGCCGAAAAACTCATGAAACTTCGAGGGCAGGCATCGGCCACACTTATGTTTTGCGTGCTGTGCTTGGGGGTGCAAATCGCCCTGTTGTCCACCCCGTTCTATGGCCGTCTTTGGGGCAGTATTTCGATGGCCCTCAATCACCTGTGGCAAGGTGGTTGAACAGGAGCCACCATGACCCGATTGAGCTTAGCTTTCATCCTCTGTAGCTGGGGATGCAGCCCGCCGAAGAGCGACACTCAAACTGATGACGTCGAGGCTGACGCCGATGCTGATGCTGATGCTGATGCTGATGCCGACGCTGACGCTGACGCTGATGCTGACCCTCTCGACGGGTACGGCGACATCTCCGGCGATTGCAACGTGATCAACCTGCCCTCAAGCCAGGGCTCGCTGTATCGAAATGCCATCGATTTTGGCGTTGTGGACTTTGATGAGACCCTGCTGAGCGATGGCGGACAAGAAATTTTTATCGAAGGCACCCTGGGTGGTTCGTCCGTCCATTCTGAGATCACCGCATTCGAGCTATTGCATCGGTGCGAACTGGCTTTTTTGGTGAAAACAGAGACCGAGATTGAATACACTGACCTGGGCGGGAAAAAGACCGACATGCTCGTTGAAATCAACAGAGAAGATGTGGGTGTCAGCGTCACCCGAGCATTTCATTGGCCCGAAGGAGAACCCTATACCGCAGACGAGGCCGACAGCCTGCTCAGCGACAAACTCTCAGACATCCAGCTCAGCGCTGAAAATGCCGCAGAATCCAACGACTGGGATTACTCCATCTTGCACGTGATCGCCTATGACGCCCAACATGCAGACATGATCGTCGACGCCCACACCAAGCTCGCAGGCCCGCTCACCGATGCGGCCATCGTCATCGTCACCGTCACCGATGGCATCGACGACTTTGTGTATTGAGCAGGAGCGTGCCGAGACTTTGAGCTTGCAACAACCCGACCCAAACCTCAGCACCGGACGCTGATATGAAACCAACCCTCCCAGTCTTCGCCGCCCTCGGCCTCACCGCTTTCACCATAGCGCCCGCGGGTGCCCTGAGCGTGTACGTGGAGCCCACCAAAGCATTCGCCGACTTCTCGGTGTATATCGAGTCCACCAAGGCCTTCGCGGATTGTGTGGTTTACAAAGAGCCCACCAAGGCTTTCGCCACTTTGCCTCAACACTGGTACTTCGAGTCAACCAAAGCTTTCGCCGACCGCGCGATCTACTTTGAGAAAACCAAGGCCTTTGCCGACATCTCGATCGCGTACACAGACACCAAAGCCTTCGCGCGCTGCAAAGTGCCAATCCCACACAAAAAATAAGCTGCGAGCAAAGCGTACTTATTGAGCAGCAGGCACCCCTGGCTCACCAAGCAGACCTGCGTACCCAATATGAAAGACATTGGTCTGGCCAGCCCGCTGCGCCCAGTCGGTGGTGGCCGCTCCATGAACACCCTCTCCGCCGTAAAGCTCAGCGAGGGCCATAAGGGCGTCAGCGGCATTAGAGTCGATGTCCAAGGCACGGTGCGCCTGGTTCATGGCCATTTCGCTGCCCGACTCCCACTGGTTCAACCACCGCGCATAAACACCGGCGACGAGCGCAGACTGTGGGAACTGTGCGAGCCGCCGCTCAAAAACAAGCTCTGCAGCGCGACGGGCCTTGGCCTTCATCGGACCATTATCTGAGCCGACCAACGCATAGGCTAAACCGGTGCGTGCAGCGATTGACGCGGGGTAGCGTTTAACCAAAGCCACCGCGCCAGCGATAACAGCCTCGTGACCATGGGCTTCACCGAGAGCATTCATCCATACCCGTAGGGTTTGGACATCAAAAGACTGACTCAGTACCCGGTCGAACAACTTGGACGCCGTGTCCCAATCGCCCTGCTCGGCATAAATCACGGCCAAGGAAAGCCGTGTGAGGGTCATGGTGCCGCCGGCTTTGAGTGCTTGACGAATGGGCTCCATCGCATGGGCCAAATCACCCTTAACGATCAAGGCATTGCCCGCGATAAGCCCCAGGCGGGGGTCTAAATCAAAGTGTTGCCGGTAAAGCGCCTCTATCTTGAGGACATCGCCTGCGATAAAACTTGCTGCGGCGAGTGACGCATCGGCAGTGTGGCAAGCCGAGGCGGCCACCTGGTGGGGATAAGCATCCTTCGCGTCATCGTCTAGCTTGTCGATAATGCCTTGAGCGATCTTTCGGTCGGCCAAGGAGAGATCGTACCACGCATGGTAGATTTCACTGGCCCTTGCAAAAGCCGTGTTCGCTTTGCCATGCTCACCAAGCCGATGTCGTGCTGTGCCGAGTTTTTGCCAATTGCCGCAATTGTTGGGCTCGAGGTCGACCGCCTTTTGAGCAGCCTCGGCGGCTTTGTCATAATCGCCCATCGCAAAATAGATGTCTTTCAGGCGATCCCAATCGGCCGCCTCGCCGACAGGCTCATCGGTCTTGGTCACTTCCTCGGCTTCATCCGCTTCAACAGCTTCAACAGCTTCAACAGCTTTCAGTGCTTGAGCCAACATATGAGGGAGGGGGTCTGCCCGTTGAAGACCGTCGGCCTTACCCAAGGTGATCTGCTGCGCAACCCGATCCATAGACACATCAAAGCCATACAAGAAATCTTGGCCGATGTTCATGCGATTGCTGCGCTCAACACCATCCATCGATGTGAGCTCGAGCACATGGGCCTGGCCCAAGTCGACCCCGCCGATACCGACGGCCAAATACCTAAAATCCAAATCCCCAAGGCTGTAGGTGCTCTGGGAGGGAATCTCGACCGGCCATGCATACCAGCTTCCACCATGTCCTATTTCGATATGACCGGACATCTCCACGCCACCGACGTTGATGCCCGACACCGTGGCCTGTTGGGGGAAAATCGATTTGTCCTGGCGCTTGCCCCATTGGACGATTTCCGAATCGGATAATGTGTAGGGGTTTTTGGTACCATCCGTGAGAAGCACGGCGCCATCTCGCACAAAGCGGACCAGTCCCTGAGATGGAAGCACAGCCCAGGACAAGTCTTGAGGAAGTGCGCCAAGGCCAATCCAACCATCGATGGCGGTGCCGGCTGAGCCCGAATCACCCCAAGCCATGCCCTGCTGAGCTGTATCTCTTGGCTTGTCAGCCGGAGCCGATGCTGAGACCACCAAGTCACTGAGGGTCAACCCGCCGATCAGGAGCGTCGACAACGAACCGGTCTTGGTCTCGCCACCCAATTTATATTGTCCAGACTCGCCATGAATATTGACCAAGGCTTGATTACCAGTCTTCAAACTTATCTTTTGCTCTTTTGCAACCCGCTCAGACACCCAAACTCCTGACACTGAGGACTTGAGGCCGAACAAATACAGGCCGTCGCCAACCTGAACCATGACATGGGGAACCGTGGCGCCATGTGGGCCGCGAAACAAGGGGACGTCGACATGATCACCCTCAAATTCAGCGCTCGAAATTGACCCCTGATACTGGTCAAAATTGGTGTCGGCGATGGCGTGGCCAGAGAACAAGGCAAGTACAGCGATAACGAGGCGCATGAGGCCCTCCTGGGGGGTGCATTTGGTATCCCTACAACGGCCCACTTGCAATCACATGCCGCCATTGATATCGACACGGCAGTACCCAGGAGGGGTGATGAGTGCAATCTTCGATGTCTCTGGCCGCATGATTTTGGATTCTCGGGGCAACCCGACCATCGAGGTCGAGGTCACGACCGAGGAAGGCGTGGTGGGCCGTGCGGCGGTACCATCGGGTGCGTCAACAGGAGAACATGAAGCTGTGGAGCTGCGTGACGGCGATATGAGCCGATGGATGGGCAAGGGTGTCAGCCAGGCCCTGGCCAACCTCGAGCGAGAGATCGCCCCCCAATTAATCGGCTTGGATATTTTTGATCAACGGGGCATCGACCAGCGAATGATCGCGTTGGACGGCACACCCAACAAAGCCCGTTTGGGGGCGAACGCTATCCTTGGGGTGTCGATGGCGGTGGCCAATGCCGCAGCGCGCGTGCTCGGCCAACCCTTGTACCGATATATTGGCGGAACCGGCTGCCGTGATCTGCCCGTGCCCATGATGAACGTGCTCAACGGTGGCTCTCACGCCGACAATAATGTGGACATCCAAGAGTTCATGATCGTGCCGATTGGGGCGAGCAGCTTTGCTGAAGGTCTGCGCTGCGGTACCGAGATTTTTCACACCCTTAAAAACATCCTCAAAGCCAAAGGCATGGCCACCGGTGTGGGTGACGAGGGTGGGTTTGCCCCCAACCTTGGCTCCAATGAAGAAGCCCTGGAGTTATTGGCAGAGGCGGTCGGTCAGGCCGGGTACGCCCTCGGAAAGGATGTGGTGTTGGCCCTGGATGTCGCCGCAAGCGAGTTTTACTCCGATGGGCTTTACACCATCGATGGCGAGCAAAAAGACACCGCTGCGATGGTCTCTTACTACCAAGGGCTGTGCGAACGCTTCCCGATGTTCAGCATTGAGGACGGCTTAGACGAAAACGACTGGGATGGGTGGGCCGCGCTCACAACAGCGTTGGGCGACACCGTTCAGTTGGTTGGCGATGACCTCTTTGTGACCAATGTCGACCGCCTCTCCCGAGGTATCCAAAGCAACACGGCCAATGCCATTTTGATCAAGGTCAACCAAATCGGCACCTTATCTGAAACCCTCGACACCATCGAAATGGCCCACAAAGCGGGCTATCGCACGGTGATTTCGCACCGCTCAGGCGAAACCGAAGACACCACCATCGCCGACCTCGCGGTGGCCACCAATGCCGGCCAAATCAAAACCGGAGCACCTTGTCGTTCTGAGCGTGTCGCGAAATACAATCAATTGCTGCGGATCGAACATGAGCTAGGGGCCGTGGCCCGCTACGCTGGTTCTAGCTTAAAGCGCTAAGCGCCCCTGAAGGTCTCTACCCTTCAATATTAAACGGCTCAATCAACACGAAGCCGTCCGAAAAATCGTAGCCACCATCTTGAAAGCGGTCGAAGATTCTCGGGGTGATCACCCGCCCCGCTGGGCGCACGATGCCATCGATGCGCAAGTCTTCATAGGTGACCATGCGCTCGGGTCCGCGGGGGGTCCGAATCAGCACATTGATCTCTCGGCTCAAAGTGTCGCCTTGGGACATCAGCGGGAAAATCCAAAAAATTTCACCGCCCTCCATGGTCTGACTCAAGCGCACCTCGTAGTGAGCAGTACCCTTGATCCGCACCCCTCGGTGCTCTCGGGTGAGGGCCTCTATTGCTGTGGGGTGGGGGGTCGGATTAAAGCCAGGAGGCGCACCGCGGTCCCACCAGATCACACCAATGGTACCGCTGGCCACCGCCAAAAATGGAAACAAAATAGCAACCACAGTCCGATTCATTCACCACCTCATCTTGCACAAAGCCCTCGGGCTGGGCATTGTATACACCGTAGCACTTACTGTCGGAAACCCAGTCCCCCATCAGGAGACCCCATGAAATTTCACACCCTCGCCTTTTTGGTGGCCACATTTGGCTGTAATTACAGCGATAAATCCTTAGGCATGGGCGGTGGCGGCACATCGCAGGATGTGCCCGACGGCAGTGGCGACACCAATAACAGTGACGAAGACACAGGAATGGGCAACGGCACCGCCCCCGTGATTTCCGGAGTTTCCGGTTCTTGGGACTTCGAAACGGATCCACCGCGCGCGCTGATCGACATTCAAGTCACCGACGCCGAGGGTGATATCCATAACGGAAAGGTCGGGGTGTCCATCGATGGGTCAGCAGAGACTTGGTTCATCATCACAGACCCAGACGAGCCGGGCGCTTCGGCCACCATCGAGGCCGTGTACAATCCAGAGACCCAAGAAGTTTCCTTGGTCGCCGAGGTCGACTACATCGAAGGCGATGGTGTCATGTTGAGCGTTCGCGTCAAAGACGCCCAATATAATACCTCCGAGGCTTACACCTTCAGCCCTGAGTAAGTGTTCACCGAATAGCCGACAGGTGTCTTGATTTTAGGCACCCAAATTTAGGCCAAATAGCTGTTTTGTGGTCGGCACAGTCTTTGCTGTGTCACCCCTGCATGAACGCTCCATTGGCATGGTTGGCACTCGGTGCGATTTTAGGCGTGCTGAGCTGTTTGTGGCTGAGCGTACCGGTGAGCGTATTGGGTGGGGTGACGGCCACCGCCTTGATCGGCATTTGCGCCAAGCGGTTGACCCTGAACACCCTTTCGTTTCTGGTCCTGGGCTTGTGTTTGGGCCAAATCGCGGTGTCAACCCAGCCTCAAGCTGAACTCACCCCCAAGATAGCAATCGGTCAGATTGTCTCCAAAAGCGGCCACACCGCATTGATAGAGACCGAAAACGGAAGGTTGTGGGCTCAGTTCAAAGACCTACCGCCACCGCCAAATACCCTTGTGAGCGCCCAAGTTCGAAAAGCAAACCCACGACCGGTCTTGCCTGAGGCTTGGCCATCGAACGCCCAAGCCGTCCTCGCAAAGGCCAAACGGGTTCGGGTTGGACATTGGACCCAGGCCACCACTGAAAGCCGTTCCCGGCCACTTCCCCAATGGCTCAAACACGGGGCCGTTCTCCAGGCCTTGGCGACCGGTCAAAGACAAGGCATAAGCCCCTCGACCATGGACCGTTTTCGGTCCACTGCGACCATCCATCTTTTGGCCATCAGCGGACTTCATGTGGGAATGGTTGCCTCGGCGGGGGCCTTTTTCGGGTGGGTCTTTAGCCGCGTGCTGTGCTCAGGCGCCATGGCCCCATGGTCAGTTTTAGGCCCAGCACTCGGTGGTTTGGGCGCAGCGATTGGCTACGGCAGCTTGGTTTACTGGCCGGTGTCCACCCAGCGCGCAGCATGGATGGTGGGGTTTATCGCCTTGTGTTCTTTGGCCAATCGACGGGTCGCCCCGTGGCAAACCCTGGGCATCGCAGCCTTGGCAGTGGTCCTTTTCGAGCCTTCGATGGTCATCTCTTTGGGCTTTGTGCTGTCTTTTTCTGCCGTGGCAGCATTGATCGGATGGATGCAACCTGCGACCGGTTGGCTAAACCACGACCACCCAACTTTGTTGAAATGGGCTGTCCGAAGCCTGGCCGCCACAATAATCGCAAGCTTTGGGACATTGCCCATCAGCGCACTGGTTTTTCAGCAGCTGTCGCCTGTGGCCCCTTTGGCCAACCTCGTGGCGATCCCTCTATTCGCAGCCTTGGCCGTCCCAGGGGCACTTTTAGGTGTGTATGGCCCAGAGCGTTCATCGAACCTGTTTCTATTCGTGGCCGACGAAGCCGTGGATTTGTGCCTGAGTTGGCTGGCATTGGTCGATGTGGGCACCGTTCCCATCGCAGTTGGATATTTTGGCGCAGCCTTGCTTTTTGGTGCCGTCTTCTCAATCGGGCGGCCCAAGCGCGCGGCCTTGTTGGTCCTCTTGGCCTTGTGTCCAGCCCGATGGCCCTCATCCGGATTGACCGTGCAATTTCCCGCAATCGGCCAAGGATCTGCAGCTTTGGTGGCTTGGCCTGATGGCACCCATTGGCTGATCGACGGCGGTCGCCGCGGGCCAGGACTGCTGCACTGGCTACGCAGAATCGGTGTGAACACCATCGATATGGTCTTTATCACCCACCCTGATATCGACCATTTCGGCGGGCTTTTACCGGTTATCGAATCATTGGACGTGGGGGCATTATGGGTGTCTCGACGACCCAATATCGACGAGCAGCAATATCGGGCGCTGTGGCTGAAGGCCCATCAGCGGAACATCCCGACCCATGTCTTTCCTTTTTCTTCATCCGACCCCAAAAAAGACAACGACAATGGCTTGGTGCTCAGCTTTCGCCATGGGGCCCATCACTTTTTAATCTTAGGCGATATCGGCACCGAAACCGAAAACCGCTTGGCTAAGAATATGCCCGAGATGAGTGTGGTTTCCATCGCACATCATGGCTCCAAATATTCCTCGGGTGCCGCCTTAATAGCAGCGACCAAAACCCAGGTTGCTGTGGTTCAGGCGGGAAAAGGCAACACATACGGTCACCCACATCCCGATGTGGTGAGGGCCTGGGGTGAACACAGGCTTCTCAGAACCGACCAGGACGGCAGTTTGCACTTTCACAGCGATGGGACCGACTTAATGATCAAAAGGTGGAGCCTCCAAACGCTGTGGGCCTCCGTGAACACACCATCATCAGTTGCCGTTGACACCCATGCGGATCCAGGCTAAACCGAGTTCTTCAAGATCATCCCCTTACGTAAAGGTAAGGTTTGGGTATATAGTTAAGTCATGAGCACGCAAAACACATTCCGAATCGGAGAGTTGGCCAAGCGCACCGACAAAACCGTTCGGGCGCTCCACTTTTACGAGGAGCTTGGCTTGCTTCAGCCTGCAGCCCGCAGTGCGGGTGGTTTTCGCATGTATACGGACAAGGCCCTCGACCGTATTCATTGGATAGAGCGGCTCCAAGAGTTGGGCTTCTCCCTCACCGACATCAAAGATTTCTTGGCAGACTTTCAAAGTAAAGACACCGGCCCACACGCGATGGTCACTCTTCGTCAATTTTACGAAGAAAAAATCCAAGAGACCCGACGCGCCATCTCCCGATTACAAGCCCTCGAAATCGAACTTCAGTCCAGCGTCGAATACCTGAAAACCTGCTCTAGCTGCTCGGTCACCGAAGGCCTTTCTGCATGCGCTGGGTGTTCCGACGACCAGCATATCAACAACGAAGCACCCCGAATGGTCGCCACAGTCGCGACCCATGGATAAAAATCTCATGAGCGTTAAGACGCCTATCTACCTCGACAATCACGCAACCACACCTTGCGACCCAGCCGTCGCTAAGGCCATGTGGCCATACTTGACAGAGTCTTTTGGTAACGCTGCCAGTCGGTCTCACGCTTTTGGGTGGGCCGCAAGAGAAGCCATCGAGATTGGTCGCGAACAGATCGCTGACTTGCTGGGTGGCGACGCCAAAGAGATCGTGTTCACATCGGGAGCCACCGAATCGGACAACTTAGCCATCAAAGGCGTGGCCAAGTTTTACGAAAACAAAGGCAAGCACATCATCACAGCGACCACCGAACACAAGGCGGTCTTGGACTCTTGCCACGCACTTGAAGCCGAAGGTTGGGAGGTCACCTATTTGGGCGTCGATTCAGAGGGTCTCATCTCTCTCGATGAGCTCGATGCGGCCTTCCGAGATGACACGGTTTTGGTCAGCATTATGGCCGGCAACAACGAAATTGGCGTGATTCAACCCATCGCAGAGATCGGCACCCGTTGCCGCGCCCGCAAAGTCCTGTTTCACTGCGATGCTGTGCAAGCCCTCGGACGCATTCCTTTTGATGTGACCGAGATGAAGGTGGACCTGGTATCCATCTCCGCCCACAAAATGTACGGCCCCAAAGGCATCGGTGCTTTGTGGGTCAGGCGCGGCCGGCCAAGGGTGCGTCTCTCCCCGCTCATCGACGGCGGCGGTCACGAACGTGGCATGCGCTCAGGCACACTTCCCGTGCATCAAATCGTGGGATTTGGTAAAGCCGCCGAATTGGCCAAGGCCGACCTCACCAATGGTGGTATCGACCGTGTCCGTATGCTTCGCGACCGCCTTTGGGCAGGCCTTAAGGACCAACTGGACGAGCTGTTTTTGAATGGGTCTGAAGAGCACCGCCTACCGAACAACCTCAACGTCAGCTTTGCTTATGTCGAGGGTGAAGCGATGATGATGGGCATCAAAGACATCGCCTGCTCCTCGGGTTCAGCCTGCACATCCGCCAGCCTTGAGCCCAGCTATGTGCTTCGGGCCATGGGTGTAGACGTCGAACTTGCCCACACATCCATCCGCTTTGGCATCGGCCGGTTCACCACAGAAGAAGAGATCGATTTCGCCTTGAAATTGATCGTCGAAAAGGTCAACTGGCTGCGTGCCATGTCTCCACTTTACGAGATGGCCCAAGAGGGTATCGATCTCAAATCAATCCAGTGGTCAGCCCACTAAAACCAGGGACTCCATCATGGCATATAGCGACAAAGTCATCGACCACCTCGAAAACCCACGGAATATGGGCAGCCTCGACCGTAACGACCCCAACGTGGGCACCGGTATGGTTGGCGCACCCGCCTGTGGAGATGTAATGAAACTCCAACTCCGAATCAATGACAACGGCATCATCGAGGATGCCAAGTTCAAGACCTTCGGCTGCGGATCAGCGATTGCATCCAGCTCTCTCATCACCACCATGGTGAAGGGTCAGAAAATCGAAGATGCCTTGGCCATCTCCAACTCAGACATCGCCAAAGAGCTCTCTTTGCCCCCGGTAAAGATTCACTGTTCGGTCTTGGCCGAAGATGCCATCAAGGCCGCGATTCATGACTTCCAAAACAAAAAACAGAGCAGCTAAGCGCCATGGCCGTCACGATGACCGAAGCTGCTGTTTCCCGCGTCCGGGTGCTGTGTCGTAAACGCCAAACCCCAGATGCAGTGTTGCGTGTGGGCGTGCGTGGTGGCGGCTGTTCTGGCCTGTCTTACTTTATGGATTTCGTTGAAAACCCTGAAGTAAAAGACAAGCTTTTTGAGTTTGGTGAGCCCGCCATCACTTTGGCAGTAGATCGAAAGTCCTATTTGTTTCTCAACGGTACAGAAATCGACTTTGAGCAAACCATGATGAAAACCGGCTTTCAGTTCAACAACCCAATCGCTGGCCGTTCGTGCTCTTGCGGTGAGTCCTTCACCCTCTGAGGCGCTTGTGATTTGTTGGCAATGCCACGAGACGATCGGCGCACCGGTCTGTGTGGGCTGTGGCGCGCTTCAGCCCCCACCCGGCACCGCCGACCCCTACGTTATATTGGGTCTCAAGCCCAGCTTTAGCATTTCAGATGAGGTCATAGATGACGCCTGGCGCGCGCGATCTCGGATGGTACACCCAGATCGCTGGGCGGGAAAATCAGCGGTGGTACGGCGGATGAGCCTCCAATGGACAGCCGCTGTCAACTCGGCCAAACGGGTGCTCAAAGACCCATTGGCAAGAGCGAGATTTTTATCGACGGGCGATCCCAACCCCCCGGAGACCGGTGGCCCACAACCCGACGGTGACTTCTTAGAGGTCATCTTCGACCTGCAAATGATGGCCCACAGCGACCCTGATGGCGCCAAGATGACGGTGGCCGCTCTGTGGGATAAAAACCGTACCGAACTCGACGCGACTTTTCACACCTGGGAAACTGGCGAGGGCACCCTTGATGCCGTCGGCATGACCTTGGCAAAACTGCAATACCTCAACACCGCGCGCACCCAAACCGGCGCTTGAACGGAGCGGATATGGCCAACATCGGCATAGATCTCGGAACCACACACTCTTTGGTGGCCGTCGTCATCGACGGTCAACCACGGTGCTTGCTCGACGACGACGAACGGGCGCTGCTCCCAAGCGCGGTCCGCTACGATGCCAAAGGGCAACCGATTTGCGTGGGCTACCCCGCCTTGGCCGCCGCCACACAGCCAGGCGGCACCACGTTTACGAGCGTCAAGCGCTTTATGGGTCGGTCTGGCGCAGAGGTCGCCGATGATGCCCAGCGCTTTCATTATGATTTGGTCCAAGGGGACGACCGCGCCGTCCGCTTTGTGGTCGGCGAAAAAGAGATCACGCCCATCGAAGTGAGCGCCATGATCCTCCGTTTGCTCCATGCCCGCGCTGAGGAGTGCCTTTTTGGGCGACCCGGCGGTGCGGTCATTACCGTCCCTGCTTATTTCGACGACGCTCAACGGCAGTCCACCCGAGATGCAGCGATGATCGCGGGAGTCAAGGTCTTGCGTTTGCTCAATGAGCCCACCGCCGCAGCTTTGGCCTATGGCCTTAACCAAGGCACCAATGGCCAAACTGTGGCCGTCTTTGACTTGGGGGGTGGCACCTTCGATATCTCTATCCTCAAGCTTGACGACGGCATCTTTCAGGTGCTCTCCACCGCCGGCGACACCCATTTGGGTGGCGATGATTTCGATCAAGCTTTGGCCGAGTTGGTTCTCAATCAAGCCGGAATCTCCGATGTGGACGGCCCCACCTACCGAGCGGCCATCACCGCCGCCGAGTTGACCAAACGCGCCCTCAGCGACAGCGACACCGCTACATTCAAGGCGACCTTGGCCGGACAAGAGGTCGAAGCTCAAATCGACGCGGATAGCTTTGAAAATCTGATACGCCCCATCATCGAGCGTGCCGGTGAGGCCTGTCGACAAGCCCTCGGAGATGCCGCGCTTAGCCCGGCCGATATCGACCAAGTGGTCTTGGTCGGCGGCTCGACCCGCATGCCCATGGTGCGTAAATTCGTCGCCAAACTCTTTGGAAAAAGCCCGCACAGCGGCCTCGATCCCGATCGGGTGGTCGCCCTCGGCGCGGCCATGCAAGCCGATATATTGACCGGCGAGAGTGCTTTGGCAGAGGACATGCTGTTGCTCGATGTGGTCCCACTCAGCTTGGGCCTTGAAATGATGGGCGGCGTCGTAGAGCGATTGATTCCCCGCTGCAGTGCCATCCCTGCGGCCCAATCTCAAACCTTCACCACCCATGTCGACAACCAAACCGCCGTCGATCTGCACGTGGTCCAAGGTGAACGCGAGCTCGTCGGCGATTGCCGTAGCCTCGGACGATTCAAGCTCAGCGGTCTGCCCCCACAACCCGCCGGTGTGCCCCGAATCAAAGTCGAATTCATGGTCGATGCCGACGGTATCTTGCGTGTCTCAGCCATTGATGCCGCCACCGGGATCTCGACAGACATCGAGGTCCAGCCCAGCTACGGGCTGTCCGAAGATCAGATCGAAGCCATGCTAGAGGCCGCCATCGATAATGCCGAGACCGATGTTGATGAGCGCTTGCTGATCGATGCGCGAATCGAGGCCGAGCAGATAGCGAGTCAAGTGGCCAAGGCCATCAAGTGCGATCCTGATATGCTGGAGCCCGGTGAAAAAGAGGCGATTGAGACCGGGCTTTCCGCACTCAAAGATGCCATGGCCGGCAACGACCGCCAGCGAATTACCGCCGGTGCACACCATCTAGATGAAGTGACCGCTCCTTTCGCTCAACGGCGCATTGAGCGGGACCTTCAGTTGGCGATTTCAGGCAAAGCCGCGGCGGATGTAGCCAAGGCCCTCGGTATCTGAGGTTAAACTCCAGCCGTGGCCCGCATAATCACCATGATCATCCTGTGGGTGATCGCAGCCTGGCATCGGCTCAAAGTCGTCAATGAGGCCATCATTGGATCAGACTCCTTGGGCCCATATCTTCAGGCCCAATCCGCTCTTTTTGGCCATATGCCTCGACCGCCAAACCCTGAGAGCGGTGATGCGCTTTGGATTTTATCACTGCCCTTGATCGCCGTATCACAATCGCTAGAAATGCTGTTTCAAATGCGGTTTATCGCCGGCGCACTCATCGCACCCATCGCCTTTTCAGCCGCCTGGCATTGGGTCGATGACACCGAAAAACCCACCACGCGATGGGCTGCGGCGGTTGCGAGTGGGCTATTTGTCGCCTTCGACCCTGGTTTGCTCGACACCTTGGTGAGCGGCGCCCGATCCTATATGGCCCCCGAGCTTATCGGTGTCTTTATCCTTAGCCTCGCTCTGAGCCTAAAAGGCAACCCTCTGGCACCTTTTGTCGCTGTGATCAGCCTCGTCGCGGCCGCAGGCGCTCACCCAATGGCGATCGGAATGGGCCTATCGATATTCGCGATCCTAGGCCCACTTCATCGGGTTCAGGGGGGGCGCCGACTCAGACAAGCCGCCATCATCGGTGGACTGGTGGCCATCCCCCGGCTTTGGGGCACCATCAAATTGGCTTTTTGCGGCCAAGGCATCACTGCATGTTTGGCCAAAGTGGCTCAAAGCAATGTAGACGGCCAAACCCAATGGCAAGACATGCTCACCACTGCGATTCATGACCGCTGGTTGGTGGATATGGGCTTTGGTGTATGGGTCTTGGGACTGGGTGTCGGCGTTTTATGCCTTGGCCGTGTTCGGCGACGGTTGGGGCTATTCGTACTGCTCGGCTATTTTGGAATTTTAGCAGTGGGCCTTAGTCAAGGCTATGTCCGCAGCTATCATCTGCGCATTATCGCTGTGCCCATCTCGGTTGGCGCGGCCATCGGCCTGGCGAGGGTCCCAGCGCTATTGGTCTTCGCTGTGGGATTATTTGTCTTTAAAACGGCCCCGATGCTACCGGTTGGCCCCGATATTGGTGCCGCCTCACGGCATGATCAAATCGCATCAAGCCTCGGAAAACACCCGGTGTGGGTGGACCGTGTGTGGTGGGATGGGCCCCCCTTAGTCGATGCATCTGCGGTGGTGCTGAGCGCTTGGATGGCCGGACACCGAAGCATATCCCTCGGCAAGACCACTCCGATCGCAGTCGTTCAATGCAGCCTAGATGACGGATGGTCCGTCCAACACTTCTCGTCATCTACACAGGCAGCAAGCTGGTTACAGAGACAAAGTCGGCAAGCCCACCAAGTGGGTGGCGCCTATGATTGGGCCACAATCGTGGCACCCCAAACCCGTCTCGAGGATGCCCGTTGGTGACCACACCACCCAAAACCGAAACGCCAGACTTTAAAATTGGTCCCTACACCGTGCTTCGCCATATCGCCCAAGGCGGGACGGGGGCTGTTTACGAGGTGTTAGACCCAGCCAACCAAAAACGGTACGCGCTCAAAATTGGCACCAGCACCGACCCAGAGTCCACACGCTTTGAGCGCATCCATCGGGTTTTGGGGCGACTGAACCACGAAGGTGTTGTGAGCAGCGAGGGCGCGGGGGTGACCGCCGATGGCCGTACCTACCATTTGCTGGGCTATATCGCTGGACAGCCGGCCCAAGTCTTTGCCAAGTCCATGGGAAAACCCGGAAGCCAAGCGCGCACCATCGCTGTCATCACCATCGCGATTCATATCGCCGAGGCCTTGGGCTATCTGCACGCCCACAGCATCATCCACCGAGACATCAAATCCGCGAACATCATGGTGCGTGCCGACCATTCTGCGTGTTTGATCGATTTTGGCACGGCCTTGATGCCCGGAATCGTCGCGATACCCGGGCGTTTCGTCGGCACCTATACCTACGCCCCCCCCGAACAACTCGAGGCTTCCGTGGTCGACGCGCGCTCAGATTTATACGCGTTCGGCGTGTTGCTGTATCGCATGTTGAGTGGGCATCGGCCCCTCGTCGCGGACACACCCCAAGCACTCACAAAGCTCCATCTCACTAAACGTCCTGCGCCCCTCAACACTGTGGTGCCAAATATTCCAACCGCCATTGTCAGCCTGGTCGCCCAAATGCTCGAAAAACGACCTCAGGACCGCCCCCAAAGCGCCCAATCCGTCGTTGACGTCCTTCGTGCGAGTGCCACTGGGTTTTAGGCGGCTACCGGCGGCTAAACCGAGGCCCACCGGTTAAATGGACCGGGGGGGACCTTATGTCAATCGATGTCAACGCCACTTTTCAAGCCGACACCGCAGCCGCCCGCCGCGCTGCAGTCACCGAGGTCGTAGACGGCCTTCAAGGCTCACAAATCCTCGCCATCGCCACATCGGTCCGGGCCATGGTCGCAGACGGAAAATCTGTCTGCAATCTCACCGTCGGCGACTTCAAGCCCAGCGAGTTTCCAGTTCCCGAAAAGCTCGTGGCAGGCATTCATGCTGCCCTCGAAGCCGGCGAAACCAACTACCCACCATCCGACGGCATCTTGGAGTTGCGTCAGGCCATCGCCGATATGTACACACGTGACCTTGGCCTAGACTATGGACCCGGCGGCGTGATCGTCTGCTCAGGCGCCCGCCCAGTGCTCTACGCAACCTGGCGCATGTTCACCAATCCCGGCGACAAAACAGTCAGCTTCTTGCCCGCCTGGAACGTCGGCTACTACGCCCACCTGTGCCAAACCGATCATCACTTCGTACCCACCGGGGCCGACACCAACTTTTTCCCGACCGTCGAGCAAGTCAAGGCCATCCTGCCAGATACCCGCCTGATCGTCATGAACAGCCCTCTCAACCCCACGGGTACCGTCATCGACAAAGATGTTTTGACCGGCATCGCTCAAGCCATCGTGGACGAAAACAACGCCCGAGGCGACGCTCCCCCAGTGATGCTCATGTGGGACGCTGTGTACTGGCAGCTCACCAAAAATGAGCACCCCTTCTACAGCCCAGTGCAGCTGGTGCCAGAGATCGCCCCCTATGTCGTCCACATCGACGCCATATCCAAAGGTTTCGCCGCCACCGGTTTACGGGTTGGCTGGGCAGTACTTCCCGACTATTTGCAAGCCAAAATGAAAGCCTTGATCGGCCATATGGGTGCTTGGGCCGGACGCCCAGAGCAGATTGCAACCGCAGCTCTGCTCAACGACCCCGAGGCCATCCGCGAATACAATACGTGGATAAAGACAGAGATCGATGCCCGTTTAGACACGGTTTATGGGGCCATCATGGACATGAAGGCCAACGGCTTACCCGTAGACGCCATCGCCCCTCAAGGCGCGATTTACCTCAGCTTTCGGGTGAAACTTCCCGGCCAAAGCAATGAAGATATCCGCATCAAGCTCCTAGAGGGCGCCGGTATGGCAGTGGTTCCTTTTCAGGCCTTCGACCTCCGTGAGGACTCCGGGTGGTTCAGAATCTCCATCGGGGCTGTGTCCAAAGACGAGCTTCCTCCCATGTTGGATCGGCTAAGGGCCGTAATTCAGGCTGAGGTGACCTCATGAAAAATGACTTTTCAGAGGAGGCCCCCTTCCGTACCGCGGTCAAAGCCCTGTTGGTCGCCTTGCTCGACCAGGTTGATGAGATCGAATCCGATGATCACGACCCATCAATGACAGCTGGCAACCTCAAAGTTGTCTTCGAAGATGGGTCGACCTTTATCTTGTCCCAACAACCGCCAACCCGTGAGCTTTGGCTGTCTGCCAACTACAGTGCCTGGCACTTTGTTTGCTGCCAAGGGATTTGGCTGGAGCGGGATTCCCATGAGCCCATGTTGAACGTCCTCTCTACGCTGTTTTCGGACAAAATGAGCATGGATATTCGCTTCTCCCTTTCAGCATAAATGGCTGAACTGCCCACCCTTCCACAACGGTACACGCTGATAAAAACAATCGGCGAGGGTGCGACATGCACGGTATTTCACGCTCAAGATGCCCTGCTGGGCCGCGCGGTCGCAATCAAGGTGGTCCGTCGTAACTTAGCGATTCACGCCCGCTTTCGTGCCCGATTTGCCCGCGAAGTGACCTTATCGGCGGAGGTCGTCCACCCCCGAGTCATTCCGGTATTGGATACCGGCCGCCTAGCGTGTGGCCTGCCCTATGTCTCTTTGGCCCACGCCGATCAAGGCAGTCTCGGGGACTTGCTCAAGCGCAGGCCGCCGATGGCAGAGGCCTTACGGTTGATTCATCAAGTGCTCGACGCCTTGGCACATATGCACGCCCAAGGATTTCTCCACCAAGACCTCAAGCCCGCCAATGTACTGCTGCACTCAACCCCAGATGGAACGGTGCACGCCTGGGTGGCCGACCTCGGTGTGGCCGGGGCCCTCGCAGACTTGGCCCTCAATCAACGGGGAATGGGGGGCACGCCGATTTGGATGGCGCCCGAACAACGCGCGGGCCATTATGCCGAACTTGGGCCATGGACAGACCTGTATGCTGTCGGACTGATGCTTTTCGAAATCTTAGGTGGGGACCGCTCTGGAAAAAAGCCTGGCACACGGCGGATACTTGACCCGCTGCCTACCGGACCTCTTGGCTTAGACCCCGATGTACCCAAAGCACTCGAGGCGGTGGTGCGCGCCCTGCTCCAACCAGACCCACGAGAACGTTTTGATAAAGCCGCTGATGTGATCCGTGCCATCAACGCCGCCCTGTCGGACCGTCATCTCTCCATGCCAGTTCCGCCGCCAATCGGGGGCCATGTGGGTCAAAGCTTCTCGAACGTCTTGGCCCAAGAAGGGCTGGAATCTTTGACCGACAGGTCTTTTCTGCCCATCCCCGAAACCGGTGTTCACTGGAATAGGGTCACACCCAACGAGATGCCTGCGGAACCGCCACCCCATCCTGGCTCTGGTGCTGAGCATGGGGGTTTGGCGATGGTGGGCATGCGCGACCCGCCGATTGCAGCCCACGAGGATGTGCGATGGCTCTTATGGCAACAAGCGCGGGCCGTGGTGCAAACAGGAGAGCCGCGCGTGGTCTTGCTTATCGGCGGCGACGGTGTTGGAAAATCAAGGACTGCACACAGCATCACCCAAACCATCGAGGCCAGCGGTCATATGGAGACCGCCCTGTTGCGCTACCACAACCCGCCGGGCGCAAGCGATGGCTACCGCGGCGCAGTCCAAGAGATTTTAGCCCCCTGGAATGACAACAGAGAACGCCTCCAAGCACGCCTGGGCAGGTGGCTCAGCCGGGATCAACAGCGCAATCCAGACGCTGTAGCAGTCGAGGCCAGCGTATTGGCCCGTTGGTGTGGCTATGGCGTCGAAGGCGAGACACCCGTGAATGCCGCGGTCGGCTTGGCTTTTCTATATCGCCACCTCGACGCACGGTCGTGGCGAGGTGGGGCTCTGCTCTTGCTTGAGGATGCCCACTTGGCCCAAGAAGCAGGTGATGGGCTCGCCATTTGTGATGCTGTGCTCGACAAAAGCATCGGTGAACGTCCATTTTTGGTGATCGCCACGCTCTCCAAACGCGCACTCCAAGCCAACCCCAAACTATTGGCTCGCACCCGCTCGATGGAGCGTCGTGGTGCGTTGCGCATAGACCTCGAGCGCATGACCGACGGCGATATGCGCACATTTTTACGCCAAACCATGAACATCGAGCCCCCGCTCGCCGAGGCCATCGCCCCCTTGTGTGACGGAAGCCCAGGTCGGGCAATATTGATGATTCGCGACCTGGCTAGCCGTGGGCACCTGGTTCAGAAGAACCGTGGGGATTTCACCTTGGACCCATTGGTTACCCTCGAGGAGGTGGTCCCTGAGACTGCCGACGCTGCCCTGTTCTTATCCCGAATCCGCGGTGCTATCGCCGCCACCGAATCCCCTGAAGCAGCCTACGAGGCCCTCGCGGCCACAGCCCTCGCCGGCCAAGCACCCCCGGCCTTGGTCATCCGCGAAATCAACCCGAGTGGACTCGATGCCCTCCTCTCAACAGGGCTCGTTCGCCAAAGAGCGTGGCAATTGGTCTTTGAACATCGTCAAATCCAGCAGGCCGCCCTCGCCATCGCTGAAGGACGCCCGGGCGTTGAGGATCTTCATCGCCGACTGGCCGATGCATGGACCCGTTTGGGCGAGCGCACCGGCGCCCATGTCGACCTTCCTGTTGGGGTTCACAGACTGCATGCCGGCGACCACACATCTGCGGTTGTCCCTTTGCTTCGGGCCGCGCGGCGAACCCACGAAGAAGGCCGTTTCGCCCTCTCTTTGATGGCCAGTAAGCTCGGCGTTGAGGCCTCTGATCTGGCTGGGGGGCTATCCGCACGTGCTGAAGCACGAATCCGACAGGCCGAAACCTTGATGAGCCAGCAACAAACCGACGAAGCCATTGGGGTCATCGAGCAGGCCTCCGCACTCGGACACCTCGATCGCCGGACCGAGGCACGCCTGTCTTTGGTCCTTGCCCATGCCGAAACCCAAAAGGGAAACCTCGATGCGGCACGAAATTTCCTGGACAGTGCATCGATCACCTTCGAAGCCACACAAGACCGGGCAGGGCTCATCGAAACGGCTGGCGCCATGGCGCTCGTGCTCCGAACCGAAGGACGACCCGAGGAAGCTGAAAAGTACTTTTCCCGCATGTTGCACTTGAACCGCGGTGACAAGAGAATCGACGTCAGAGCGCTCTATGGGCTGGTGGATGCCCGGGCAGCAGCCGGAAAGCTCGAGGGCATAGAATCGATGGTCCACCGCCTCCGTGAGACCGCCATCGCCACCGGGGACACCCGTCGAATGGCCAAGGCCACCTTCGCAGCAGGGCTGATACGTCTGGCCAAACAAAATATCGATGAGGCCGAACGCCATTTTCACACCGCGCGCGCTCTGGCTGTCACCGTCGGTGATCATCAGCTTCAACTGGACAGTGAAAACAACCTCGGCGAGGTGTTTCGCATGCGCGGCGACACCCGAAATGCTGAGCGCATGTACGAAGGCGTCGCCCGCTTGGCCGCCACCCGTGGATGGTCCGCATCCGCTGCCATCGCCCACCTCAATTTGGCCATCCTAAACCAAGAGCGCGAAGACCAAAGCTTTGCGCGAATCGCCATCGACCAAGCCGAGGCGCAACTCCGGGAATTGCCACAACATTGGGCCTGGATGTTTATCGGTGTGGTCCGCGCGGCCTGGGCGGCCGAGCTCGGTGATGAGGCGACCACCCGTGCTTGGTGGTCAGTGGCCAAAGACCGCGGACTGGGCCGAATCATCGGCAATGACCTTGTGGCCCCACTCGATGCTCTCGCTGTGGCCGCTGCGCGCCATGGATGGAATGATTTGGCTGCCCGAGCGGTTGAACACCGAGAGGCTGTGCTCAAAAGTGCATCCTACCAGGCCCTCGAAGGCGGTTAAGGGGCCGAAACCCGGAGAATTTATGTTGATCTCAGTCCTCACGCTCACAAGCCTGTTTTCTTGTATCGAGCCCCCAAGCTCAACCTCTCAAGGAGAGCCAGGCGGCGCCGCAAAACCCGGCGCACCTGCACCTGGCACCGAACAATCCCCCACTGAAAAGGGTGACGGGCCCGACGCATCAAAAGTACCCGACCCCCACGACGGCAGCCAACCAGGCGCACCCACGCCCAAATATAGCCAGGACAATATCCCAGATGCCGTCAGCCTCACCCTCAAGTTGGTTTGTGCCGACTGCACAGGCGAGTTGCTGGTTCGGGTCGAAGATGCATCGCATCAACCCCCGAGCCTCGCGGCCCAAAAGACCTTCGCCAAAGCCGGTGAGGGGACCATCCTTGTGCCCAAAGGGATCAAGGCTGTGGTGATGGTTGTGGACGATGCCAACAAAAATGGTCAACCAACGCCGGGAGAGAACATCGGCATCTGGACCGGCGGGCTGCTCGACACCTCCGCAGTCCCAGGAACAATCACCTTAGAGGTTGGCGTCGTCCCCGACGAACCACCCTTGCCCCCAGCCGCGAATGAGGCCACCAACAAAGCTCCCCCTGCTGAGTAGCTTCGTCCAGTTTATCGACCATCCGGCATCATTAATATATGAACCTGACCGCCATCGGGCATGGTCAGGCTGTTTCCGGGCGCGCTGATCAGCAGGTCATCGAGGCCATCAAGGTTCAAATCAAAGCCCGAGCGGATCAGGGCACCAAAGTTATCGGCCTCTGCACGCCCATTGAAATGAGCACCGGCATCAGAGGCGAAGAGCACGCCGGATAGGGCCATTTCACCGCCGAAGAAGAGATAGACATGTCCCTCCGAGTCGGCAGATCCAGCTCCAGGGTATGCCTCGTCCGGTGCACCGATCGCGAGGTCAGCAAAGCCATCGCCGTCCAAATCTCCAAGCGCCAGGCCAATACCAAACCCGGAGGCCTCATCAGTTCCAAAAATATTCACATCGGCAGTAAGGGTTTCATAGCTGCCACCACCCATGGTCGATGCGCTCAAAAAGACATGTACCGACTCGGTTCCTGTGGCACTCACGACCAAGTCATTGGCGCCGTCCCCGTTGACGTCGCCCACAGCTCCCGCGCTGTATCGACCCAACTGGGCGTTAAGGGTGTCACCGTAAATTTGAACATCCTTATCGAACTGAGCGGTCCGAATCGGCACAGGCGCATCTGCGCCGCCGTACATGATAAAGATGGACCCGGTTTTTGGATCGGGATGGTCATCGCCATAGGCACCGACCAACAGGTCATCATAGCCGTCGTCATTGGTGTCCCCGCCACCCAACTGCGAGCCAACATAATCGTAGGCGTGCCGCCCATCGATTCGCCAATCATTATCCAGGAGCAAGCTGTAGTCCCCAGGCATTAACGATGCCCCAGAGAAGGCATAGACCTTGCCGAGGTCACTTGGACCATACCAAGAGTCCGCATACACAATCTCGTACAAACCATCGCCGTCAAGGTCGAGGTGACTGACAATACGAGGGTAATCGTCGACGGCTCCAGTCCAGCGGGTGGTGGCGTCTACGCATCCCACCGGGCCGCTCAACAACTCACCGTCGATCAAACACATGGCATAGCCACCCAAAGTATCGGTGCCACCCACCAACAAATCGGCGGCGGGCGAGCCGGTATGGTCGACTTGATGTGCGCCGAGCACGCCCATCCAATTGCCGGCTGCAGCCCCAGAAAACTGTGCGTCACTGACCCCAGCAGGTGTGCCAATCAAAGCCCAAGGCACAGCACCGTTGAGCACATAGGCTGCGCCCTCTTCAGCATATCCGGCTTGGTCTGCCGCGATCACCAAATCAGACACCCCGTCGCCATCGAAGTCGCCGGTACTTAAACCCGACTCCCGGCCAAGCTGTATGGGTGCATCGGCCGTGAGGACCAAGGTCGAAAATCCCATCACCATGAAATTGTCCACACCGCCAACACAGTTGTCGTCGATGCCGTTCCAGGCCTCTGGTGTCGCTGGGCTGACATCGGGGTCGGTGTCAGCACAATCCAAGCCGCCGTGATCGCTCGAAGCATAGCCGTCTAAGTCTTGGTCGAAATCGTCTTCGCCACCACAATCGGAGTCGACACCATCGTACCAGGTGTCGGCCGCGGTGGGATTGGTGGTGGCCACGGTATCATCGCAGTCGAGGCCGCCATGGGCATCAGAGTCGAAACTGTCGGCATCTTGATCGAAATCTGAGGTGCCCGAGCAATCCGAATCAACGCCGTCATACCAAATCTCCTCCATGCCAGGGTGAATGGTGGGGTCGCTGTCGTCGCAGTCGCTGTCGTCATCGGAAAAGCCGACAGGCGGCGTGCAGCTCACCAGCGGCGAATCCGCACGACCGTAGCCATCGTTATCATTGTCCAGGTACCAAACCGCAGCCCCGTCGGCCCCAATCTCGTCAATCTCTCCATCGCAGTTGTTGTCGACGCCATCACAAACCTCCAGAGCGGCTGGGTTGACCAACGCATTGTCATCGTCGCAGTCGCCATCCAACTCGGAGTGACCATCGCCGTCCCAGTCGATCTCCAAACAGGGCTCATTGGGCGCACCCGGCGTGCCATAATCGCCACTGGGCAACACCGTGGAGGACGCGCACCAGACCGAGCCGTAGATAAGGTAGTCGGGGTCGGCATAATCCAAGTCCAAACCAATGGCGTGCCCGATGGTCACATCCCAAGATCGACTATAGCTGGTGGTGGAAATATTCAACCCCGCCAAGGAGAGCAACACCGTATCTGAGTCGTGCTCAAAGCCGAAATCATCCCAACTATAAGCAAAGTCCACGGCCACACCACCGTTGAATTCTGGGTCATCGTTGACGCCAAACACCGCAAATCCGCCAGCAGGAACAACCACGGTGCCGTCCACGGTAAAGCCTGTTCCGTCGGAATCATAGACCGTCCACTGCACCATATCGATGTCATGGTCGGTGGTGTTGTAGACCTCAAAATACTCCCCGTCCCATTCTGGGGTGTACAAGGGTGTGATCTGAATCTCGCTCACCAAGATGTCGCCAGGAAAAATCCAGTCTTCGTCGATGTAGCCATCACAATCTTGGTCGACCAAATCGAGCAATTCAGTTGATGATGGAGATATGGTCGCCTCGGTATCATCGCAATCATCACCGCCATAATCTTGATGGTCATGCCCATCGCCGTCGGCGTCGTTATCCGACAGCCCGTCACAGTTCGCATCGACGCCATCATAGGGTTCATCGATGGCGTCGGGGTGAATGGTGGGGTCGATGTCGTTGCAGTCAGCTCCGGCCGCGAAGGCCGCGTCATGACCGTCGCCATCTTGGTCGAAATCAGAGGTACCGGAACAATCTGAGTCGATGCCATCGTACCAAGTGTCGATAGCCCCTGGGTGAATCACTGGACTTGCGTCGTTACAGTCACCGCCCAACGCGGCATCTGTGGTCCCCAAACTCGCGCAGGTACACGTTGACTCGCCGACTCCATAGCCATCTCTGTCTTCGTCTAAAAACCAGGGAGTGCAATCCGAAGACCCGGCTTCATCGATTTCACCATCACAGTTATTGTCTATCGCATCACACAATTCGAGGGCATCGGGGCTGACGTCAGGGTCCTCATCATTACAATCCCCTTCCGCTTCCGTAAAGCCATCACCATCATCGTCGGACCCGCCGGTACCCTCATCGATGAACTCATTGCAGTTATTATCAACACCATCGAACACCTCGACCGCGTCAGGAGAGATGGCCGCATCTGCATCGTCGCAGTCTAAACCGCCATGCTCGGTCGCATCAAAGCCGTCGAGATCGGCATCAAAGTCCGAAGTCTCCGAGCAGTCCGCGTCTACGCCGTCATACCAAACTTCCTCGGCACCAGGATAAATGTTCGCGTCTGCGTCATCACAGTCTGTTCCACTGTGTGCTGTGGCATCGAAGCCATCAAGGTCGGCATCAAAGTCCGAAGTCCCCGAGCAGTCCGCGTCTACACCGTCGTACCAGACCTCCTCGGCACCAGGATAAATGCTCGCGTCTGTGTCATCACAGTCTGTTCCACCGTGTTCTAGCGCAAGGTCACCGTCGCCATCTTGGTCGAAATCATCGGCACCGTCACAGTCGCCGTCTACACCGTCGTACCAGACTTCCTCAGCACCGGGATAAATGCTCGAATCTGTGTCATTGCAATCGCCACTCATCACCGTGAAGCCATCACCGTCTTGGTCGTTAGGAGGCTGACCCACCATGCCGATGGAGGTGTTCGGGCTCACCGGGTCATCTGAAACCACAATGATAAATGCCGTCCGCGTGCTTTCGTCGAGGGGGGTGAATCCGAGGGTGACGGTGACGGACATGTCGGCCAACAGAGTGTATGGCGGCGATGCATCGATGGTGAAGACTCCCGAGTCGTCCGCCAGAATAAGATTGTTGATGGTGAGGGGTGCGGCGTCGGTATCGGTGCAGGTATTTCGCAGGTCAACGACCACACTCTGTGGGCTGCCATCGGCCGAATTCAGTAAAACTGAGCCTGGCGAAACCACCAAGGTTCGACATGAGTCGGCATCGGCATCGGCATCGGCATCAGCATCGGCATCAGCGTCGGCATCAGCGTCGGCATCAGCATCAGCATCAGCATCAGCGTCGGCATCAGCGTCGGCATCCTCGACAGCACTGCCTGTGTCGGTCGAGGGCGTCGACTTAGAACAGCTGACCAAGCAAAAACCCAGCAACATACGATATGGAATAGCGAAACTGGACATCTGCCTGACATCTTTTGGTTTGGTCCAAAGACCTTATTAATTAACCCCCCACTTTGTCCGCTCCCCTCACGCCCAAAGCATACCCAGCAAACTGATTAGTCCGGTTGAACCGGGTTGGCCAGTGCCGCCAAATAGCGGTTATAACCCCGCCAAAACGAGATTAACACCACGCGATGATTCTCCACTGTCGCGAGCAATTCGTCTACCCCCAATATCGGTAGGCTACGAATCTCCAACAACACATCCCCCACCAATAAGCCCGCTACAGCGGCCGGACTGTCGGGTGCAACAGCTGTAACAAGCACACCTCCGACCACGGACGAAGGCAGAGCTATGCCCCGTTTCTCTAACTCTTTTGGGTCGACGTTTTCCAGGGATAACCCCCCCCACAGCACGGCCTGAGGTGCTCGATTGGGCCCAGTCTCGCCCATTGTAGATGCGGCCTCTGTCTTGACCCATATCAATCGATCCCGCCCTGCTCGACCAATACCCAATCGGAGCTTTATACCAATGTCGCGACTTTGAATCAGTCGCCTAAAGTGCGTGGCACTTGGAATGGGCTCGCCATCGACGCTAAAAATCACATCACTTCTGCGCAATCCTGCCTTTTCGGCGTCACTGCCCGCCAACACCCGGCTAATGCGCGCACCTTGGCGTGGCTCGGCGCTTGAAGCCGGTTGGTCGACGACAGATAAGCCGACTGTTGCCCGGGTCACCGCCTCTCCGTTGGCGAGCTTTGTGCCAATATCGATGGCCATGCCCACTGGAATGGCAAATGAGATGCCAGCGCTGGCCAAGTTTTCTTTATCGGGGCTAAAAATCGCAGTATTGATGCCCACAACCCGGCCCTCAACATCAAACAAAGGACCGCCACTCGAGCCGGGATTGACCGCAACATCGGTCTGAATGTAGTCCTGGATCTCATTGTGGCCCAAGCCCCGACGGCCCAAGGCGCTGACGATGCCCGCCGTCACCGTAAATGGAAAATCAAACGGATGGCCAACAGCGACCACCCACGCACCCACCGCCAGCGGTGCACCCGCTTCAAAGTTGGCCGCATCGAAGGGCCCATCGCCTTGAATCTGAAGCACAGCAATGTCTGTGCGCGGGTCAGCGCCCACAACAGTCGCCTGGTAACGGCGCTGATCATAGGTGGTGATGACAATGGCCTGGGCCCCATTAATCACATGATGATTGGTCAATACGGTGCCCGATGCAGATAAGATCACGCCACTTCCCGACGACAACACCACCTGGCCCTGGGTATGGCCCTGGCTGGGAATGGAAAAGTCCCGGGCCATCTGTTGAATGCCGGCGGCCACCAGCGGACCCCTCTCGACCCGAATGTGGACCGTCGTTGGCAGCACTGCAGCACTCAACGCCACGAAGTCTGGCCCCAAGCTGTGGGCTTGCACCGGCGACGCCACCCAGAAGGTGAGCAGACACAAGCGCATGCGAGCCATAGTTAAGCGAATCATGGACACAGTTTAGCTTGGCGGGTCACCTTTGTGTTGGGTCGTGATAGGGTGGCGAACCTTAGGGGAGGTTTTGCGATGAGTGACGATAGCCTAGACATCGCGAGCTTGATCGCCGAAGAGGTCGGTGCGCCCATCCCAGACACCGACCAACACCCCAACTCGGGCCAATTGGGCCAAATTCGACAACGCATTTCTGCCGCCGCCAACGCATTTGAAATCTTAGGTCTGAATCAAGACGCTGATCCCGATGCGCTCAGAGCGGCCTTTATGGCGCTCGCCAATCAACTGCACCCGGACAAATACAGCACGGGCTCAGACGAAATGCGCGATCAAGCCACCGAGGCATTCGATCAAGTCCGGGCTGCCTTCGACGCCATCGACAGCCCCGAGAAGCGCACCGCGTACATCGACCATGTCATCTTGGGAAAACCCACCGAAGATGATTTAGCCATGGAAGAAGTCAAGGCTTTGCTCGACGCGGAGGCCGACTTCAAAAAAGGCCTCGCCGCCTTTAACGCCGGGCGCATCAGTGCCGCACACAAGTCTTTTGAGTCGGCCGTCCGCGGCGCACCAGAAGAGTTGGAGTTTTGTGCGTACAGGGCCTACACCACCTTCGCCTTAAACAGAAACTCCGATATGGAGGCCGCGAACGGCGCGCTGAGCGAATTGAAGGACATTTTGGACGCAAACAAGCACCAGCAACGACGCCTTGATGGCGGCTGGGTACTTTTGGGCCGGGCTTTCAGAGAATTGGGCGATAAAGACGCGGCCAAACGTGCACTGGTTCAAGCCTTGCGCTTCAACCCAGCCAACCCCGATGCCCCACGTGAATTGCGCCGCCTTGAAGGCAAAAGCGGGGGCCAAAAACCGAGTGAAAAAAAGAAGAGCGGTTTTTTTGGGCGTCTGTTCGGCAAAGACTGAAGCACTTGGGCATCCTCTGAAAGATGCGCTATGCAGGGTTGAATGGAGAAAGAGATGATTCGACGCATGGCTGGTCTGCCCATCCGCATTTTAAAACGGGCCCTCGACACTCTAAGCGCTGAGCGAAACGCACCCTCACCTGCGCCTTCGATGAGCCCGAAAGCGCCCGCGCCGAAAGCACCCGCGCCGAAAGCGTCCGCGCCGAAAGCACCCGCGCCAAAGTCTAAAAAGAAGCCTGCCAATAAAAAATCTTCTGTGAGCGTTGACGCACAAGAGACCCCCAACCCCAACGCCATGAAGTTTTGTCTGTCGGTCACCGTCGCCGAAACTGGGTCTTTCTCCTTCAACTCAACCGACACAGAGATAGCCCATCCCATCGCGGCTGCAGTCGTCGCTGTGACCGGCGTGGTCAGCGTGTTTGGGGTCAAAGACTTCATCACCGTATCCAAATCCGCCGACGCCAATTGGGCCACAGTGATGCCCGCGGTAGTAGACGCGATCAAGAGCGCCGTATAAACTCAAGTTCAAGGCCGACTTCGGCTGGGCGATAAAGGAGACGAGCCATGCCGTGTGTGGTGATTGTAAATCAAACAGAGGGCATCCGCGTCTTTGACTTGCAACCCGGAAAGACCATCATCGGCCGTGGCGAAGATGCCAACTTGATGCTCCCTAATGTTTCGGTCAGCCGACACCACGCTCAGATTATTTGGGATGGAGCCGAAGCGTCCATCGAAGACCTAAACAGCAGCAACGGCACATACATCAACGGCACCCGGGTCAACGGCAGCACGCTCAAAAGCGACGATATCATCGTGCTCGGAAAGTTCACCCTCGTCTACAAAGGCGACGGCCCCTTAGATCGTTTTTATAAGGGCAGATACCTCGAGTACATGCTCAAACACGATGCGCCAACCCCATTCTTTGAGGACTCCACCTTTGCGATGACCCCCGCACAAATCAAGCAAATGCAGGCCGAAGGCGACAAGATGCGCAACGCTCGCTTGACCTCCACGGTCAACCAAAGTCGGTTTTGGCACCCAGAAGATCGAAAACTCACCTTTGGCGATGGTGGCATGGTCGATGTGGAAGGGATGTTCAGCGGCGGGGTGGTCGCAGACATCTGCTGGGATGGCAAACACCATCTGCTCACCAAGCGGGGGCGTTTGATTGGGGTGAGCATCAATGAGTCGGCTGTGACCGAGAGTCCACTTCGAAATGGTGACCGGGTTCAAATTGGAAAGACCCAGTTTCTCTACGAGTACGGTCAACAGTAAGGCAGGTTAGTCCGCGACGATCTCGCCATTTTTGATCACCATATGAATCTTGGTGCTGTTTCGAATATCCTCGCTTGGGTTTGCATCGAGCACCACCAAGTCCGCGAGTTTTCCCGCGCTCACAGAGCCAAGAACCTCCGCCATCCCGAGATAGCGCGCACCGTTTATCGTGGCAGACTTGAGCGCCTCCATCGGCGTCATCGCACCCTCGCCGGCCAGGCCCCACAGCTCCCAATGCACCCCGAGCCCTTGAAGTTGGCCATGTGCACCCAAGGTCACCAATAGGCCGTCACGGGCCATGGCCGCTGCGTCACGGGCTACCTCTTGGTGGTTCCAATCATCGTCCGGTGCAAACAACTGTCCACGGCGGGTTTTGGCATCGAGATCCCGACGGTCCCAATGCCGCAACAAGCGGGCATCATCGTATGCTCCCGAGTTTTGATAAAAGTACAACTCACCACTCATGCCCCCATAGGCCACCAATAGGGTGGGAGAGTATGCTGTGCCGTGGGTCTCATCGGTACGGCTCGCAGCCATAAACTGACGAACATCCTTGTAAAGCGGGGCATTTGGTAAGGCGTGCTCTATGGCGTGAAAGCCATCCGCCGCCATGGACAAGTTCATCCACAGATCACCCCCGCCCTCGGCCACACACATGATTTGAAGCGCATTGCAGGCTTGGACATACCACTGGCGTTGGTCTCGACGGCTTTGCTGGTACACCTTGACACTCCGCGCCCCCACGAGCGCTGAGCGCCTCACATGGGTGTTCGCAGCCTCGGCGTCAGGTGTTTTTGCCTTTTCGTTGCTTAAGGCTCCATAGAGAATCTGGCCCGTGGAATACACCCGCGGCCCCACACTCAGGCCTGCAGCCACTCGCTCAGCTTGGCTAAACACCAAATCGGTCGATGCCGAAGGATCATGAACCGTGGTCACGCCAAAATCGAGGTTGACCAAATAAGCCCAGGGTTGTTCTGGGTGGATGTCGTTGGCACTATAGTGAAGGTGCGCATGGACATCGATCAGCCCTGGGATGATGGTTTTCCCGGTCATATCGAGAACATCCACCCCTGCGGGCACGGCACCACCACCCTCAACCGATACGATTTTATCAGCGACGATCACGACCGTCGCATCATCGATGGGACCGCGACCGTCCATCGGCAGCACCATGGCATGTGTCAACGCATAGGTACGGGTTGGTCGGGCACGTGGACGACTATAAGTCAGCGCCTCCTTGCTTAAATTTGGATCCTCAACGACAAGCTTATTGGCTTCGGATTCGGATTCGGATTCGGTGGGCTCAACCGTGGCGGGAATACCAACTTCGGGCAAAGAAAAGCGAAAAAACTCAGCACCTGCTGTCCAGGTGACCGAACGTCCATCTGCCGACCACCCCAGCCAATCGCCCACCACATCGGTGAGCTTAAATTGCGGCAACTGCTTTAACTCCACTTCAGCACCTGGCTTGGGCAAGGCTGCCACCCATGCCTGATGATTCACCTTGTAAGCAATCCGCGTAAAATCAGGACTTGGCGCAGCCTCTACAGCCCCCGGAAATGTCAGGTGAACCCTATAATCCCGGCCCCGCATATCCACGCTCACAAATTCCGATTCAGCCGGCTCTCTGTCAGCCCCATCGCCCACCGCCAACCACCAGATGCGGTCATCATGGATGCTTAGTTTTGGTGCCCGAAAACCCACACCGGTGTCCACCGTCGCCTCAACCGGCATGCGAACCCATGTTTTCCTCTGCTTTTTCAGGACCACCAACTCGTACCAGGGCAGGGCGCCAATATTCGGGCGATTGTCTGTGTTCGGGTCGCGCAAAACGGCGATGGTTTTGCCATCATTACTCAAAACCGGGTTGAGCAACTGACCCGTGATGGGCAAGCGGACCGCCCGGCCTCGACCCCGACGATGGGCCATCATCAAAGCACCTGAGTTCTTGAGGTCCACCCAGGTCGTCCACAGCAAAATCTCTCCGTCCGCACTCCATCTCGGGGCGAAGCCTGTGCCCAAATCCCGCACACTGCCCGACGCACTTTGTACGACCACACGCCCCATGGCGCTGTAGGCAATATCCCCATGGCGATTCTGGCTGGCCCAGCGATTGAGCTTTGCGTGAACCACCTCCGGCGGAGCGTGTTCCCACCGTGGAACATCATGAAAGTTCCACGTTCCTGATGCCTTAAACGGAATCTCAAAACGTGCGCCATCAGGCTTGACGCGCCAAAGTTTACCCCCTGCCCACAACACAAGATCACCATTATCGGTCCAATCCATCGCCGGATAAACCCCGTGCAAAGCAAAGCCTTCCATCTGGTCATGATCCAGCCAGTCCGCCAACACCGTGCGTTCACGGGTCTCAAAATTCAGGTGTTCGAGCAGGGTCTTTTCGCGGTCGCGACTCACAAAAATCATGCCGGACCCATCTGGAGTCATCAAGGGCCGAACAGCACCGCCATTTCCACCCACCTCTGTACGCAAGTCACCGGTTTCTCGGTCCAGGCGCATCACACGCCAAAGGCCGCGGAGTGGGTCGTCATCGTAGCTAAAGCGACCCGTACGGGAGGAAAACCACAGATGCCGACCATCGGAGGTCATTTCGCCGGCATGGGGGTGATCATCTTTGGAGGTCAAGGCAAAACCAGAGCCGCCATCGAGATGGTATTGCCATAACTCTGTCACCCCGATGCTCCGGGTGTCAACGGTGCGCCGCCGCCCTAAAAGCCAAGATCCATCTTTATCCCACACCGGATCGGTCACACGGGCCTCATCTTCATCGGTAAACTGCTCCGCATCAGACCCATCAGCGTTCATGATCCAAAGCTGCTCATTGCCACCAGCATCCGAAACAAAGGCGATGCGGCTGCCGTCGGGTGAAAAACGCGGCTCGGAATCCCACCCAGCACCATGTGTGAGCGCGGTCGCTTGGCCACCACTCAACGGAAGCGACCAGAGATCACCGAGCAAATCGAAGATGATGGTGTCGCCATGAACGCTCACGCTCATCCAACTTCCCTCATCTGTGTCGATCCGCACAGCGTGGGTGGGCCCCCAAGCACTGTCTACATCCCAGGTTTTCTCAGACCCCGATGCGATATCCTCAGCGAAAACAGGGTGAAGGATGGCCAAAATGAATGTAAAAGCGCTAAACATGGTGGCAACCTAGCCGATGGAGGGACACCGAGTGGGAGGACGTGGACGCAGAAGGAAAAACCGAGAGCCGATTCAGGTGAAACTGGAAGCGCTGCACCCAAAAGGTGCCATCGGCACCGATGAACAAGGCAAGACATGGCGCGTGTGGGCCTCACCTGTTGGGGCCACGGTCAAAGCTTGGCCCAGTCGAAAGCACACCGCGCGGCGCATCGAAATCACATCGCCATCCCCCGACGCAGTAGCGCCTGTGTGTGAAATATTCGGGCTGTGCGGTGGCTGCCAATACCAAGAAATGCCCATCAACCGCCAACGCCAAGAAAAGCAGGCGATGGTCGAAGGTTTGGTTGGCCATCCCTCTGCTCCCATCCGAGGCACCGATGAAGCGTATGGGTACCGCAACAAAATGGAGCTGTCTTTTGGGGTACGCCGCTACCTGCCTGAAGACGAGAAAGACGGTCAAACCGAGGGCACGTGGCTTGGCTTTCACCCGCCCGGCTGGTTCTCCAAGATCGTTCCGGTGCCCACCTGTCCACTCGCGTCAGGCCCAATCAACACGGTGATCGCACACTTGGCCAAAAATACCCCCGGGCCGGCCTGGAACAACCAAGACCACACCGGACATTGGCGACACGTGGTTATCCGCGAGGGAGATACCGTGGTGGTGAACCTGGTGACCCACCCCAGCGTCGATGAGGCCCAAGTCGAGGCCGTCGCGACCACGCTATTGGCCGAAGAAAAGGTCGGTGGCGTCATCTGGACGGTGAACGACCGACTCGCCGATGTGGCCCAGGGCGAGACCCGAAAAATCTGGGGCGACCCCATGGTTCGCTTTGAGATGAAGGGCCTCAAACTGCAGCTGCCCCATGAGGCTTTTTTTCAGGTCAACACCGCAGGGGCGAGCGTGTTGTTCGACACCATCGGAGAGGCTTTAGGCCCTGCCGAAAACACCAGCTTGCTGGATTTGTACTGCGGGGTCGGGGCCATCGGACTTGTGCTCGGTGGTGGCTACGAGCGGGTCGTGGGCGTAGAACTCATCCCTGAGGCGATCGCCATCGCTAAAGAGAATGCTGCCGCCAATAATATCGCCAGCGAGTGGCATGCTGGAAAAGTCGAAACGGTCCTCAAAGACTTAAACATCCCAGGCCCGAAACATGTGGTTGTCGACCCACCTCGGGCCGGGCTCCACCCTGCTGCCGCTTCATTTTTGGCGAAAATGGACGCAGATGTTTTGGTCTATGTGGCCTGCAGCCCGGCATCTTTGGCACGAGATGCTGAAGTGCTGAAGGCGGGGGGCTGGCGATTGGAAGCACTGTGGACCATCGACCTCTTTCCACAAACCCCCCATGTTGAGGCCGTCGCGCGCTTTGTCAGAAGCTCACATAAAACAGCGGCGCCCTGACCCCCAAGCCGACACTTGAGGTAGCATGGGTGTTGCTGCAACAAAGAGGAGCTCTAAACGTGGGACCCGCACTCAAGTATTCACTCTTGGGCATCTCACTTGTCTGGGGGGTGGCCGTCGGAGGCATGTGGCCCAGACTCATCGACATCCGCAATAAAACCAGGGTGATGGCCGATAAACACCGACAGCACAAAACCGCTCACCCAGGCTGGTCTTTTCCTGCTGCGATTTGGTCGGACGCTGCGAGCTTGGACCTGCCCACCGGACGGCTGATGGAACACGCGCGTATTCGCGGCTATCGTGTGGCTTGCCCCGCGCGCGACCCTGGCGAGTACTGTGAACGGTCAGGGGTTGTCATCCCCAGAGGTGGCTCATTTGCGGAAGGTCCTCAACCACCTGGCCTGTCTGGCTGGACCCGTCCTGTGGCCCTCGAACCGATTTTAATTGGCAACCTGGTGGGCACCGACGGTGAGATCCGAACGCACCTGCCACTCGACGAAGCACCTGAGCACCTGATCGACGCGATCGTGGCGTCTGAAGATATCGACTTTTGGGAACACCCGGGGGTGAATCCACTGGCCAGCCTGCGGGCACTGTGGGCCAATGTTCAACAAAGCCGGTACAGCCAGGGGGCGTCGACCATCACCATGCAAGTGGTTCGTCGCCTGTCCCAAAATCAAGAAAAAACCATCAGCCGAAAGATACGTGAGATGGCGATGGCCGTGACTTTGGATGGCTATTTGGGCAAAGAGGGCGTGCTCCAAATGTACCTAGATGCGCCCTATCTGGGCCAAGCTGGCAACCTCTCGATCTGCGGATTCGAGGCCGCTGCTCAGCATTATTGGGGGAAATCCGCCAAAGAGTTGAGCCTGGGCCAAGCCGCGACCTTGGCCGGCATCTTGCCAGCGCCCGGGAGATATGGTCCCGATATCGCCCCCAAGTTGGCCAAGCTTCGTCGAGATCGCGTCCTGCGGCGGATGGAAGTCATGGGCTACGACGTCAGCAAAGCCAGGGCCGAGCCCGTCGAGGTGGTTTTGACCCCCGTACCTGGAATTCTCTATCCAGCCTATATACAAGCCACCCGGGCATGGCTTGAGGCCCACCTGCCGACCATGACGGTTTATGGTGCGGGACTAAATGTTTATACCGCCCTCGATGTGGTGGCCCAAGAGCGCACAGAGCGCCTGCTCACCGAAGGCCTTGAGTATATGGAGGCCAGCCTGGGGGCCGGAAATGGGGAGCCCCTACAAGCAGCCGCAGCCTTGGTTGACCCCTATACCGGTGCGATGGTGGCAGTATTCGCTGGTCGCGGAGCCACAGCCACCAGCTTTAATCGTGCCACACAGGCCAGACGCCAAGCCGGATCAGCTTTCAAACCTTTGGTCTACGCCTTGGCTTTTTCTCGAATGGACGGTGACGGGATGCCCCTGTACAACGCCGCCGACACCGTCCCAAATCGGCGCCGGACCTTTGAAAACACCGATGGATGGCGCCCTCGAAATGTCGGCGGCAAGTACTCGGATACCATCCCGCTCGCCCAAGCCCTGGCGTCTAGCTCTAATGTCGGCACAGCCTCTTTACTCGAAGAGTTGGGCGGGCCTCGGCACTTGGTCGACTTCGCAGACCGAATGGGTTTTGAGAAACGCTGGCTGCCTGAAGAGATGGGCTTGGCGCTTGGTCAAGGCGAGGTCACCCCCCTCGAAATGGCCGCCTTTGTGGGTGCGGTCATTAACGGTGGACGGCGCGCTAGCGGCAGCCCAATCCTGAGCGCCCGAGATGCCGCCCGTCAAATTCCAGTCGCCGCCTTGAGCACCGAGCGGCCCGTGATGCCCCCTGAGGCAGCCATGTTGACCCGAGAGTTAATGCGAGGCGTGGTCCTCTCTGGCACCGGCGGATCAACCCGCGGCATCAATGGCCGACCGGGTTTCACCGGCGAGGCGATCGGCAAAACTGGCACCACTGACAAGGAATTCGACCTGTGGTTTGTCGGCGGAACTGCCCGATACGCGAGTGCCTTGTGGGTAGGCTATGACACACCCGCTCCGGTTGGCGGCAGCGCCTCTGAGGTGGCAGCTCCCTTGTGGGGATGGTGGATGGCTGGAATCCACGACGGGCTCGACCCACGACCTTTCGACGGCCCAGAATTCGAATACCGGAGAATCTGTACCGTGACCGGAAAACGTCCACAAAAGGGATGTTTGAGCATTCGTGCACCGTTTTTGCCAGGTACAGGGCCAAAAGATGTCTCCAAAGTTTGCGCCAAAGTCGACCCCGAAAAGAAATTCGTAAGCCGCTGGAAAAAACGAAAAAGCGGCAGCAACAAAGCCAGATCAGGAACCAGACCATCCAAAAATCAGGCCACGGGTAAATCACGCACCACCGGACCAACACCGTTTTAGGGGGCTTTTATGGGCGCCAATACCTTAGGGCAGTCAAGCCTCGCCATTAGCCCAGTTGTCTTGGGTGCTTGGTCTTATGGCGGCTGGTATTGGGGCGGGGCCAACGATGACGCATCTGTCTCTGCCATCCACGCCGCCATCGATTCTGGGATCACCACCATCGACACAGCCCCCGTGTACGGATTTGGGCGCTCGGAGATGGTCGTGGGCAAAGCCATAAAGGACCGGCGGTCGTGCGTGCAGATTCTCACCAAGGTCGGCTTGCGGTGGGACACCGACGAGGGGGTTCACTTTTTCGATACTGAAGACCCCGAAGGCAAACGCTGGCACCTTTACCGCAACCTGCGCCCCGCCTCGATTCGGTGGGAGGTCGAACAGTCTTTACAGCGCTTAGGCGTCGACCATATCGACATGATTCAATGCCACTGGCCAGACCCGTCCACCCCTATTGCTGAGAGTATGGGCGCACTCAGCGCCCTCTCACAGGAAGGAAAAATCGGCGCTGTCGGGGTCTCAAACTTCTCTGTGGAGCAGCTGACCGAGGCGAAAGCAGCCTTGGGCGATGTCCCCCTCGCATCCAATCAACCCCGCTACTCCTTGCTGCACCGTGGCATCGAGCGGGATGTCCTGCCCTACTGCAAGGCTGAAAATATTGGTGTCATCGTCTATTCACCCATGGGGCGGGGGATACTCACCGGAAAAGTGAGCATGGACCGACAATTTCCCAAGGGCGATGGCCGCGCAGATGAACCGCTGTATCACCCCGAAAACCGTGCCACGGTACTCGCAGCCCTGGAAGAGGTTCGCCCGATCGCCAAGGCCCACAATCTAAGTCTGGCCAATCTTGCAGTGGCGTGGGTGCTCGCACAGCCAGGCGTCAGCGCAGCCTTGGTCGGTGCCCGCACAGCAGCTCAATCGAAGGAAAATGCCCGCGCGATGGATGCGTGCTTGAGTGCCCAAGATATGTCCACCCTCAGGACAGTGTTTTCAGCCCTGAAAATCAATAAAAAACCCGGTCGTCAGACATGAGCTTGAGGCGGTTTGTCTTGCGAGCGGTGATGTGGATAGCGCTTGCGGTCGCCGTCACCTGGCCAGCATCCTTCTCCCCATCCAAGCTGTTGATCGGCCACCCCGATGTAGACGTCTGGAACCATGCCTGGGGCTACTGGTTCGTCCCCCACCAAATCTCCCAATTCAACTGGCCATTTTCAACGGACCTAATCGGAAACCCAGTTGGCGGCGATCTCTACTTTATCGACTTTCTCGGTGCATTATTCGGGACTCCGATAAGTTGGATATTCGGCCCATCCTTCGCCTACAACGCCGTAATGATCGCGAGATTGGCGAGCGCTGGAATGGCGGGTGAGGCCCTCGCATCGCGGGTTGTCGGGCCGGGTCCGCATTGTTCCATCACGGGCATCAGCATGGTCACCTTGCCCTTTTTAATGGCAGAGATGTCCAACGGCATCTCCGAAGTCATCGCGATTCACTGGATCATCTGGGTGTTGTGGGCTGGCCATGCCGTGTTGGAAAAACCATCAAGACGAGGGTGGATAACGGTGGGTGTCCTCTTGGGCTTATCGGCGGTGGCCAACTTCTATTACGGCCTCGTATCGGTGATGATGCTTGGGGTCTTGGCCCTGATGTCTTGGGCTCCTCACTGGAAGTCGGGTGGACGACCAAACCGAAAACAACTCGCCGATTTGGGTTTTGGCGTACTGGTGGCGCTCATTGTGGCCGCCCCTGGCTGGTTGGCCTTTCAGTGGAGCTTGCACAGCGACAAAGCCCTCATCGTCCGCCCTCAGGCCTTCTCAGAAGGGTGGATTCTCGATCACAACGCTGTCGATCCCCGCACCTATTTTTGGCCAGGTGACTTTCAATCAGTGGACCTATCGGCCTACGGTGAGGCTTTTATCCACACTGGATATCTGCGGTGGTCCGTGCTCATTTTGGCAGTGGTGGGTGTACTTAGACGAAAAAATCTTCGACCATGGCTCGTGGCAGGGACGCTATCTCTGGTCTTGGGACTCGGGCCGATCTTGTACATTGGAGAGTGGGTCCGGGTGGGGGGGCACGCCATCTCCTTACCATTTTATTGGGCCCAGTTGATGCTCCCAGACGTGGCGATCACACACCCCTTGCGCTTGAGTATCGGGGGCCAGATCGCTGTGGCCTTATTGGCTGCGGGGGGGGCAGCCGCGATGAACTGGCGATGGCTCAGTGTGGGTGCGATGGGCGTGGTGATGGTGGAATCGATGGGTTTTTCGCCAGGCCCGTGGCCAATACCGACCGCGAAGGCCGAAGTACCAGAGATCGTTGAGAGCTTCAAAGGCCGAGGGCCGGTGCTCGATTTACCAGGATCTGTTGGAGCGACAATGGCGACAAGTCGGTATTTTTGGTACCAAAGCGTCCATGAGCAGCCGATTCCCTACGCCCCCAATGCCCGCTTGGGCAGTAGCCGTGATTTACAGCTCCAAAGTGCCTTTACAGACCCACGGGTGCGTGAGGCTGAACATCGGGTGGTGGAGCATCCGGCCGCCGGACCGGACTTGTACCAAAAAGCTTTGGCCAAGCGATATGCGACCATTATTCTACACACCGATTTAGAGGCCCGAGCGAACCTTCCAAGCGCCTACACGCCGGTGTTGACCCGTGAATTTGGGCCGCCCACCGTGGTCGGAGACCTCAAGATTTGGACCACTGGAGCACAGCGATGATCGTGTGCATTTTGACCGCCCTATTCGCCTGTGGCGGGTCCGAAACCGTGTCTTTGCCGGCCGACCCACCACCGAGGCCCGAACCTGAATTTGTGGGCACCCACGAGGGCATCCAACATCCACCGATCCCTGCAGACAGTCCAGCCTGGCGACACGACCCCGGCGGCTTTGTGCCCAATGTGCGCTTTTATGGTGAGCGAAGCTGGGACGATGTCCGAATGCGCTTGGCGGGTCATATCGGCGTTATCGAGCGGGATCGGGCCAGACTGGCTGCGGCGGCAGGAGCGTTTGAGCGTGGTGCTGCGATTTACAGGGCTTTGGCTGCCGATATGGATGATATGGCCGCGGCAGCCACGGGGCCGGCAACGAAGATACCCAAACTCATCGCCAAGGCGGCGCGCCGAGATGCTGCTGTGCTCGACAAGCTCACGGTTTTGCCCAAGGCCACTGCCCATGCCGATGGCTCAGTCATCGACATCAGCGACTTTAAGGACTTTGATGACCGCCACCTGCTTCGTGTGGCACTCTGGAGCGCATATTTAGAGTCCGCAGACCCCGTCCGGGTAGACAGTCCATGGGGCTATTTCGACCCACAGCGACCCAAGTCATCGCCGGCTGTTTTCGAAGTCGAGGGCCTCGGCGGTATGCCCACCGGAGACACCTTGATAGATGTTGCAGGGGAGCCAGGCCCACGTGCGATTGGCCGGCTCGCCAAGCTGGGCCTCGACGACCCAAAACACAAGCAATGGGTCGAGGACACGGTCTATGTGCTGAACCAACGGCTCGCCGAATCACCAGGTTCGATCGTGTCTTTGCTAAAATCTCGGGTTGATCAACTCAACAGCTTCGCTCACGGCAGTCGCTACTACAATATCAAGCAGATGCGAAATGAAGGTGTGCGTGTGTTGGCACGGGGTGGCCACTTTCGGTTGGCCAGACAAATCTTGGCGATGAACTTCCCCTTGCACCATCAAGACTGGGAGTGCCCAAACCGGGAGGGCATCCTGGTGGCGATCGATGCAAGGCTCGGTATGCTCCACGGCGACCCAAAAGCCGAAGCGAGACTGATCGAGGCCCGAGCCATCACCGATGTATTTTTGGCCAAAACCCTGAAATAGGGTCCTGACCCCATTTTACGAGACGAAGCCACCAACGTGGCCTCGCCTTGAACTTCTTCAACCTATGGGGCAACCCAATCGGTGGCCCCTCCCGCATAGGTCGTGGTGGTCACATCGTATTCGATGTACATCTTGGCCTCTGAATTGGGACGGCGTGTGCTGGTCTCACGAGAGCAGCTCGATTCGGTGGACCGATACCATTCCCAGCCAAAGTCGGTGATGGTCACATCAACATTCTCGACCTCAGCTTTGACCAAGACCCCATCAGACCACCACTGAGTACCCGTCTGGACATGGCGAAAGGAACTGTCGCAACCCGCGTCCAACAAGGCCACCTCGTCATCATAATCGCCTTCGGATAACGATGTGTCGTATTGGTCACGGCCTTGGTTGATGCAGGTGTCCATAATTCCACCGGTCACATCGACGTCGCCAGCCTCATACACAAGCACTTTGGCCACGCTGAGTTTGGCTCCACCGACCGTCATATCCTCCATGCCGCTGAACATGTAGACTGAGTTTCCATTTTGTGAAAACCACACATCACCCTCTTGGGGGTTGTGCTTGGTCAACAAGGTCGCAGCGTTTGGGTCGAGTCCAGTGTCATCGCTTGGCCACAGACTGCTCAGGGCGAAAGCAGCGACATAGTCTTCAGCGGTCACGCCGTAGTAGGCCACATCGGTCTCGATCGCATTATCTGTGTACACCACTTCAGAGAGCGAGCTTGGGTCGTCTTCTGGGTAATTGTAGTTGACGATGGCCGAGCTCGAGCCGCCAGACCGGGTGGTCTCCATCACGAGGGAAATCCACACATCTTCTTGCTCATGGGTGTCATCGGGTACCAAACGGGGCACCTTGGTTTCGCCAACGACCTCCATGTTGATCTGCATTTCACCGGTCCACACCGAGGTGTAATCTCCGGAACTAAGCATGGCCGTAGAGCAGCGCTCGCCGTAGCCAATAGCGCCCATGGACTCGGCGACCTCGCTTCCAGCGACTTCCCGGTAGCTCTTTGAAACCGACCGCACCGAGGCGGTCGACTTGACCAGCAAGCCCACCTCATAAGGGCCACCATCTTGGCAACCTGAAGCGAGTGCTGCGAAACCAAAAAATAAGACTGAAGAACTGTATTTCATTGTCATTTCCCAAAGATGTCGGAGCAGGAATATCCGCCGTAAAAATACCAACCTTCGGCCTCACAATCGGCCGCGTCGGCCGCGGAGATCTCGAAACACTCAGTCATTCCAGGGTCAACGCAAATGCCATCGCTTTCACCGCCACCCCAAGAGCCGGTGTCGTCACCGTCTGAGGAAGGGCTTTCATCGCCCTCAGCCGAGGTCGGCGCGCTAAAGTCTGCGATGCCCTTGCCCCAGTTGCTAAGCTCAGCGAAGCCTTCCAACTCTGAATCATTGGGGCCGGGGCTCTCATCGTCGCCACAAGCCACGAAAAACAAGCCTAAAAATATTGCTAACTTCATAATTATACCTCACAGTAGACCCCAACACTAATGGGAGGGGCCAGCCGTCGCAACCGAAAACTGCATGATGACATCGCCGATATCGCCGGTGAAAGCCCGATAGTCGCCAAGCGCTATCGGGCAGGGCCAAGCCGGCCTCACTTCCAGCTATAAAAGCCCTGTCCGCTCTTTTTGCCGAGCCTCCCAGCCTCGACCATTTCTCGCATTAACGGCGGGGGTTCGAAAGCGGGATTATCAAGCTCCTTGGCCAAGTATTCACCGATATTCATGCGTACATCCAGACCCACCATATCGGTCAATTTGAGCGGCCCAACCGGGTGACGGTAGCCCAAAACCATGGCCTTATCGATGTCTTCCGCAGAGGCCACACCTTGAGCCACCATGCGAATGGCCTCCATGCCCAAGCACACGCCCAAACGGGATGTCGCGAAGCCTGGGAAGTCCTTCACAAAAATGCACTCCTTGCCCATCTCGGCACCGAAAGCACGAATTTGGTCGATGACTTTGTCTGCCGTACCGGCATGTGAAATCACCTCGAGCAGACTCATGATGTGAACAGGGTTGAAAAAGTGCAGCCCCACCAAGTTTTGTGGGCGACTCAACACCTCAGCGATCGACCCCACACTCAATGACGATGTGTTTGTTCCCAAAACCGTGTGGGCTTCGACCAAGCCTTCAACCTCGGTAAATATTTTGCGTTTAAGCGCTAAAATCTCCGGCACCGCCTCGATCACCAAGTCGGCGCCATCGACTGCAGTTTGTAAATCCGTGGTGCCGGCCAAACGTACCAAGGCCTGATCCCGGACAATCTCGGTCACCTTTCCGCGTGCAACACCTTTGTCCAGGTTGGCGTGAACCTTGTCCAAGCCAAGTTGAAGCGCGCCGTCGTCGAGGTCAAAAAGTCGAACCTCCATGCCCGACATCGCACACACCTGGGCAATGCCATGGCCCATGGTGCCCGCGCCAATAATTGCGACGTTTTCAAATGTGATCTCAGTCATCGATAATCTCCACTAGGGTGCTCACACCCTGGCCAACGCCCACACACAGCGTGGCCAAACCACGTTTGAGCCCCCGAACACGCAGCGCATGAATCAAGGTTGTTAAAATCCGGGCGCCCGAGCAGCCCAATGGATGGCCGAGAGCGATCGCTCCACCATTGACGTTGACCCTATCAGCCTTGAGCCCGAGCTCACGGATGACCCCGATCGACTGTGCGGCAAATGCCTCGTTGAGCTCGATCAAATCCAGATCATCCAAAGACCAACCCGCCAAGGCAAGCGCACGCCGGGTGGCTGGCACTGGCCCAAGCCCCATCACCGTGGGGTCGACCCCAGCTGCCGCACAAGCCACCAGCCGCGCAACCGGCTTTAGTCCCAAGGCTCTGGCCTTATCGGCCGTGGCCACGATCATCACAGCGGCCCCATCATTGAGAGTAGATGAGTTGCCAGCCGTTACGGTTCCGCCATCGCGAAAGGCTGGTTTTAAGCGTGCCAGCGTTTCGATTGATGAGTCGGCTCTTGGGCCTTCATCGGCCACGATCTCAACTGTTTGGCGCCGGCCTTTGGGTGCCGTAATCGGGATTATCTCAGCCTCGAATGCCCCCGCCGCCGCCGCCTGAACCGCTTTAGCTTGAGAGCCCAAGGCATAAGCATCTTGCTCGGCCCGGCTGATCCCCATTTTGTCGGCAATATTCTCTGCAGTGCACCCCATGGCCTCCAGGGGAAACAAGGCCTCCATGCGCGGGTTCGGATAGCGCCAACCCAAGCAGGTGTCCCACAATACTGCGTTACCAGCCTTGGGGAGATTCGGCCCTCTGGGCATCGAATACGGCGCGCGAGACATGCTCTCCACCCCACCCGCCAAATACACACTGCCATCACCACACCGTGCGGCACGAAAAGCCTGGTTGACCGCTTCAAGCCCCGAAGCACACAAGCGGTTGACCGTCACCCCTGGCACAGATTGGGGCACCCCCGCCAACAGCGATGCCATGCGGGCCACGTTGCGGTTGTCTTCGCCAGCCTGATTCGCACAGCCCATAAATACATCGTCGATCAGCGAGGGGTCAAGCCCAGATTCCGCGATCACCGCCGCCATGGTCATGGCCAACAAATCGTCGGGCCGAACCGTGCTCAAACCACCCATAAAACGACCGATCGGCGTCCGCCGAGGGGTACAAATCACCACTTCTTGCATCATTTCTCCCAAAGTATCGGGGCTTAATAAAAGACAGCCGCCGGGCCGGGGTTGTCGCGGCCATTCATATCCTCGAGCACAGAGATGGCAGCCCTCGACGCTTCCTTGATGTCTTCCGCGCCACCGCCGATGTACACCCGACCAAAAGCGCCCACAGCCCGAAACTCAAGCACGTTGATGTTGGCGGCCTTCTCGGCCTCATTGGTGGCGATCAATGCATAGCCAGCCGGGTGGGTCTCCAAGACGTACAAGGTCTCGCCTTCGTTTAAGAAGTTTCCGTGACGCATGCGGTTGGTGATTTGAGCGTGGTAGCCCGTGGTGCCATTAATGGTTTGACCACTCACAACCCGAGGCTTGAGCCGGTCTTCAAGTTTGAGGTCGAGTGCTGAGAGGATCGCCTCTCCGGCCGCCCGAACCTGACCTTGGTCATAATGATGCAGCTCCAAACAACCATAGCGGCGTTCGACGATTTGAATCCCCGGCGTGCAGCTGGTGCATTTGAGCGCGATGTCGGTCACCACGTTGACGTCCATGCCTGGCGACACCTCGATAAACAAGGAGGCCTGGGACTCAAGCGGGTGGTAACCCTGAGAAATGGTGGCGAGAAAGCCTGCAGTCTGAGGTTGCAGGATGTCGATATAAGTAAAGCAGCGTAGATCTATAGACATGTGGGCCTCGTCAGCCCTGTAACCGCCACAGATCCCACAGACGACTGCCCAGCCGTGAAAACCCCTCAGCCCCAAGTTCAGCAGACCCAGCATCCTTAGGAAACCGGTTAAGAGCGCCGCTGAGAGGACTCCACCATGTACAATATGACCATCGCCACAGTCATCGCAATCGCGGCCTTCGCTCTTGGCATGACGATCGCAGGCTCCTTGATTGCCGGCTTCGTCCCCGCAGCCATCTCCCTGTTGATCGCCTATTTTTTGCTTGCTCGACGCAGTGGCAATCAGTTTCGGGTGATCGCAGAGCGTGCAGCAGTCGAGTTTCAGGCAGGACGAATGGAGCCAGGGCTACGTTTGATGGAGTCGGCCCTAAAATTATCCAAATGGCAATTCGGCATCGCCGGTCAGGTCCATGGGCAAATCGGCCAGCTGATGTACATGCAACGCAAATGGGACGAGGCCAGGAAACACCTTAGCCAAGCTTGGGGCCGAGACTGGCGCGCACGGTCCATGCTCGCCGTCCTCGAACACCGTCAAGGCAACAAGGAGCGGGCCTTAGAGCGCATGGCAGAGCTCAAGGGCCACGGCGCTAAAGATGCGGTATATTGGGCCCTGTACGCCTATTTGGCAGTCGAATCCAAAAAGCGCACCCTCGCTTTGGAGTTGCTCGGAGAAGGGCTGAAAAAGTGTGAAAACTCACCTGGCCTGATGGGGCTTCAAAAGTCGATCGCCAACAAAAAGAAGCTCAAAATGAAGGCGTTCGCGCCCACATGGTACCAGTATTTCCCAGAGCAAATGCCCAAGTCCATGATGCAAACCAGCAACCAACAACACCGTGGGATGAGCATCCCTCAGCCAAGGCGATAAACAGCGGCATCGCTGGCTTAATGCTAAAAACATGACCCCTGGGTCTGTCAGTCGGCGTACCAGGGCGGTTTGACCAACTGCTGATAATGCTCAACCTTAAACGGATTGAGCCGCTGCTTGGTCACATCAAAGGCCATCTTGGCGCTCACCATCGTGAACCAGATGTACATGTCTCGCTTGTAGCTCTCTTTGCTCAGCAAGCCTTTGAGCATCCACTTGGGATTCACAAACTGCTTGTTCATGCGATGAAGCTCCTGGGCAATCTCAGCGCGGGTCATGTACTTCGAATCCAAGACCGGGCTCATCCAATCAAAATTATCAAAGTCCTCTTCGGTGATGTGCCCATTCGCGAGGGCATCATCGTAAATCGGCGTGCCAGGCACCGGTGTAATCGGGTGAAAAGCCGGAAAGTCGACGTCGATTTTTTTGGCCATCTCGACTTGCAAGCGAAGGCTGTCCCGCGTTTCATCCTTAATCCCGACGATAAAGGTCGCTTGAATGAAGACCTCTGGGTATTTTTCCTTGAATATTTTGATGGCCCGCTCAGCCACGCCACCGGTGTAAAAGCGCTTATCAAGCCCCCTGAGCGTGTCGTCCTCTGCGCGCTCAACCCCGATCAAAATATGGCGTAAGCCCGCCCGAACCTGGGCCTCAAGAATGCCCTTCTCTTCATCGCGAACCACGCAGTCCGCGCGCATAAATGTCATCCATTTGGTCTTCATGCCGCTGGCGATCATCGCCTCGGCAAACCCCAAATTAAAGCGCGGATCGATATTCCAACTCTCATCCACCCACACAAAACCGCGCTTACCATAACGATAATAAAGCAGCTCCATCTCCTCCATCACCCGGTCGACTGACTTTGTACGCCACCTCGGCGTGAGGATGGTCTCGCCATTTTCCCCTATCTTTCGATCGGCCATGGTCGTCCACCAGGCACAAAAGCTGCAACGTGAGGTACACCCACGTGAATGATGCATCGTGGCACCGGAGGGCGAAAACAAGTACCGGGACCGGCCATATAGATGCATGGGCAAGAGGTCATAGGCGGGCAAAGGGAGGCTATCGAGGTCTTTGATCAGCTTCCGAGGATTGGTGGTGATGACCTGATCACCGGCGCCAAAAGCGATGCCATCTACCGATCCCAAATCGGGGTCATTCGCTGCGAATGTTTCGAGCAGTGCCTCAAAGGTGGCCTCACCTTCGCCGATACAGATGGCATCAATATCAGAGCGGGTCGCATAACGGTGAGACATATTGCTGAAATGCCCCCCCCCCGCGATGGTTTTAGCCTCAGGTGCTGCCTGGCGACAAAGCTGGAAAAACTTCAGTGCCTCCTTGGTGTACAGCGCATGGTTTTCACCACAACCGATCACATCTGGCTTGAAAGCTTTGACCTCCTCGTACAACGATCTCCACCCCATCTTCAAAGGAAGGCAGTCTATCGCCCTCACCTCGTGGCCCGCGGCGCGCGCGACTGCTGCCAAGGCCGGTAAAGCCTGCTGCACGAGATAGTTGTCCCCCTCGGAGACATAAGGCCAATAACCACGCGGCGGATGGACAAGTAAAACACGCATTCCTTTATTTACCCTCGCCACCGAGCCGCTGCCATCCAAGCGCGATTGAGCGGTCGGGTGACGGGGTCTGCGCGCAGTTGACGCTCAAATGCACGAATGGTGTCCACATCAAGCTCACCAGCAGCCGCCTCGAAAGGGCCGCTGAGCACATAATGACTGGGCTCCAAAGACAGTAGGTCAAATTCCGAAAAAATAGCCTTAAAGCCCGACTCTGTGAAGGTACGAACCCACCTGTCCCCCTCGACATGGACCACTCCATCGCCAAAAAGTGCCCCAAGACTGCCCTCAGCAACATCTGGCCCCATCGCCCAACCATATCGGGCCTCGACCGAGGCCAAAACCACAGCGCCTGGCTTTAAAAGCGGCTTCAAGGCTGCGACAACCGCATCGGGGTCTGGGACATAACACAGGACCTCGGCAGCGATCACCACATCGAAAGGTGGCAATTCAGGCAAGGTATCCCCCGTGCTCCAGTGCACATCAAAACGACCGGGACGGCCCGCCGCATGCCCAACTGCAGCCCAAAGACTGCGTAAATCTGGGTCGATTAGCTCCACTTCACAGCCGCGGTCCAAGCACCACTGGCTGAACCGACCTATTCCACCACCCAAATCCAACACCCGCGCCCCCGGCTGAATATGAGCGCGCCAATGATCTAGGTAAAGCTCCCGTTCCAAGAGCTTGTCTTCGTGGCCGGGGTGTTCGGGCGTCAGAAAATCCATCCAGTCTGGGTGTTCAAACCACCACCGCCGCATGCCAACCAAGTTGTCTAAAGCAGGATCTGAAGCCTGAGCCCCATCATGAAGTGCCACCAACTCTGGGTGCCCGGGCTGGAGCAGGTATTTCCGACCCTTAAAACCATGTAAATCCGTGCACAGAAATGGTCCCGACCCGTCTAACTTTGGCAGGGGCGCATCATCGAGAGCTTGAGCATCACGCAAAGACATGGCAATCCCTTTCACCGTGCTGCTACGGCGACAAAACGCTGGCTCAAAACCGCCGCTTTATCGAGGGTCTTGAGGCTTGGGCTGAGGCCGGGGTGAGGGTCGCCAGTTCATTGTAATTCCTACGCAATGTGGAGTTTTAGATTGCCGTGAGAGAAAGCCGATGTCAAGCCCTAGGCCTGACAAAGCTCCCATGCGTCCGGTTCGGCCATCACCGCCCGAACAAGACCCACAATCAGCCCATGGCCAGGCCGCTGTGTCACCAAACGACCGGCGAGGGGGTAGCCCAGCAAGCGGAGATCGCCCAAGGCGTCAAGCATCTTGTGTCGGACTGGCTCATCATTTGCGCGCAAGCCCCCTTCGTTAAGCGGGCCCGATTCGCCAAAAACGACTGCATTATTGAGACTACCGCCCAAAGCCAGACCCATTCGGTGCATCGCGGCCACATGTCGCTCAAATCCAAAGGTGCGGGCCCAAGACAACTCAGCCTCAAATATTCCGGCGCCCATCTCAAGGCTAAGGCGTTGGCTGTTTATCGCTGGATGATCGAAATCGATGCTCAGATCGAGGGCCAACACTGTTGAGGGCTCCAGCCGAGCCGACCGTTCCCCATCCCGAAAAGATACGGTTTTGTGGATGACCAAAACCATTTTTGGCGCACCCTGTTCAACAATGCCCGCTGAATGAATATGACTCAACCAAGCCTGACCACACCCATCGAGGGCCGGTAGCTCACCGCCTTCCACCACCACCCGGACATTATCCAACCCCGCCCCGACCAACGTGGCCAGCAGATGCTCCACGGTGCGAACCTTCGCCCCCGATAGACCCAGGGTCGTCGCCATCTGGGTGTCGACTACATTATCGACGACCGCCGGAATCAACACGCCATCGGACTCAAACACGATGCCTGAGTTCGCTTTGGCCGGACAAAGCCACGCGCGCACAGGATGTCCCCCATGTAAAGCGACGCCCGACACCTCGACCCTTCCACGCAGGGTGGTCTGGTGGCCGCTCATCGAGAAGACGCTCCTGGCAAGCCCGCCACCGTTTGTCCAACGCTCACCCCATGGGCCTCAAACCAACCGAGGGACATTTCGAGCGCATACATGGTGGGGTGAATCGATGGCACAGGCGCTTCATCGAGGGGCACCATTTTGGCGATATGAACGATTTGACCCGAAGCGCTAATGAACGCGATGGAGAGTGCCACGGGGGTGTTCTTCATCCAGAAACTGCGCTTGGCTTGGTTTGGGTACACAAAGAGCATGCCCATGTCTTTGTTGAGGGCGGTCCGGCCCATCAAACCATAGGCCCGAGCGCTGGGGTCGTCAGCGACCTCAGCCCGCACATTCGTCGCCCCCAAAACCAAATCGACGGGCGGCGCAGAAAGCACTGTAAACACTGTGGAAACCCACAGAAGAAACATCAAAACAACTGCCCACTAACCGCAGGCATTCCAAGATGACGCCGGCCGCTCGCGGTTAAAATCCGCCCTGCTCGGGTGCGCTGAATATACCCACACATGATCAAAAAGGGCTCGTAAACATCCTCGATGGTGTCTCCCTCTTCGCCGATTGCCGTTGCGAGAGAGTCGATACCCACCGGCCCACCGTCAAACTTAAAAGCGATGGTCTCCAAAATCTTTCGGTCCATGCCATCGAGCCCTTCGCCGTCGATGCCCAGACGGTCGAGAGTGAGTTGAATTATCGCCATATCCACGACACCTTCACCCTCTACTTGAGCAAAATCCCGTGTGCGCCGCAACAAGCGATTGGCCACCCTCGGGGTGCCGCGAGAGCGACAAGCCAAGCCTTTCGCAGCCTCGGGTGTGATGTCGATATCCATACGAAGCGCACTCTTGACGATAATTTCTGCCAGCTCATCCGGTTGGTAAAACTCCATGGAAAAACTGATGGGAAAGCGGTCACGCAGGGGGCGCGTCAGCAAGCCAGCCCGGGTGGTGGCACCCACCAGAGTGAACCGCGGAAGGTCGATGCTGACCGACTGTGCACCTGGACCTTGGCCGAGCATCACATCGATGCGGAAATCCTCCAAAGCTGGGTACAACACCTCTTCCACCGCACGATTGAGGCGGTGAATCTCGTCGATAAACAGGACTTCGCGGGGCCCCAAAGAATTCAAGATGGCGGCCAAATCCCCCCCACGCTCGATCACCGGGCCAGATGTGGGGCGCATCTCAACCCCAAGCTCCTCAGCGATGATGTGGGCCAAAGATGTTTTGCCCAAACCTGGTGGCCCGGAGAGCAGCACATGGTCCATGGCCTCACCCCGTGCTTTGGCGGCGCGAATATACACCCGCAGATTTTCAACGGTGCGGGGTTGGCCCACATATTCGTCGAGGTTGCGCGGACGCAAGGCAGGGTCGCCCAACTCTCGGACTTCAGGGTCCACAAAGCGGTCGAGGCCATCATCAAAGGTATCGTAATCGGTCACAGCATCATCCTATCTCTTCACTAAGCCCTGTTCACATCGGCCGCGCAAGTACCCGCAACGCAGCTTGCAGACGCGCACCCACCGCAGCCTCGGCCATCGCGGGCACGGAATCATCATGCATGGCTGTGTCTATCTCGGATTTTCGATAACCCAACTGCGCCAAAGCCAGCGGCAGCGGGTCGGCTTGGTCCACGCGACCTTTCACCGCCGTCGGGTTGAAGCTTTGAGGAATTTTGTTTTTGAGTTCCAGACACAGGCGTTCTGCCGTCTTTTTACCCAGACCTTTGATCTTGGTGAGAGTGGCAATCTCTCCATTACAAATCGCCTGATGAAGCTCATGTCGGGAAATCTGCCCGAGAATGCCCAAGGCTGTTTTCGGACCCAAACCGTTGACTTCTCGCAACATCTCAAAAGTACTGCGATCTTCAGGGTTGGTAAAACCGTACAAGGTGATGGCGTCTTCTCGCACTGCGGTAGAGATGTGCAGCAAGGCCTCTTGCCCTTGGTGCAACTCACGGGCGACCGTGGTCGGCAGCTGCACCAAATAGCCCACGCCATTGACATCGACGATGGCTGTAGAAACATCCCGCTGGGCAATGACGCCCCGAAGCATGGCGATCATATTCGACCTCGGCGCGCCATTGGACGGCGCTGAAAGGGGCTGTGCATCAAGTGGGTCATCGCGATCGCGGCGGCGTCAGATGCATCCGAGGCCAGTTTGTGGTCGGTGCCGAGCAAGCGAGCCACAAGGCGAGCCACATCCGCCTTGCCTGCGCGCCCATGCCCCCCCACAGTTTTCTTGACGGTCATGGGGTTGTAATCGGTCACCACAAGCCCATTCATCGAAGCGGCCAACAAGGCGACGCCCCGCGCTTGACCCAACCGAATGGCACTCTCTGAAGAACGATGACGAAAAATCGACTCAATGGCCACGCAGTCTGCATTCGCGACCATCAATTGGGCCTGCAAACCCTCATAAATGGTTTTGAGTCGCTCACTCACCGGGTCTTTGGTTTGGGTGCGAATTACGCCAGCGACCAACAATCGAAAGCGACCACCCGAGCGCTCGACAACAGCATAACCAGTCGCCGTCGAGCCAGGGTCTATACCAAAAACACGCATAAATCTCAGGGGGTGGGTGAACAGGTGTGCAGTATAGGCTGAGCTATGGATCTCGTCCAATCGCGAGCTGAATTCAATTTAGATTTGTGCGCGCGATGTGCGCTGCGCTACGGTTTTGCCAAAGCACGGAGTCACCGATGATGCGTTCACTGTTTTTCATGGCCAGCCTCAGCCTTATTGCCCTCGGCTCAAGCCCTGCTCAGGCCGGCTGCGACAAAGATACCGACTGCAAAGGTGATCGCATCTGCGAGGCCGGCGCGTGCACCAGCCCCAGCGCAGACAAAAGCCCAGTGCCGGCGCCTCATGACACAGGTGACGCCGCTGCCGCACAAGCCCCCGCCGAGCCCGCTCCCGTTGCTTATGAGCCAAAAGATTGGTGGAAGGCCGCTGCCCGACAAACCGAGGCGCCCATTCTCCAAGACATCTTCGACGCGATGCCCCGACCCTTTGTCCAAAAAGAGAAGTCAAAACTTCTATATCAACGGGCAGTTCCGGTTGTTGTGGCCGATATTCACACCACCACCACACGGGTGGGGGGCAAAGATCAGGTCAATGTGAAATTTTTGGGTATCTCCAAAACCCACACCACCGTCACCCTAGAAAAGGTCACCGCTCAAACCCCGGGAATCGCCTATTGCCCCGTCAATTGCGCACGCATCAACGATGTCCTCGCTGATGGCGAAAACATCACCATCGCCTATGATAGCGACATCAAGGACTGGGGTGGCCGTGTGGCCGACACCCACGCTGGCTACACCCGGAAAGCGGGCAAGCGATACCGCGGGGTGTGTACCTTCCCCGTGCTTTACGACCTCTCCCCAGCCAAAGTAAAGGTCGACCCAGCCATCGTCACCAAAATCCAAAAAGAGGCCATCGCCGAGATCAATCGCTACTGCGGCCGCTAAAACCTCACAGTCGCAACACCTGACCCCCGTCGAAGATGACCGCGCGCGAATAGTGCCCCGGCGGCACGGTCACCCCATCCCAAACCACGCAGTCAACCAAACTGACGTCCTTGCCGACCACCGCGCGAGCACCCACAACACTGTGCTTCACAAGGCCGTTTATACGTGCATCGGCCCCAACCCAAGACCCCTGAGGTCCGCTTTCACCATGTGCCCATGGATCTATCGGTGTCCGAACCCTGCCATCGAGGACTGCAAGGTTGGCCGCTAAGTATGAATCGGGGCGACCCACATCAACCCAAGCGCCGGTGTGGCGAATATGGCCCACCAAAGCCTTAGGCACCAGCTCCTTGTAGGCTGTTCGAATCACACACTGTTCGCCATGGGCAGGAATTTGTTCTACGGCGGCACGGCTCATGGCGTGTACACCTGTAAAATGGGTGCCGGGAATGCCATCATCTGAGGACACCACAGAGGTGATCCGAACCACATGCCCAGAAGCATCGGCCTCAACCGGGCCGATCGCCTCGGCATCATCGGCCACCCTCAAGGCCATCGCAGCGCCATCGATGGGCATGGCCGCCACCAGGGCGACCAGATCCACATCGCTCAGAATATCGGCGTTGACAATCACCACGGACTCACCCAAAGATGCCGCCGCGCGAAGCCCTCCACCCGTCCCCAGCACATCGGGAAGCTCCACCTGCAAAGTGACCCCGTTGCGGTCTGCCCACGCCGCCACTTGAGGCCACAAATAATGGGCATTTACGATGACGGATGTGTGCCCGGCGGCCCGGACATGGGCGAGGGCGTAATCCAGCATGGGCAGGCCACAGACCGGCAACAGGGGTTTGGGGCGCGCCAATGTCAAAGGGCGAAGGCGAGTGCCAAATCCAGCGGCGAGCAAAAAAGCAGTGTGCATGAGCATGGCTTAACAAACTCAATGCTGAGATGGCTGGCGACCCCCGCAGTTGTAAATCAAGGCTATTGTTATCAGGACAACAGGAAGTTTTATGCTCTGGTTTTTGCTTATCGCCACAAGCTTTGCCACCCTCTCTCCCACCGACCGCTGGGTTGGAAACGACAACCTAAGCGTGGGTATCCATCAAGATGGCTCATTTGTAAATCCAGACTTGGACCTTGGAATTTTGTGGGACCCAGATGGCCCATCCGGGGAAATCCCCATGACTGGAGATATGTTAATTGTCGGCTATCAATGGGATCTTTGGGTTCTCGAGAGCAGTGGGCACGATGGCCTTATTCAAGGGGGGCCACACACCGAGGACTGGCAAGCCATGAGCTGGACTCACCGGGTGGACAACCTCGCAGTGAGCGCTGTTTTTGCTGAGCTTCTGATCGACGATGCCCGGATTAATATGCGAACCGTGGTGCTAAAGCGAGCCGATTTAATCATCCAAGATATTCAATTTGTCGCCGACTCCGAACGCTCAAATTTGGGGATCGGCCGGACCTTTGATCCCGATCCCGATTGGTGGTTTTTGGACAGCTACGACACCTTGAACGACTCAGGTGAAGGCTGGGCGGTGGCCTCGAGTCTTTGGGACGACCGTTCCGTGGCCTTGTCCGGGGGTGTTCTCGGTGGCCCTCTCGGGCTTGGTGGCATCTGCAATTGGTGCGACACCATCGACGGAATGGTCGACTCAGCCTCGGCGAGCGGCACAGCAGACCGCCACCCCAATGTGGTGGTGAATATCGACGACATCAGCGCGAGCGAGACTGTGACTCTTCGCTTTGTCTACGCCTTCGAAATCGGGGCAGAAAACGCCATCATCGCGGCCCTCGACGGGATGAACCTCACCGACCTGGACGATGATGGGCTGAGCGAAGACGAAGGGGACTGCGATGATCTCAACCCCGAAACCTACCCCGGTGCAACCGAGGAAATGGATGGCGAAGACAACGACTGTGATGGGGATATCGACGAAGACACTTTAGCAAGCGACGATGATGGCGACGGGTTCAGCGAGGCCGAAGGGGACTGCGATGACACCAATCCGGATGTTTTCCCAGGGGCAACACCGCACGATGGGGTGAGCAACGCCGACTGCGACGGTATCGAGGATAGCCCCCCACACGACACAGACTCACCCGACGACACAGACTCACCTGAGGACACAGGCTCACCCGACGACACAGACTCACCCGACGACAGTGACGCCGCCGACTCGACTGAACCGCCGGACGACACCCCCAGCACAAATCCTAGCGACTATGAAACCAGTGGTGAAGTCCACAAAGGGTGCAGCCACATCAAGCCCATAAAACACAGTTTTTGGGTCTTCATTATCGCCGTGGTCGCCGTGCTTAAACGGGGGACATACTCATGATTCGCGATGCTTTTTGTCTCTTTTTAATCTGTGGGTGCAGCCCCTTAAAATCGACTGGCTTGGACACCGCATCCACAATCGACAATAATTTATCAGACGACCCTGACGACCCTGACGACCCTACCCCGCTCACCGGCACCCTCACAGTCAGCGGCAGCCGGGTATTTGACCCCAAACTCGCGGAAGGCCACATACGGGTTGATGTAAGTGTCAACGATGAAGACACCGACTGCGCCATCACCCTCAGCGCTAAAAATGGCATCGGCCAAAGCTGGACCCACCCAGATGCCTCGGGGGCCATTGTCTGGAATGGCGAAGACGACGACGGTCTCACCTTCGACCCAGGTTCTGTCTCCCTCACCATCACAGCAGATTGCGATTTGGCCACCCACACCTTGGCTGAAACTCAAATATTCATCGCGCGCCTTGGACTGACATCGATCAACTTCGACAATCTTATCGGCGATGCCATTTCCGATGCCAACATCCCGCTCGCCTTTCACAAACAAAACCTTCACGAGACCCACATCAGCCCGATCGGCGACCGACCAGAATATCTACTCAACCTGGCTGGGGTACTCGGTTCACGCTTGGACAATGACGACGGCAGCCCGCGCCCCACCATTCCCACTTGGGCCGACCCCGATGTTCCGCCTTGGGCCGAGACTGAGGCCGCCCAACACAACGTCCCTGCAGCCTACATCGCCAGCCAGCCCATCGGGGCCACGGTGACCATCGGTGATTTTGGCGTATCGCAAGCCCGGCACATCCGCGTCGATGCATTCGGACCAAAACCCGACGACCTCCCGCCCATCCGACTGCTGCTCAACGACCATGTGGTGACCAGCTTGACCATCGCAGCGGGCATGAACATCGGGGTGACTTTGGACAATGCCTCAGCGACCATGGGCAAAGAAATCCGCACACTGCAATGGCGCTTCGAGTCGGCCCTTGGTGATGACTGGTTCGAAATTCCCGGCCAAATCGAAACAACCCACACGATTTACACCCTTGCCGGGCCACCAGCCTTGCTCAACGGTAGCGATCTCGGAAAGGCCCCACCCATCCCGTGGGTCGGAATTTTAGAAGACACGGCCTTGATAATGGAAGGGGTGGACGCCTCAGCCGGGGCTGTCCTCGATGCCCTGCGCGACTACCTTTTTGAGCATGAATACATCATCTACGACCCAAGTGTTTCCACCTATACAGACTTCGAAGGCCCCTATATTTATTGGACTTCAATCACCGCCC
>OBJC01000001.1_pt1 | contig 116766 bp, 85 predicted proteins | sample 1481521 | NCBI WGS metagenome assembly OBJC01 (sample SAMEA2341961, study PRJEB22496) | metagenome | biome: marine; feature: hydrothermal vent; material: water | place: Pacific Ocean | collected 2011/2012 | reverse complement strand
ATGACAGCCTCGACACCGCCACAGCGAGCCCATGGTATGCGGACGCAGACGACGATGGATTCGGAGATGAAGCCGAGAGCATTGTGCAGTGCGCGGCCCCCATTGGGTATGTCGCAGAAGCGCCGAGCGGCTTTGACTGCGATGACGACGACCCCGCTTTTCATCCTGGCGCCGAAGAGACCGACTGTGCCGACCCCAATGACTACAACTGTGACGGCTCGGTGGACTATGCGGACGACGATGGCGATGGCTGGGCTGCATGTGAGGAATGCGATGACACCGACGCCGATGTGCGCCCAGATGCCGTAGAGACCTGCAATGGCTTGGACGATGACTGTGACGGCGACATCGACGATGCGGACTCCAGCGTGGTCGGCACAGAGACATGGTTCATCGATTACGATGGCGACGGCTTTGGCTCATCGCGCTTCGAGATGAAGGCCTGTGATGCCACGCCGGGCTGGGTGGCCAGCGACAGTGACTGCGACGACACAAACCCTGCAATCAATCCAGATGCCATCGAAATCTGCAACGCCATCGACGATGACTGCGACGGTGCCACAGACGACGATGATGACAGCGTGACCGGTGTCGAGGTCTGGTACCTCGATAGTGACCTTGATGGCTTCGGAGATGCCGATGTCTCGACAACCGCCTGCTACCTGATGACCGGCTACGTCGCGGATAACACCGACTGTGACGATACCGATGCAGATCGCAACCCGGATGCCATCGAAGTAGACGGCGACGGTGTGGACAACGACTGCGTCAATGACCCGCCCGAGATCTCAAGTCTTGAGATCAACCCGATCGGTGCCCGAACCGACGACACGCTCATCCTCTCGATCATAGACTCAGACCCCGATGGCGACCCCATCACCCATGACATCACCTGGACCGTGGATGGGATCACCGTCGAGATGGGGTCCACCGAATTGGATGGCAGCCTTTTTTCACGGGACCAAGTGGTCGCCGCCGTGGTCACCCCCACAGACGGGACAGACAGTGGCAGTACAGTCGAAGCCAGCCTGACCATCGCCAACACCGCACCCGGGCCCGCCGTGATTCACATCACACCGTCTGCCCCAGTGCCCGGAGAAGACGCGCTCAGTTGCATTATCGACCTGGAGTCTCTTGATGCCGACGACGACCTGATCTCCTACACCTTCGAATGGACAGTCGATGGTGCGCCTTTCACCGATGCTGTGACAGGAACACGCCCCGGAGACACGGTGCCCGTCGCGAGCCTGGGTGGTGTCGAGACGTGGGTATGCCGGGTCACGCCAACAGACGGTACCGAGCCAGGCATCCCAGTGGAGAGCGCCATCGTCACCGAGCCCGACCCCATACCGACATATGCACACGACAACGGCCAAGGCGTCATCTGGTACAACGAGGTGCCGACGGGCACCATAAACAGCAGCCAGGCTCAGCTCTCCTGCCAAGCCACATACGGCTCCTGCGAGCTCAAAACGGGTGACTGTGCCGGGTATGGCTGGTGCCAACCCGGCGGCACCAAGTGTTGGGGTTGGACCTCCGGATGCAGCGGTGGTTCTGGGCGAGTCTGGTTGTACGGAAGCTCGTACACAACCTACGGCACCTGGAACTAAGCCCGGGTTTTTACAGCTTTGTTGATGTCCTTTTCCCTGTTGGTCGGCTGCACCGACAGGCTCCCCGACGTGGAGATCGACGACAACGCTGACTGCTGACCCAATGACAAAGCCCCCACCATCACGGGTAGAAGCTGTGTTCGCCACGACCTCGAGCATCGATACTTGAAAGTTGTACTTCTCTCTTCGCCTTCAGCAATTTGTTCTCACCATGGCCAGCGAGGCCATCTCTTAGAACAGATCGTTTACCGCATTCTCGATGTTGAAGAAGGGCCACCCGCCTGCGTCAATGATGGTCATCGTTGGGCCGATCAAGACCCACCTGGGAAAGGAGAATCCTGTGTAGCCGCTCAGATCGCCTTGTTGGTCACGAACGACGGGATGGGTCAGGCCGTAGGCGTCAACCCACGTGACGAGATCGTCGACCTCTGGGGGGTCTCCGTCGGTGTCTTCCACCATCACGGTGATGTAGACGAGCCCCTCGGGTGCGTAGCGCTCCCACAGCGCTTGGCCATCGGGTGCCCCGGACTGACACGGTGGACACCACATCGCGGCGAAGTCGAGGACCACGACTTGCCCGTAGAACTGGTACAGCGTCACCGTGTTTCCAAATTGGGCGACCATCAGCGCGTCGTGGGCCACGTCTCCCACGGCGGTGCCTGTCCCGGTCAGATCGGCAGGGGCGGCGCCATCCTCGGCTTGAAACCAGTCGCCGATACCGTCGATCTCGTCAGCGGTGTCACCTCCAGTGGGGGTGTCGGGGCCGGTGTCATCCGGGCTTGAGTCACCCTCGTCGGGGAGCTCTGAGGGCTCCGCGCCTTCATCAGACTTCGTTTGGTCACAGCCGACTGAGAGGCCGACTATCGCGGACAGAAGAGTAAGCTTGGATTCATACAATGGACTCCTGGTTTAGTGCGTAGATATAAGCCCCTTATCGTAGCCAACTTACCCGAGGGGTGACACGGGACAAAAGATGCTGCGGGTTTAAGTGCGCCTGCGTCGGACGAGAAGCGGCAGAAGGGCGAGCAGGGGCCACCACCCATGGGCGCTTCGAGTGGAGGAACAGCCGCAGCCGCCCTTCTCTTCCTCGTCCAAGGTCGCCTTGAGGTCGGGGTCTGCGCCAGGCGCCTCGGTCGTGCCGGCCCCATCGCCCCCACCGCCCCCATCGCCCGTGTCCGCTTCTTCATCGATGGCGACAAGCTCGAGCAGGTAGTGGGATGCGGCGTAGGTCCCATCGATCGTGAAGGTTGCTTCGGTCAGGGGCACCGATGCATCTGTGGGCACGCCGTATTCATCCAAGGGGGTGACCCCCAGCACTGCGCCTTCGGTCTCGGCCGCGCGCTTCACTGTGATGGTGGCTTGAACCGGCTCGAGGAGGAGCGGGGGCCCGCCCATCTCGATTAGCTCGCTGCCGTCCTCGCTGTAGACAGCACCCAGTTGCCTGTCCCGGGCCATCGCTGTGATCAGCACCCGGCCCGAGTGCGATAAGGGGCGGCCATCGAGTGCGGTGAAGAGCAAGCTCACGAACCCGGTCTCGACCGCGACCTCGAAGTCACTCAGGTCGTGGACTTGTCCACCCGCGAATCCGATGATGCCTTGGCTTGATGGGCTGTCCACGTGGACCACTCGGTTCGCCGTGTCCCACCGGTGCTGGCCGGTGGCGCTGTGGATGACGCCTTCGTCATCGATAAAGGACGCCCAGTCCATGCGCTCCGAGGGACCAAGATCTTCTCCCACATCCAGGGTGATTTTGCCGACGGCGAAGGCCTCACCGGGCACCTCCAGGGTGTTCTCCCCAGCGGCGGCATCCCAGCCCCCACCGGTGAAGGCTTGGGTCAGCATATCGAAGCCGGTGAAGGCATCATCGAGGGACAGGCGCCGGGCGGCGACGGGATCAGACTCGAGCAGGTGGCCTTCATGGACCGCGCGTGCGAGGGCCGGAAACTGGCCCATATAGTGGGGGGTCTCCGATACATAGGCGGCCTGTCCCGGCCAGCCCCCACGGAGCCAGGCCTTGCTCGCAGTGAAGTGGTAGGACGCGTCCCAGCCGTGCAGTCCCATGCCGTAGTAGGCGTACAGTGGGGCGGCCTCTGCCTTCCACCAGGTGGGGGCACTCATGGTCCACTCGGTGTTCAGGAAAGGCTTGTCTTCGACCTGCCACCAGCCGACGCCCATGAGCGCGGATCCGGGTGCGTCCAGGTGAGAGGCTTGGTTCACTGCTGCAAGCTGGATGGAGTGGGAGGGCTCGGACATTCCGCCCGCATAGGTGTGTCGATCGATGGCCTGCATGTGGATGTCGCTCCACAGGTTGGCGGCCCCAGCTGAGGGGCCTCCCGCCATCCAGGCGGTGCTCACGATCACACCCTCAAAGCCTGCTCCTCGAATCAGATCGGCACGCCGGATGTAGCCATCGGCCTGGGTCTCGGCGAGGAAGCGGATGTAGTCGCCCATGCGTGCGGCTTCTTGGAGGCCCGACCAGGGGCCGTCCGCCGCCATTTCCCAGGCGCCGTAGACCGCCATGGACGCATTGTCGAGTGCGTCGCCGGGCAGAAGCCCCTCGCCCCAGGCCTCGGCCAGCGCAGGGTCGTCCGCATAGCGGTCCTGCAGCCATTCCATCCACATATGCTGCAACCGACCCTGCAGATTCGGCAGGCTCCCGTCCCAGAGGGTGTTTAGGGGGCTGTGCCAGAAGACGCTGTCCTCATTGCGAATCTCGAGGATGGCGAGGGATGGATCGTCTGCATAGCGGATGCCGGTGTAGGGGTTGGTGTGGTCCAGGAGGGCCGCCATCCATGTCCACTCCGCAGCCTGAAGCTCCTCTACGAAGGTGACATACCCGTAGGCTGTCTTTCCCTCGCCGCGGTCGCTCAGCTCGCTGTAGATGTCGGGGGGGATCCCATCTTCCTCGGTGACGACGTGGGGGAAGAAGGAGGAGAAGGTCATGTAGATGCCGGCCTCTTTGAGGGCAGCGAACCAGATGTCGAGCGCATCCAGGGCTTCTGCATCGATGGTCCGCTCGCCGGTGCTCTCGTCGGTATGCAGAATCCCGATCATGCTCTGGACGGGGTGAAGCCGGACCATATTGATCCCGAACATCCGGTACATCTGGGCTTGCTGGGCCGCGAGCTCTGGGGTGCCCGGGTAGGTGCTTCCCACCCCCCAGAATTTGATCGGGCTGCCATCGCTGAAGCTGAAGTCTGCACCATCGGTCTGCAGCGGGCCGTGGCCACCTGCGGGTGCTTCTATGGCAGCGGAGAGATCGAAGACTGAGTCTCCTGGAGGGGGCGGATCTCCGGGTGTGAAGGCGAACCACTCATCGGCTGAGGGTGTGGGGGCATCGGTGTCTGGCGGCACTGCGCCAGAGGGGCCCCAGTCAAAATTCACGATGTTGATCGCGTCGATTCCGCCGTGGGTGACGCCACCGTAGTTCTCGTGTTCTCCGACCTCGAAGCTCAGGGTATGGGCGCCGACATCGAGCGGGATGTTGGCCATGCGTACCCAGCCCAGAAAGCGCACATCGATCCCGGGCCAGTTCAGGTTGATATGTTCTCGCGTGTGGTTGTCGGTATCGACATGGATTGGCGCGCCACCATCGAGGGCCATGGTCAGCAGCATCATGTAGCTGCTGGTCCGAATCCAGATGTCGTAGCCCCCCCCCTCGGTCAGGGTGAAGTCGTAGGTGGCCGAGGCGGTGCCACCGGCGGAGTTGAAGTGCGAGAGCCATGCGCCAGGGACCGTGGGGTCATTGTCTGAGCCTGGGCTGAGCAGGTGGGTTCGGACATCGCTGCAGCAGTACCAGGAGTGGTTGTTGAAGGTTGTGCTGGTGGGGTTCTCTCCTTCGATCCAGACCACTTCGGCACCGAGGGCCACCTGAGAGAAGCAGAGCCAAGAGAGCGCCCAGAGGGCGGGCCGCCATGTCAGGATTCCAGTGCGCACTCGGACCTCCGGTTGCCCATTTTTTGCTGCCAACGTGGCGTATCGCTTGGTGTGGGCAATCGGATAATAGGCCGCATTGACCGCTCCGGGCAAGTCATCATCCACCCGAACGCGGCCCCCGCTGAACAGGGTCCGCTTATTTGGGATTGGGGCAGAATGGGCCTGTGGCGCGTCGGGGCTGGCCTTGTTGTGTTTGCATCGGTTTAAGTGCCAGGCTTATGGCAAGCCGAAGTGGCTCGGGTGCCAGTCTCGGCACCACTGGCGGCATGGCCCTTGATTCATGACAGAAGGTGGCCCAAATGGAGGCATTTATCGGGTAGACTTCCCACTCAAACGATGGGGTTCATCTGTGCGTATTTTTCTCTTGGCGATGATGGCATGGTTGTTGGTTGTGGTGGTGAGGACGTAGAAAAGCCGGCTGTTGAGGCCGAGGCCGAGGCCGATGCGGATGCGGATGCCGACGACACGGGCGCACCCATTGTTCCCGTGATCGACAACGATGATTCGTCGTCCGATCTGGGTTCGGTGTCGGGCGCTGGCGACGTGAATGGCGACGGCTTTAGCGACATCATCGTGGGAGCACCCGGTGTGCACGGCACGTCGTCGGCGGGCTTCTCGCGGATCGGTAGGACATACCTCATCTTAGGCGGCCTGTAAGCCCAATAGGGCGGCACACCTGAGATGGACACAGCAAGCCCCGACACAGGGGCTTAGCCGATCAATTCACCGTGGAAGGTCCACCGTCCAGAATCAAAATCCGCCCGATTTTGGGACCACCAGTTTCTCCAAGCGTTGATGTGAGAGACCTGCATTCTGTATGGCCCTTCGGCATCAAAGGGCAAGCGCACACCGGTGGCGATGACCAACTCGTCATAGGTTGCACGACGAACCATGGGGTCATCGTGGGTCAACCGAGCGATCATTAAACCGGGGTCCATTAAACGTCCGTGCCGGTAACGAAAGCCGTCTTCGAAGTGGTTTTGGTGCTCTTCCCACCAGCTGGCCCAGCGATTTCGCAACAGGCTCTCTTCAGGGTCTTCGTGGTGACCTGTGATGATTTCGAGGGCACCGGAGGCCACTTTGGCACGGGCCTGATCACGGCTGGCGGTCGACTCGATCAACCGAGACACGGCACGTGGGTCGCCCAGATACCCGAGGCCTTGCAATGCGCCCAAGCCTGCGGCGCCCTCGAGATCTGCAGAGCGGAAGAGCAAAAGCAGGTAGTTGGGTCCGCCATAACGGCCGACGATTTCGCCCAAAGAGCGGCTCATATTGGGGCGTTGAGCTGCCAAAGATTGTGCCTGGTAGTCCACGCCTTGCCACTCGCCCAAAAGCAGCAGAGCGACCGAAGTCTCCTGGGCCAACTCGGGCTCGTCGAGGGCTGGAAGCAGTGGATCGATCGACGAGATGTCACCGATGCGACCAAGGGACACAATCGCCGCTTTACGTGTGGTGGGGTTGGAGCCTGGTTGTGCCAGTTGCTTTAAAGGAGCGATGGCGATGGGCTCACGGCGCAAGCCCAAGACCTCTGTTGCTGCCGCTACGCCCTGAGGGTCGTGGCCGCCTTCGAGGGCGTCGAGCAGTCCGTCAACCAAGGCGGCATTGGGTGAGCGCGCCATGGCGCCCACGAGTGCGCGCCGGGCGATGCCTCCGGGCCTTACTTCGAGCAGATGATGCAAGAGGGCCTCGGCCGCTTCATATGAGCGGTGGGCGCTCAAGAGGTCGGTGGCTGCCACAAAGCGCGCCAGGTTTGGATCGGTGCTTCGTGGGCTCTGGATATCGATGATTTTGGTGAGCTTTTCAATCTCAGCTTTGAGTTGTGCCACCACGGACACACCACATGCTGCCACCGCCATTCGGTGTGCGCCAATCCGGCGTTCAGGGCGATCGGCATCTGCCCTGGACAAAGGCGGACGGGCCCGTTGGGCATTCCAGCGGTCTCGGGCATGGTCGGCCGTACGGTTGAGGTGCCAATCTAAACTTCGGGCTGGGTGACCGCTCAGCGCATCGGACGCAGCCACACCTGCAGCATGGTCGACGGCCTTGAACAAACTGTGGGCCTGCTCTGAAGCGCCTTCGACGCCGACCTGTGCCAAGCGAAGCCGGGCCCACGCCTCACGTACCGGAAGCCCGAGATTGGCGTACTCATCTGCAGCCCTGCTGTAGTCGGCTTGAGCGCGGGAAAGATCTCCTTGGGTGCGAAACAGGTCACCCCTGCGAATGAGCACCCGCTGGAGTAGCTCCTGATCGTCCCCAGCCAAGGTGCGAGCACTTTGGTAGGTGGCGGCTGCATCTGCGTGCTGTCCGCAACTTCTCTGGCAGTCTCCCAAACCGAGGGTCGCCCGTGCAGCGAGACCGTCATGACCGGTGGCCCGTGCAATTTGAAGCGCTTGGTTGAAGGTGTTTTGGGCCTCGGTTGATTTCTCTCGAAGCAACAAACGTTCGGCCAGTAACAATAACGCTTCGCAGCGATCAGCCGCACCGGTGAGGTTGGCGATGGCCGTTTCGAGGATCTCTTCGCACCAAGGCTCTTGGCGGCTGGTCGCGATCATGCCGCGAAGCAAGCCGGCCCGGTCACAATATGGGGCGGGGGCATTCCGAAGGCCGCGAAGCCGACGTTCGGCATCATCGTGGTGACCCAAATCGATCTCTATGCGCGCCACACAGAGCACCGCCTCAGCCAAGGGGCCCCGCACCTGAAAGCCGCGGGCGCGCTCCAGGATGTTCACCAATACAGCGTGTGCCTCTGTGCGGTCTTGGCGGTCGAGGTGTATCCCTGCGAGTGTCACCGCGGCCATTTCGACCATGGCCAGCTCTTCATGACTGCCGACATCGGCCACCGATTCCTCTAAAAAGTGGACCAACTCTCGCTCCAGCCCGTCGTCCGCTTTGGGGAACAGACTCGCAAGGGTGGAGACCAGTTGGGCTGTGGGTTGGTGCTTGGTGGGCACAGTTTGTGGCAATCGGGCGCCACGGAAGGCCTTGAGTAAAGCCCATCTTGCTTGGCCTGGGTCGGTCTTGAGCAAGGCGTGACCGAGCTTCTCCCATCCTCCGGCCATCTCAGGGTGTGCGGCGGTGGCCTGGCGGAGTTGCTGCAAAGCCAAGGTGGTGTCGCCCTGTTTCATCAACTGTTCAGCGGACTCAAGCAACAAGAATCCTGAAGCTGGATCGACCTGAATTCGCGCTTCAAAACGAAGCTTTGGGTCGCGAATATTTTTGTCTAAAATGTGAATTGTAGCGGCCAGCCAAGTCTCGAATCCCTCGTGTAGGGCCTCGAATTGAGTGCCGGTCCATCTGCCAAAAGTGTGGCCATTTTGTCCATCAGGAGCATAGGCCCAGTGGTCGGACTCCAGTGGGCCATCAGCAAAGACGACGACAGCGGGCACGTGTGAAGCCGCAGGGGCGAGCTCGCTCACCGACCGGATTTGCAGCACGCCACGAAATAAGGCCGCGCCATTCCACCGGTGTAAAAACCGAAGCAGTGACCGTGGGATGGGGCCCGATAAAGACTGGTTTGCCGCAGCGAGCGCATCCTCGGTAGCGGGAGCGCGCAGGTTGTGCACATCGTTGCGATAGCGCTCAACGACGTTGAGGAGGGGCTTGAAGGGATCTACAGCGGTCTGCATGGTTCAACTCGGGTACGGCGGGACACAAAGGGGGGAGGTGTCCAGCATACCAGACTTGACATGCCAAGGGTAGCATCTAAGAGAAACAATCAATTATTTTTACAAGTGATTGAAGTTGCTTATGTTTTTGTGCTATCCATTGGCCTACTTCGCGACGAAGTTCACCAACCTTCCGGGCACAAAGATCTCTTTGATGATCGATTTGCCCTCCAGGTGCCTCGCCACATTCGGGTTGGCTTTGGCCATGCCCAAGACATCGTCTTTGGATGCATCCGGTGCCACAGTGATGGTGCCCCGAAGTTTGCCCATGACCTGCACGGCGATTTCGATGGTGTCTGCCACCAGCGCGCTTGGGTCGAATTGAGGCCACGGCGCCTCAGCCAAGGTGTGCTCATGGCCCAAGCGGTTCCATAATTCTTCGGCCATATGGGGTGCATAAGGGCTTAAAATTAACAAAAAGGCTTCGGCCTCTTGGCGAGATGGAAGCTTCCCACCCGCGGTGTTGACCCACTCCATCATTTTGGAGACCGGGGTGTTGAACTTGAGGGCAGCGATGCCTTCGGTGGTCTCTTTTATGGCAATATGAAGCGCGCGGGTGAGCGCTGGACGGGCCTTGCCAAAGGGCTTGAGCTCGCCGGTGTATTGGTCGACATACAAACGCCACACCCGGTTGAGAAAGCGAAACACGCCCTCACACCCTGAGGTCTGCCAAGGTTTGACTTGCTCGAGAGGACCCATGAACATCTCGTAGGTTCGCAAGGCGTCTGCCCCATAGCGGGCCACGATGTTGAGGGGATCTTCGACGTTCTTTTTGGACTTGCTCATCTTCTCGATTTGGGTGACGACGGCGGTCTCTGTCCCGGACACAAACCAGTCGTCTCCCCGCTGCTCTACCTCGGTGGGCAGATAGTATTTTCCACGTGCATCTTGATAGCTGTAAGCGAGAATCATGCCCTGATTGAACAGCGCCTTGAAGGGCTCTTTGGTGTGAACCAATCCGCAGTCAAAGAGCACCTTGTGCCAAAAGCGAGCGTAGAGCAGGTGCAGCACTGCGTGTTCGACACCGCCGATGTATAAATCTACCGGTCCCCAGTATTTTTCGGCAGCCTCCGAGAAGGGTGCCTGGTCGTTGCCGGGATCCATATAACGGAGGTAATACCAACAACTGCCTGCCCACTGGGGCATGGTGTTGGTCTCGCGGAGCGCAGGTTTTCCCTCAAAAATGGTTTTGACCCACTCCTCGGCCCGTGCGAGGGGTGGTTGGCCATCTTCGGTGGGTTTGTATTCATCGATATGAGGCAAAGTGAGTGGAAGGTGCTCAGCATCGATCGCGTGAACGCCACCGTCGGCGGTGTGGACGATGGGGAAGGGTTCGCCCCAATACCGCTGGCGACTAAACAACCAGTCTCGAAGCTTGAAGTTGATTTTAGCCACGCCCAGGTTTTGGGTCTCGAGCCACGCGATGATCTTGGCCTTAAATTCATCCACGCCCATACCATCGTAGTCGCCGCTGTTGATCGCGACACCATCACCGGTATATGCCTTTTCCTGGACATCGTGATCGGCCGGTGCGCTCACCACTTCGATGATGGGTAAATCGAAAGCCTTTGCGAAGGCGTGATCCCGCTCGTCGTGGGCCGGTACAGCCATGATGGCGCCGGTGCCGTAGCTCATGAGTACATAGTCTGCCGTCCAGATGGGTACGGGCGCACCGTTGACAGGATTTATGGCATAAGCACCTGTAAACACGCCAGTTTTTTCACGCTCTGCGGCGATTTGACGGTCCATATCGGAGCGGTTTTTGGCTTGATTCACATAGGCATTTACGGCCTCAGATTGGCCTTGTGAAGTGATGGACGCCACCAAGGGATGCTCGGGTGCCAACACGCAATAGGTGGCACCAAACAAGGTGTCAGGCCGGGTGGTGAAGACCTTAAAGCTGTCTGTGCTGTCGGCGATATCGAAGCGAAGTTCAGCGCCCTGTGAGCGCCCAATCCATTTGCGTTGCATCTCGAGGATGCCTTCAGGCCAGTCCAGGCCGTCCAGATCGTCGAGCAAACGCTGGGCATATTCGGTGATCCTCAGCATCCATTGGCGCATCATTCGACGCTCAACAGGGTCACCTGTCTCTACATATTTTCCGTCTTGGACCTCTTCATTGGCCAGCACAGTGCCTTGGGCTGGGCACCAGTTGACGGGCACTTCCTCCAAATAGGCCAAGCCACGCTCGTGGAGCTTCAAAAAAATCCACTGGGTCCATTTGTAATATTCGGGGTCGGTGGTCGATATCTCTCGGTTCCATGAAAACGAAAACCCGAGGCGCATGAGCTGCTGTTTGAAATAGGCGATCCGCTCCTTGGTGATGTCGGCGGGGTGGCGATTATCTCGCATGGCCGAGCGTTCGGCGGGTAAACCAAAGGCGTCCCAGCCCATCGGGTTGAGCACAGCATGCCCCGTCATTCGCTTATGGCGCGCGATGATATCGACCGCGGTGTAGCTGAGCGGGTGCCCAACGTGAAGCCCTGCACCAGAGGGGTAAGGAAACATGCTCAACACATAGTACTTGGGCTTGCTCGCATCTTCGATGGCATCAAAGGTCTTGTTCTCGGCCCAATATGCTTGCCACTTGGGCTCGATGGATGCTGGATCGTATTTGTGCTGGTTTTCGGCTTTGGACATGGGCCACCTCTCAGGGCGAGCCACCTAACCGTGTGCAGGCCTATCGGGTGCTGCGAATCCGCATGGGGGCGGCCTGAAATTGAAGCAGGTGGCCTGCAGCAGTCTCCGTCGCTGTGAGCTGGGCCTCGGTCCAAGGCAGCGCCAATAAGGTGGCCGTCGCTGCAATCAGCACAGCGCCAGTGCTCAGCACAGTGAATAGAAGGTCAACGGTGATGGGGTCGAGTAGATTTTGCATGGTTCCTCCCTGAACATCTGTACAGATACTACTGCATATGTGTTCAGGTTGGCAAGTATAGTTGCGGACATATTCTGTCCGAATTAAGCTTTTTTTTTATAAACCGACAAAATTATAGGTAAAACAGTGCCAACAGAACTGAACAAGTCTCAAAAAATGGTGATGCTCTTGAGTCGGATGGCCGAGGCTGGCGGTGTCTCAGCTGGCACTGCGATCGAAGATTATGATTTGGATGAGCGCACCCTCCGGCGGTATTTGTCAGACCTGCGTGAGGTTGGCGTTCCGGTACTCGATGATGGCCGGGGCTCAGACCGGGTGCTCACCCTCGCAGCTTCATACGGCCGGAAAGGCGTACAGTTATCCTTGCTCGAGCTGGTGAGTTTACACTTTGGTCGGTCATTATTCGACTTTCTGAAAGGCACCGGATTTGCCGAGGATATGGACGATGCTCTCGAGCGGATCAGCGCATGGTCGGGGGGAAGCGAGGCCAGCCACGCCGGTCTAGTCGAGCACCTCGATCGCAAGTTTATGGCCGTGCCAGAACATGCGAAAGACCACACCCGCGATGGAGACGTACTCGATGATGTGCTCACGGCGCTGTTAAGGCAAAACCCTGTAGAGGCCCTGTATGCCCGTGTTGGCGGCCCGATTCGCACCTATCGGCTTCATCCTTATACCCTCGCCCACTGGCGCCAAGGCCTGTATTTATTCGCCCTCGATACCGAAGTAAACCGGGTCAAAACTTTCGCGATCGATCGCTTTCGTGCCTTTTCGCGCACCCGGGGTGAATCCTTCGACTATCCGGACGATTTTGATCCGGGTGCGATGGTGAAAGACTGCTTTGGGATCATCGGCGGCGAGGTCGTGGACATCTGTCTTCAGTTTTCACGGAGTGTCGCCCCCTATGTACGCGAACGCATCTGGCATCACTCCCAACAGGTGCAAGCCCAAGCAGGGGGCGGCATCCAAGTGAGCTTGCGGGTGGGTTTAAGCCCCGAGCTCGAAGCCTGGGTGTTGGGTTTTGGACCGAATGTCACCGTGCTTGAGCCCGAAGGTTTCCGCGACCGTATCCGCCGACTTCATCACGAGGCCTCGATTTTATGAAGACGGTTCGCAGCATCGTGGGGCGCACCCGCGCTCAAGACACCTCACTCCCCCACCTGATCGCACCATGTGACCCTTATGCTGGGGATGAGGCGCTGATTTGGCCTGGAGATTACGCAGATTATTTGCGCCATGCCGAGCGGGTGGGCCTATCTGAGCTTTTAAACCAAAAAGAATACACCGCCCTCGATCTTGAGTTTGAGCGGGTGTACCGGTGTATTTTGGATGGCTCAAAGGCCTTCTCTGCCATCGATCCCCTGCTCAAACCCTTGCTAATTGGCGGCCCAATTAGGCATGATGGCCGGCCACCAGGCACCGTTACCACCCATATCGATGACAGTTTTTTGGCCGATATTGCAGAAAACCAGCTGCCCCAAATCGGGATGGTGGGGCCTGATCGTATTTTGGGTCCATTCTCCGATGAGCCGAAGCCCGAGTGGGTGTCTGTTCAGGTCGGGGCCGTCATGGCCTTTGTGCCAGAGGTCGACCCCGGTGTGCCGCCGTGGTCTAGGGTCATCAAGTTTAAGCCGCGCCCACACACTCACATCCGATCAAGCTTGAGGGTGATGGCCAAAACCCCGCCGATGTTGTGGGCGGTCGAGGGTGATCGTCTCCACCCGATGTTGCCCCTCGGGCATCGCTTTTTACCCGAAGGACCCATTCGTGGGGTGCCGGATGTACCGGCGGTAATCGGACGGGTGGTCGCCGCTGAGGACGGACTGTTTTTGGCCGCGAGTATCCCTTTGATTCGCCGGCCCGACACTGCCTCGATTCAAGCTCGGTTGACCTTAGAGTGGCTTCGGATTCAACGGAGAGAGCGTCGATTGAGCATTGAAGATGTCTATCGAGAACGCAGTGAAGTCTTGTACCGAAGCTGTATGGAATGGCTGAGCTTGAAACTAGAAGGCTCCGATATTCGCCCCTGGTAGCTCAGTCTGTGGCGCCCAAGTCCAAAAGCCAGGCCTCGGTCGGCGCGATCTCCAAAGACTGACGCAGGGTCTCATTTGCTCCATGAGCGAGATCATTGGCCTCGTCAGAGCTCATTGTGGTGCCGGGGTATTTGTACAGGCGTTGTGCTTTCGCAGAAGGAAAGCTCGCACCAAATAGGCCTGTGATCGTCATCATGGTACCGCCTAAAGACACCATATTGTAGGCCCGGTAAGTGCTCAGGTCTTTGGCGGTGGACATACCGACCAAGCCCGCGATCACCCCCACTACGCCCACGCCGGCACTGGCGTACCAAGTCGTCGATTTGGCGCGAAGCTCTCTGATGTCGGTGACGAGGGCGTCCCGGCGGGCAGTGGCTCCTGTGATATGCAAGAAATCCGGTGTCGAGAGCCGTTGTGGGCCCCGGTAGACGCCCCATGTTCTAAATGTGGAAATATTTTCGGAGACCACGACCCCTGTGCCCAAGCCATGAGGGTGGCCGTAGGACATCGATGTGAAGCTCGAGACGGAGCTTCCTCGGTACTCGGTTTCGGCCCGCACTTGAAGCCGCTGGGCTTTGTAGGTACGAAGGGCCATCAAACGCTCAACGGTCAACTGCCCCAAGCTCGGTGGAGCCGGGGCCAGCCGCTCTACAGGCGGTGGCTCGGGCGTGGCGGGTGGCTCAGCGCCGACATCTGCGGGTTTCGGGGCTTGGGCGAAGGCAACAGTGCTGAGTAAAAAAGCGACGGTCAAAGATATCATGGGTGCTCCGCAAGAGAGGATGGCGGCCAGGTTGGACGGCCGCCGTCGAGGATGGCTTGCATATCCTCATATAAAGGTGCCTCAAGGGTGATCTCTCCGCCATCAGGATGGGGAATAATTAACTGCGAAGCATGTAGAGCATGTCGTGGAAACCCTGTTGCTTTGCGGATCATTTCGCCCTCGCCGTGGTCCAAGTAATGTAAGAAAACTTCGTCGGGTTGACCATACATTTTATCGCCGAGGATGGGTAGACCCAAGGCCTCAAGGTGCACCCTTATTTGGTGGGTTCTGCCGGAGCGTGGCTGTGCGCTCACCAAAGTCAAATCTCCCATCCGGCGCAACACCCGTACAACCGTGGCGGCGGCTAAACCCTCCGGGTTGACCCCACGTCGGATGCGAATGGATGACCCGATCGCATGGCCAATTGGGCCTTCGATGGTGGTCTCTTCAAAGTCTGGGCTGCCGAGAACGATGGCCTTATACAGCTTTTGAGGGGTCTTTTCGCGAAAGGCAGCCTTTAAAAAACCATTGGCGGCTTTGTCTTTGGTCAACACATTGATTCCGCTGGTCTCTCGGTCGAGCCTGTGGGCCAAGTCGACCACATGATCGGGGCGGGCGGCGCGTGCGATGCCGACCAAGCCATAGGTGAAAGTCAGGCCAGCGGGATGAGCGAGCATTCCAGATGGCTTGGACACCACCAACAGCCGCTCATCTTCGTGGATCACCGTTGGCAAGGGCGGCGGGGGGCCAGGTGGGGCCAACTCAGGTGAGTTTATCCAGAGTTCTTCCCCGGCCATCAAAGTGGAGGAAGGCTTGACGGCCCCGGTAGGCCGAAGGATTTCGCCCAACTTAATCATCCGCTTAATCTGACTTCTGGAAAATCGCGGAAAGCGGTGGGCGAGGTAGACATCGACACGTTGGCCGTCGCCATCGGTGCGGACGAGGACAGAGCGGATGGCGGCGGGATAGGCTTTCACCGCCGTACTCTAACTGGCTTCGGTATACTCAGTGCATGAAGAAGCGCGTGGTGAGACCGGCCCTAGTTTTGGCCATGACTTGGTTGTTGGTGAGCATGGTCATGAGCATTTTGCTGGTGCCCATTTTGGGGGCGCGAGGCTTGGCTTGGTTGGCCCTCGCTGATTTGGCCTGTGTGTTTGGCTGCGGGTGGGAAATTCGCCGCGCTTGGCGCATTCAGCTCGCGATCAGGGACATGTCCGACGCATCGTGAGATGGTCCATGGGATCGGAGGCGAAAGTCCACGGCGCGAAAACCGGTATTGGTGGTGAGCCAGCCAGCATGTGGCCGTGCAAGTTGGCACCCCCAGCGGCACTCATCACCCGAATGCCGGGCCGAGGATCTTTTATGGGCCGGATCTCCATATAATCCCAGCATGTGTTGGCGGGTTGCTGGGGCCAGGCTTGGGCAGACATTGCGACCCATACCCCTTTGGGCAGTCGCTCATCTTCCTCGATATCGATCCACCCGGCCTGGAGAAGGTGATGTTGAAATCCCCAATGTCCTCCTATTCGGCCCTTTCCGGTGGCTGCAGCGCGCAGGGCGGCATCACGCTGAACTTCTGCGAGATCGAGGTCGTCCATCGACACCCCGAGGCCCACCCCAACGGTCGCGAGCACCGCGATGACGATTTGCGGCCGGCTGGCACGCTTTAAGCTGAGTAAAATAGCAGGCGCGAAAAAGGGGATCAGGTATCGCGAGGCTGAAAACCGCAGGGTCAATAAAAAGATCAAGCCCGATCCCAGCCATGCCCACAGAAGGGCGTCTGTGGTGTCTTCAATCTTGGCCGCGCCCCCCAAAGCTGCTCCGCCAGCAATAGAAAATAAGACCGTGGCCATCAAAGGTGTTCCGCTCTGACCCAAAGTTGTTGCGGCCGACAGGCCCACGGCGGCGCCAACAAGTCCACCCACCACAAAGGATTTGGGCCTCGCGATACCGACAATGGGTAAGACGGCCACGCCGCCCAGCGCACACAAGGTCGCCACCGCTTTGTGCATGATGGACAGGGGTGTGTTGGCCGTGGATTGAAAACCGATCATGGAGAGCAGGTGCACGGTTTCGTAGGCCATCAGATCATAAATCATCAAGGCGACCAAGGGGCTGAGCGCCACGAGTCCAAGGCGCAGGGCGGCTTTGGGTTTGGCGTGCATCAGCGGCCACAAGACCACCAAGGGAAGCAAGGCGATTCCGCTGTATCGAAACCATACTGTAAAGCCGAGCATGAGTGCTCCAACCCACCGGGCCTCGAATGGGCGGTCATCGTCGATAAGCCCCGCCATGCCGGCCAAACTTAAGGCCAACAAAGGCAAATCTGGGGTGAGGGCGGCAGTGGCGATCATGGCGATGGGTGCCCCGGCGATCAAGATGACGGCTGCGGCGGGCTTATTCGCGATGCGCTTGCCCAGTCGCGATGCGCCCCAAGCCGCAAGACAAAGCCAGGGGAGCATCCACAGGTGCATCCACAGGGGGGCGAGATGGGAGACTGGTGCGAGCCAAAGGCCGATGCCTGGTGGGTTCGATAAGACGCTAAAGGCCGGCTGTGTCACCCCAGACCAATTGATCAAAAAATCGTGAGGCGCCCAGGGGTTAAGCGCGGCATTTTTGGCCAGGGCTAAGAAGTTGGCGTCGTCGATGTGCACGGGTTTGTTGGCGAAGGGAACAAATAGGCCAATCAGCAGCAGTAGGGACAGACGGGAACGCATGGGTCATCCTACCCTCTAAGACAGCAAATCAGGTTAGCAGGGCGTCAAAGAGGTGGACGGTGGCGCGGTCTTTCGAAATCATTGTTGTGGGGGGTGGCCATGCGGGTTGCGAAGCCGCTCTCGCTGCGAGTCGCTTGGGCTGCACGGTCGGGATGGTCACCATGTCGGCAGATCACATCGGGCGCTTGTCTTGCAACCCGGCGGTCGGCGGGCTGGCCAAGGGATGTCTTGTCCGCGAACTCGATGCGCTGGGCGGTGCGATGGGCAGGGTGGCCGATGCCGCGACCATTCAGTTTCGGCGCCTCAACACCCGAAAAGGCCTCGCGGTTCAAGCCAGCCGCGCCCAGGTCGATATCGATCGCTACCCCATCGAAATGCGGGCGGTGATCGAGGCGGCCCCTCGTTTGACCGTCATCGAAGGCGAAGTTGTCGACTTGAAAGTCGATGGCCATCGCGTGGTCGGCGTAGAGCTTGGAAACGGGGAGCAGGTGTCCACGCGCGCCGTGATTTTGAGCACGGGCACATTTTTGTCGGCAGTGATGCACTGTGGCGACGACCAGACCGCTGGAGGCCGTGCGGGAGAGGCCTCTGCGGGCCGGCTCGCGACCCGACTGAGTGGATTGGGGTTGCGCTTGGGGCGTCTCAAAACAGGCACAACCCCCCGGTTAGACGGTCGGACCATTGATTGGGACCGTGTTCAAGCACAGGTCGAAACTTTGCCCGAGGGCCATTTTTCGTTCAGCCCGCCCACCAAGCGGCTGCCCACGATCGACTGCCATATCGCCTATACCAACGCGAAAACTCACCGATTGATCCGCGATAGCCTTCACCGGTCACCGCTGTTTAGCGGACAAATCGAAGGCCGGGGACCAAGGTATTGCCCAAGCATAGAAGATAAGATCACCCGCTTTGCTGACCGCGACCGCCACCAGCTGTTTTTAGAGCCAGAGGGGCTGGCTACGGACAAGGTTTACGTCAACGGCCTGTCGACCAGCTTGCCTGCCGATGTGCAATTGGCGATGGTGCGCACCATTGAGGGGCTCGAGAAGGCTGAGATTTTGCAGCTTGGCTATGCGGTCGAATATGACTTCGCTGACCCGCGAGATTTAGACCACGGTTTGCAGCATAAGGCGATCCCTGGCCTGTATTTGGCTGGGCAAGTCAACGGCACGAGCGGCTATGAAGAGGCCGCGGCCCAAGGCTTGGTGGCGGGGGTGTCTGCCGCCCGATCAAAGCCCATGATTTTGGGAAGAGATCAGGGCTATATCGGTGTGTTGATCGATGATTTGGTCACCCGCGGTGTGGGCGGCGAGCCTTACCGGATGTTTTCGAGCCGGGCAGAGCATCGCCTTTTATTGCGCGAAGACAATGCGGACCGCCGGCTGATGCCTCTTGGGCGGTCTTTGGGTTTGGTCTCCGATAAAGATTGGGCGTGTTTTGAGACGAAGCTCGCCGATATTGAAACGGCGATGGCTTGGTGTGAGGCCACCCAGGTGCGCCCAAACGCCAAGACCACAGCCCGTTTTGAGGCTGCCGGTTTTGTTGTGCCTCGCAAGCCGGTGAGCGTATCGGAATTACTGCGGCGCCCGGAGCTTGAATGGTCGGCCCTCGGCGCTCTCGTCGATGGTGTACCCGAACTCGACCGGATCACGGCGATTCAGGTGGAGACCGATATAAAATATTCTGGCTATCTGGCCCGAGAGGCGGCTCGGGCGGCCCGTACCCGAAAGATGGCGGCGGTTCTCATTCCTGTGGATATGAGCTTTGATGCGCCGGGTATCTCCAATGAGGTGGCGGAGCGTCTGCGGGATGCCCGCCCTGAAACTTTGGGGGCGGCCTCACGTTTGCCAGGCGTCACCCCAGCAGCGATCGATATGTTGGCAGTGCTGCTCGCGCGCCGGAGGGCTGGATGATCTGGACCGAAGCAGAGAAGAAGCATCTCGCGCTCTTGGAGAAATGGCGCAAGGTGATGAACCTGGTGGGGCCAGGGCCTGTTTATGACCACTTTGTGGATGCTGCAGGTTCAGTCGAAGGGCTTGATGCCACAGGCCGATGGGCAGATTTAGGCTCTGGAGCAGGATTTCCCGGGGTGGCTTTGGCGGCCCGATACCCAAACGCGCACGTGGTGTTGATTGAAAGTCGGCTCAAGCGGGCGGGATTTTTAAAGCAGGTCGTGATGGCCACAGGTTTGAGCAACCTTGCAGTGGTTCACGGCCGGACAGAAGATGTAGACTCGGGCTTTGATGGGGTGATTAGCCGAGCATATCGCCCCCCTGCGGACTACCTTGTCGACGCGGCGAGGTTGTTGTCACCCGGTGGCCGTGCTGTGTTGTTGAGCGGCGACCCACCCCCGCCGATGGCCGGCTGGACTTTGCGCAAGACCACACAATATCCGGTGCGCGTGGGCCATCGTACCCAAACGGTCTTCGTTCGCACCTGAAGAACCAGAGAATTAAGCGTTTAGGCTATTCGAAGTCCAAGTCGAGCTCGTCTAAATTCAACTCTTCTTCGTCGGACAAGGTTTTGTCGCGCCCATGGCTTGGCACGGTGTTGCCGTCCCCATCCACTTCATAGGTGGATTTCCAGGTGGGAACATCGTCGCCTTGAAGATCGTCGTCGGGAGCCTCTGGAAGGGTCGGGTCACAAAAGAGGACATACCAACCCTTCTTGGTGAATTTGTTGTCCTGGCTTAGCTTTTGAGCATATCGAGGCATGGTGTCGCCCTTGCGCGCTTGCTTGAGGACCGGCACAGATTGATAGGTGTCCACGCAAACCATAAATCGAGCGCGCATTTGGTTGGCCAGGGCCTCGCTGACTGCACTGTTGCATCTTTCGTGGCGTTTTTTGGTGCCGCGATTGCAGATATTTACTTTGGCGTTGGCCAAAAATGCGCTCCATAAATTGGTGGTGGATTCCATCTTGTAGCGCTTGGCCTTGCGCTTGAATTTCTTGCTCTGGACCACCTGGAAGTCGAGCGCTTTAATGGCCTGTTTGAGTTCCACGCGAAGGGAGTCTCGCTGGTCTTCTGCGCTTGCAAGCTGGATGCGCAAAAAGGCGATCTCATCATTGAGGCGGCCTTTGGCTTTGGCGCTCTTTGTCTTGGCCCCTTTGAGTTCATTGAGTTCAGACTCTTTCGCCGTGAGGGCCTCTTGGAGGGTAGCGACCCTGGAGATGGCATCTTGCGCCCGAAGTGTTTCAGAGGCGATCAGGTCTTCGGCGAGCATGCGCAGCTCGGCTTCGGTCAGCGCTTCTTTGATCACCTCTGGCGCAGGCATGATCACAACGGGTTCTGTGAACATCTCGTGGCCCGCCCATCCGCCGATCACGGCCACCAACATTGCGCTTATTATGGCAATAGTGGCGTGACTTTTCTTGATGCGAAGGGCGCTGTTGGGTGCGTCATCGTTGAGCATGGAAGCCTCCTGCGGCCCTTTAATGCACCGAGTCGGTGAACACCTCAAGGTTTTTATCCGGTGTCGAATTCTCAGTCTGCGGCGCTATAATACTTTCGCCCCGGTCATGGTCGCGGTGTGCTCGCCATCGGGCGGCAGCTTCAAGCTCGGGTGGGGCTTGGGCCACATAAAAGAGCGCTTTGGCCATCCCTGCGATCCAGGCGAGGTTTCGGACAAAAAACAACCCGTAGCTCATGGCGACAAAACGGATGGAGGGCTCGGCTCTGGCGATGACCATCAACGAAGAGGCTTGTGTCAGGGTGTAAAATGCGATGGCCCAGAGGATGGGCCATGGGCCAAAGAAGGGGGCTGAGAGTACGGCGAAGGCGAGCAAGGTGGTCGAGAGCAGCTGAGAAAAGACAAAACTCAGGCGGATGTCACGGGCAGCGAAGACTTTTCGTTGGGGAAAGGCCAATGACAAGAGGGTTCGCGAGTAGCCGGTCGTGATGTGCTTGGTGATATATTGGGAGAGCTTTTCACGGTGGCAATGCAGTACCCACAACTGCTTTGTGCTCAAAATTCGGTGCCGCTCGGCGATGGTCATCGCGACGATGGTGTCTTCGGCGGCGGCGAGGCGGTGAAAAAAGTGCTCTTCGAGGCGGTCGCGGTCAAAGTAGACATCTCGGTGAAACGCAACATTGCCCATCGAAAATGAGTCTGTTTCGGCTGGGATGAAGCGAAACCAGTACAGATACCAGTCGAGGTTGGCGAATCGTCCCAAAGGCCCTTGCCAGGGGGCTGGGAGGTAGGTTCCGGCGACAACCGGTGCCACCTCGAGCCATTTTCGGATGTCCTTGAGCCAGTGCACGGGGGGTACGCAGTCGGCGTCGGTGAAGACCAGGTACGCGCCCTTGGCGGCGTCAGCGCCTCGGTTTCGGCTGATGGCAGGCCCCCGTTGGTCGTCGTTTCGGAGTCCAAGCACATCAAATTTGCCGATGATGGCGGCGGTGGCGTCGGTGGAGCCGTCGTCGATGACGATGACTTCGTAGTCTTCATCGTCCTGGTGGGTCACCGCCCCCAAGCAGCGCACCAGCGTGTCGGCCGCGTTGTGAGCGGGAATGATGATGGAGATGGTACCCTGAACCATAAAAGGAACCTAGGGCTGGTTTTTGGTGCTGTCAACTCGCATCCACAACCAAGTTTTTCTTGGACCATCAACCCAGGCTTCGACCACGACCCATGAGGGCGAAGGTGGCTCAGAAAAACCCGGCTCTTCGCGGGTGAACAACCACGCGCGACCGGTGGAGGATGGGGGTTGTTGGATCCAGGACTGACACCGAGGGTTGTTGATTGAAGGCTTGAAGTTGGGGGTGGATGGGTTGAGCCTGCGGGGCAATAGGGCAGCTTCTACACCGTGTCCGGAGCAGTCGAGCAGGATATCGCCTGCTTTGGCATCAAAGTGCATGTCGACCCCGCCCAGCATTTTTCCGAGCATTGGGTTTTGGGTGCCCTTGGCCAAATCGTCGATGGGTTTTCCGGCCCAAGGCCCCCCGAGGAGCAAATAAATGGCTGCGGTGACGGCAGTGATGGCCTTGAGGGGAGAGCGAAGTTTGGGAAACGCGAGGGTGTGGACCAGCCGGCCCAGGGCGACCGGCACCACCATGGCTATCGGCACGGCAAACTGCACAAAATGGTGAACATTTAGGCGCGCCCACACCGCCATGATGCCCATGGCACCAAATCCGGCTCCAAAGACCAAAACAGCGGCCAAGCTGGCACGCCATCCCCGCCCGCCGCCGAGCAAAAGCAGAGGCAACGCAAACAAGGTGGCCCCCACGCCAAAGGGTGCTTGGTCCTTAAATCGGTCGAGATTGTCCGCCAAAAATGCCCAAGCGCACGGTCGTCTGAGGGTGGATAAGCTGGGATATATCTGGTCTGTTGGCTCATCTCTGCACGCGCGGGACAGTTCAATATCACCGCTTTCGACCGCGAGTTTGACCTCGAGGGCACGCTGGGTGCCCACTGCTGTGGCGGTTTGTTTTTGATTGCTGACAGACAAGAGGCTGTTGCTCAAAGGGCCGAGCGCCATCAGCACCAAGGCAATGCCCACGGGGCGAAAGTCGCGTTTTTGGGTGAGATGGACGGCCATCAAGGCCAACACGGCCAAGACGAGTACGATGCCCCGAAAGTCGATGCCCAAGGCCAACCCAGCGGCGGCGGCGGCGCCAAAGGCTGCCAACGGATGACCCCATCGCGCAAAGGCTGCGCCCAATGCGAGGGCAGCACCTGTGGCGGCGGTCAACATCGGGTACAAGGTCGCCCAACGGCTGGCCTCGGCCCATGGGTTGATCAGGGGAACGGTGACTGCAGCGAGCATGCCGGCCCACGGTCCTGCCAGGGCCCGGGCGCCCAGCCCTGCTGAGATAACGACCAGGCTCATCGCGATGCTTGATAGTAGCCAGGTGGCCTCGTTGTATCCGATGACCTCGCCCACATGACCCAAGATGGCGGGGTAAAGGGGGTTTCGCCAGGTGGCGTAGCCCCCCAAATCCACACCGTGAGTGACCATCCAGGCACTGGGGACGTACTCCATCCAGTCGTAGGCAGAGATGTATGGTGTGGGGACGAATGCGTGCCCCCTCCACCACAGACCAACCAAGCCCAAAAGCACCCCGACAATCCAGGGCGCCTCAGTCCATCGGGCCTTATTCCACAACGTCGTCAGCCCCTCTGGGCAAGAGCTTGGCGTGACCATAACCAAAGGTCAACACGCCGGAAAGCTGGCTGAAAAAGCTGCCGACTGAGGGTTGAGGGACCAAGACCTCGGAAAGTTGGTCGTCTACTCTCAAACAGGAGGCGACTTCGAACTCTTGATAGTCGTCGGGTGCGTCGGGGTTGGCGTCGGTGACGGTGACACTCGACACCCTCACCACCATGCTTTCGAGTGACTCAGAGGCCGACCCATCTGTGGCGATGGCGCAGGCGTCACTCACATCGATGGGGGCGGGCACTGCTGCAGAGCCGGTGACGGTGATATCAGGACCGCTGATTTGAGCGAGTCCATAATATTCGGAGTAGACCCCGCTCACGGTCAGGACATCGCCCACAGCGAGGGTTCCGGAGGAGAAGCTCCCGCTGTCGTAGATGAAGATTCCGCCGTACACAGATGCAGTCGGGTCTTGTACATACAAGCCCGAACCACTCTTGATACCGGTGACCACCACGCCGCTCACGGTAACCCCTGAGCCCTCAGGTGGATGCAGTGGGCTGGATGGGTCCCGAATATCCGCCACAGTATAGGTACAGCCGGCATCACCGGGGTTGGCCTCGTCTGGGCAAGGGTCGCAAACATCCCCATGGCCGTCGTCGTCACCATCGGCTTGCTCGATATTGGACAGCCATGGGCAGTTGTCGTCCGCAGTCGCGATGCCGTCACCGTCGATGTCGCCAGGGGTGTGGCTACATTCTGTTTGGTCGGCTGCGAGGGGGCAAGGATCGCATGCGTCACCCAGGCCATCGTTATCGAAGTCCCGTTGGCTTGGATCGTAGGCCCACATGCAGACATCACTTGTGTCGTCGATGCCATCGCCGTCCACATCGGTATCGGTCGGGATGGAGACATCACAGCTTTCGCGTGTCTCTTCACAAGAAAACAGTCCGAAAAGCTCGCCGGCATAGGCTAAATCTGGGGGCATGGTCACAGCGCCCAAAGCCGAAGACAAGATGGACGATATATCGGTGACCGTTTGCGCGTCATCCCCTGAGTTTCCGGCTTTGGCGCAGATGGTTTTGCTGGTCCCACAGGCGTCGATCGTCTCACACCATTCGGGCATCGCAGTGGTTGCCTCGACCAAATCGCTCTCTCCATACAGGGCATTTCCGCCGACGATTACCAGGCGAACATCTTTTGGGTCGGCCTCGATAACGGTGCGGTAAGGCTGGTTTGAATGCGAGAATACGCTGATATCAGCCTTGAATCCAGGGGACAAGCGCCCCAAAGTCGCATCGAGGTTGAGCACCCTAGCGGCCTCGGATGTTGTCCACGACCACATGGTGATGTCGGAGATGCCTGCTTGGCGTGAGCCGAGATAATCGACAACGCAGCTCAACTCGCGGGCGGGGCTCATCGAGCCAGACCAAGTCCAGTCGGGGGCTAAAGATAGGGGTACGCCAAGCTTGTGGGCGATGTCTGCGGGGGTGGTGGCGGCGTATAGGTCTAAGTTGGACCGAGGCGACCACGCGATGGCGGTGCCTTTATCGGCCATGCGCGCAAGCTGCGCTGTGGTGGCGTCGGTGGCGTGAACATAGATTTGCCCTGGCCCCTCCATCCCGATGTTCATCATGTGGCTGATCTCGTCGGTCACAGCGCCGTCTACGCCTTCGCCAACATGGTTCTCTACGGCGTCGAAATAGCCACCAGGGGTGGTGATATCGCCCTCTTCAAAGCGGTCAGTCACGGTGGAGGCGGAGTAGTAAAGCGTGTAGCCAGGGATGCCTGAGGCGGCGGAATCCTCGTCGAGGTTGCGAATCAGTGGGTTGATGCAACTGCCCCCGCTCGAGCCGACAACCGATGTGGTGCCAGCGACCAAGCTGCGCAATTCAGCCCATTTCATGATCTCGCATTTGTATGGGTCATCGATGGCGTCGTAGGCGGTCCGGTAATCCCAGTAGTCGCCGTCAGAGCGCCAGTCATAGCGGTCCGAAAAGAGCGCATCGTGTTGCCAAGGGCCGAGCGCGTTGTATTGCATGTGGTTGTGCGAATCGATCAGCCCAGGAGAGATCAAGCCTTCGGTGCACACCACAGATGCACCGCTTGGGTCGCAGTCGCCAGCACAGGTGATTTCGCCTGAATCTTGGTCGTAGATGACCATTCCGGCGGTTGCGCCATCGGGTGTGAGCAGCACGCCAGAGAGGGCCACTAGGGACGAACTGGATGTGCTGGGGGTGCAGTCGGGTAGCTCGGGGCCCTCCGACCACTCAAAGTCGCTGGGTTCTGGCTCGGGATTTCCGGTGTCGTCCCCAGGGTCGTCGGTGTCGTCGGTGTCGTCGGTGTCGTCGGTGTCTACCGCGGTGTCATCTCCCGACGGGGTCTCGTCGGTGTCTGCTGGGGCTTTGGCACAGCTGGCGAGGGTGAAAGCGAGGCTTAGGGCCAGCAACTGACGGTGTTGAATAGACATGGAGTCCCCAGTGTAAGACAGGATGTATAACCGTTTTGGCTCCCTGGATGTGTTGATGGGTTCCACGTTGGTTCCACATTGGTTCCCCGGATGTGTTCCTCATGGGTTCCACGCTTTTGGCTTGCTGCGTGCTGAAAGCTTGCGTGGTCAAGAGTTTCTCGATATTATTGGCCTCACCCGGTGCGGTCTCCTCGCACATCACACGGGTGTTCCCCGCTGTTCCACGTCCTGTGGCACACCCCCAAGGCTCCAAACCATCCCACCCCATGGATCTCATGCCACGCATCATCGCCATCTCAAATCAGAAAGGCGGGGTCGGTAAGACCACCACCGCCGTCAACCTCGCCACCGCCCTCGCTCTTGAGGACAAAATGGTTCTGCTGGTTGATATCGACCCACAAGGCAACGCGTCGAGTGGTCTGTCGGTACCCAAGTCGGATGTTCACATGGGTGTGGCCGACGTCATGCTCGGTTGCCGAGATTTGCCCGAGGCAGTTGTACCCACCTGCATCGACGGTTTGCACTTGTTGCCTGCTACCCGAGACTTGATTGGTCTCGAGATTGAGTTGGTCGAGGCCAGCCGGCGAGAGTACCGGCTCAAGCGCGCCTTAGACGCCCATGCTGGGCCATATGACTTTGTGATTATCGACTGCCCACCCGCACTCAATATGTTGACCATCAACGGTTTGGCTGCCGCCGATGGGGTTTTGATTCCTGTGCAAGCGGAATATTACGCGATGGAGGGGCTCGGAGAGCTGCTTCGCGCGATGAATCAAATACAAAAGGGTGGGCTCAACCGAAACCTCAGCCGTGAAGGCATCGTTCTCACCATGGTCGATCGCCGCACCCGTTTGTGTCGCGATGTTGCCGATCAGCTTCGTGAGGTCTTTGGTGACGAGGTTTATCAGACTGAAATTCCTCGAAATGTGCGCTTGGGCGAGGCCCCCAGTTTTGGAAAGCCTGTTCACGCATATGACCCCCTGTGTCGGGGTGCAGTCGCCTATACAAACCTTGCGTTGGAGTTTTTGCAGCGCATGGAAGCTGAAGACGGTGGGACAGATTCCGCCACTTCAGCTGTCGATAATGTCTTAAAAATGGAAGCATCATGAGCCGTTCCCGTTTGGGGCGCGGCTTGGCTGCGCTCATTCCATCCGATATTTTAGAGTCCCCGGGTCGTCCAGCCAAGATCGCCTTGACCGGTGAGCGTGGTGCGCTTCGGATGGTGCCGCTTGACCAGGTGCGCCCAAACCCCGAGCAGCCCCGCATGCGTTTTAACGCCGCAGAGTTGGAGAGTTTGGCCTCGTCGATATCCGAGCATGGGGTCATCACCCCGTTGTTGGTGCGTGCCTCTGAGGCCGGTGGCTACATTCTCATCGCTGGCGAGCGCCGTCTTCGGGCCAGTGGGTTGGCGGGTTTAGAGGAAATCCCTGTGTGGGTTCACGACCAAGTCAACAGTCGCAGTCAGCTGTTGTTGGCCTTGGTGGAGAATATTCAGCGAGAAGATCTAGACCCCCTCGAGACGGCCTTGGCCTATCAACGCCTGATCGAAGATTTCAGATTGACTCAAGGTCAGGTCGCAAAGCGGGTCGGTAAAAACCGGGCCACGATCGCCAATGCTATTCGCTTACTTAAGTTGCCAGAATTTGTAATTGTTCAGCTTCGCGGTGGCGCTATTTCTGCGGGCCATGCCAAAGCGCTCTTGTCTTTGGTCGATGACAATAAAATCCGAAAGGCCTTGGGCGAAATCATAAAGAAGGAGTTGAGCGTTCGCGGTGCTGAGCGGCTGGTGGCCAAGATGCTCAAGGGTTCCAACTCGCCGCGCGCGGTCAAAGCGGCCTATCGCCACGCCACAGCCTTGCTGACCTCTACCTTGGGCACCAAGGTCAAGATTGAGTCCAATGCACGGGGTGAGAAAGGTCGGATTGTGATCGATTATCATTCCAAGGAAGACCTTACCCGCCTGGTCGATTGGCTGGCGCGCACCGACCGAGCATAGGGCCGCACCATGAAGTCAAAACGCGAGGAGCCACCGTTAACGGTCATGGGACCTGGCACCCATTGGGATGGCGACCTCACGTTTGAGGGGCGCGTTCGGGTGGATGGTCACTTTGAGGGTCGGCTGTACACCGAGGATGTACTTGAGGTGGGCACCACAGGTCGCATCGAGGGTGAACTCGATGTGGCGCGGGCCATCATTTCAGGGCGGATTATCGGTAAGATTCGGGTTCGCGACACCTTGGTGGTGGAGTCCACAGGCATCATTGAGGGCCATCTCGATGCTGCTGTGGTCGAGCTTCGGCCGGGTGCGACTTTAAATGCTACGGTCCGCATCACGGGTTTTAGTGATGAGTTCTGAATCCGCTTTGATTATCATCATCGCGGGTGGAAGTGCGAGTGGAAAGAGCACCATTGTGTCTCGGTTTGTCGAGCTGACGGGTGCGGCCCATATCAGCCATGACCGGTACTATTTGGATGCCCCCGACCCCAAGGGCTACGATTTTGACCACCCAGACGCCCTGGACACCGTGGCGTTGATCGCTGATGTGGTCGCCTTGAAGGCTGGCCGGGAGGTTTTGCTGCCGGTGTATGACTTTGCATCCCATAAGCGTACGCCAGAGGCCGAGGGTCTCAAGCCCAGTCCGATTATCGTGGTAGAGGGCATTTTGGTGCTGGCAGAGGCCCGTTTGGCGGCTTTGGCCGACCTCTCTGTTTTTGTTGAGGCCCCTGAAGAAGTGCGCCTGAACCGTCGGATCGCGCGCGATGTGGCTGAGCGAGGCCGGAGCCCTCAAGGGGTGCGCGCGCAATTTGAGGCCACGGTTAAACCCAATCACGATCGTTTTGTTCAGCCGAGTAAAGTGGTGGCGGACTTGGTTTTGGATGGCACCAGACCACCCGATGTGAGTGTGGCGGAGTTGATGAGTCGGGCGGGTTTAAGCCCCGGTTAGTCCTTCGAATCGCCTTGCTGTTTTGCCTCCCAGTCGGCCCTTTTTTTGGCCCGGGCATCTTTCGCTGTTTTGCTTTGTGAGCCGGGGCTGATGTTGATCGAAAACCGCCACTCGCTCTCTGCAGCATCTTCGTCTCGTGCGACGATCACGATGTCATAGGCCCCGCCTTCAGCGGCTTTGTTGGGCTTGTAGCGCATCACACCGGTGGACTTTCCTAAGCTCATGCCCGTCGGTCCGCCCTTGAGGTGGTAGCTCACCCGCCCGCCATCGGGATCTTCGGCACGGATGCGAAAGCCATCCAAGGTAGAGAGGGTGCTCGGGTTTGTGAGAATCCGTGGGGGTGTGTTGGCGATTGTGAGGGTTTTAGCCTCCAAAGTCTGGGTGTTCCCACCCTTTTTAACGGAGACTGTGGCCGTGACGGTGTCACCTTTGCTGAAGTAGCGTTTGGGCAAAATAGAGGACCGGGCAGCGATCAAGGTTTTGCCATTGACCGCCCAGCGAATGTCGACATCGACATATGCTGAGCCCCGCTCCACATCGACCATCACCTCGATGTCATCGAAGGCACTCGGTTTTTTGGGGGCGTAGTGAATCCCGTCGATGAAGTCCATCACCTCGGGGTTTCCGGTGTCACTCGATGCACTTCGCGGCCGCCGCTTGGGCTTTTTCTTTGCCTGGGCCTTGGGTGGTTTTGGCGTGGCCACGACGACTTGGGGCGGGCTTGAGTCTTGGCAGCCCAAGACCATCATCATGAAGAGTGTCAGCATGGGAGAGAGTATAGCGTCTCAGCGCGCGCATTCGGAAAGGCGTGCCAAGACTTTCGCTGGGGGAATGACCTCGGCAAAGCGAATCACTTTGGCCTCCATCGCCTTGCTGAGCTTTCCGGCCTCGCCTTTTAGTTTGGAGCTGACAGCTAAAATGACGTTGTCTGGGGTATTTTTTAGGCGTTCGGCCAAGTGAGTGGCCCGCCAAAACCCGAGGATTTCCAAGTGTGCCACTTTGCCGTCTTTTCGGAAGGTTAAATCGGGGGTAATCAGGCTTTGGTTGCCCATGTCGACGGGTTCACCAGGCCCCAAGGTCCAGCCTGTATCCAGTTTTTCAAAGCGCTCGGTAAACCAGGCTTCTGTGCGTGATGTCCATGTTCCTGTGTCTCGATAGTGGCCGACAAGCCCCATGGTTGAGTCGAGTTGGAGGACTTTTTTGAACTTTCGTTTCTTACCCCACAAGACTTCGGCCTTGAGGTGCCAGTCGCCGGGTTGAAGCAAGATGGCCGGAAAAAAGTTGGCCAATTGCATGCCGTATCGAGACGAAAGCTTGAGCAAACTTTGGGGCCCATCGATTTCGATATGAAAACAGACCCCCTCTGAGCGGGTTCTGTACATCAGCTGCCTAAATTTAAGATGCCGCATGATTTGGCGTACATACTTGGGGTCTGGCTGTGTCAGGGTCAAGCTTAGGTTGCTGGCTTTGAGCAGCACAGATTGCACCAGGGCGGTGTTGTAGCGGTCGAGCAGCGCTTCTGGGCTTGGGATTTTGGCTTGAGCCAGGACTTGGTGGTCTTTTAGGTCTGCATAAAGGCCGTTGAATACCGCGCTTGGTGTGGTGTTGAGTTCGCTGGCCACCGATGCGAGGACATGGGCAGCACAGATGATATTGGGGTCGTCACTTGGCTGGGCGATGGGGCCCATTTTGGCGGCGGCTTTGAACACCGTGAGCCGCAGATCTTTTGGCGGAATGGGCGATTGGGTCTCAAACTCTCCTTTGTCCATCAGGAGTTTGGCCAGGCCTTTGGTGATCTTGTGGTCGACGTCGAGGCCGCAGATGGCGGTGACCTGGGCATTCAAGGCACCCCGGGTCCACCCTTGTTCGAGGGCGGTATGCATCAGGTCGACAAGGGTCTTGGATCGGCTGCTGTTACGGCTGCTTCCAACGCTAATAAATGATGGTTGAATCGATGTTTTTACGATTTTTACTCTGAGCATATCACCGGTAAGCATCATGTCTCCGTCTGCGCTGGCTGGTGTTTATTTCTGAGGTGTTCGCGGCCACAATTTCATATAAGACCGCTTGTTTTCCTTCGCCGGGTCGAAGAATCCGGCCCAGTCGCTGTACATGTTCCCGAATGGTCCCCGAGCCACTGAGGACCACGGCCACTTCCGCTGAGGGCATGTCCACCCCTTCGTTGAGGACCCGGCTGGTGACGATCACCGGCAAGCTGCCGTCCTCAAAGGCATCCAAGATAGCCCTGCGCTCTTTGATATCGGTTTGATGGCTAATACAGGGCACCAAAAACAGCTGGCTCACCTTGTAGGCTGTCTCATTATCGTGGGTGAACACAATCGTACGACGCCCATGTTCTTTCTTGAGCAGGTCGGAGAGTATATCGAGCTTGGAACTTGTGCCGTGGGCGATTTTTCGGGAGGCTTGAAAAGCCTGAAAGGCCGCACGCCCCGCCTTGGATTGGGCCGCATGGCGTAAAAAGGTGGCCCAACCCCTCGGCCCGCCCAAAGCGATGCGTTTGCTGGCCACAAAGGCTTTGAACAAGCCCCGAGCCTGGTCGTAGGCTTCTTGCTCCTCAACGCTCAATTCGACCTGGATGCGGACCGTTTCGTAATCGGCCAAAAATTCGCCTGACAGCGCTGTAATGCCCTTTTCGTAAACGATGCCGCCCAGCACTTCGAGCAATGCGGCCTCTCTTTCTGGGTCTTCATCCCAGGTGGCCGTGAGCCCCAAACGGTATGGCGCGATGCACGACGCCGCGGCGTTGAGGTAGCCATGAGCGCCCAAATGATGGACTTCATCGAAGATAACCAAGCCAAAGCGGTCGCCATAACGACCCATATGAATCGCCGCTGAGTCATAGGTGGACACGGTGATGTCCTCGACATGGTGTTCGCCGCCGCCGAGCATGCCGATGGGGCGATCAAAGCGAGCACTCAATCCACGATGCCATTGACTCACCAGATCGATGGTGGGTGCGATGACCAAAGTGGCGCGCCCAGTCTCGACGATGGCCATTTCGGCCACAAAAGTTTTGCCAGACCCCGTCGGCAATAGCACAGCACCCCGGCGACCAGCCGCCTGCCAAGCCTCGACCGCCTCGCGCTGGTACGGCCGAGGGCTACGCTCGGTATGAAGCTTGAGCCCGTCGATATGACTGTAGTTTTGGGCTTGGTCTGTATGGGGCACCTGAAAGGCCCGCGCGGCGGTGATGACCTGGGGATACAAAACGGCCGGACCCCGTGGGTGGCCGATGCGATCGTCCATCTGAAAGCCCGGCGGTAAGCGTTCTACATCGCCGCCTTCCACGACCAAGGTTCCATCATGAAAACGAATCTTCCACATTCGCCTTGAATAACCGGCGCGTGGCAAGCCGTGTGGGTGTACCGCTATATTGAAGGTAAAATATCGGTGATGATCTGGCGGTCCAAAAGGTGGCCGCGGTCGCCGAGCGTAGGGCAGTTGGGATTGTACTTATGGCGGGTGACTCGCTCTGTTCGACGGGCGGCAGCCAGCAAGGTTTCCACCACAGCCACAGTGACCCCAGCAAAGTGCTCACTGTCTTTTGCGGCTTGTTTGATGGCACTCAGGCCCGCGGTGTCGAGGCCATCGTCGAACAAATTCCCGCCCGCCTCGGTGTCGACAAAGCGTGCGACCCGCTCGATGAGCCCCACCCGCGCATATTGCCCATCGATGAGGTTGATGTAGCTATAAAAGGTGTGGCCGCAGTCGCTTAGGCCTAAATAGCGCCCAATCTCATCCTCATCCGTGTGTGCGGTGTCGGTACCCCACAACTCGGGGGTTGGCGGCGCTGCGATGATGGCAGCGAAGGCTTTTTGTGCCTTGAGTCGTTCGCCTAGCCTCAAAGCGAGCTGAAAAACCTCGCCTTTGGAGAGCATCGCGATGGGGTTGGTGTCCACTTCGCCGTCGCCGCCTTTTTGGTAAAAGCGAAGCCATCGGTCCTCGCACTCGTTGCCGGTCCCATGCCGCAGCCCGTTGCCCGTCATGCGCAGATAGCCCCGACCGAGCGGCGCCCGTAAACAGCTTCGAATCGAGCCCAAGATGGTGGGGTCTTCGGCGATGCGGGCATCGAGTGCTGCTGCATCAACACCGCTGGCCACCAAGTTTTGGCGCATATCATTGACCATCGCCTCATAGGTGGCGCTCAAGTCGTGGACGACCAAAGACACACCGAGGGCTTGGGCCAAAACCTGTGCGCGGCTTTGGGTCTCTGAGCCGCTGTTGATGCTTGAGTAGACCATGGTGGTTGCACCGGGACCGATGGCCAACACCAGCAAGCCGGCCATCACCGCAGAGTCGACTCCACCAGACAGATCGAGCTCCGCGCGCTCAATTCCGCAGGCGCTGTGGTAATCGGAGATGGCGGTCACCCGTTCATCGATCAGGGCGTTCACATCAAGGATTGGCATGGGGTGCTCCTGCGCTAAAAGGTGGTTTTGGCCGCACGTGCGACATGGTCCAGACGCGCCCGGTCGAGCCGGTCCACCATCTCGGCGGTGAGGGGGCTGTTTTGGGGGGTGGCTTCGGCCAACATAGCGGGGGGTGTGTGCATGGGGCGTCCGTCGGTAAGGACCGCGTAGTCGGCAGGCGGTGTCTCTCCGAGTTGCCCTGTGATGCCGATGGGGCGATTGCCGCGGTCGGCTCGGCCCGGTGACATCAACCGCCAAGTGACCGGCACCCCAGGTGCAGAGCTCTTCGCGGTATTGTCCGAGAACTTCATGGTCGGTGTGTGACCGGTTTGACTGAGCTTATAAACCGCACCCACCTCGCCGCGTGTGGGCAAGGGCACATGGGGGTCGACCAGGTATTGACCGTAAATGTAGCGCTGTTTTTCAGCGGGCCATCCCATCTGGTTTCTTAAGGTCTCAAAGGCCTGGGTGCGCTCCAAATCAAAGCCGCCTCCCAGGGTGATCGGTGCCGCAACGCCCTTTTCGCGCATGGCGTGAACACTGAGCAAATAGTCGCCCTCCATGGTGCTCTCCGAATCAAGACGAATGGAGCAGACCCGGTCGGGGGTTTGCAGCATCACCGCCAAGGCCGTTGGAATACCCGAAAAACGCGTGGAGTAGGTGTCGAGCAAAAAGGTGACATTGCCGTCCACTCGGTCTCGAATGGCCAAAAATGCGGCCAAATCACTGCCATGTCTTTGGGTGTGTTCGTGGCCGGTTGTGCCGCCAGCGTGAAGCCCCAATGCTTGGGCGGCCTCCACATTGGATGTGGCGATAAATCCAGCGGCGGCAGCGGCCTCGACAGCGATCAGGTGTTGTTCAGCACAGCTTGCAGCGCGCATGCCCGCCTCGAAAACCCGGGATGGGTCTTCGACAGCTTGGATTAAGCCCTGGGCGCGGGCCTTGATATGGGAAAAATAGCCCGCTGTGTCCACAGTGATCTCAGGCGGTTTTCGGACAGATGCAGCCTCCAAGCTCTCCAAAATGATCTCTTTTTCTCGCTCGATCGTGGCGATGGACAGTCTGGTTCCGACCTGTTCAGGTGTCAGCTTGGCCAAGGTTGCGACTTGAATCCGGAAGCGCAGCCAAATGATTTGTGCCTCTAAAAAAGAGACCAACGCGCTGGGGCCAGTCACAGTCAAGATCACTTCACGGTCAGAAAACCACGCACCCTTTGGCATGCCATGAACCTCAACTTTTTCTCCGAGTGCCCGGCGGTAGGCGAGGCCGAGGCCAAGGCCACGGGCGTGTAGATAAGCCATGTCAGTGTCGAGAAACTCGGGGAGCAAGGTTTGCACATAGGCAACAGGGTCTACGGGCATGTAGAATGGGCCACCTTTACGGATGGCGAAGTTGAAAGTTTCCGGGCGAAGCGATGCTCCTGCGGCGGCCATGACGGGTTTGTACCAGTCTGTTCGCATGGTGTCCTCTCAGCTGTCGGGGGTGGGAGGGCTTAAAGTATATGAAGATGTCCAAAAATCAAGCGGTGCCGTGACGACTGGGTTTAAAAAACCATGATGTCTTTGTTGATTGGCCTGGTGCTTGTGTGTGGCGAGGCCTTCGCGTTTAGCCCGCTTCAAGACCAAGACGCCTTGAATGCCAGACGGTATTATCGCTGGGTGGATGGTCTGGAACACCGCGAACCGGTCGGTGGATATCGGACTGTGGACGGTTTTCATCGGGAGATCAAAGCGCTGGTTGTCGGTCGCCCTGGCGTGCTTCGGCCTTTTGTGTTGGGACACAGCGTTCAGCGTCGCCCAATCTGGGGCTTTAGAATCTCGGCCCCGGGCACCGAAATTCACACCAAAGTGCTTGTGTTCGCCGGCATCCACGCCTTGGAATGGATATCCACGGAGGCTGCGACCGCGCTTTTGATGGACATCGCCACCCTCACCCCGCGCGGTGTCGAGGTGACCGTGGTGCCTCTGTTAAACCCCGATGGCCGAGAAAAAGTTGAGCAAGATCAAATGGCTGGACGTCGGCGCTATCGCCGTGGAAACGCGCGCAATGTGGACCTCAATCGTGACTTTGCGGTAAATCGGAAAGCCAAGGCCATCTGGCGGTTTTTATTGCCTGCATATTACCGCTCCACCAAAGCGGCTTTGTCTCAGCCAGAGAGCCAAGCCCTCGACCGTTTGGCCGCCAAAGAGCGCTTTGATGTTGCGGTCAGCTTGCACGCTTTTGGGGGCTTTGTGTACACCCCATGGGCCGGGATCTGGAGCCGTCCTGACGATTGGAAGACCTTTCACGCCCTTGGGACAACCATGTCTCAAGCCCAAGGCGCTCATGCATATAAAGTGCGGCAGTTGTCGCGCTGGGGCTTCTTTTTTAGGGCCCACGGCGCAGAGATTGACCATCTTTATGGCGAGTACGGCACCCTTAGCTTTTTGATCGAGCTGAGCCGGTCGGGTTTAAGCCCCTGGCGCCCATCCACCTTTAAAAATCCCTTTGACTGGTACAACCCAGTGAGGCCCGCGCGACATATCGATAAAGGTGTGTCGGCTGTGCGCGGCTTGGTCCACACCTTGGCGGCCCAAGAGGGGGTCTCTGGCTCCGATTGAGGTTGACTGGTCGGGGTGTCGTCGATACACCGGGGGCCATCGATTTGTCTGGAGATGAGCATCATGATCGAAGTGAAGGGCCTTAGCCGCTATTACGGCTCGCGGTGTGCAGTAGATTCCGTGAGCTTTTCGATCGCTGCCAACGAAGTGGTCGGATTTTTAGGGCTTAACGGCGCGGGAAAAACCTCCACACTCAAGGTGCTGGGCGGCTTGCTCTTGCCTTGTGGTGGAAGCGTCACCGTCGATGGGGTCGACATGGCGCTCAACCCCATCGATGTCCGTGCCCGCATCGGATTTTTGCCCGAGGACCCGCCGCTTTACATGGAGATGACCGTTATCGAGTTTCTTCGCTTTGTGGCCAACCTTCGGGGTGTCGATGGGCCAATACTTGAAGAACGCTTGGTCGAGGTTTTGGATAAAACGAATCTCACCGAGGTTCAAAGCAGGGTGATCGACGAGCTGAGTCACGGCTATAGAAAGCGGGTTGGCATCGCGAGTGCGATTGTTCACGGCCCTAAGCTCGTGATTCTTGACGAGCCAATTAGTGGCTTAGACCCTGTTCAAATCGTCGAAATGCGTAAGGTTATTCGCGGGCTTCGCACCGAAAGCACGGTGTTGGTCAGCTCGCATATTCTCTCAGAGATTTCCCAAACCTGTGACCGCATTTTGGTGCTCAACCAAGGTCGGTTGGTCGCCCAAGGCACTGAGGCTGAGCTGGCTGGCCGCTTTGATACCGGCGGGGTCATCGACTTGATGCTGCGGGGAGATGCCTCCGAGGCCACCCGATTGCTCGAGGCCTTGGTCGAGGTCAAGACCGTCGCCTCCGTTCAAGGCAGTCGCGATGGCGTTTTTGGGCTGCGGGTCATCATGAAAACAGATTGTCGGGAGCAGCTAGTCTCCACCTTGGTCAACGGTGGGGTGGGCGTGAGGGCTGTGAATGATTCTCGGGATGAACTCGAGGAGATATTCCTCGACCTGACACGCGTTGAAGGTGGCTCATGAAGACGGTTTCATTGCTTGTGCGGCGAGAGCTGCGGTCGTATTTTGACACCAGCTGGGGCTGGACCATCCTATCGATGGTCTTGCTAATCGACGGGCTGATGTTCAACGCTTTCGCTTTGGGAAAAAGAGAACGCTACTCGGCTGAAGTGTTGAGTGACTTCTTTTATCTGGCCGCGGGCACCACGATGATCGCGGGAATCCTGATCACCATGCGCCTGATCGCTGAGGAGCGGCAGACGGGTACCTTTGTGCTCTTGCAAACCGCCCCCATCCGCCCGGTAGAGATCATCATGGGCAAGTTTTTTGGTGCTTTCGGGTTTTTGTCGATTCTGACCCTGCTTAGCGCCTATATGCCCGCGCTTATTTTTGTTCATGGGAAGGTGAGCATCGGCCAGATTCTTGTTGGCTATGCTGGCTTATTGAGCCTTGGCGCCGCCACCCTCGCGGTGGGTACTTATGCTTCGGCTTTGGCCAAAAACCAGTTGCTCGCAGCGGTGATCGGTTGTGGCATGTTGGTGGTTTTATTGCTGGGTTGGTTGATGGGGCAGGTCACACACGAGCCCTTGAGTTCCTTCTTTTCATACACGGCCATCTTTGACCGGCACTTTCAGCCCTTTATGAAAGGTCGCTTCAATACGGAGAGCTTGTTCTTTTATGCAAGCTTATGCTTTGGCTTTTTGTTGATGGCCACCCGAACGCTTCAACTCAGGAGGCTCAAATGAACACCGCTGTTTTGTGTCATCTCTTGGGCATGGGCTTGGTCGCGTTGCTGATTCGTTTGGGCGGCGGCCCTGAAGATTTACTTACCCAAAGCAGTGTTGTCGGATGGCTTTTGGTACTCACAGGCTTGGTGCTCAGCATCAAGTCGAGGCCGTCGGACCCGGGTGCGGTCGCTGCCAGGCGCTGGCGACTGAGATCTCAGGCTGTTGGGGTGGCTGGACTGATGGTCCTCACCGCTCTTGGGCTAGACATGTTGAGTGGACTTGGCGTAAACGCCGAGGCCTCTGGGCGCATCGAGGTGGTGGCACAAGCCCTCACAGCATTGCTGCTTTTGGTCGGTACCCTTCCGTTGATTACCGTCGATCGGGTGGCGGTGGCCAGCCCAGTGAAGTTGCCCGAATCTCGGGTAAGCGCTGCTGGATTTTTGGGCTTAAGTCTCGCGCTCGCCTTGGCCTTATTGGTGCCTTTAAACCATTTGGCTTCCGCCAATAACATTCGGTGGGACCACAGTTACTTCAAGACGGCATCGCCTGGTGACATCACCTTGGCCACCATCGAAAACCTCGATGAGCCCATTCAAGCGTGGTTGTTTTTTCCTCACACCTTGGATGTGACAGAGGAGATTCGGACCTATTTTGATCTGTTGGACGGCCCTAAGTTTGAGGTCAGCTATGTAGATCAGGCCTTGGATACCGAGCTTGCTCGTGAGCTTCGGGTACAGAAAAATGGTGTGATCGCGTTGGTGCTCGGTACTGGCGATGAACAACAAGTCCAGCGAATTCGAATCGGCGAGACCTTGGACAAGGCCAGCCGCAAGCTTAAAAAACTCGATCGAGATGTGTCCAAGGCCTTGTTGTCTTTGGCTGCCGACCCGAAAAAAGCCTACTTCACCGTCGGTCACGGCGAGATGTATTGGAAAAAGAGTTCATCCACACTGCCCGCCCGCACGATTGAAGGCATGAGGGACGAGCTCAAGCGGCTCAACTTCAAAATCACAGAGCTTGGGGCCATACAGGGCTTGGCTTCTGAGATTCCTGAAGACGCAGATTTGGTGGTGGTGATGGGCCCGACCGAGGCCTTTATGGTCGAGGAACTCACCGCCCTCGACACCTATCGGCGCAGTGGTGGAGCCTTGTGGCTGGCGCTCGATCCTGGCACCGAAGCCGATATGGGCGCGGTGTTGAGCCCCTTGGGTTTGGCATACGATTCACCGGCGATGTTGGTCGGCGACACCAATGTGTGGGTGGCCACCCGACGCATCACAGACCGGTACAATATTTTCACCAACAAAGCGTCCACTCACCCATCGGTGAAGACCCTCTCTCGCAATGCCAAAACCCGTGCATTGTTGACCCCCCTCGCTGCCCCCATCAAGCTGCTCAACAACCAAAGTCACAAAGTAGAGGTCACCTTGCGCACCCTCTCAGAGGTGTGGCTCGACACGTCATCAAATCTACAATTTGATTCCAAGACCGAGGAGCGGAAAGGGTGGCCCTTGGCGGTGGCAGTGACCGGTATAGAAGATGACTCAGGGGCGGGTGAATTTCGGGTTTTGGTCACGGGTGATGCGACCTGGGCCAGCGACCTGGTGCTCCCGTTATCGATGGGAAATCAAGAGTTTCTCCGGGACGGGCTTGCTTGGTTGGTAGATCAGCCTGCGAGCAGCGGCACGGTTAACTCCGAAAAGGATGTAAAGATTCGCCACACCAAGGGGGATGATGCTTGGATGTTTTATGGCACCACTTTGGTGATCCCAGTGCTGATTTTTGGCTTGGGTTTGGTGCGGGTTCGGTCCCGTCGTCAGGCGGGCGTTTCCGCATCGAGTAGGACTAAAGCATGAAGCGTGCGACCTTAATTTATGGGCTTTTACTCGTGTTGGCCGCGGGGGGTTCTTGGATACAGTGGACGACCGATGCGCCGGTTGATCTGGAAGGGAGAGTGGCTGTGCTGACCGGAAGCGCCAAGGCCATCACGGCTGTGCGCTGGGTGGGAGAGGACACCGAGGCGACCATCGTCCAGAAGTCCGATGAGCGAGGAGGCTACTTTTGGGTGGATTACACCCGATACAAAAAGACCGACAAGCCCGTGGACGTCTCCACCGATGACACCGGCGAGGCCCCACCCGAGATGGAGCGCGTCGCCATTAAGACGGCATTCAAGAGTGCCGGAAAGTCCGATGCCTTGATGGCCAGCTTCAGCCCGCTTGCTGCCCGTCGGCAGTTGACCATCACCGATGAGGCAAAGCTCGAGGAGCTTGGTTTGGACCAGCCCACGGCTCGAATTGAGATCGATCGCGCTGGGCACACCGAAGTGCTGGAGATTGGTGCCGAGGCCTATGGCTCTCGGGATTATTATGTGCGGCATGTGTCTACGGGAGCGATTTACCTATTTGAGCGCGACCTGGTACAGCCCCTCAAATACGCTCGCACCCGGCTTCCAGATCGCAGCCTGTATGGGGTGGCGCGCGCAGATATCGACTCCGCGACGCTCACGGTGGAGGGTGCGTCTAAGGTTTGGAATCAAATGTATGCTGACGACAAAGCCAAGGCGCATTGGGTGCTCGGTGATGGCCTTGACCAAGAAGCGGAGCGCGCAACGACGTGGCTCGATAAGTTTCTTAAGCTAAAGGGCACTCAGTTTGCCGATCCCAATGCACCTCCAGCCGATTTACAGCCTCGGTTTTCGGTGCGGCTCAGCCAGGGTGATTCCCAGACCACGGTCGCCGTGTCTCAAGTGGGCGCTCAAGGGGATTGGTATGCTCAAAGTGAGCACACCCGTGGCTTGATTAAGCTGGTCCGAAGTGGCGCTGGTGCCTTAAATGAGGACGCAGCAGCCCTGGTTTCGCTCGGGGATTGAGCTAGGCTTGAATGTGGACGACAACCACGGTTACGTTGTCTTCTGTGCCGTGCTCGATCGCTTGCGTCACCAACACTTCGGCCAGATCCTCGGGGGCATGCTGTCGGCAAATCTCGGCAAGCGCTGCGTCGTCGAGGGGGTCGGTGAGGCCGTCCGAGCAGAGAATAAACACATCACCCTCATCGACGGGGCGTGTAGAGGTATCGGGCTCGACTGGCCCGTGATAGCCTACCGACTGTGTAAGGATGTTTTTGTGCGGCACTATGCGGGCCAATTCCGGAGTCAAAGTTCCGGCGTCAATTTCTTGCTGGACCACTGTGTGATCTCGGGTGAGCCGGTGCAGGCGGTCGTCTCTGAACAAGTAAATCCGAGAGTCGCCCACATGGCCCAAATGGGCCTCGTCGTCCTCGATAAGCAAGACAGCGAGGGTGGTGCCCATGCCTGCGTGGGCCGGGTTGGTCATGGCTGTTTGGCGAATGGAGATGCTCGCTTGGTTCATCGCATAGCGAAGGCGTTCGCGAATCTCTTCCTCTTGGTCCATTCCGCCGCGGTCCAGACGGGTTTCGTCGGGGTTGATCGATCCCAAAAGCACACTTTGCACCTCTTCGACGGCGATAGCACTGGCGATCTCCCCCGAGGCGTGCCCGCCCATGCCATCGGCGACCACAAAAAGGCCAGCCTCTATATCGACCAAAAAGCAGTCTTCATTGTGCTCTCGAACAGGGCCGGGATCGGTGCGTGCGACGGCATCAAAATGCATGGGGAAACCTCTGAGGCCCCAACTATAGATCGAATCCTATTTCCCAACACGAGTAACGTCGCAGCATGAGCGCAGTCATGGCTTCATCGGTTCCACAAGTGGGTACTCAAATAGGGGCTTATCAGGTGATCCGTGAGATTGGGCGCGGTGGGATGGCGACCATCATGGCGGTGCGCCATATCGAAACAGGAGAGGAGCGGGCCATCAAGCTGATGTTGCCTGGGGTGCACAACGACGAGGTCATCTCCCGTTTTAATTTGGAATACGACACCTTGGTGAGGCTGAACCATCCTGGGGTGCTTCGTGTGTTTGAGACCGGCGACTTTGAGGGCATTCCTTATATTGTCATGGAGTTGATAGCGGGCATTGAGGTTGGTGCTGCTGTGCTCCAGTGGAGGGACCTCGCACCCGCTGAGCGCTTTGCCCGTGCTCGGCGGGTCTTGATTCAGGTCGCGAGCACACTGGAGTATGTGCATGAGCAGGGATTGGTTCATCGGGATGTGACGCCGAGCAATATTATGTTGCTCAATGACGGCCATATTCGCTTGATGGATTTTGGGGTGGTCAAGGAGTTGGGCGCAGATCTCACCACCGTTGGAGAGGTGGTTGGAACCGCCGCCTATATCGCTCCAGAACAAATCACCGGCGCGCGTGTGGATGCTCGTACCGATCTGTACAGCTTGGGTGCTGTGCTGTATCTGATGCTCACAGGAAAGCGGCCCTTTTCTGCTCGCACCTTGGCTGGGTATTTGGACAAACACCTTCATCGCCCTGTGCGCCCGCCCCGTGCTTTGGTACCCACGGTACCCGAGGACCTCAACAGCGCAACCGTCCGCTTATTGGCGAAGATACCCGGTGATCGCTTTGGTTCTGCCAGTCATCTTTTACACGCTTTAAATGCCAAGGCGGCCAGTGATGACGCCATGGAAGCGACCAGCTGGGACCCCGGTGTCGTCGGCCGGGCTTCGGAGATCGCACAGGTTCGCGAGGCGGTCGCCAGGCTCGCTGCGGGCGAGGGTGGCTTGATGGTGATCGATGCGGCCTATGGCATGGGGCGGTCAGCCCTTATTGATGAGGCAGAAAAGGCTGCGGAGCGTTTTGGTTTGAGAAGCTTTTCGGGGCGCTCGCGCGCTCCAGATCAGCGGGCTTTTGAGACGTATCGCGCCCCATTTGATGGGCTCGTCGACGATGGGTCCGGCCCAACCGCCTTGGCTGTGGCCTTCGGAAAACGTCTGGCCGACGATGAAACTTTAGAGCGCTGGCGTGTGTTCTCGGCCTTCTCGGCCTTGATGGCAGAGGGCGGACCCAAGCTGTTGGTCTTGGACGATTTAGACCAAAGCGACAGTGGCTCGATCGAGATGACCGAGTATTTGGTTCGCAACCTTGTGGGCGAGGCAAAGCACCCCATATTGGTGTTGGTCACTTGCGAGTCCGGCGTTGGCGTCGACCGGCTGCGCCGGCTCATGGATGAATCAGAGACGGGTGTGTGTCCAGAGCGGCTCCAGCTTGGACCTTTAGGCCTCAGCGCGGTTGAGGAGCTGCTGCTCTCTTTGGTTCGAGAGGACCCCCGGGTGCAGGCTTTGTGCGCACGCATTCACAAAGAAAGTGAAGGGGTGCCGTTCTTTGTTCGGGAGATGCTCAGAGGTTTGATGGATATGGGGGTGATCGCACGGGCGGCGAAGGGTGCCCGCGGGCGAATCTGTTTGTCGCTGGCCGAAATTGATGGGCTCACACTGCCTATTCCTCGCTCCATCCGCGAGGCCATTTCTGATCGTTTATCTGGCTTAAAACCCCAAGAGAAGACCTTATTGGGTGTCTTGGCCCTGGCCCGTCAAGAGGTGGACCACGACTTGCTCGCCATCGCCTCCCAAATGGACGGGGACCAGGTGCTGGCCGGTACCGATACTTTGATTGAGGCGGGGCTGGTTATTGAGCGCTTTGTGGGTGAGGCCGCGCATTTGGAGTTGGCTCAAAACCGTTTAAAAGATGTGGTTGTTGAGGGGTTATCACCCGCGGTTATCCAAGAGATTCATCGGCGGGTCGGCGAGGCGCTCGAGTCCAGGTATCGGTGTCGCGTGTCGGTGGTTGTTGAGGCTTTAGCTGACCATTTCGAGCAAGGCGATGTGGCTGCAAAAGCGTACCCGTATTTGATTTTGGCCGCAGATAAGCTGATGCAGCGGACCTTTGTCGCTCAGGCGCTTGAGTATATGGACCGGGCCATGGCGATTGAGTCTCAGGCCCGTAGATTTATGACACTCCACGATGCCGATGCACGGTTGGCAGAGTTGTGCCTCAAGCGAGCGCGGGCTTTGTACCACTTGGGCCAGCTCAATGCTTCGGCAGAGGAATTGGCACGAGCGAGCGGGTTGGCCGATGCTTTAGGAGACCCAAAACTTCAGATTGGCGTGTTGACTGAGCAAGGCTGTCAGGCCCGCCGCATGCGCGATCTGGACGGGGCGGAGCGTTCGCTTTCAGGGGCCATCACCTTGGCGCGTGAACATGGTCATGGCCGCATGGAAATTTTGCCCCTGTACGAGCGAGGCGGCGTGGCTTGGGCGCGGGGAGATTTGGATCGCGCGCGAGACTGGTGGGTCGAGGGCTTGGCCCGCTCTGAGCAGTTCAATGACGAGACGCGGCTGGCTTGGGGCTATGGCGGCCTTGGCTTGCTCGCGATGTGCCGGGGTCAAAGTGCAGAAGCGCGGCGAAAACTGGAGCAGGCGATTGAGGTTTGCCAGCGTCACGGGCTGATGGAGCGGCTGACGGTGGCCCGAATTAACTTGATTGAGTTGTATCATTTCACGGGAAATTTCAGAAAGGGTTTGGCGATATCTGACGAAACCGTCAATCAAGCTCGAGAGGTGCGCTATCGCTATGGTGTGGGTTTGGGCATGCGTTACCGAACCATCATGTTGATCGATATCGGTCGTTTCGCCGAGGCCATGGACAATGCGCTTGCGAGCCTAAAGATTCACCAAGACATGCAGACCCGAGAAGATGAACTGGCCAGCTTGGTGGTCGCTTGCCGGGCCGGCTTGGCCCAAGGGGCGCTCGAAGAGGTAGAGCCCATGCTCGACGCGGCCACAGCCCTTCTCGATGATTACGACACCGAGGGCTTCGCGCCGGTTCTTCACGCTTGGCGGGCCCGGGTTTACGCCGGTCAGGGCCGAATGTCGGAGGCCTGTGATGCGGTGGAGCGCGCCGCGGCCGTTCCCACACGGCCTTGGCCTGCACAGCGGGCACGGAGCAATCTGAATTTGGCGCGGGCTTATATGATGTTGGATGCCCGCGAAGAAGCGCTCTCTCTCGCCGAGGAGGCATTGCGGTTGTCGGACGCCAGCGGGTATCGACATTATGCGATGCGCTCAAGAGCGTTGATCATCGCAGTCAGCGAGGACGAGGCGGTGATCGCGCGCCACCGTCGGGTCGCAGAGGCTTTAGCCCGCTCTTTGGCCGCGAACCTTAGCCGAGAAGATGCATCAGAATTTCTTAAAATTCACGGGGTTAAACCAATGGTTACGCTGATCTGACCGCATCTTTTCTTGGGATAAGATTCAGTTTTCGCTACACTGCGGTCGATGGCCACACTCACCCCAACACCCACCGTCACGCCCCCGCCTACACCCGGCGACCATGTTGGGTCATATGAGGTCAAGGAGTTGCTTGGGGTCGGAGGCATGGCCACGGTGTATCGGGCGGTCGACGATGCGGGCAATGTGGTCGCCCTCAAGATATTGCATCCTGGGAAGGCTCAGACCGATGAAGTCAAGCGGTTTGAGCGAGAGTTTTTGGCCTTGCGAGACTTGCGTCACCCTTCGGTAGTTCAGGTGTTCGAGGCGGGGGTTTCTGGGGATTATCCTTGGATTGCGATGGAGTATGTGGACGGGGCTGACCTCGGTTCTTTGGTGGACCGTTGGACTGCGAACCCACCGCCGGATCGCTTTGCTCATGTGGAGAGAATTTTAAGGGGGCTGTGTGAGGGCTTGACCATGATTCATGGCAAGGGGTTGATACACAGGGATTTGAAGCCTTCGAATGTCATGGTGACCAAGGGGGGCGAGGCCAAGCTGACCGATTTTGGGGTGGTGAAAGCACCCGGGGCCTTCACCACCCAGTTGACCGTGGCCGGAAAGTTGGTGGGGACCGTCGCCTTTATGTCCCCGGAGCAGATCACCGGCGATGAGGTCACCGCGTCCAGCGATTTGTACAGCCTGGGTGCAGTTTTATATGTGTTGTTGACGCTGCGTCGGCCGATTGAGGCAGACAATGTGGCGGGCTATTTGGCGCGGCATATCACAGAAACACCGCGATCCCCCTCTGATCTCGACCCGAATGTGCCCCCTCATTTGGAGCGGGTGTGTATGCAGTTGCTCAAAAAAGAGCCGGGCCAACGTCCAGCCTCAGCGGCAGCGGTGCTGGCCATATTGGACGGCGGTGGCGATGCTCAAGCACAGGTCTTGCACGGGAGAGATTCGGAGTTGGAGTGGCTTAAGCAGCGTCTCACCGATGTTGAGCGCGGTGCTGGCGGGCTGGCTTTTGTACAAGGGGAGGTAGGCAGTGGTCGGAGCGTTTTGCTCGAGGCCTTTGTGGAGCTCAACCGTGGCCGGCAGGTCGCCATTGCCTCGGCGAGTGGTGCGCGCTCAGAGTTGGTGGCGCAGTTGGTTCGTCAACTCCCCCATCAGGCCGTAGGAAGTGCCTCATGGGTGGGTTTAGGGGCTGCATCGGCATTGCAGCCGACCGTGATTGTGATCGACGATCTGGACCATATGGACCCAGAAGCCATCGCGGGATTGACCCGTTTATTGAGAAATCAGGTGGCGATCGAAGGGCAGCCGATATTGCTTGTGGGCGCCATTGAGGGCGGACAGATGGCCACTTCGGAGTTGGTCAGCGGTGCGTCCACTGGCTTGAATCCCGAGCGCTTGGCCTTGGGTGGACTCGCCCGTCCTGCGGTGATCGCCCTTGTTCGAAATCAAGGTGTGACCGGAGCGGTGGGGGCAGCACTGGGCCGTCGGCTGGCGGCAGATTTAGGTGGAATGCCGGGTGCGGTGCTGGAGCAGATCAACGCGATGGTACAGTCGGGATGGCTGGTGCCGAGCCCAGATGGTGGCTTGCGGGCAGGTTGCACCATGGACGCGCTCCGCAATGACCCACTGCCCCTACCCGAACGACTCAGACAGCAAGAGGCCGAGCGAATAGAGGCCCTCAGTGAAGGCGCACGGCATCTCTTTGATGTGCTGGTCGTGCTCGATATGGAGGCCACCATCGAATTGGTGGCAGAGATCGCCGCCATCGAGCCCAATGTGCAGGCCCGGGCCTTGGTAGAGTTAAGCTCGCGGCAGTTGATTCGAGAGCGCACAGAGGGTGTGCATCAGATCGTGTCTCTTCGGGGGGACCGAAACAGGACGGTCGCCTATCAGTTGATCGCCAACGACAAGCGGGTTTCGCTTCATCGGGCTGTGGCGGGCGCATTGCGGCGTCGGTCTCGGCGTCGGTCAGGTACCTTTGCAGAGGTCATCGCGAGCCACTTGCTGAGTGGTGGCCAAGTGGGCGAGGCTTTTCCGATGCTTTTGGTGGCGGCAGAGACCACATTGCGGGTGGGTAAAAACCGTCAAACGGTCAAGTTATTGGAGAAGGCAGAGCGTGCTGCGGCGACGGTCAAGAGACAAAAAGACCCCGCGACCCCTGGGTATGAGCGCAGGCTTCATGCGCTGTGGGGTGCTGTACATTTTCGCATGAGCCATCATCAAGACTCATTGGATGCTTGGCGTCTGAGTTTGGATGCTGCTCGAATTGAGGCAGACCGAGAATCCATCGCGCGGGCTCAGGCTGGAATGGGGTTGGCCCGAGTGGCGCTGGGTGATGTTGTGGCCGCCAGCAGTGTGTTGGAGCAAGCGCTGAGCCAACTCTCTCAGGGCGACCCAATGTGGGCCCAGGCAGCAGAAGCTTTGGCGGTGTCTCGCTTGAGTCAGGGTGATGTGGCGGGGGCTCAGCGTTTGTGGGCTGAGCTGATCGATTTGGGCCAGCAGATGGGTGCCACGGGGATCATCGCCAAGGCGATGGTGGGTTTGGGCGAGATAGCGATGGTGCGCGGCCGGTTGAATCAGGGCCGAGACAATTTGGAAAATGCAGCTTTTCGGATGCGAGATCAGGTGCGCCCTCAGGCCCTGCCTGCGACTCTGCTGAGGCTCGCTGAAATCAATCACGCGGAGGGGCGGATCGAAGAAGCTCGCACCCTCGCCCTCGAGGCGGAGTCCATCGCTCGAGATTTACCCTTGTTGCCTCAGAGTGTGTTGGCGCTGGGCATGGTTGCGCAGTGTCTGCTCGATATCGGTGTGCCCCATGAAGCGCGATTGCTCGCTCACGACGCCGCCACTTTGGCCAAAACTTTGGGGCCGGTGCGCTCGAATATGGCCATTGGTTGTGTGCTCCCGGCGGCGCGGGTGTTGGTGGCGATGAGTGCTTTTGATGCTGCCGCTGCGATTTTACCCAATCGACCGCCATCTTCAGAGGGTGGTGTTGGAATCACCGACCCCATCGCGGGCTTGTTGGCATTGAAGAGTCGCATTGTGTTTGAGCGCAACCCCACGGTCGCCGTTGCCTTGGCGCGTCAGGTGCTCCAGCGACCACCAGCGGCCTTGCCTTGGGTGGGTGCGCGATATTTGTTGGATGCGGCCGCCACCCTCAGTTTGGCTTCCGACCATTTTGCCGAGCAGGCCATCGACAGAGTCTTATCTTTGGTCAAAGGCACCTCCTTCAGCTTGTTGGAGATGGAGGTCGGATTTTTAGCGAAAAAACAAGGCACCCACCCAGAGTCATATGCCCGCTCAAAGCAGTGTTTTGTTGATTTAGAGCACCGGTTGGGATCCCCGGAAGGCTTTGGGGCACGCTGGTTGAGCTAAAGGGCCTCAAATCGCCGGTGGGCAGGGTGAATTCGGTTAAGGCCGTGCGATGACATCGAGCAAGAAAATAGGGGAGGATCTGTTCCCCGCTGAGATCACGATGGGTGGCTTGAGCCTTAAGCCCGGCGACACCATTGGTCCGTATCGCTACATTCGCCCTTTGGGGCGGGGTGGTATGTCTCATGTCATCCTGGCCCGTGATCCCGGTGGCACGTCGGTGGCGCTCAAGATTTTGAAGGCCAACCGTTTTCGCACGGGCCTCGCTCGCTTTCGTCGAGAGTTCCGCGCGCTGGCCCGGCTAAAGCATCCGAATGTTATCCGGGTAGAGAGCTATGGTGACATACATGGTCACCCTTATATTGCGATGGAGTGTGTCGAAGGCAGAGACCTCTATCAAGAGATTCGAGCCCTCCCTCGAACCGATTTATCCAAGCGTTGGGCACGGGTAGAGGAGGTCTTGATCGACCTGTGTCGGGCCCTCGCGTACATTCATGGTCGGGGTTTGATTCACCGCGACATGAAGCCTTCTAATGTGCTGATCGGCGCTGATGGTGTGTGCAAACTCACGGACTTCGGCATCGTTAAGGAACTCGACCCCGAAAGTGATGTGCAGCTCTCCACTACGCTCGTGGGTACCTGGGCGTATGCCAGTCCAGAGCAAATTACGGGCGGCGCGCTCGACCACCGCTCAGATCTGTACTCTTTGGGCGTTATTCTCTACACCATGCTTACCGGGCGGCGCCCTTTTGTGGCCAAAGATATGGCGGGCTATTTGGAGCAACATCTTGACCATGAGCCGGTGGCACCGACGACACTTGTGCCGGGCACCCCGCCTCAACTCAACGAAATCTGCATGCGTTTGCTCCAAAAGGCACCCCGAAGCCGTTTTCAGAGCGCACAAGAAATTTTATACCAGCTAGAACAGATCGACATGGACGCAGGATCGGTGCACCCAGATGATCTGTGGGAACCGATCATGGTGGGTCGAGATGAGGCGATCGATCAGGTGCGAGACGCTGTGGGCCGGCTCACCCGAGCAGAGGGTGGGGTGTTATTGATCGAAGGCCGCGAGGGCAGCGGTAGAACCCGAATGATGGGTGTTGCCATTCACCATGCCCGCTTGATGGGCATTGGGGTCAACCACAATTGCATGGCTGCTGGTGCCGGCTCTTTTGAGTCGGTGGTGTCCATTGGCCGGGGCTTGGACGAGGCTTTGGGCCTCGAGGTATCTCAGGATTTGATGGAGGGGCTCGCCGCCTTCGTCAAAGAAGAAGGAAAAATCGGTGCAGACGCTCGCTATCAACTCTTTGATGGCATGCGGGATGCATTGACGCGATTGTTGGCTCACGGTCCGTTGATCATCGCCATAGATGATTTTCATCATGCCCCTCGGCCCTTGGTTGATCTGCTGGGATTTTTGGCCCGAAGCTTGATTGGGCGTGATGGTCTGCCCTTGTTGCTCGTCCTCACAGCACGTTCAGATAACCAGAGCCAAGCGATGACCGATGTCCGTGATGGGAGCGCTTTGTCGGTGCATCCAGAGATACTGAGTTTGGCGTCGCTGGATGCAGACCAGGTGCGGAGGGTTGTTGAAGCGCTGTTGGGTCCCACAAAATCAGCTGGGGCATTGGCGAAAACCTTGAGCGCCGAGACCGAGGGGACGCCCTTCTTTGTGGCTGAGTTTTTGCGCTCATTGATTCAAAATGGGGTCATCGCCCCCAAAGATGGCGGTGGGTTTCGACTGACGGTCAACGCCATGGACTTGGCCGGTGGTGAACTTTCCATTCCGCCATCTGTGCGGGCGATGGTTCGAAATCGCTTGATACCTCTCGATGCTCATGCCAGAGAATTGGTCGACACTTTGGCGGTAGCGGGGCGAGAGTCGGATTTGGATTTGTTACTCGATGTGTTCGGGTTGGATGAAGACCAAGCGCTCCATGCGCTCGATACTCTGATCGATGCTGGGCTCATCAAGGAGCGGCGGCTCTCTGGACAGGTCATGGTGGATTTCTCCCATCGAAAAGTGGGAGATGTCGCCTATCGGGATTTAGATCCGGAGTGGCGTGCGGCTTTACACCGGCGCTTGGCTGTGGCCCTTGAGTTGCGTGTGGCTGACAATACAGTCATCTCCGAGGCCATCGGCGTGCACTATCTGCGTGCTGGAGAGCAGGGCAAGGCCTACCGGTATTTGGCGGCTACAGCCATGCGTTTGTGGACCCGCTCCCTCACCACAGAAGCCTGGAGCCTCTCAGAGCGCGCATTGGTTTTGGCACCCTCGGCAGCAGGAGATTTGAGCGAGGTCGACTTTGATCGGGCGCGGTTGGATGTCCTTCGGGTCCGAGCGAATGTGACCTACAACCGGGGGCTTTGGGGACAGGCTGAGGCTGTGTTGGCCTCTTTATTCGCGGTCGCCACCAAACTCGGAGAGCGGGTGCTCGCTTCAGAGGCTGCACTCGATCGGGGCGTGGCCCTCAAACGGCTTGGGCGGGGCGATGCTGGCTTGGCCATGATCGAGGGTGTGGTCCAAGATGCACGGGCTCAAGGTGAGCGCGGCATGGTCATGGAAGGGCTTAGGCGTTTGGCGCTCTATGCTTGGGAGGACGGAAATTTGGAGACCTGCGAGCAGCTTGCGAGTCAGGGTTTACTGTCTGGCTCTGGGCAAGAATATGAACATTCGCGGGCGGGACTGTTGATTGTGCTCACGGCGGTACAGGCTGAACGGGGTCTGCTCACTCAGGCGATCGCCGGCTTGAAAGAGGCTGAGGCTATTTTTCGGCGTTTGTCGGACAAGCGGGCCCATTGTGTGGTGCTCAGCAATTTAGCCGAGATGCTGTTGTGGCAGGGTGAGATCAGAGAGGCGATGTCCACCACGGCCGAGTCATTGGAATTGAGTGCCGACATTGACTTTCACGCGGGTATCGCCGCGGGTTTGCGGGTGATGGCGATGGCGCAGATGGATGTCGACGCCATCGATGCGGCCGGAAACGCCCTCACCCGCGCGTTGGCCTATGCCGAATCCGAAGCGGGAATCGACCGGGTCGCGACCCGTTTTTTATGTGGACGGCTGGCCTTGAGAATGGGAGACCCCGCGGGGAGTATTTTCCACCTGAACAAGGGGATGGAGGCGGCGGTCTCCGGGGATCCCGAGTCGTACACACCCTTGTTGATCGCCATGCGGGCGCGGGCTCACATCTCTTTGGGAGACGATGAAGCTGGGCGGGCCGACTTAGATGCGGTGCAAGATTTGGTCGATGGCCTTGCTGTGCCCCGAAAGAGCCAGGTGATGATGGTCATGGCGCTCGCGTATCAAATTTTGGAAGAACCCCTCTACGCACACCGGCTGGCGAGTGAGGCTGTCGCCATCGCTCACAGTCGCGGCTTTCGCATGTGGGAGTTGACTGCGCTTTCTATCGTGGCTGTGGTGACGGAGGACGAGGCTGAGGCCGCCACAGTGCGTGCGGCAGCTCGGGAAATCGCAGAGGTGCTCAGTCGCTCTGTGCCCGAGGAGTTGCTGGAGACCTTTTTGGAACGCCCCCGCATTCGGGCTTTGTTGCAGCCGGTACATTTCACAGAAGAGCGATGATGCTGACCAACGATGATGTGCCAAAGACCATTGGTGATTGGGTGCCGGAACGCCTGCTCGGGGTGGGGGCTGTGGCCTCGGTCTATCTGTGTATCGATTCTCAAAATCGTCGTGCAGCAGTCAAGTGGCTGAAGTATTCCCACGGGCCTTTGGTTCAACGTTTTCGCAGAGAAATCCAGAGCCTAAAGCGCCTAAATCATCGTGGGGTCACCGCCTATATCGACGCTGGCGAGGCAGAGGGCCGGCCATTTTTAGCGATGGAGCATGTGGCGGGTACCGACCTTCGGGTATTTAGCACCAAGCTCCACAAGCGACCCAGCGCCGAACGGTATGCAGTGTGTCGTCGTATGGGGCGGGAGTTGGCCGAGGCATTGGAGCATATTCACGACATCGGGCTGGTGCACCGGGACGTCAAGCCGAGCAATGTACTGGTCAGCGGCGATGGTCGGGTGGTTCTCGGGGATTTTGGGGTGGTCAAAGATCACCAAGCCTTGGACAAGACGGCTGTTGGGGTGGTTGTGGGCACCCTCGCCTATGCCGCGCCCGAGCAAATACAGGGCGACACAGTCGATGCCCGGACGGATTTGTTTGGCCTGGGTGCCACCTTGTATTTTTTATTGACCCTCGAGCGCCCGTTTGGGCTTTTTGACCGGGACTTAAGTGCGCTTCCGATTCCACCCAGCCGAGCCGACCCAGGTATCCCAGCGGATCTCGAAGGTGTCGTCATGCGTTTGCTGGCGGCCAACCCCGCCCATCGCCCTCGGGATGCCTCGAGCGTTCGGGCCTTGTTGTCTACCGATGAGGCAGAGGGCGCTGTGTTGGCGGGAACACGCCCAACCGTGGCTTTGGTGGCCTCGTGTTTGGAGCGGGTTCAAGGTGGTGAGGCGCTCTATGTGAGGTTGGTGGGGCCGGCTGGAACCCGAAAAGCGTGGGTGGGCGATTTGCTTCGGGCGGGGGCTCAACGTCGTGGGGTGTCGGTCATCGAGGTTGTGGAGTCCGGGGCATTTTCTGCGGTCGCCGATCGCTTGGCGCTCGGGGAACCCTTGTTGGTGATTTCGCCCCTCGCCTTGGATGTACCCCCCCATATTTCCCGTGTGGAGATCGTGCTCGCACCTTTGAGTTTGGCTGATGTCCGACGTTCGTTAGTGAGCATTGCGCCGAAAGTGGCAGACCCCGCACCGGTGGCCACCACGTTGCATGAGTGGACGGGTGGCCTGCCACGCTTGCTCGCGGCCCTTTTTGGTGAGCATGCCAAAGACGGTGATTTTCACTTGCCTCCATTCGAGGCGGATCATTCTTGTGTGTGGGACTTCGTCGATGGTTTGGATATGGACGAGAGCGAAGTCGCTGGGGTGATCGCTTTGGCGGGCGTGCCTTTGGATGCCCACACCATCGAGTCGATCGTTCAGGTGCCTGTCGAGCCAGTGATTCAGTCTTTGATAGACAAAGGTTTGGTGGTCGATATCGAGGGGCGAAGTCGGCTGATGGGTACGCTTTTTCGAGCGGCGATAACGGCGAGGCTTGTCGACCCGATCGGTTTGGCCGAGCGCATTGAGCGGTCGGAGAGCCAAGGTTTTCCCATGAGCACCGCACCTCAGCGTTTGTTGTCCGAGGTCCGTCGGGGGATCGAAAAGGCGGAGGCTTCGCTGTTAAGTGGCAGTCTGGCTGATGGCTTGTCCGCCATCCGGCACGCGGTTGATCTGTCTGCAGCTTTGGCAGATAGGGATATCCAGGCAGAGGCCACAGTCGCTTTGGCCAATGTGTTGATTCGGGTGGGGCTGCTCAGCGAGGCGGCTCGTGTTTTGGCCGATGCCAGCGCCTTGGCCCACGCAGAGGGACGCCATGACCTTCGCCGTATGTGCCATGGTCTTCGGGCGTGGGTGACCCTTGATCAGCAGCCGCGGTCGCGTTCGGCAGCCGCGAGTGCGATCGACCGGGTGTTGCCCATGTTGAGCGGAGCAGAAACCCGAGGGCATCAGCCTGAGGATGCACTTTTATACGGGACCTTGGCCCGTGCCGCCGCGGTGATGGGTGATGGGGCGACCCATGCACGGGCAGAGGAAAAAGCGTTGACTTGGTCCAAAGCTGTGCCCGAGCCACTGGCTTTGGGTATTCGCCTTCAGCTCGGGCGCGCCGCCTTGGTCCTGAGGAAGGTAGACCATGCGCGAGCCCTGATACGCCCTGTTTTAGCGCAACGCAGCTGCTATCCTTTGCTGGGCTGGGAAGCCGGTCGGCTGATGGCGCAAATTGAAGGCGGCATCCCGCCTGTTGTTGGCGACTTGGATGTGGGTTTGGACATGAGCACAGCAGAAGCTTTGGTCAACCGTCCGGTTTAGTTTAGCCCTGATGCTTTTTCCGTCTCACGACAATCAGGGCAGCAAAGAAGGCGAAGGCCCAATGGGGTCTGGCTGAGACTGAGGCGCAGGCCAGTTTCTCATCGTTTGGAGTGAGGTCGGCGGGCACATATAGATCGATAATGGAGGCCGTTCCATCGTCGATCTCTCCATCGCCACTGGGGGGCTCGTCGGTGTCGGCATCAGCGTCTGAATCGGCGTCTGAATCGGCGTCGGCATCTGCATCGGCGTCGGCGTCGGCATCTGCATCGGTATCGGTATCGCTGTCTGCGTCGGTATCGGCGTCCGCATCGGCATCGGCGTCGGCGTCGGCGTCGCTGTCGCTGGAGATCACATCAAAGTCCACATAGTCTTCGATCCAAGGGATGTATGCGTCTACCCGCATTACACCGTTTGCTCCGCCTTCGCAGGAGTCGCCGCCGCTGCCGGTGGTGGCGTAGCCAAAGCTGTTCACGCCCACGATCTCCCATCCACCGCCGGGCAAGGATCGGAGTGCTGCCCCGCCAGAATCGCCGTTACAGATATTTTGGCCTGTGGGATCTTCGCTGTAGATCGTGCGTACATCAAAGTCGACGATCGGAATGTCGGCGTAGCGCTTTCTGCCGCTGTCGCTGCGCCCGGTTCCGGTGACACCAAAACCCACAAAGCGAAGTTCATCGCCGATCCACGACGTGGTGAGGCTGTCGGTGTTCAGGGGCATCGGTTCCCGGTCGGTGATGTTGATCACCAGCTCGATAAGCGCCACATCGTGAATAATGGAGGCGCTTGAGCCCGAGTAGCCGGGATGGACAATCCAATCGTTGACCCACACGGTGCGGTCGATGCCGGCGCTCGATTCCATATCGTAGCCAAAAGCCACCTGTACAGTCCACGAGTCGTCCCAATCTGAGACGCAGTGGGCGGCGGTGAGAATCCATTTTGGCGCGATCAATGTGCCCGAGCACACCCCGCCCCATCCGCTGGAGTCGTAGCCCGTCAAAAATGCCACAGCAGGGAAGCCAGTGGTGGTGTGACCATCGACAATCGGTGGAGCTGGAGGCAGCTCAGCGCGTGCTGTGGGAGCAAAGAGTGTGGTCGCAGCGATGATGAATAAAGCGGTCAAAGTGCGTACCCTCCGAAGGTGTGACCATGGTAGCCTCCCAAAACAGTGTATTGTGTCTCGAAAAGGTGAATCCTCTTTTTATCCGCATTGTCTGCGGGTGTTGAGATAATGGTTAGGGTTTTCCACCCCACAGGAGCCGAGATGAGAGCTTTGTTTTTGGTGTTGATTGGATTGTCTGCGTGTTCAGACCCGCCCGCCCACAAGGGCATGGTCACCGATCGCTGGGGAAAACCCATCCCAGGTGTCATCTTGGGCTTTACAGGGTCTGCAAACCCCGTGGTGTCGGGCCCAGACGGTAGCTTTATTATTCCGGTTCAGGCGGCAGACATCAAGGTTCGGGCCGGAAAGCCCGGATTTATCAAACAGACGGTCACCTTGTCGCCGCCCGAGGCTAAAGGCGAACCCGCGCCCTTACGCTTTGCTTTGTATCCCGACCCTGAAGAGACAGGCTTTTATGCGGTCGGCAGTGCCGCGTATAACCATATTCCTCCAAAGTCGGTCAAGACCGTGGGCACGGATATTCGTGCATTTCATGGCCTCGCCGATGTGGGCAAGGTTCGGATGAGTCGTCAGGATCCGACTGAGTTTGTGTTTAGCTCCCAAGCCCGCCGCAGTGAGCTCAAGCAGTTGGGTTTGCAGCTTCATAAGCTCGAGTTTTTAGAGCAAGAGTCTTTGCCTGGTGTTTTGGGTGAGACAGAAGTGAAATTGAATTTGTGGACTTCAGGTGCCACAGTCCCCTTTGATTTGAGCGCTTTAGAGACGGATAATGACTATAAAATTCGTACAAGATCTGCGCTTGAACCTGGGGTTTATGCTTTTCATACCCAGGGGGTTTTAAGCAGCAAAGACCCCCTTGCTTTGGACAAGCTTCCCAGCGAAATGCGAGTGGCATACCCGTTTGAGGTGAGGTGAGGAGCACGCAAAGTGGTTAGCCTTAGTTTTGTGAGGTGATCATGCGTATTGGTGAAGTCGACTCCCTACTCCAACTCTCTGCAGCCGACCGGCTCGAACCTTTGACCGAGCTTGGGCGCGCAGCCCTCGATGCTGACGGCGACGCTCAAGGAAAGGTGGTGGGCGCACTGATCGCGGCGCTGGCCTCTGGTGAGGGCGATGCGCTCGCTCGGATGGCCGCAGGTGAGGTTTTGGGCGCTTTGGGCGATACCCGTCTGCGTCAGCCTTCCGATGCTGCTTATTGGGCAGAATTTGATGTTGATGGAACGCGTATTGCTGTGGGTCGTCATTTGGTCACCGTGGCAGAAATCGCCGCCTTTTTTGGGGCTGATGGCTATAGCAACGATGCCTATTGGACCGAGTCAGGCAAGCGGTGGCGGGACACACGGCGAACCTTCTGGACGGACTTGGCCGCAGAGCCAGACTCTGGACCCTTGGTGGTGCCGAACCAGCCCGTGATTGGTGTGACCTGGTTTGAGGCCCTCGCATATGCCAAGGCCAGCAACGCCCGGCTGCTTCATCTCGATGAACGCCTATTTGTGATGCGTGGTGCAGCGAATCGGCCCTATCCGTGGGGTCAGCCCTTTGGTAGCGGGAATGCCAACACTGAAGAAGAGGGCTTGGGCAAGCCGTGTGCTGTGGGTATTTTTATGGGGGATTGCACCCCAGAAGGACTCTTTGATTTGGCGGGCAATGTCGCTGAGTGGACGATGGATGAGGCCGATGATGAAGTGATTATTCATCCGGGTTCATGGAATCAGCCCTCGATGAGTGCGTGGGCCAAAGCGCGGGCCTTGGTGCCGCAAAAGACTCGGAGTGCAGATCTGGGCTTTCGTCTTGCCAAAGACTTATAAAGCTGTGTTTAGCTCTTTTGGGTGGCTAAAAAGTCGCCCAAAATAATGGCGGCTGCGGCCTGATCGATGCGTTGTTTCCGTTGATAGCCATCCAAACCGGCGGCTTTTAGGCGCTCTTCAGCCACCACCGTGGAGTACCGTTCATCTTGGTAGACTACCCTTAGGTTGGTGGCTGCTTGTAAGGCCTCACCGACTTGCCTAGCCAAACGTGCTGCACGGCCCTCAGCGTCGTCGAGCTCATAAGGCAGCCCGACCACCACGAGATCAGCGCTCAGGGCTTTCATGAGGTGGGCAAGCTTGGGTACATCGGTTTTGAGGCCCTTTCGCCGCAATGTTGAGTGCGGTGTGGGAAGTCCTCCGGGCATGGTTGCACGGGCGATTCCGATTGTTTTGGTGCCAACGTCGAGAGCGATGATGCAAGTCATGGTGGGTGGAGATACCGGTTGAGGGTGCGGAGGTCAAGTCATGTCTGATTCTGTGGTGATTATTTCAACCGGAGAAGAGTTGTTGAGCGGAGAGCTCATCGACACCAATGGTGTTTGGTTGGCGGGTGAGCTGTGGGGGCTTGGGCTTCGACCACGGGCGATGCTCACGGCGGGTGATGATCTTGATGGTCTGGTATGGGCCATCGAAACTTCAGCGTCTCTGGGCTCTTTTGTTATCTTGACCGGTGGTCTTGGACCGACACAAGACGACAGATCCGCCCAAGCTGCGGCTTTATGGGCTGGGGTGGCTCAAGCCGAGCATCCAGAGGCCTTAGCGCAGATCACCGCTCGTTTTAAAGCCCGGGGGCTTAAGGTTTCTAAGGCGAATCAAAAACAAGCATTTTTACCGGAGGGGGCGGAGGTCCTCGAGAATCGATGGGGTTCTGCGCCGGGCTTTAGGTTGAGCCACAAGGGAAGTACGCTCGTGTGTTTGCCGGGGGTTCCCGTTGAGATGAAGCGTCTTTTTGAGGCTTATATTCGGCCGACGCTTGCGGGTGAGACCCAGCCATCGCTGCATTGCCTAAACACTTTTGGCTTGGCTGAGGCACGGATACAGATGATGCTCGATGGGCTTGATTTGGGTGGGGCTGAGCTGGGGTTTCGGGCTAATATTCCACAGGTCCAGGTCAAGCTTCGCTTTGATCGGGGTGTGAAAAAGCGCATTCAAAACACTGTGGTGGCCGCCGTTTCTGAGGTGCTTGGCGATGCGCTTTTTTCTGTGGATGGTAGAGATTTGGCTGAGACGGTGGTCGCCGTCTTGGGTGAGCATGGCCATACGATATCTTTGGCCGAGAGTTGCACGGCTGGAATGACTGCTGCGTGGATTGCGGATGTGCCGGGGGCTTCGGCGGTGTTGATGGAGGCTGTGGTGGTTTATGCCGATGCAGCCAAGACGCGGGCAGTCGGTGTTCCAGAGGCCATGTTGAGGGAGCATGGTGCGGTGAGCGAAGCGGTCTGTTGTGCTTTGGCCGACGGGATTAAGGCGCGAACAGGGACCACTTATGCGCTTGGAATTACCGGAATCGCTGGTCCAGGTGGGGGCAGTGAGGCCAAGCCGGTGGGTACGGTTTACATTGCAGTGGCTGGGCCCGGGGGCACACACGCCCAGCATTTGGTGATTCCTGGAACCCGGGCGCAGGTGCGAAAGCGGGCTGCGGGTGCGGCTTTAGCAGCGGTGTTGCACTGTGCTAAATCTGTCCAAAGCCGGCCCGAAGACGGCTGAGGGTGGGCTCGCTCATCACGTAGACCATCTTGGAGTCTTGGGCGCGGACCCAAAAGAAGACAGCGCCTTGCTCATTTTTGAAGTGTCGGCCCACGAGCAATGCGGTGTTGCTTCCATCTTTTAGCTGCACCTCGAAGGCCATTCTGGGCTTGGCCAGCCCGGTGCGTCGGTCGGGAAGCTCGCCGGCCTGTTCTTCTCCGCGGGGTGCAGAGAGCATGCGCACGACAAACTGAATATCGGCCACATCAACTTCGAGATCTTTTGGGCTTGCGATGCCCCATACACCGGTGGCAGCATCACGGGCCAGTTCGACTTTGATGCTGCGCTGGTAGTAGATCAGCCGGGCCATATCGGCCTCGGCTACTTTGAACATGTTCATGTCCTTTATGGCGCTCACCCCATCGATAAAGGGTGCAATATCGGTGCGAGGAACAGCGTAAACACCGACTTTTCCGGCCACGCGAAGGAAGGCTGCACCCTCTTCTTGGCGACGACCGATGGCGAGAGTGGTCTCGGTCCCATCTTTGTCCATGATGGTGATTGAGGCTGCAGGGGGAGAGAACCCACCGTCAAAATCATCGTCGAGGATGTTGGCGGCCCGCATTGTTCCGATTTTTTGGACAAGCTCCGTGAGCCCTGCGGCGTCCAGGTTCCACCCTGGGTCGGGTTCAAGTGTCCATGGGCCGTCACCTGTTTGTTCGTCGGTGGGGGCGCGTGCCAAGTGATAGATATCACCATTCCACGACTCGATTCTTAAGCCTTGGATGTCGGCCTCGGCCCGATCGACCACAACACGGTTTCGCCAGTCGGTGGGGGCTCTTGCAAACCGTCGACGACCGCCGAGCCGTGCCCGATAGATGGCGTCGTCGCCGCTCACCCGAACAAAGGTGGATCCTCCGGCAAGATCGGCGCCGAGGGTGAAGGAGGCTGCGGGCTCACCGGTGTTGGTCCACAGCTCAACAACCAGTCCGTTTGAGGCATCCAGGCCGTATTCTTTGAGATTGCCGGCATCCACGGTGACGTCGGCGACCACACGAGACCGAAAGGCGGCCAGGAGGTGGCTGATGCGCGTGGTGTCTGCGTCTTGCTTGACCGGCGCGGTGATGGCCCAGCGCTCGGTCAATTCATCTTTTTCCAAGATGGTTTTTTCGATGGCAGATGACAACTCGATGCGCACGATGTGATCGGGGTTGACCGATGCGATCACGGCCACCTGCTCCCCGTCGTTGTGAGCAGGCCGATCGAATATTGCGAGGGCGCTCAAGACGATGGCGACCAGGCTTAAAAAGATGCTTTTTGGGGTCAGGACGGGGGTGGTGCTCATTTAGGTCCTCCGTCGTGTGTTTTCTTTTTGGCGGGCGCTTTCTTCTTTGTAGCGGCCTTCTTTTTGGCGGGCGCTTTCTTTTTTGTAGCGGCCTTCTTTTTGGCGGGCGCCTTCTTCTTTGTAGCGGCCTTCTTTTTGGCGGGCGCCTTTTTTGCGGCTGGTTTGGCCAGTGCGGCGAGAACCTTCATCTGAGCGGTACCCGGGGCCTCATCGGTGATCTCATCTACAGGATACATGGGTACGAAGGGGGCCGGCCTGGGGGCTGGCTTGGGGGCTGCCTGTGGCTGTGGCAGTGGCGGGTCTTGTTCTTGGAGTACCCTGAGGGCTGTCGCGGCGAAATGCATGGATTCGGCCATTTGTTCGGGCGTAATTTCTTCGTCGTCCGGCTTGCTGGCGATCTCATCTGCGAGGGACCAGGCTGGGCCGAGTCCTGGCTCAGGCTCAGGCTCTGGCTCTGGCTCTGGCTCTGGCTCTGGCTCTGGCTCAGGCTCTGGCTCTGGCTCAGGCTCTGGCTCTGGCTCAGGCTCAGGCTCTGGCGGTGTACTTTCAGTGACCACAACCGGCGTAGGTCGTGAAAAGTCAGGCCTGTCGTCCTGGTCATTATTTTCAAAGGGCTGAGGTCTCTTCCAGGTGCTCCGCTTGGAGGCCATGGCCAAGATCCCATCGGCCTCGGTACTAATTTTGGGCGCTTTGGCCCGAAAAGCCCGGCGAGCGAGGCCAAACAGCAAGAGCATCAATGAGCCGCCTACCAAGTTCACGGCTTTGATAATGGTGGCTTGCTCATCTGTGATGGGGTCGAGTGGTGCGGGTGTGTTGGTCTTGGAACGGATTTGTACCAAGGTGGAATCTTGCACCATCCAGTCCGCCAGATTGAGCATCAGTGGTACATTATTGGCGACAAAATCAGCCGAGCCGCTGACCACCAAACGGGCTGGGTCACTCGTGCGGCGATGGGTGGAGGGGTCATCTTCAGATGTGTCGATTCCTGGCCGATTGGGCTCAGGGATGCCCGTATCGGCAAACATGCTCTCCCAGGTGCCGACCATCGACACAAAAACCGGCCAACGGCCACCCGCCTCTTCTCCCTCGAATTCTTGGTTGAAAGCCCGCGGTGCGACGGTGGGAATGTCCACAATTCGGGTGGATGACACCGAGGTTCTGGCGAGCACGGTGAGTTCGACGGTTTCGGGGGCGGCGAGGTCCAAGGAGCTTGCGTAAGGGGCGAGCAATGAATGAATAGGACCGATTATCGGATGGCTGGTTTCGAGGTCGCTCACCCGTGGGATCAGCGCGAAGTTGACCGGCATCTGAATCACATATCGGCCTTGTCGGACCGGCATGCGCACCACACCATTTCGTTTGCGGTCGATGATGGTATCTCGGAGAACAGTCACCCCAGCATGGCTGAGCCATGGGCCCATTCCATGCACCACAGAGCGGGGCTTACCGGTCTTCATGTCACCGCGGACATTGGTCACAAATATTCCCAAAGCACCGCCACGCATCAAAAATTGGTCGAGGTGGTATATGGCCCGAGTGGACATCTTTCGTTGCGGGCCCACCACCCAAAGGGCATCGATGGTGTCGGGTACGCCAGTCGGTCCACCCAAAGTCACCGGTAGAAAGTCATAGCGCTCAGACAAGCCTTCTCGCAGCTCACCCAGAGGTCCGCGTGCATTGGCCATATTGGGTTCACCATGGCCAACGCTGTAGCCGATCACCCGACGCGCCTCGTCTGAAATCAAGGCTTTTATGGTTTTAGAAATATCATATTCAAGAGTTTTAAGCTGCGTAATTGCCGAAAGTGACCCCTGGCGATCGCCATAGATCAATGCCACGCCCATCATGACTTTACGAAGCTCGCTCAGGCCGTCTGTACGGTAGCGATAGTCGATGGGCTGGATACCAAACTGACGGGCAGCTGCCATCAACTCGGCTTTTCCTGTGGGGTCGACCACCTCGACCCGCATCTTGCCGCCGCTGTAGGCCGCCAGCTCGGACAACACATCGACCACAGTTTGTTCGTGATTGTTGTAAGGGGCTTGAAGCCCGCGGGTAAAGTAGACCTTCGCCACCAGTGGCTTGTCTAAATTGGCGACCAAGGCCCGAGATGCTGGGGCCAGAGAGTGCACATTATTGGTGGTCAGGTCGAGCCTGAAAAACCGGTGATGAGACCACAGGTTGGCCATGACGATGATCAGCACCACCAAGACCATCTGGAGTCGTGCGTTGAATAATAAGTGGGTCTTCGGGTCTCTCATCGCAGGCGCATCCGCTCAAGACCAAAGGCCGCAATGTGCAAAAATAGGCCGACAATGCTGCCGTAAAAGATGAGGTCTCGGCTATCGATCACCCCCCGAGACAAGTGGCCAAAGTGAGACTCAAAGGAGAGAAACTGGACCAAAGGCAAAATGGCTGGGGGTACAGAGTGCAGGGCAAAGCCGCTCGCGAAGGGGATGATGCACAAAGCCAGGGCCAATAAAAAGGCGATGATTTGGTTTTTTGTCCCCACAGAGCAGGCGGTCCCGATGGCGGTAAAGGCTGCACCCAAGCCAAAGAGCCCAATATAGCCACCCACAATCGGGCCGGGGTCGACTTTGGAGAGCAGGAGCAGTGTGATTGGGTATGTGGCGGTGAGGACGATGGCGGTGGCCACAAGGGTGAAGGCAGCTAAAAACTTTCCGAGTACAATGGCGGGCTCACCCACAGGTAAAGTAATCAACAGTTCGATACTGCCGGTGCGGTGTTCTTCGGCAAACAAGCGCATTGTGATGGCTGGGATGAGCAGCAACATGAACACGCTCGACCAAAAAAACACGGGCCGCATAGAGGCCACTCCCCCGCCGAGAAGGTCTTGAAAATACAGCGAAAACCCGCCGACAAGGCCAAGAAACACCGGGATTATAATATAGGCCAACGGTGAGTCAAAGGTGCTCGAAAGCTCTCTTTTGTAGATGGCGGCCATGTGGGTCAGCACAGCGAATTCCTTGCTAATCAAGTGTTGAGAAGCGTAGCGTCTAGGCTTTGTGCGCGCACCCTAATCGTTGTGCTTTCAGGCCTCGATTCGTTCCGGAACAATCGGGGTATCTTCTCGTCTGGCCCAGCCCATCGCTTGATCGAGGCTGGCCACATCGGCAGGCCGCGGGCTTAACGTGAGCTTTGCAGTCTCGACAAAACCCTGGAGTGTGCGAAACATATGGCTGGTGTCGATCCAGCAGGCGCGCATGCAGCCTTCACAACTCCCAGCCTCAAGCATGCGGGCGCGCTCATAGACGGCCGAGTGAAAGTAGGTCTCGAAGTCTGGGTCTAAAAAGTGTTTGTGCTGCTGTACGGTGCGGTGGCAAATCGTGAATTGACCATTGGGTGCGATCGAGAAATAGAGCCGGCCAGCGTCACAACCCTCGGCCGGGAACTGCCCGGTTTTTAGGTAGGTTTTGCTGGCCTTGAGGTAGGGTGTCGAGTTGAGAATGGGCCAACCCTCGGCCTTCATTTCGATCAGTTTGTCGTATGCGGCGTCTACTCGGCCGAGCATGGATGCGGATGAGTCTTCGGTGTGCAGGCCCATTTCGGGGCGGTAGCGGATAAAGCGGGCCTCCCAGTTGCGTTGACCTGCCTTTTCGTCTTCGAGCAACTCGATGGGTAAAAAGCTGATGGCGAAGCCCACATCTCGAGCAAAGCGCACCATGTCGGGGAGCTCCTCAAGGTTGAGGTTGCTGACCACGCAGTTGATGGTCGGCATGGCTCCAGGTGTGGCCGCCAGTCGTTTTCCGATGTGGACGATGGTGCCCACAGCCTCTTCCCATGCACCCTCATATTCGCAGATATAGTCAAATCGGGCTGGAAATAGCGAGTCGAGGGAGATGGAGAAGTTTTTGACCCCATAGTCAATCGCCTTGTCGATGCGGTCCCGGCTCACCCCAATGCCGTTGGTCAGCAAGCGGGTGTTGATGCCTTGGTCCAAAAAGTGCTTGGCGATCTCTTCGACATGTTGGTGGGCGAAGGGCTCGCCACCACCGATGCTGCACTGCACCACGCCCAGCCTGCGCATGCGGGCGGCGACCTCGGCGACTTGGTCTAAACTGAGTTCTTCTTTTTCGTTTCCGTAGCGCCAAATTCCGCACATCTTGCAGGTGAGGTTGCACCGGTGGGTGATGCCAAAGTGTGCGTAAACCGGGACCCGCCGTGTCAGGGCGGCCATCGCGATTCGTTTATAATTTTGGGCAGATAAAGAGATGTTCATGATTGTGTTGCCAGTTTAACCCCGACAGGCCTCGGTTGCTGACCGGATGGCGTCTACCAGGTGACTGACATCGGATTCGCTTAAATTCGGGTGCACGGGGATGTGGAGCAAATGTCTGTTGGCTTCAGCTGCGTTCGGGCAAGGGCGGCGGTGGCGCTCGAATAAAGGATGGTCGCTGAGGTCATTCATATAGCCGGTGGTGGTGTCGACTCCGCGCGCGCGCAAGGCCTGCATTAATTGATCTCGGTCGGCGTGATGCACCACAAAGCTCATATAAATTGGCTCGCTTCCTTGTGGGTAGGCCGGGACACCCAGACCCTCAATATCGCCCAAAGCTCGGTCGAGAGCGCTGCCATTTTGGATGCGAGCACCGTTGAGTGCTTCGATGCGTTCGAGTTGCTTGAGGCCGACCATCGCCTGGATAGGCCGGGGGCGGGCCTGGTTTTGATAGCTGGTTGGCAAGGTGTCGTAGCACCGTTCAGTCTCACCAAAGCGTTCGTGGATGGGGTCTTTTCCCAGGGCGTTTCCGAGCACCACAGCAGGGTGGACCGTCCACCAGTACAGCCAAGGGTGGGTGGCCAAAAACATCGCACTCCCGGTGAGGGCCTCTTTGATGGACTTTGAGGCCGGAGAGAGGCCGCTGTTTTCGATGGTGGTGTGAAGGTGTTGAGCCACAGCATCGTCATCGGTCGTGACCATCGCCCCAGACAAGGTGGTGATGTTTTTGGTGAGGCCGAAGGTGTAGTAGGCGTGATCACCGATGCCGCCGACCCGTTGGCCTTTGTATTTGGCGCCTGTGGACTGGGCGCAGTCTTCGATGACGGCGATATTATGGGCCTTGGCGATGGCGTTGATGGCATCCATATCCGCTGGTGTACCGAATAAATGGGTGGGAATGACCGCCCGGGTTTTGGGTGTGATCGCCGCCTCGAAGGCCGCAGGGTCGAGCACGTGTGTGTGCAGTCCAACATCTGCAAAAACTGGTTTCGCACCGGATAATTCCGTCATTGCTGGGATGGCGAAATAGGTGAGCGCCGGGATGATGACCTCGTCTCCATCGCCGATGCCCAAAGATTCGAGCAGTAAAAAAAGACCATACCGAGCAGAGGGCACCATGACGGCGTGCTTGACCCCGATAAATTCAGCAAACCGGGCCTCGAATTCGCGGACGGCTTCGTCATCATCACCAAGCCCGAGCAGTTGTTTGGCGCAGATCAATGCCTCTGAGGGCGAAAAACTGGGCGAGAATCTGGGGATTTTTCCGAAAGCCATAGTGGGTCTCCTGATGTGGCATAGCCTGTGACGGGGTATGACTGCAGACTCAGAGGAAAGTCGTGGCAATCTTTAGCATTATTGAAGCCCCCCATCCGGTTTTAGCTCAATCAGCACGGGCGGTTGAAGCGGCGGAGTTTGGCCCCGAGATGGCGCGATTCGTCTCCGATATGGCCGAAACCATGTATGCAGCTCCTGGGGTTGGCCTCGCTGCCCCACAGGTGGGAGATGGTCGGCGAATATTGGTCGCTAATCTGGCGGGTGATGTCGATGTAGAGGGTGAAGAAGCGTTGATCTCGATGATCAACCCGGTCATCGTCGAGCGGAGTGACAAGATCATCGTATGGGACGAATCGTGTTTGAGCGTTCCCGAGTATGAGGTCGATGTACAGCGAAATTTTCGAATCGCAGTCGAGTGGAAAGATGTGGCGGGTGACGACCAGCGAGGCACTTTTGAAGCGTTCGCCGCTGTGGTGATTCAGCATGAGATCGATCACCTCAATGGGCTCACATTATTAGAGCATTCCAGTCGCTTTAAGCGCAGCCGTTACCTTAAACGCCGCAAAAAACTGCGGGCGAGTCAGGCATAGGTATGCGGGTAATTTTTATGGGCACCCCGGATTTCGCCGTGGCCGTGCTCGATGCCTTGGTCGAGGCAGGACATGAAGTTATTTGTGTGGTGGCACAGCCTGATCGGCCCAAAGGTCGCGGCCATAAAATGGTGAGCCCACCCACGATTCAGCGGGCGCGGGAGTTGGGTTTGGAGACCCGCCAACCCAAGGCTGTTCGGCGCGGGCCTTTTGTTGAGTGGATGACCACGGCAGGGGCCGATGTGGCGGTGGTGGTGGCCTATGGGCGGATTTTGATTCCAGCCTTGTTGAAGGCACCTAAATACGGGTGCATCAATGTTCATGCGAGCGTGTTGCCCAAGTATCGGGGTGCGGCTCCCATCAACTGGGCGGTGGTTCGTGGTGAAGCTCAGACGGGGGTGTCGACCATGCAGATGGATGCGGGGTTGGATACCGGCGATGTGCTCGAAGAAATGCGCACCCCGATTGGGGCCGACGAGACGGCCGGCGAACTGTATCAGCGTTTATCGGTGATGGGTGCCACCTTGGCCGTTCAGACCTTGGCGAATTTGGCGACGCTTAGGCCCAAGCCTCAAAATCACGATGAACATAGCTTGGCGCCTTTGATCGACCGGTCCGACGCCGAGATTGACTGGACCCAGTCTGCTAAAGACATTCACAATTTGATTCGGGGTTTCAGTCCATGGCCAACGGCTTGGACCACCTTGAAGGGTGCGCGTCTCAAGGTGCATCGGAGTCAGATTGTGGAGGCTACCGGCACCCCAGGGACGATCGTTGTCGTTGGGAAGACCGTCGTTGTGGCCACAGGCAGTGGGGGCATCGCGCTCACCCAGGTTCAGTTGGCCGGAAAGCGGGCCCAGGCGGCCCAAGACCTCGTGAATAGTGGACGATTTGTTCTCGGAATGACCCTCACCAAGGAGGCCTAAATGGCCATCATCGCACCTTCGATATTGTCGGCTGATTTTTCACGTTTGGGCGAAGAGATACAGAGCATCTCCGCTGCGGAGTGGATTCATGTGGATGTGATGGATGGTCGCTTTGTGCCCAACATCACGATTGGGCCTTTGGTGGTGAAGGCCATTCGTCCCCACACCGACAAGTTTATCGACTGTCATTTGATGATCGTAGAGCCCGATAAATACATTGGGGACTTTGCGGCTGCCGGGGCTGATTTGATCACCGTTCATGCCGAGGCGAGCGCTCACCTCGATCGGTCGATTCAGGCGATTAAAGCGATGGGCGTCAAGGCTGGCGTTGCCCTGAATCCACACACTTCGGAGACGGTGCTCGACTATGTGCTCGAGGAGCTGGACCTGGTTTTGGTGATGAGTGTGAACCCAGGCTTTGGGGGTCAGTCGCTGATCGAGCGGGTGTTCCCAAAAATTGAGCGTCTGCGCGCCCGGATCGACGCGTTGGGTTTGGACACGCTCATCGAAGTGGATGGTGGGGTTAAGATTAATAATGCGAAGCGGTTCACCGACGCGGGTGCCCACGTGTTGGTGAGCGGTTCAGGGGTGTTCAATGCTCCGGATCGGACAGCGGCGATCCAGGCTTTGGCCAGCATGAGCTCCTGATCGGTTATACCCACAGTGGGTAACAGCCAGCCCCCCAAAGCCTTCGGGTCGCGGGGGGCTTTTCTTTGTGCCAAGATAGGCCATGCTTTTTACTCGGCTTTTGGTCCCCGTTGACTTCTCTGAACCCTCTACCGAGGCGCTCAGGCTCGCGGTCAGCATCGCCATGCGAGAGGGCGCGCGCATTACCTTGCTGCATGTTGATAACGATGTACATGTATTTAATGAGGCCGGGGCTGTGGGCGCATTGCATCGGCTGGCCGGTGGCGTGGTGCCAAGCTCCTTACATATCGAAATGCTCGCCGATCAAGGAGACCCAGCTTTGCGGATCAATCATCACGCAGCAGCAGGTGGGCACGATTTGGTGGTGATGGGTACCCATGGAAAGAAGGGCCTGGAGCGGATCGTGATGGGAAGTGTGGCGGAGCAGGTGATACGCACAGCGCCAATACCCGTGCTCGTCACCCATGACCGCTCAGGGGAAACACCCGAATCCATCTGAGCGTTGCGGTAGTATTGGGCGCAGGAGGATGAGTGGTGAAGCCGACTTTTTTGATCCTAAACTTGCTGCTCGGCTGCGGTGGCGAGACGGACCCTAAAAAGGCCGAGTCGGGTCTAAAGCGCACCCTCCCCCCGCTGAGCCTGCCAAGCCCCGCCCTACGCCGCCTTAATCGGGCCCAATACGACTCGGCGATCACATCGCTTTTGGGTGAAGGCTTAATCTTGCCAAGCAAGCTCGAGCCCGATGTGTCCGCTGATGGTCTTCAGGCAATCGGTGCCGCTTTGACCACAATCTCCCCACGGGGCGTCGAGCAATATGAGGACGCTGCCTTCGATTTGGTGAACCAGGCCCTCAACGAAAACCGCTCAGAGCTCATCGACTGCGAGCCTGAACGTTCAGTAGACGAAGCGTGTGCATCCGCATCACTATCGGCTTTCGCGGCTCGTGCATGGCGGCGTCCGGTGACCGACGATGAACGCTCAAACTTGGTCGCGATTTCGACTCAAGCCGCCACGGTGCTCGACGATTTCGATGCAGGGCTCGGCTATGGCTTCGCTGCCATCTTGCAGTCGCCACACTTTTTGTTCCGGGTAGAGTTGGGCGAGGATGGCACCGATGGTGGTGTACGCCACTTTACAAACCACGAAATGGCCTCGCGCCTAAGCTTTTTACTGTGGAACACCATCCCCGACCGGGCCTTGCTTGCAGCCGCTGATGCCGGAGATCTCACCACAGACACAGGTTTGAAAGCCCAAAGCGATCGCATGATGGACGACCCTCGCTTTGAGCATGGTGTACGCGCATTTTTTAGCGATATGTGGATGCTGTATGCCCTCGATGACCTCACCAAAGATCCGACCTTATTCACCCACATGAGCCCAACTGTCGGCGCTTCGGCCCGAGAGGAGACCTTGTTGGGCGTGGTCCAAAACGTGGTGCATGACGATGGGGATTACCGAGAGATTTTCACGACCACCCGCACCTTTTTAGACCGAAAACTGGCCAGTATTTATGCGGTACGCGCCCCGAGCAGAGAGGGTTTCGCTGAAACAATGCTCTCACCCGATGGTGGGCGGAGAGGCTTTTTGGGTCAAGTCAGCTTTTTGGCGCTTCAAAGCCACGCCGTGAGCTCCTCTGCCACCTTGCGCGGCAAGTTTGTGCGTGAAGTGGTGCTATGTGACTACATTCCCCCGCCCCCAGCTGGCCTCAACACCGCCATTCCTGAGGTCGACGCCGACGCCGTCACTTTAAGAGAGCGGGTCGCTGTGCACCTCGAGGATGAATATTGTGCTTCGTGCCATCTCCAGATGGACCCCATTGGCCTGGGCTTTGAGCAGTTCGACGGGTTGGGTCACTTTAGACGCCTCGACCACGGCGCTGAGATCGACCCCAGCGGCGAGTTGGATGGGGAGGGCTTTAATGATGCTTGGGGTTTATCCGCCCACGTCGCCGCCCACCCAGACCTCTCGCCTTGTCTCACCCAAACCTTGGTTGCATACGCTTCGGGACATTCAGTGACCCGCGGTGAAGATGCCATGGTCGAATATCTGACCACCGGTTTCGAGTATATGGATCACTCCACTCGCTTTTTATTCTCTGACCTCGTCATGAGTCCAGCCTTTCGCCTTGCGGGGGCCCTAGAATGAAGCCTTTAAATCGACGGGAAGTATTGCGTGGGATGCTCGGAGGCGCGGCTGTTTCGGTGGGTCTCCCGCCCCTCGAGGCCATGTTCAATTGTTCGGGCACCGCATACGCCGCAGGGGGTGGACTCCCCACACGCTTTGGACTGTTTTTTTGGGGAAATGGAAACCTCCCTGAGCGGTGGACCCCAAGCGGAACCGGTGCAGACTGGACCCTGAGTGATCAGCTCGCACCCTTGGCTGCGGTCAAAGACAAAATCACCGTGGTGAGCGGCATGAGTTTACACACCGATAATGTCTACCCGCACTCGTCGGGTGCTGCGGGCGTTCTCACTGGCTCAAACCTGCTCTCCTACCAAGATGGCCGCGAAGATGGAACCTTTTCTCGGCCGAGCATCGACCAGCTTATCGCCGCTGAAATCGGCGGAGACACCATTTACCGATCCCTAGAGACCGGTGCCATGCCGGGCACGGTCGGGCACTCTTTCAATGGGCCGAACAATAAAAACCCACCCGAGTTGTCGCCGCTTGCATTTTATGAGCGCATCTTCGGGGCGAGCTTCCGGGTCCCTGGTGAAGACGGTTTGGTCGACCCCCGCCTGGCCTTGCGGCGCAGCGTTTTAGATGCCGTCATGGGCGATATTTCGAACTTATCCGCCCGTGTGGGTACAGCGGATCGTTTGCGTTTGGACCAACATTTCACCGGTGTTCGTGAGTTGGAACTTCGCTTGGCCCGGCTGCAAGAAGACCCGCCCAACTTAGACGCGTGTTTTCAGCCCACCTCCCCAGCGGATGGCTTTCCAGATGTGGAGGGCCGTCCACAGATATCTGAAATCCATCGGGCGATGAGTGACTTGGCCGTGATGGCCCTCGCCTGTGATCAAACGCGGGTGTTTAGCCATTGGTTTTCAGACCCCCTCACCAACCAGCTTTACCCCCAAGCCACCATGGGCCACCACAGCCTCACCCACGACGAGCCCGGTGAGCAGCCTGAGGTCAATATGGTGACCACGTTTATCATGGGTGAGCTCGCATATATGATCGAGAAATTTTCAGAGATAGAGGAGGGCGACGAGACCCTGTTGGACCATATGGTGTTGCTGGCGACCTCGGAATGTTCTCGGGGACAAACCCACGCCTTCGATGAGATGCCGCTTGTTTTGGCTGGTGGGGCCAATGGACGCCTTGCCACGGGGCTTCACCACCGCTCATTTACCGGCGAAAATGTAAGCCATCTGATGTTGACATTGCTTCGTGCCGTGGGCATCAACGCTGCCAGCTATGGGGTTGATGCCGGGGAGGTGTTTGATGGGTTGTCCGCGATTGAGCTTTGAGTCTTTGTGCTTAATAACTGCGCTTATCGGTTGTGGGGGTCATGGCGCCGATGTGGGGGTCTCCACGGAAAAACTCCAGGCTTGCGACCAGCCAGAGCAGACCCAAGTGGCTGTTATCACCGAGATGTGGTTCGCTCGAATCAGCGACGAGGGCATCAGCGTCGGTGCAGACTTGGACCAAAGTGGCCGCGCGTGTGGGGTAGACGATTTGGTCACACCCGAAGGCCAAACAGGCATCGACAACTCCTTTGGCAGCCTCATACCGATTTTAGAGCTCACCGAGGGTGCGGCCATTGAGGTGTATATCCAAAACCTGATCAACAATGGCGAGGTGTTGATCATGGTCGAGATGGAGGATGTGGACGACCCATTCAACGATGAATGCGTCAACTGCACCCTGCTCCGAGGCCTGGGCACGCCAACGGTGGGGACGGACAAAATCATCGAATCTGGCCAAACCTTCGACCGGGATCTTGCGCTCCCCTCTAGCCGAATTGATGGTGTTGAGATTGTCGGTGGCACCATGGTTGCAAGCCCGCTGGCCTTCAACCTGCCCTTCAATATTTTTGATATCGCCTTAGAATTCAACCTTCACGATGCCACCTTGCGTTTCGATCAGGGCCAAGAGGGACACCACTCGGGCTTCATCGCAGGCGGCTTGTACATCAGCGAGATCATCGACTTTGTCGAGGGCCGTTCAGATATCGATATCGGTGACTTGGTGGTGGATTTGGTGGAGACGAAGGCTGATCTTTGGCCAGACGAAACTGGGCGTTGTACCGGTATTTCTGTTGTGTTTGAGTTCAGAGCAAAACCCGCATTCTTTTATGCCGAATGAGCCTTGTTTTTATTTCCATATGGTTGGCTTGTACCGGTGCAAAGCTGGCCGCTGATCCAGACGCAGACACGGGAGCCGAGGCTTTGGTCGACCCATTGAGCTGGTCGGTCCGCGCCCCGGGCCCCTATGGTGTGGGCTACCGCAGCTTTGAGGCGCGCTATTCGCCAGGCCCAGCGTTTGAAGAGCGATTTATTCGGGTCAACCTGTGGTATCCGACCGACGATACCGATGGCCCTGAGGGTGAATATACGGTTGGGATCGATGCCTTAGTGATCGAGGAGGCCAGCTTTGCGGCCCCAGTGTATGGCGGTGGGTATCCCGTTCATGTTCACTCCCATGGCCATATGGGCTACGGCGCGACCTCAGCGTTTTTGGCCCGATATTTCGCCAGCCACGGCATCGTGACCGTGGCACCTGATCACACTGACAACACCATTATCGACAACCAAGATCCGCTTGGGGCCGCCCACTATTTTCATCGGCCCCTCGACATTAAGGCTGCATTGAATGCCCTCGATGCGCAGGAAGCACCCTTTGATACAGCAGCGGTGATGCTCTCTGGGCACAGCTTTGGCGCTTACACCACTTGGGGCAGTGCCGGTGCCGAATATCAAAATGCCGGTCCCGCTTGTTCGGATTGGTGTACGCCACAAGAAGAGGAGATGTTTGGCCCGGGCCTTAAAGATGAGCGGGTGGTCTCTACGATGCCCATGGCCGGAACCCTCAGGCGCCAGTGGTTTGGGGACTCAGGAGAGATGAGCGTCGGCGGGCCGGTCTTGTTTTTTAGCGGAACTAACGACGATGTGGGGCAGCTGAATCAGTTTGAGCAGCTGGGCAATATCGACTTTACTTGGATGGAGCTTGAAGGTGGGTGCCATCAAAGCTTCGCGCTTGGCGCATGCAGCAGCCTCGATCCACAACTTGGTTTTGAGTTGATCCAAACCACAGCGTTGGCCTTCTTTCGGCAAACGGTACTGGGCGATTTTGCCGATGAAACCGTGGGTATTGCCACAGGCGAGACCCGTTTGAGCGATATCGTCATCACCCGCCGCCGTCAGGGGGGTTAGTTCAGGAGCATGTGTGGATTTGTTGGACTGATCGGCTCTGATTCTGTGGCTCACGGCCTTGTGCTGGGCTTGCAGTCCATTCAACATCGTGGTCAAGATGCTGCGGGTGCGGCCACCTTTGATGGGCGACGATGGCATCTGACCAAGGATTTGGGCATGGTGTCGAGCGTGTTGACCGCCGATAGAATCTCCTCGATGACCGGCAATGTCGGCATTGCTCACGTGCGCTATCCAACCGCTGGCACCACCTCATCTCAACAAGATGCACAGCCATTTCAAACCCGCCATCCGGGAATTTTACTGGCGCACAATGGAAACCTCACCAACATTCCAGAAATCGTTGCAGACCTCCGAACCCAAGGTTGTCATGTTTTAAGCGGCTGTGATGCTGAGCCTTTGTTGTTGGTTTTCGCCGAGGAATTGCAGTCGATTCGACCCGCAGGCCATACTGGTGCGGATGTTGTGAAAGCCGTTGCTGCGGTGTATCGCCGGGTGCGGGGCGCATACTCAGTGGTGGCGGTGCTCGAGGTGGACGGTGAGCCCACTTTGGTTGCATTTCGAGACCCCCACGGGATTCGGCCCGGCTGCTTCGGGCGTCGGGCCGACGGTGCGTGGATGGTGGCCAGTGAGTCGGTGGCCCTCGATGTGCTCGATTTCGAAAAAGAGGGTGACCTACCCCCAGGTGAACTGATGCTCTTTCGGGCAAACCGAGAGCCGATCCGCACATTGATAGCGCCCAAAGTGCCAAGACCCTGTGTGTTTGAGCGCATTTATTTTGCGCGACCAGATTCTCGAATGGAAGAGGGTCGGGTCAACCGCTCCCGATGGAGAATGGGTCGTACTTTGGGCATCGAGTGGACCGCCAAAGGTTTTGAGGCCGATGTGATCGTGGCGGTGCCCGATACATCTCGGCCAGCAGCGATGGCCATGGGTGAAGAGTTGGGTATCCCCCACCGAGAAGGGTTTATCAAAAACCGTTACTCAGGACGCACCTTTATCATGCCAGATCAAGCCTCTCGAAAGGCTGCGCTCCGGCTCAAGCTCAACCCAATTCGGGAGATGTTTGAGGGCAAGCGGGTTTTGCTGGTCGATGACTCGATCGTGCGGGGCACCACCATGGCGCGTATTGTCGAGATGTTGCGCGGCATGAATCCCATTGCGGTTCATGTGGCGATCTTTTCGCCTCCAGTTCGCAATCCATGTTTTTACGGCATCGATATGCCCTCTCAAAAGGAGCTTGTCGCGGCGGAGTTTTCTGCCGAAGATGTGGAGGTCGCCTTGGCCGAGCGAATCGGTGCAGATTCGCTGACCTTTTTGTCTATTGCTGGCCTGAAATCAGTGATGGGTGAGCAAATATGCGCAGCCTGCTTTGATGGCGACTATGCGGTTCCCATCACAGAGGATGAACGCAAATTTATTCGTGGAGAGCGTCGCTAAAAGTCGAATTTGAGCGTAATGGCCAGAGCGGTTGAGCCAGTCTTAAAGTCATGGCTAACAATCAGCGGAATGCCATGAATCTGGGCGCCGATCAGGGGTGAGATGCTCGATTCCCCGAATTTGTCGCCGGAATACTTGGCCCCAGCAATCATCGCCACGTTTTTGTTGAAGAAATACGCACCCTCACCGGTGGTGGACCAGTCGGTGTTCTTGGCCGAATGGTTCAAGGTTTGGGTCAGCCGTGTCTTAATGACACCGATCTCTTTTTCGACCATCAAGCTGCCAAAATGGCTGCCACCATCTTCGCTCTTAAAGCGGTATTTGGCCATATAGGTCTCAAATTCATCGGCATTTCTAAAGCCAAAATATGCACCCACCTCGTGGTCTTCGTTGGTGCCCCACCGTCGTTTTGCATCAAATCCAGCTTCGTACCCCTCGCCAAATTTGTAATCAACCCCGCCTGATGCTTGGTAGTCACTGTCGGAGTTGCCGCTCAATTTGAGCATCGCGTCCAGGTCTTTGGTGTCGTAATTGAGTCCCAAGGCCACCTTTTGGGTGTCTTTGAGCCCATATGGATCGTTTTCCCCCATGTACTTTGCACCGGCGGATAGGCTGATTGTGCCCATCAATCCTGCTGAGAGTGACTCGCTGAGAGAGAGCGCAGTTTCATGGCTACCGTCTGTGCTCATCGATGATTCAAGCTTGGATTTTGAATCGCCATCGACGTGTTCGAGTACATTTCGAAGGGTGATTGTCCCGCTGCTCGGGTCGTAATCAACCCCGGTTAGCTTGGTATCTTTTCCATCTTTGGTTTGCAGGTCGACGTTGAATTTTTCGGTGTCATCCTTGCGGGTGTAGCCGCCGCTTAAGGTGTTTTGGTCGAAGGTCGTCAAGCCTTTTACGGCAAATAAGCTGAGGTCTTCGCCGACCATTTTTCCGTCGACCGAGAGTTTGCGCTCAGCCTCGCCATAGCTGGCAGAGAATTCAGTCTCAGTGTTCTCACCATTCTGCTTGACCTTGATCGCGGCGACCAGGGGGGCTGTAGCGTGGGAGAGTTGGGCGGAGATTTCTTCGAGGGCGATATTTTGGAAGGTGCCAAGCTCGACCCCCAGTTTTACACTGAGGTCTTCACCGATACCAAAGACTGAGGTGAGCTCGGGGATGGAAGCGTCGGCGAGGTAGGCTCCGGCCGCAGCCAATAAGGCGGCAGTGACCAGCAGTTCGGGGTTGGCGTCGACCCAGTCTGCGAGCCCGCCGGCCAAATCTGCCCCATCCTCTTTGAGCCAATCACCAGCGGCTGTCCCGAACTCTTTTTTGAATGCGGCGGAGAACTTTTTGATGTCTTTTTTGTTATGGGCGGGGTCCAGATTTTCGAGCGCGCCCATCGCCGAGCCAAACGCGCCCAAAAGCGCTTTGTTGGCCGTGGAACTCATGCGTTCGAGGGTGAGTATGGGCGCGACGGCCTCATACAGTTCTGTGCCGAGCCACTGGCCGAGGCTTGCCTGATAGCTCTCAAGTCCGGCCGCGGTGCCTTCGGGGCTTCGGGCGTCTTGTGCAGCCACAGCGTTGGAGCCCTCGGCGGACGTTGTCTTGGTTGTGGGTGCGCTCACGGTTTGCGAGGCGGACTTCGGGTTGGATAGTTGTTGGTTAGCTTTAGACATCTGAGCACAGAGTGTAGGGACCGATCGCCCTGTCGGCACGGATAATCTGCGATCCGGTTAGTCTTTGGTCTGTGGAGGACAAGATGAAGCTTGTATCGATGGGTTTGAGTGCGCTGGTGTTCGCTTGCAACAGTTCAAAAGGCGATGTAGACGATTCACGGTGTGGCCATGAGATGATCATCTGCACAATCGCTGGGACCGGTGTGGGTGGTTTTCAGGGGGTGGACACCCTGGCCACGGAGACACAACTCAATGGACCAAACGCCTTGGCCATCGATAGCAGTGGCCGGATTATCATCTCTGATGCTGCAAATTATCTGATCCGTCGCTTTGAAGACGACCAGTTGATCTCGATTGTTGGCCAACAGCGCAAAGGCTTCTCGGTCGCAGGGGATACGAATGATACCGCACTAAACTTTGTTTCGGGCATCGATGTGGGCCCAGACGGGCTGATGTATATGGTCGAGGGCCAAGGTCATCATGTGACGGTTGTCGACATCGAGGCCAATGAAATCGAGGTGCTTTTGGCTGGACATGAGTCGCCGTATTGGAACGCCGGCGATGAGGCGCCGATGTGGCCCGAGCTGGAGACGCCCAAGTTCGAGGCGGGTTTGGGGCAGCTGTCAGGGGTGGCTGTTGGTGATGACGGCACGGTTTATATCGCAGACGCCAAGGCCAACTTGATCTTTTCGATCTCAACAGATTTCTCGGTCAACACAGTCGCCGGCATGGATGACAACGGGTTTGCTTTGGTCCCAAACCTGGATGATCTGGCCAGTGACAATCACCGTTTGGCTGGCCCCCAAGGCTTGGTTTTTCATGATGGCGCGCTTTATGTGGCCGACACTGATCGCCATCGGATTGTCGTGGTGGACCTCGAGGAGGGAACGCTCACCAATGTGATTGGTGTCACCGACCGACCTGGATATGGCGACGGCGGGCCTTTTGCTGAGGCTCAACTCGATAGCCCCCATCACTTCAACTTTGGTGATGAGGGCCGAATGATCGTGTCAGACTCCGGCAACGCTGCCTTGCGTGTGGAGCTGTTGAATGGGACCATCGATACCGTCGCTGGGCGGGGTGCGGGCGGCTATGACGGCGAGCCTCAAGATGCCGAGATGGTCAGCCTAGGTCGTCCCATGGGCATTCTGTATGATTCAGCCGGCGATTTGGTTTTTGCCGATCGTGATCACGCGGTGATTCGACGGATTCATCAGCCCAATTGGTAGCCTTGACTCGTTTTTCGGCCATATGTCTCTTCGCTTGTACGGCGAAGCCAACCGCGTCCAAAGATGATTCAGCGTTGACCGACTCTGGCGGAATTGTTGAGGCTGCTGAGTGTTTGGAGCCACAACTGCTTGCCACACACACGTGGACCTCATCGGATTTTGTAGACACGATGGCCCCTCCCCCGCCAGCGTTTCTCGGGACTTGTGGGTGGGGCATGGCCGCCATCGATCTCAACCAAGACAATGATGTGGACTTGGTGGTGGTTGGGGTCAACGGTGGGACCTGGGCTTTGGTGAATCACGGCGGCGTGTTGGCCCCATCTGAGGACATTCTTTTTGATGGGGGCCCGTTGGTTTCGGGCAATGGCTTGGCTGTGGGCGATGTCAACCAAGATGGCCGACCCGACCTTGTTTTGCTCCGCAGCAAAGGCGATGCCGATCGGTTGTACCTCAATATGGGTGGTGGCCGGTTTGAGTCCACGCCCATTGTTGAGTCCAGCGAAGAAAGTCAGCATGGGAGTCTTTTTGATGCCGACGGTGATGGCGATTTGGACCTTTTCGTCTCTCGCCACATCGATATTGACGAACCTGGTATTGATTTCATTGAGGAGTTGGAAATTCGTGGCAATGAAAATGGTTTTTATCTGAACAATGACGGGGTGTTTATGGCTGCGGCTGTACCCGGAGTCGCAGACGCCGCCACCTTCCAAAGCGTTCCCATGGATGTCGACAATGACGGGGACCTCGACCTGTATTTGGTGAATGACTTTGGCATGTTCATCGCGCCCAATGAGCTGTTGATCAACGATGGTGCGGGTGGCTTTTCTTTGGCTGAGGATTGTGGTTGTGCTGTAGAGATGTTCGGTATGGGGGCTGCAGCCAGCGATTTTGACAACGATGGCCTGATCGATCTTCACTTGAGCAACTTTGGTAGCCCCAAGCTCTTGTCATCGGTAGGTCCGGCGCGGTTTGTGGACACGACAGCAGCTTCTGGGGCCTTGATTGAGCCTTCAGCAGACCATGTCAGCAGCTGGGGTACCATTTTTGTAGACATCAACCAAGATGGATGGGATGAAATCGCGACGGTATTTGGGCCGGTGGTGGTTGGCATCGACAAAGACTGGACCGACAATATCGATCACCCGGCGGTCAATGATCTCAACGACTCCCCGATTCAACGCAATATGCTCTTGTACAATGAAAAGGGTCAATTTGAGGACCGATCGGCTTCCGTGGGTTTTGAGTATGCGGGCATCAGTCGTGCTGTGGTGAGTGCAGACTTTAATAACGATGGCATGCCCGATCTAGCGGTGACAGGGCTTGGGTCTGATCGGTCACAGGTTGTGGTTGTGGTTGAGGCTTTTGGTGGATGTGGCCCCGGAATCACTGTCGCTTTTCCTGCGGTGGGCGGTCGTGATATCGGCGCGACCGTCGCGTGGTCGGTCGAGGGGGTGGTTCGTCGTCGGTGGTATTTACCAGGCGGAACCTTCTCTTCCTCAGGGCCCACCATGCACTTGGGCTTGGGCGTTCATGATGCAGCAGATTGGGTACGTGTGACCCGCCTTGGGGGCGAAATCATCGAGCATACGGACGTTAAAGCCGGCACTGAGATCGTGGTCCGCTGAGCCAGGGTGCTTTAGCGTTGCCCGTAGATAAGCAGTGAACCTGTCTCTCGGTAGGCTTTATACATGGCATAACTTGGCCAGTATGGCCCGGTCTTAAAGCTGGCTTCGTCGGCCATCGGGCGGGGGTCTTTCACTGAAATAGCATTGAGTTTGGACCAGCCAGCGGCTTTGGCCATGGCGAGGATGTCTGCGGTGGATAACAGGTGAACGTCGACATCCAGAGCGTTTATCCATGTGTGGGTCGCCGGACTTTCGAGGTACAGATCGACCATGATGCTCAAATGACCACCAATCCGGCAGATTCGCGCCCACTCTTGGAGTGCAACGGCGGGGTCGGGGTAGTAATACAGGCTCTCCACGTTCAAGATGTGGCTCATTTGCCCATCTGAAAATGGTGTGCGCTCGGCGGCGGCGACCTGGAAATCATAGCGCTCATCGCCGGATGTGGCGGCCTTGGCGGCAGCGATCATTTTGGGCGATATATCGATCCCGTAGCCTTTTGCCGCACCACGTTCGACCAGGCTGCGGACAGCCCATCCGTTGCCACAGCCCACATCGAGGACCTGGCTGTCGGCGTTGAGTACCCATTGTGAGGTGACCGCCTCGGTTGCGCTGCGATGCCCTTCTGCCATCGACGCGTCACGCCCAGACTCAGCCCACAGGTCGAATTCTAAGGCGGCGGCTTTTTCGCTCGGCGTCACGAGGCCAAAGACAGGCTGGACGCAAAACGTTGCACGGATTGCTCCCATTCTTCGAGTGCTGTAGAAACCGTACGTCGAGTAAGCCGCATGCGACGTTTCAATTCGCGGATCTGGCAGCTAGACCGTTTCTCTTTGACCGCGGCTTGCCACTCACCCCGGACCAACCGAAGGGTTGTCAAGGCTTCGTCTATGCGGGAGGCGGTGGTTTCTAGGGGCTCTGCCGCGTCGGGTGTAACCGCAGATTGGGCGAGCATTTCGGGCATGCGCATGCGATTGGCTTCAAATCGCCGTCGAAGGACCATATCGTCTGGGATGCGACACAAGTTGCTGGCCAATCCCACCTTTTCGAGGAGGTAAATAAGCCACTTGCCCGGGTCCCAGTGATACCAAGCCCTGCCATTTCGGTAGTCGGCCTCGAAGGCGTGGTGGTAATTATGAAAGCCCTCGCCATGGGTGAACAAAGCCAAAAAGGCGCTGTCTCGGGCGGTATTTTCGCTTGAGTAGGGTTGGTCACCGAAAAAGTGGGCCCAACTGTTGATCAAAAAAGTGGTGTGGTGACCGACGACCACCCGCACCAGACCTGCCCACAACAACATTGAAGCGATGTCGCCAAAGTACAGGCCGATCGCGATGGGAATGGCCAGGTTGAAGGCGATGGAGAGCGGCCAATAGTATTTGTGTTGCCAGGCCAAGATGGGGTCATCAAATAAGTCTTGGACGTTGGTGAAGTCGCCGGTGTACTCGCTGCGCTGGCAATTCCAGAGGATATGGGTGTACCAAAAACCTCGGTTGGCGTTGTATGGGTCTTTGTCGGTGTCGACAAAGCGATGGTGCCGCCGGTGGTGTGCGCTCCAGGCGATGGCTGAGTTTTGCCACGATGCCGCCCCGATAAGGGCGAAGAAAATCTTGACCGGTGCTGATGCTTTGTAGGTGCGGTGGCTAAATAAGCGGTGATAGCCGGCGGTGATGACCACACCGGAGAGCATAAACAAGACGAAAGCCGCGGCGATGGGCGCCCATGAGAAAGGAACGCGCACAAACCACCAGATCAGGCCAAGGACCGCCAGGGCGGGCGTTGAAAACAAAAAAATCGCGTTGAGCCACAGTACGTCCACTTTTAGTGGATCGATTTTTGGTGTTTGAGGCGATGGTTTCAAGGGCTGCCTCCGGGTTGTGGCCAAGCTAAACCGCTTGATTCAGCTTTGGTACTTTGTTTTGGAGAAATACTGCGGGATTACAGGTCGAGGCTAGATGGCCCCGCCCACATTACCCGGCCGCTGAGTGCAAAACGTCGGTGGACGTCAAAGAGCCAAGCTTGAAGTCTCGCCCCTTCGCAGTTTGGCCCCGACCACAAGCCATTGTCAACGGTGCAGTCCTCTGTGAAGTCATACACGCCGATGTCTGGAAGATGGAAACTCCAGGTGTGGGTGCCCTCGCCCCTGGCTGAAGCGAGCGCTCTGTGTAGCAAAAGGTCGAGGGAGAGGATGTCTTCTTCGGAGAGTGAAGACCCATCGCCTCGCCCCAATGGATGGCATTCGGTCACAAATAAATTGGGGCAAGCGCCCAGGTTGAAGGCCGAGATGTTGTTTCCTGGAACGATCCACAGTTTACCAGTTGGCTGTCGATGGGCGGCGGTCGCTGCGGTGTTGGTGGCCCAAACCCTTGTGTGGTCATCGAGGGCGAGGGGCCAGGACTCTTTGGCCCTAAGGTCTTCGCTGTGTGGGAGGTCCGCCCGAATCGATGCGCCAAAAAAGTTGAGGCGGTCTGGGGCACCGATTTCGGCCAAGGTGTTCACCCAGTCGATATTCAACTCGGTGTGAGGGGCCAATCCGCTGACCCAGCCTGGGACCAGAGAAAAGGCCTCTAGGTCCTTGGCCAAGGCGGCCTGGTGGCAACTTGGGTCTTCTTCGCATTCGGTGGGAGTGTCGTGAAACAAGATGCCGACGTCAGTGTTTTCAACCATGCGACCCATGCGGGCCTGGACGCCGCACCGCCTGACTTCAGCGTCGTGGTTGGGGGTAATTCCAAGTGCCTTCGCGGGGGGCAAATCATGGAGGAGTTTAAGTTGGGCTTCCGCCAAGCTGTGCATGGTTTTGAGGCTGAGGGGGTCGTCCTGGTCGCAGCCCCGGTTTTCACCGCGGTGTCTGGGGCGTTCTAAAAATGTGTTGACCCAAATGTGGAGCGGTGCAGCATCTTGTGCTTCGGTCTCGTCCACGAAGATGGCGATGGTGGCATCGGTTTTCAGAACGATGACCTCACCGGCAGCATTGGTGTCGAGGTCCGTCAACGCACCGTCCCAAATGTTTTGGGTGCCACCGTCTGCATCGATGGCGGTGATACCGGCGGCTGTGCCCACGAGCAATCGGTCGCCCCAGATGGCGCTCACACCGAGCAAACCATCCAAATTAATGGTGGTGGAGGGGCTGTGGACCTGGTTTTCACCGATCACCCAGGCCCCGTCACCACTGAACTCGAGTGCCAGTCCACCGGGCCCGACGGGTGCTCCGTTGTGGACGAGTTGGCTGTCGGTCAGCATCCACCAGCCCTCCGAGTTGAGGGCGAAGTCTCGGATTGGACCATCGGCCTCAACCACCGCCGTACGGATGCCGGCCTCGGTCAGGATGGAGAGGGTTTTATCGGTAGCTACAGCGATTTGGTCCTCAAAAATGGCGAGCTTTGGTTCAAAAAGTTCCTGGCCTGCCAAACTCAAAATCGGGCCGGCTATCGGTCGCATATGGTCGATAGATTGGGTGTTCATGGGGTCTGTTATTACCCAAAACACCTGACCGTTTAGGTCTAAAATAGCAGCACGGCCTTGGCTTGGATCGATGGCCATCGCCGCGGGTTGTCGGCCGATATCGATGCGTCCTCTATGGGTGTCGATGGTGCCAAGTGGACACCCTTCGGGGCTGAGGTGGACGATTTTTGCGGGATCGGAAGGGTGTAAGCAAGCGAGGCGCGGGTCGTGTAAGAAGAGCTTGTCGGTGGCCCAAACCAGACCGGCAGCAGCGTCGAAGACCAAGGCTGGGCCAACGATCGGATCGACCATGAGTTGTGTGGGCGCCACTGCATTTGGAAAGGCCGTGGTGCGCATAAGGCGAAAGGCGTCGGGTTTTTTGAGGCTGAGGTGGTCCCACGGCGAGGGCTTCACGGGTGCCGAGGATGTGTCGCTGCCAGGCTTGTCACCACAACCAAGTGCGACAAAGAGGCCAGTAAGATGAAGGAAGCGAAACATCTGACTCAGTATAGCTGGGTGTTGACTCCTTCTCGATACGCGGTGAGAATGGGATCAATTAAGGACCCGATATGAAGAATCAAATGTGGATGTTCGCCGCAGTGGTTTCTATGCTTGCCCTGGCTTGTGGTCGAGGATCGGTGGACATCATCAAGGTCGGGATTCAAGACTCCGGCGTTTTTGACGTTGATGCCGATGCCGATGCCGATGCTGACGCCGATGCTGACGCCGATGCTGACGCCGATGCTGACGCCGATGCCGATGCTGACGCCGATGCTGACGCAGATGCCGACGCAGATGCCGACGCCGATGCCGACGCCGACGCCGACGCAGACGCAGACGTGATGCCCGGTCCAGGCGATGTTTTCGTCACCGAGTTTATGGCGAACCCTTCAGCGGTCTCCGATATCGCCGGTGAATGGTTTGAGTTGTACAACGCCAGCACCAGCCTCTTGTCTTTGGCGGGCCTCGAGCTTCGCGCGGATGATGGCGACGGGTTCATCATCAGTGAGGCGTTGAGCATCGCGCCTTCGGGACGCGTGATTTTGGGTGTCAACGGCGATGAGGCTGAAAATGGTGGCGCTGTTGTGGACTATGTCTACGACCGAGAGACTTTTCGGTTGAGCAATGAGCGGGATTCGTTTTTCTTGTACAACTCAGCCGGTGATTTGGTCAGCGAGTTGGAGTACACCAGCGCTTGGGGTGTGACCGAAGGCTACAGCGTACAGCTCGACCCTGGGAAGCACTCAGCCTCCGATGCCTCCGGGGTAGACGCTTGGTGCACCGGAGTGATGGAGATGAGCGGCGGAGACTTTGGTACCCCCCATTTGCCCAACACCCCCTGTGATTTTCCTGACCACGATGATGATGGCTGGACCACCGAGGAGGGAGACTGCGAAGACGAAGACCCAGAGATTTATCCGGGTGCGGTCGAGCGCTGGGATGGTGTGGATAATGATTGCGACGGCGAAATCGACAATATCGGCGAGGCCACAGCGACAAAACACATCGATGGTACCGACGATGACTTTTTGGGATTTCAGGCTGCTTTGGCTGTGGGCGATGTCACCGGAGATGGGCAAGTCGACCTGATAGTCGGGGGAAACTATGTGCTCAGCCATGGCACGGGCGGGGTCTTTGTGCTCGACGGCGACGATTATGCAGGCTTTGAGGGCACAGCGCTCGACTTGGCGCGGAGCAGCATCGATGGTGGCGGAACCTATGGCTATATGGGCACCATGGGTGCTGTGATGGGCGACCAAGATGGCGACACCCAAGCCGACCTCTTTGTGGTCGGCACCGACCGCTATAGCGGCACCCATGCAGCGGCTCTGTTTTATGGTGGATATGGCGCCTTCGACGAGCCGATGAGCGAAGATGATGCGGATGTACTCTTTGAAAACACAATTTCGTCCTACTATTATGTCAAGGCACTCTCCAGTATCGACTTTGATGGCGACGGCGCCGACGACATATTTATGGGGGACTATTATGCGGACGGTGACACCAAGGGCGCGGTGTACTTTTTCTCCGGCGCCGATTTAAGCCCAGGTGACACCTATGATCTTCAAGACGACTCAAACTCGACCATCACTGGCGATGGAAACGGTGACTTTTTTGGCTATTCTTTGGGCGGCGGCGACCTGAATTTTGATGGTTATGAAGACCTGGTGAGTGGGGCAGCAGCTGAGGATGTAGACGGTGTAGACCGTGCGGGTTGTGTCTACATTATTAGCGGGACATCGAGCATGCCCGGAGGTTCAGCGAGCGTGGGGTGGGCAGCCTCCATCTCGATTTGTGGCAACCGATCCAGTCAAAGACTTGGGCGGCACGGCACCCCACAGTTGATCGATATCGACGGCGATTTGGCCCTGGACTTGGTGATCAGCGCGCCGGGTGACGACTACGCGGGCACCGATGGTTCAGGCGAGGTTTACATCTTCTTTAATGATGGCGATTTTGGCGGAGCCCTCAGCACCGATGACGCTGATATCACCTTGACCAGTGGCGACGCGGCCGCTTTCGGTTTCGCGCTTCATGCGGGTGATTTCGATGGTGATGGTGCGATGGAGTTGGCGGTTGGGGCGCCCGATACGGTCGATTATGATGAAAGCCTGGACCGCCCTGGAGAGGTCTTTCTTTACCGTTTTTCCACCCTTTTAAGCGGCGATATCATCGCGAGCACCGAGGCCAGTCTACACATGCGCGGCGATGGGGCCACCCAGTTTGGCAGCGCGCTCACCAGCGCCGACTTTAATGGTGATGGTGCCGAGGAGTTGATCGTCGCTTCTCCCCGCTGGAGCGATCAAGAGGGCCGAATCAGCATTTTTAGCCTTAAGTGAGCATGCGCATTTTTGGGGTTTTCGGGGTGTTGGTCATCGCCCTGAGCGCCTCGGCTTTTGCCGGTGATGTCTGGGAACAAGCGGCGACCCCCAAGCTTGAGGCCAAAGCCTTGGGTTTGTCAGGTTTAAAAGCCTCTGATTGTGGTGTCTGCCACACCAGTATTTATGAAGAGTGGCGCCAATCCACCCACGCACAGGCTTGGGTGGATCCTCAGTTTCAAGCAGAGATAAGCAAAGACCCCGACGTCGCCTGGCTTTGCCAAAATTGCCATACGCCGGTATCGAACCAGCAAGCGGTGTTGTCTCGGTTGGTCTCGAGCGTTCGCAAGCCAGAAAAACAAAATAACACCAGCTTTAACGCCGACTTTAGAGATGAAGGTGTCACCTGTTTGGCCTGTCATTGGCGGCCACAAGGCATCGCTGCGCCCCATCGGAATGTGAACGCGCCCCACCGTACAGTTTATGCGCCAGATTTGGCCGATGACAAGCTGTGCAGCCGCTGCCATCAAGCGACTGCACGCCTTGAAGATGCCTTGGTGTGTCACTTCAATACCGGGGTAGAAAAGGCCGAGGCTGGGGTAGATACCCGGTGTTCGAGTTGTCATATGCCAACTGTGAACCGTCCTGTTGTTTTGGGTGGCACTGCCCGGGTGGGTGGGGTTCATTCTTGGGCCGGGAGCGGTCTTGGAAAAGGTGTTGGGCCAGCCGTACCGGGGCTTCAGTCTTTGGCTGTGAGCGATATGTCCGCCACGCGCTCGGCCAACGGGGAGCTTGAGGCTGGCCTTATCGTGTCCAATATTGGTGCTGGCCATATGGTGCCCACTGGAGATCCTGAGCGGTATATTCTACTGACGGTGTCGGTTGTCGCAAAGGATGGAACGGTGACCGATTCGAAGACCTGGCGGATCGGCCAAACTTGGGTTTGGTCGCCGGTGGCCAAACAGATCGCAGACAATCGGCTTGGGGTTGGAGAAAAGCGCGGCTTTCATTGGCGCAGTGTTGCTTTGGGTGAACAGGTCCGCTTCAAGCTGGAACATGTTCGGGTCTCCGATGAAAACCACACCTATCATTTGGAGGCTGCAGCCAAGCGCGGGGATGGGGCGAACCTAAAAGCACTTCAAGCCTACCCGACCCGTCGAACTATTTTTGAGGAACAGGTGCTTATTCGCTGAGCCAGTCGCTCAAGGCATCCAGGCCTTCGGACTCTCTGTGCAGGACCACGTGGGGGTCGTACGCTCCTTGAGCTTCGACCACGACAACTTTGACATCGGGCAGTGCTGTTGCCAGACCGTAGCTGGTGAAGTTGGGTACTTGATGGTCGTCGACGCCGAGCAAGATGGTGGCTGGGGTTGTTTCATCTCGGGCGACCGACATGGGGTCGGAAGGATCCATGGTCCATTGAAATAAAGTCATGGCCGGGTGTAGGCGATCGATTTTATCCCACGACGCCTCGGGTAGGCCCAAGGCTGCACCCAACACGGCGGGGGCGGTGACCGGGTCTGGGGCAGCGACTTGAAAGAGATCAAAGAGCTGATTGATCAGGGTGTCGCCAAAGTCTGAAAGCAGTCCGGTGTCTAAAAAATAGTGACTCAACATGCCGCCTGTGCCCGATAAAAAGATCCCGTCATAAGCCTCGGGCTCAGCAGCGACACCGAGGTTGGTGGTGACCGAGCCCAAAGAATGGCCGATGCGCCGAATGTGGGTGCTGTCGATGGAGCCAGCAGGCAGAGATGCGTTGAGGCCGTCTTGGATAAATCGCAGCAGCACATGGCCGTCGATGGCTGTTTGGCGTTGATTGTCCCGAAATGCTGGCAGGTTGACCACATTATAAAAGCCCAAGGACCCGCCCGAAAACCCCCGATCGATCAGGTCGAAACGGCTTCCGTACAGGTGGGCGTCACGGCCGATCACGGCCACGCCAGCTTCGACCCATCGCTCGGCCATCGCGTAGCCTTTATCGTTTTGGTTGATGCGAGAGACCGAGTTGATGGCAGAGCCACCGGTACCGTGGTCGTAGATCACAATGGGCGCATTTTCGATGGGGTTGCCATCTTCGGCCTTGGGCAAAGACAAGATCACCCGCATCATTTCGGCTTCGGGTGGGTTGGCTGGGACCCCATCTTCAAAGGCGATCCATCCGCTCTCGATTTCGGTATCGAAAAGGTGACTAAAGCCCGGGTTCATATACGGACGGTCGGCAAGACCGGAATAGTTCAGCACGGGGATTTCAGTCTGATAGACGGCCATTGGCCAGTCGTCGCGCATATTGTGGCTGTGAACGGCCTCTTCGTGGGCGTACATATTCACCACTTCTTCTGAGCCGTCCTCGAAGGTGGTGGTGACCACGGTTGACGGTTCGCCTGAGGGGCTGAGGCCTTGAGAAAAGTCCAAATGCGTGATGCGTTTCCAGTTGACTGTTCCCCAGTCTGGTGTGGGGCCAAGATGGGTGTCAGCGTCTGTAAAGAGGGCGACGAGCTCACCGGTGGCATCTTGAATGGTAAAGACCGTGGCCACCGCCACTTTGCCGTCGACCCCAGCGAGTTTGAGGGCATCTTTGACTGCTGTGGGGGGTGACCATCCATCGGCGGGAGCGGCACCTGCGGATTGCATGACCACTGCGGCCAAGGTGGCGCCGGAGCGTGGGGGGTGTCCGAGTGCGGGGGCGAAGGCGAGTAGATTGTCGGCCATAAAAGGGTCACCGTCTGCGTGCTCAGTGAATCGCACCGTGAGCGGTATTCTTTGTCCGGTCTCGGTGTCGATCAGCAACAGCGGGTCATCGACCACACCGGTCATGACTGCGTCGACCTTGAGGGTGTCTTCAAAGCGAAAATAGGCTGCACCGTGGTTGGCAAAACCCTGGCTGGTCATGCCGATGCGCCGGGCCCAGCCGGTGGTGATGCCTTGGGTGAGGGCTGAGGGCGCTGTTGGGAATCCAGACAAGTCTGCGTGTTGGGCGCCGTCCAAGAGGCTTGAGTCAGGGAAGGGCATATCAAAGAAGTGCTCTGCCCGGCTGGGGTCGACGATCGCTCGCACACGGAATTTGCTCGCGGTGTCTGTTTGGGTGCCGCAGCCAATGAAAAATAAAAGTGAGAGTCCTTGAATCATCAGAATCCATACCGTGAAATGGGGGTCATGTCTTTAGCGTTGAGCGTCTCCCTTCTGTTGGGAAAAGCGATATGAACTATTCGCTGGAGGCCAAGATGCCGGACGATTTTAATGTGAGCCAAGACCCTGTGTTGTCTTGGGTGCGTGCGGGTGTGATCGGTCGCACCATTCAAATTCCCACCCCAGGCGGAATGCGGCGAAAACGGTATTTTGACCAAACTGCGTCGGGTTTGGCCTTCGCGCCGATCGAAGATTTGATTCGGGCCCAAGTGCTGCCATTTATGGCCAACACCCATACCGAGGCCAGCTACACCGGTTCATTGATGACGCGGCTGTACCGAGAGGCACACGACAAGGTCCGCACCGCCCTCAACGCTCAACAAGGCGATGCGGTGTTGTTTACAGGCTCTGGCGCCACCGGTGCGATCAATAAATTGATCGCAATTATGGGCCTTCGCATACCGGACACGCTCCAAAAGCGCTTTGGATGTGCAGGCAAAATCCATGACGCTGCCCGGCCGTTGGTTATCCGCAGCCGGATGGAGCACCATTCCAACGATTTGCCCTGGCAGGAGTCTATCGGTCTCACCGAGTACATCGGCTATGACAAACAAGGTCGTATCGATTGGCGAGAGCTCGATAGGATTCTCTCCAGCCCGGCCCATCGGGACCGTCCGTTGAAAATAGGCACCTTTTCTGCAGCCTCAAACGTGACGGGCATCTTGTCCGACCCCGACGCTTTGGCCCGGGTAATGCACGCCCATGGTGGCTATGCCTTTTTTGATTACGCGGCTGCTGCCCCCTATGTAGACATTGATTTGCATCCCGATCCCGACGACGTTTGCCGAAAGGATGCGGTCTTTCTCTCCGTGCACAAATTTGTGGGCGGCCCCCAAACCCCCGGTATTTTGGCCGCCAACAAAGCACTGTTTTTGACCGACACACCTGCTGAGCCCGGTGGTGGAACGGTGCTGTACACCAGCCCGTGGGCCTATAAATACCTCGACGATCTTGAGCATCGCGAAGAGGGTGGCACCCCGCCGATTGTTCAAGTCATTCGTGCTGGCCTGGTTTTTGACCTCAAGGAGATGATCGGTGTTCCACGAATCGCAGCGGTGGAGCATCATTTTGTTCGCCGTGCGATTGCGGCCTGGGGCCCAGATGCCCGGATACGAATCTTGGGTGACCTCGAAGCACCCCGTATTGGCATCGTGAGCGTTATTTTGGACGGCGGTGCGCTTCATCACAACCTGGCGGTTCGTTTATTGAACGATCTATATGGAATTCAGGTGCGGGGCGGGTGCATGTGCGCTGGCACTTATGGCCACGACTTGCTCGGTATTGGTAAAGCGCAGAGTGAATCGATTCGGAGTGCTTTGGATGCAGGCGATGTGGCAGCCAAACCTGGGTGGGTGCGTTGCTCCTTCTCCCCGGCGACCTCTGAGGGGGAATTTAGGGTGCTGCTGGAGGCCCTTCCCGACATCGCTAAAAATTGGCGGCGTTATGCGGCTGACTACACCATGGACCTCGATACTGCAGAATGGCACCACCGAGATGATGGCGAGCGCTTTCCTTCAGTCCGTTTGACCATGCCCAGTTGAGCGCCGTCAATTGAGGTTGGCTGCGATAAACTTCAAGATTTGAGCTTTGCTTTGGGTTTTCGAAGTCCCCAGCAGCCTGCGGTCGTGCTAAAAGGTGCGCTGGAGGCTGCTATGCGGGTAGGAATTCCCACCGAGGTCCATCCAGGCGAGCGCCGGGTAGCGGCCACACCAGATACTGTCGGTAAAATGATTAAACTTGGGCTCGAGGTATCAGTGCAAGCGGGTGCCGGAGAAGGTGCCAAGTTGAGTGATGCCTTGTTCGCCGAGGCTGGAGCCACGATTGTGGAGGGCGCTGCCGATTTGTGGGCGGCTGCCGACATCGTGCTCAAGGTGCGGGCCCCCGAGATCGACCCGGCTGATGGCACCGATGAATGCGCTCGTTTGCGCGAGTGTGGCTGGTTGATTTCGATGATTCAGCCTGGCACGAATGGGCTCTTGGTTGAACGTTTATCGGCTCGAAAGGCGACTGTTATCGCCCTCGATCAAATCCCACGTATTAGTCGCGCTCAAAAGATGGACGTCTTGTCGTCGATGGCAAATATTGCCGGATATCGGGCGGTCATCGAGGCTGCGAATCATTTTGGGTCCTTCTTTTCGGGTCAAATCACCGCTGCAGGACGCACACGGCCTGCACAGGTGATGGTGATCGGCGTGGGCGTGGCCGGTTTGGCTGCTATCGCTGCTGCACGGGGTTTGGGTGCAGAGGTGCGAGCATTCGATGTGCGCTTGGCTGCAAAAGAGCAGGTTGAGAGCCTCGGAGCACGCTTTTTGGAGTTGGAATTTCCAGCCGATGAGGGTGGCGAGACCTCGGGTGGCTACGCCAAGATCATGTCCGATGAGTTTATTGCCGCCGAGATGGCGTTGTTTCGGGAGCAGTCCAAAGAGGTCGATATCATCATCACGACGGCCTTGATTCCAGGTAAAAAGGCACCCGAGCTTATCACCAGAGACATGGTTGATTCGATGAAGCCTGGCTCCATTGTGGTGGACCTGGCTGCCGAACAAGGCGGGAACTGTGCGTACACCGAGCCAGATCGTGCCATCGAAGTTGGCGGGGTCACCGTGCTTGGCTACACCGATTTAACCTCGCGGCTCGCCACCCAATCCAGCCAGCTTTTTGGCACCAACCTGCTGAACTTGCTCTCGGACATGACCGAGGATGGTCAGGTTGTGATCGATCTTGAAGACGAGGTGGTCCGCAAGTCCTTGGTGTTGCGCGATGGCGTTGTCACTTGGCCGCCGCCGCCCGACCCTGAAAAGGCGGTTCCACCTCCACCCACAGATGAGGTGCCAAAGCCGGTTGTTGCGCCCTCTCCGGTCGAGACCGATACCAGCGGTCCCGACGACAACAAGGGGTCCGTCATCCCGATGTTGGTGGCAGCTGCAGTTGGTGGTGGGGCTATTTTTGTCGGTCTCGATTCATCGATGAGCGAATTTGTGCAGCAGGTAACGGTGTTCGTGTTGGCTTGTTTTGTGGGCTGGCAAGTGGTCTGGAGCGTCAAGGCGGCACTTCACACCCCGTTGATGAGCGTCACCAACGCCATCTCGGGCATTATTATCGTGGGTGGTTTGCTTCAAGCGGGCAACGCCGCGGCTGGTGACCTTGCCCAAATCTTAGGTGCGATCGCCATTTTGGTCGCGTCCATCAATATCGCAGGTGGCTTTTTTGTTACCCAGCGCATGCTCGCGATGTTTCGCAAATAGGGGGTGAACAGATGACTGGACTCACACAAAGTCAACTCGCGGTTCCTTATCTAATCGCTGGCGTGCTTTTCATTATGTCCTTGAGTGGGCTGGCCAAACAGGAGACTGCCGGTCGGGGCAATGTGTTCGGCATGCTCGGTATGGGTATCGCCATTGGTGCGACCTTTTTAGCGGCCGATTTACAAATCAATGCCTACGTTATCGGCTCTGTAGTGATCGGTGGGGCCATCGGTGTGGTGATGGCGGCCAGGGTCGTCATGACTGGAATGCCTCAGCTCGTCGCCATTCTCCACAGCTTCGTGGGACTGGCCGCTGTGCTGGTGGGTATCTCGACATATTTATCGAATCAGCACGCCGGTGTGGTCCATGGCATAGAGGTTTGGATCGGTGTGGCGATTGGTGCGGTCACCTTCACGGGTTCGATCATCGCTTGGGCGAAGCTTCGGGGATCGATGTCGGGAACGCCGCTGTTGTTGCCCGGGCGTCATTTTTTGAATTTGGCGATGGTCGGTGTCACCGTGGCGCTCATGGTGCCTTTTTTACAGGGGCACAGTGTCGGCGGGTTTAGCGGTGTGGAGCTGTTGTACTTGATGACTGCCATCACAGCGCTTCTCGGCGTGCACTTGGTGATGGCCATCGGTGGTGCAGACATGCCTGTGGTTGTCTCGCTGCTCAACTCCTACTCGGGCTGGGCTGCCGCGGCCTCGGGCTTTATGCTCAACAATAATGCCTTGATAATCACCGGTGCGTTGGTGGGTTCCTCGGGCGCGATTTTATCCTTCATTATGTGTGAGGCGATGAATCGGAGCATTTGGAATGTGGTATTCGGAGGTTTTGGAACCGCATCGGGTGGCGCTCCATCCCCATCGGCAGCGGGCTCTCAAGGCGAGGTGACCGAGATGGACGCGGCTTCAGTGGCCGCCACGTTGATGGACGCGAGCAATGTGGTCATCGTGCCGGGCTATGGCATGGCGGTTGCGCGGGCTCAGCATTTGGTGAACGACCTCACCCGTATTCTTCGGGACTCTGGGAAGACGGTTCGCTATGCGATCCACCCGGTTGCTGGGCGACTTCCTGGGCATATGAACGTTCTGTTGGCCGAGGCAGGTGTGCCTTATGACATCGTGCTCGAGATGGATGAACTCAACGATGATTTCCCAAAAACCGATGTCGTTTTGGTGATTGGTGCCAACGATATTGTCAATCCAGGGGCACAAACCGACACGGCCAGCCCGATATACGGCATGCCTGTGTTGGAGGCCTGGAAGGCCAAGACCGTCGTGGTGTTTAAGCGAGGAATGGGTGCGGGCTACGCTGGCGTGGCCAATCCGCTGTTTTTTCATGACAACACACGGATGCTGTTTGGGAATGCTGGTGATACAATCGCTGCATTGGTGAGTAATCTCCGGGAGCGCTAAAATGAAGAGTCTGACGCTCATGGGTCTGGTGTTGGCAGTGTGTGGGTGTTCGGGTGCGAAGCCTGCAAGCTCAGCAGATGACACGGGTCTTGAGGTTGCGGCAGATGCGGACGCCGATGCGGACGCCGATGCGGATGCGGACGCTGACGCCGATGCGGATGCGGATGCGGATGCGGATGCGGATGCGGATGCCGACATTGAGCCTTGGTCCCCGGCGAACGCGATGGGACCATACACCCCTGGCACCGCGGAGTTTTCCTTGGTCGGGCGTACAGGGGTGCCGCTAAAAGTTCAAATCTGGTACCCAAGCTCAGATGGTAGTGACATGCTTCATCGTTATGATGGCTTGATCGCTTGGGATGCGATCGACACCCCGGTACCCGATTGTTCGTCGAGCCGTCCCGTCGTCGCTTTTTCTCATGGCAACCAAGGCACCCGATGGCAGAGCACCTTTTTGGTGGAGCGGCTCGCCTCGCACGGCTTTGTGGTCGTGGCACCGGATCACACGGGAAACACCACCTTTGATTACGATGAGAGCCGAATTGCGGAGCTTATTTTCCGTCGGCCATACGATGTGATCGATGCAGTTGATTGGTTGTACGACCGAGCACCAGAGATGTTGGCCGGTTTGGGCCCGTGTTTGAATGAGGCCGATGGCTATGCTGTTTCGGGGCATTCCTTTGGTGGGTACACCGCCACAGCATTGGCCGGCGCCCACTTTGATTACACCGCGAGTGCAGCCTATTGTGAGTCCGCGGGCGGTTGGTTGTGCGATGAGTTTGAGGCTTGGGTAGAGGCTTACCCAGAGTATGCCACTGCCGACTTAAGCGATGCCCGTGTTTGGGGGGCCGTCCCGATGGCGCCCGCAGGCTTTGAGGTCTTGGGTGCTGGGGCACCGATGGCAGAGGTCCCCTTTTTGGTTCTGGGCGGCGAATACGACAACCTCACCCCGATGGCCACTCAGGTTGGGCCTATTTTTGAGGCATTGGGTAGCGGTGATAAGGCGCTTGGCACCTTGTTGGAGGCGGGCCATATGGTCTTTTCTATCGCCTGTGAATTGACCCCGCTCGTAGAATGCGGGCCACCATATTTGGATTATGAAATTGGTCACCCGACCATCACAACCACGGTGACGGCTTGGCTTCAAATGCAGCTTGGACATAGCGAAGCAGCTGCATTTATGCCCTATGATTCCGAGTTGTGGGAATGGGTTGAGGGATGAGTCGGGTTCTGGTCACCGGTGGGGCAGGCTTTATGGGCTCTCAACTCGTCCGCACTTTGGCCGCGAGTGGTCGGGATGTGGTGGTGTTGGACAAACTCACCTATGCGGGAAAGCGCGCTTTTTTAGACGGTGTAAAGCATCAATTTATTGAGGGTGATGTCTGCGATGCCGATGTGGTCGCAGCCGCACTTGATGGCGTAAACGCTGTGGTCCATTTGGCTGCCGAGAGCCATGTCGCTCGGTCACTCACGGGGCCAGATACCTTTTTACACACCAATATCTTGGGAACGCGGGTGATGTTGGATCAAGCTTGTCGGGCGGGGGTGGACCGTTTCATTCACATGTCGACCGACGAAGTTTTTGGGCAAGCACCTCACGGGGTAGCGTTTGGGCCCGATGCGCCGATGCGACCTGGCAACGCATACTCGGCCTCCAAAGTGGGGGCTGAGGCTTTGGTTCACGCTTGGCGTCATACCCACGGTTATCCAGCAGCGATTGTGCGTTGTACCAATAATTATGGCCCCCGCCAGCACCCTGAAAAGGCCATCCCGTGTTGGATTTTATGTGCGCTTCGGGGAGGGCCTCTGCCGGTCCATGGCGAGGGGACAGCGATTCGCGATTGGCTTTTTGTTGAGGACTTTGCCCGGGGAATTGAGGCGGGCCTTAGTCGCTGGCAAGATCAAGCGACTTGGCACTTCGCCGGTCAGCAGCACATGGAAAACCGACGGACAGCGGGGCGGGTCAACAGCTTGCTCGGCGCCAGTGGACTTTGTTTTGGGCCGGATCGCCAAGGTCAGGATTCTCGTTATGCGCTCAACGACATGGCCACCCGTGCAGCCCTCGACTGGGCGCCAAGGGTGAGCTTTGAAGACGGTTTGGCCGCGACCATCGATTGGTATCGGGCCCACAGCCACTTGTGGGATGGCGCAGTGCTTGGCCTGAGCGTCCATTAGGCGATTGAGTTGAGGCCTTAACCTTGCTTTGGCGGGCTCAAAATTGTGCCGACGACGCCGAGAGCGTATCGAATGCTCGGCCCGATCGCGATCGATTGCACCGTCTCATCATAGGCGCAGCGTACCCGTCTTTCACCAATGCTCGCACCTGAGTTGAGCAGGGCTGACAGGACTTGGTGGTCAAAGATATAGTCGTCGGAAAAGCGGTGATAGTCGAGCCTTCTTAAGGTGTCGGCCCGAAAGCCACGGGCCCCAGAGTGAAGCTCTGATACCTGAGTGCCGAAGCGGATATTGGCCATAAAGGTGAGGGTGCGGTTGCCCATGCGGCGCCACATGGGGATTTGGTGACCGCCATTGTTCAAAAAACGGCTTCCGATTGCGGCATCACAGGCGGCGAGCACATCGGTGAGGGCGAGTACATCTTGGGTGTCGTATTGGCCGTCGCCATGGAGCAGGACGATACGGTCGAAGCCCATGGCTAAAGCGGCGTCATATCCGGTCTTTTGGGCTGCGCCGTAGCCTTTGTTTTGGGGGTGACGGATGACCCGAAAGCCGGTGGCGATGATGGGGACGGTCGATCCGTCGTCGACGATGATCACATTATCGGCCAAAGCGCTCGGCAGTTCTGTGAGTACGCGGTCTAAGGCTGACTGGGTGTTGTATGCGGGAATGACGATGGCGAGGGTCATGGTCATGGGTTTAACCGGGTGAGCGTTAACTGCAGGCTTTCGGTGGCTTTGGTGTCTTCGTAAACATAGGGCCGGATTTCCAGAAGTCGGCCCGGGGCGGCACCCTGCCAACGTCTGATAGGGTCGCCCAGGTTGAGGGCTCCGGGCATGACCAAAATCCGACGACCTTCGGTTTGAGCCTTCAAGTTGACGGTGGTCGCTTCGTCGCGAATGGCGGTGACGGTGGCCTCGGTGGTGGCCCATAGGTCGGGGAGTAAGCGGTTTCCGGTGAGGTCGACTGCGGTATCGTTGGGCTCGAGGCTGTCACGCACAGCCCAAAAGTCGGCATGGGGGTTGAGGGCGTTTTCGCGGACCTCGGGGGCTGTGTGGATGGCGGCTCTACCGGGGGCTGTGCTCGAATAGGTGCTCAGAGCAATGGTCGCCAGGGGGATGAGCCACAGCCACCGCCGTCGCCTGAGTCCGGTGCCAAGCAGGATCAGCAGGGGGCCGGGGATGAGTAAAACCAAGGCGTAGCGTGGGATAAAGTGGGTGGCCATCAAGCCCATAAACTGAGCGAAGGTGATTCCAATGAGCCAAATGGTGGCCAGGATGGGCCCGAGGTGTTGGTCGGAGTGTCGCCTGCGCATGGGGGCCAAGCATCCGAAAACACCGAGCAATAGTATCGCAGGGTAATTGATGTGCATGGCACGGACGAGGCCCTTGGTGGCGCCTTCAAATCGGACGGCAATGTCGAGGTTGTGCTTGGGGCCGCGGGCGAGAAACGTCAGCGTTTTATCAATGTTTGACCATGCATTTTTACGACCAACCCCCCAGTATCCTCGGCGCTTTTCGTCAGTGGGATGCCAGCCTAAATCTGTGGGCATTTGGGCGTTTCGGCCATGGGTTTTGGCCACCACGACCTGGGTTCGGTAGACATTGTATTCGAGGCTGTAGGCTTCGGTGGTCCATCGTGGGGTGGCGGCGTAAATCGACCAAATGGCGACCATGGGTACAAGCCACAAGCCGAGGGACATGAGCGCCTTTGGGATGGAGACTCGGGCTTGCCACACCAAGGCCATGGCCATCAAGGGTGTGGCGACCAATAAGAACACCAAGCTTTTCATGGTGGTCGCCATCAGCAAAGCGAGTGCCAATCCAAAGCCAAGGCTTCGCCATGGGCCACCGCGGCGCAGGGTCCGAATACCGGCTGAGAGTGCGATGACATGGACGAGACCGTGGAAAAGGTAGTCTGTGGGCGGGCCGAGGGCAGCGGCGACTGTGGGGATGTGCAGGGCGAGCCAGCCTCCAGCTACGGCCAAGGACCGAGGGCCGAGTGCTGTGCCCAAGCGATACACAGCGGCAGGAATGAGTCCGCCTGCTACGATGTTGATCTGCATGAGCGCGATGTGAACCGGCACATGGGTGAGTGCCGAGAGTTGGACGGCGAGCCATGGATAAAATGGGTAGCGTTGTGGGACGGGGTGAAAGTCACCGCCTGATTGGATGTCGAGAGCAAGCACGATGAACTCACGCCAGTCTTGGCCGACGGGGTACCAGTTGGGGTTGACCATGGCGTGGATGCCGTCGGCTGTGTACACGCCGACGATGGCGAGGAGGAGCATCCAAGCGGCATCGATCAGGGTGTCGCAGTGGCCTTGTCTCATGCGCTCGGTTCTGTAGGTAGGGGGGTCATGTCTTTAGGATTAAGCCACATGGCAAAAAATGGGGTCATGTCTTTAGGATTAAGTCTGAACCATTACGGTTCTTGAACCCATGTTTTTTAGAATTTTTAGGGCGTGAGTGTGGCTGGGGCGAAGGTGGTGACGGTGGTGACGGTGTCCCAGCTAGACACAATGTTTGGCCATTAAGATAATAACCATGAGTAAAGCTTAGTTTTATGTTCCACGATGTCCTCGATGTGGCTCAACGCTAAAGCGCTGACCCCCTCATCAGCGAGTGGCCCTCACAAAGGCATGCACCCCTCCTGCCAAGACCCCGAGGGACAAAGCACCGCAGACCAAGCCCCAAAACCAGTAGGGTAAAAAGAGTGCTTCAGCGATTTGGGCGACATCGGAGGGCATTGGCCCGTTGGCGGTCGCAGCGAAGTTAGTGAACAGGTAGTCCGACCGTGAAAAAACGCTGAGGGTCAACTGGACGCCGACGAATAGGACGATCAATTGCGCCACATCACCCGCGGCCTTTAACCCTCCCCATAAACACACCGCGGCCACACCCGATACAAAGACCCAGCCAAATACATTTCGGATCACCATCACCAAAGCCACGATCAGCACCGTGCCGATCACCACCAATGCAGCCTTAGAGCCCTGACCACGTCGCCCAATCAAGAAGCACCCTGATCCTGCGAGTGCGGGGCCAACCAGTCCGCCCGCGCTGATAAAGGCGGAGGCGAGCCGCCCTGGGTTTCCGGTGGTCATGGCAGCTCCCGAACCGTCAGCATTCAGGATAAACGCCTCAAACCGACAGCCGACCATCATCGCGGCGATCCCATGGCCGAGTTCGTGTGCGAGGGTCGACAACAACACCAGCGGGTAGGCCAACGCGTCGCCCAAGGGCACCCAATATAAAAATAAGGTGAGGCCTACACTTATCATGAGCGCACTTCTGGCCTGGCGGTTTCTGAGAGAGGACATGCCCTATTCTGACCTGCTTCTTTCAAGAGAGCAAAGGACTCTGTGCCTATTCTCCGTTAAACTGAATGAGCATTCATTCATTTTTTTTGGCGGACCCAACATGATCGAAAATAAAAACCGAAATCAAGAGGAAGACAACTCCATCGCCGTGGCCGAGGATAGCCGCGAAACCCAATGGAAATCCAAGTCATTTTTGGGCGCGATATTCATGGGTGACCTCGATTTGTCGATGTGCTACCCCTTCCCCGAGCAAGGCCCGGAAGACAAAGCCATCGGCGATGAGTGGGTGGCGCGAGTCGACGCATGGTGTGCTGAAAACATCGATGGCGAAGCCATAGACCGCGCCGGTGAAATCCCTGCATCGGTTCTGAAGGGTCTCGCGGACCTTGGCATGTTCGGTATCAAGATCCCCACCGAATATGGTGGCTTGGGCCTCAGCCAGACCAACTACATGCGCCTGCTGGCCATTGTGGCCCGCTATTGTGCATCCACCGTCGCCACCTTGAGCGCTCATCAATCCATCGGCGTCCCTCAGCCCCTCAAACTTTTTGGAACCAAAGCCCAAAAAGAGAAATATCTGCCGCTGCTCGCCAAGGGTGCCATCAGCGCATTCGGCCTCACCGAGCCTTCTGTGGGCTCAGACCCCGCCCAAATGAAGACCATCGCTACCCCCACCGAGGACGGAAAGCACTGGATTTTAAACGGTGAGAAACTCTGGTGTACCAATGGCGTGATCGCCGACATGTATGTGGTCATGGCCGCGACCCCACCGATCACCAAGCGTGGTCGGGAGATCAAGCAAATCACCGCCTTCATAGTTGAGCGTGACACGCCCGGCATCGACGTCATGCACAGGTGTCGTTTTATGGGCCTCAGAGCCCTCGAAAATGGTCTGATTCGTTTTACCGATGTGAAAGTACCCGCCGAAAACATCATTTTGGGCGAGGGTCAGGGTTTGCGTTTAGCGCTCACAACCTTGAACGATGGTCGCCTAGGAATCCCAGCGATCATGGCGAGCAGTATCGCTGAGTTGAATGAACATCTCTCTTCGTGGGGTAAATCCAGAAACCAATGGGGGCGCAACATTGGCGATCACGAATCGGGTTGCGATAAGCTCGCTCAGCTTGGTGGTGGTCAATACGCGATGGCTGCACTGTCCGATTTTTGTGCCGCCACCTCAGACCGCGGCGACACCGATATCAGAATGGAGGCTGCGGCGGCCAAAATGTACAACACTGAATTGGGTTGGGATTTGATCGATATTGGCCTGCAGTTCATGGGTGGTCGGGGCTATGAGACGGGCACATCTCTCGCAGAGCGTGGCGACGTAAGCATGCCCATCGAGCGGGCTTTCCGGGACGCGCGTATCAACCGTATCGTTGAAGGCACCACCGATGTCATGCATTTGTTTTTGGCTCGAGAGTCCCTCGATAAGCATTTGAAGCTGGCGATGCCCCTGCTCAGCCCCAAATCAAGCATCGGCCAAAAGTTTAAATCGCTCATGAATTGCACCATGTTTTACTCTCGTTGGTACCCGATGCTTTGGGTGGGCGGGTTGTTCACCTCCTTTTCGCGATTCGACGACGACTTGGCCGACCATATGCGTTGGATAGACGGCGCCACCCGCAAGTTGGCGCGCAAGCTCTTTCACGCGATGGTGCTAAACGGGCCAAAGCTCGAGATGAAGCAGCTTACCTTGGCCAGAATTGTCGATATTGGAACTGAACTTTCGGTTCTGGCGCTCACCGCCTCCCGCGCACAAAGCGAACGCGACCGTGGGGATCAAGGCAGTACTCTCAAGGCAGTTTACTGGCTCGAGACTGGACGCCATCGGGTGGATGCGCTGTTTCATGCCCTCAAAAACAATGCCGACACCACAGCGCGCAAGCTGGCCACCGAGATGATGGAGGCTGCCCCAGAGTTGAGCTACCCCGAAGTGAACTTGAGCCCATTGCCTGTGGAAGTCGGCAGTGACCTCACTTCAGGGCGCCAAGACAAGCGCTTGTGCTTCGGCGGTTCGGTGAACATGGTGGTTGAACAAGCCTCAAAATAATCTCCTCTGTGGGATGATGTGCCTCATGCGCTGGTTGTTGCTTTTGCTGACCATTTTATGGGGTGTGCGCCCTGCTGTGGCTGATGACCGCCTTGAGCTTTCGGTCTACTCCACTCAGGGCACGCCGACCCTCAGCGCGGCTGTGGGCTCTTCTTGGGTTTCTGTCCCCTTGATGGCCTCGGGCGACGATATTTATCGCGCTCAACTGCTCCACCCGCCTGGCCGGTTGATGGACCTGAGCCTCTCTGTTCCCGATGGCCCAGTCACCGAAGATTTGCTCGTGCTCGCCACAGGAACTCAGCGTGTCTTCTGGGTGGTGGACGCAAGCGGCCACTTTTTACGTGCGAATGCCCCAATGAGCCAAGGCCGTTTGTCCACAGCAGAGTCCTTGGCCTTGATTCGTGGCGGGGCTTGGATTGTCATTATTGCCCTGCTGATTGTGAGTGGGAGGCTGCGGTCCGATGGCGACATCCCTCAGTGGCGTATGTCGGATGGGCAATGGTTTTTAGTGTGGCTGCTTTTGGCTGTCGCTTGGACCTGGCCTGCTGTTTTGTCGAGCGACACCGTGATCACCAGCCTCCATTTTGATGGTCCAGGGACCTTGTGGGTGATGGGTGTCTCTTCCAAGATCATGACCGGGCTGGACACCTTGAGCGCCTGGCCGATGGGCGCTGACTTAAGCCGGCTCGACTCGTATTTGATGGTTCCCATATCGGCCCTATTGTCGATGTTGAGCCCTGGGCGGTTGTTTGGGTTGTTTAGCGTCGTCGGTGTGGCTTTGAGTGCGCTCGCCGCCCAGCAGTTCGCCCGGGTCGTCGGTGCTCGCAGCCCTTGGACGGCATTGGCTGGGCTTGGGTTTGGCTTTTCGGGTATGGCGGCGACCGCTTTGCTTGAGGGTCATATTTATCAAATATTCAACCCTTGGCTGCCCTGGTTTGGCGCGGCCTTATGGCGTGCAACAAGCCCACAATCCAAGGATCGCCAAGCCTGGTTGGCCGTATTTTTATTTGCGCTTTGTTGGCTCACTTCAGCCTACGTGGGCGTGATGGCGCTCGGTTTGGCTGTGGTCATCATCATGTTTTCATCCCGTCGGCGATGGGGCCTGGTCGCCGGTATGGGCGCGGTGATTCTCACCTACGCTTTTTGGTACACCCGTGGAACCGCTATCGCCCGAGAGGCGTTGGGGGGCTTCAACCCGGTGTCTTCCCACTTGGCCAGCTGGCTCGCTGCCACCCCAGAAATGGACCGCATGGAGCACGCTGTCGGTCCGGTTTTGTATGGCTGGATGCTGGGGCTAGTCTTGTTGGCTGGAGCCACCCTGGGTCGTGGGCGTTGGCGGGCGCTGGCCTTGGCGGGTGTGGGTGGCGCTGTGTTGAGCCTATTTCCAGGCTTTGCTGCCAGCCCAGAGCTTGTGCTCTTGCCGATAAACCTGGACTGGATCAGTGGCCCCATCAGCGGAATGTTGCGCTTTCCACTTCGTTTTGCATGGCTTTGGTCCTTGTGCGGCGGGGTGGTGGCAGCCCTCGTGGCTACCCGTTTGGCGCCGCGATGGGGGCGTTTGGGTCATCTCATATTGTTCGTCGCGCTCGCAGAGGCCTTCATCCGAGTCGCACCGCTTCATCGCACAGAACAGCGTTATATCAGCGCTCCCACATCCATTGGCCAAAGTACCGGAGCGATGCTTGAGCTGCTCCCCTTCGTGGCCGATAACGGCGCCGACCGTCAACGATGGATGGCTGCCTCGAGCTGTATCGAACAGTTGGCTCACAACCGAGGTATCGCCGAGGATTGCCTGCATGCCCGCCCCCGGCAGTTGCGAGCCCGGTTGAACGCTTGGCTTCAAGACAGGCTTCATCGCAAAGACACGACTGGGGTCTCAGATACCTTGTCATCTCTGGGTTTTTCGCAGATATTACTTCGGTCCAATCGCTTTACTGAAGCCCAAACAGCACGCCTGACCTCGGCCTTGGAGCGCATCGATTCCAAGCCGATATCGGTGGCAGAGGCTGGTGTATACGGTCGACTCTTTAAGGTTCGGTCCAAAGTTAAGCGTGATGTCACCGCTGGGTTGTCCCAACTCAACACACCGCTTCAGCCACAAGTGTTTCGCCGAAGTTGGACAAACCCGGTGCATCATGGGCGATTTAATGGTCGCGTTGCTTTGGGGACTGTCGCGACCATCGCCTTTGCGCTCGGTTTTGCGATGAGGCGACGGTGGGGCGCTTAATTTGGTCGATACTGCGGCCTCTTTTGGTGGTGCTCGGCCTGATTATTGGCCTGCTCGCAGTGCATTTGATGGTTTTCGAGACCAGGCCTGTCCCGCTCACGCCGCTGATGGTCATCCGCGCTGTTCAAGGGGAGGGTATCGATCAACGGTGGGTTGGGATCGATGAGATGAGTCCGGGGCTTGCCCGTGCGGTGATCGCTTCAGAGGACAACCGTTTTTGTGAGCACGATGGCATCGATTGGAACGCCGTTTCCGAGGTGGTGTCCGAGTATAAATCCCATGGACATTTGCGGGGTGCGAGCACAATTTCCATGCAAACGGTTAAAAATCTCTACCTTTGGCCGGGCCGTAGCGTGTTTCGCAAAGCTTTTGAGGTGGTCTTGGTTCAGGTGTTGGAGAGGGCCTGGTCCAAGAAGAGAATCATGGAGGTATATCTTAATATTGTGGAGTTAGGTCCTGGTGTTTACGGTGTAGAGGCCGCGTCTCAGCACCATTTTGGATTGACCGCTCGACGTCTTAAGCCTGCCCAGGCAGCGGCCCTTGCAGCGATATTGCCAGCACCCCGCCGCCGAGACCCCTCCCAAAAAAATCGTGCAATGGGCAAGCGGGTCTCTCGAATCTTGATGGGTGTGAAAAGCCTGGGTCCACTGTTGGACTGCGTGCCCCCCGAGGCCGTCAGGCCTAAACGCTCCCGAAGCCCAAGCCCCTCAGCGGATGGCTTTCCTGTCCATCTCGAGGCGGAAAATGACAAAAGCGAGGACCAAGCCACTCCAAATAAGCCACGGCATCGCAAACTCAAGAAAGGGCGCGCCAAGCGTCGGCGCCGTTCCCGCTGAGTACTCGGCGAAAGTTCCGATGTGGGCGGTCCGAGGCGCGGTGATTGCAGTAAACACGCCCAATAAGGCGGCCACACCGGCAATCACTCGGGGGTGGGATGCGCCGATTCTGGTGCCGAGGTAGCCGGCCAAAATGACGAGGGCCCCAAATACGGCGAAGGAACCGATGGGCAGGGTGGCAGCCTCGACGAAGTACTGGCAATCCCAGTCGGGGTATTTTTCTAAAAAGGCAAGCCCAGGTACGGCCACACCGGCGGTGGCGTAAAGCAGAGGAAGCTCAGGCCGTCGGCCCTTGTAGTGCCAAGTCAACGCACCCGCTGCGACAAAAGAAAATGGAATATCAAAGCCAACCATGCTTAAAAGGTACCATCTCATTCGGAGACTATTTTGGCCTCGCTTTCACCCATCGCGCTGACCCAAACTGAGCAGCGACTGCTTGTTGCTTTGGTGGAGGCCACTGTTCCCGCGGGACACCGGCTGAAGGTCGAGGCTTCTCCAGAGCATCTCGCGCGCAGCGTGGGGCTTATGCTCGCGAGCATGCCATGGCTGGAACGGTGGGGTGTACGCGCATTATTCTTTGTTTTGGAGTTTTCGGCTCTATTTTTGGCATCGGGTCGATTTAGCCATTTGGGGCCTAGGCCTCGTGATGCGCAGCTGAAGGCCTTGGTGGAGAGCGAGGTGTCTTGGGTGCGGCTATGTTCGCGGCTTGTGCTTACGGTTGTGAAGCCCGCGCACTTTTCTCGGCGGCGTGTTCAGGCGGCGATGGGCTACCCCTCGGGTGCTCTCGATGGGGTTTCGGCTCAAAAAACCGAAGCTTTGCCACAGGCGCAGGTGTTCGAACGGCTTTCAGGCGACGCCGAAGTTCGGTGTCAGGTTGTGGTCATCGGCTCGGGGGCTGGGGGTGGAGTTGTCGCGGCTGAGTTGGCGGAGCTTGGTGTGGATGTGGTGATCATAGAGGCCGGAAATACAGTGGACGTATCGGCTTTAGGGCGCGACCCGTCATCGGTTTTGCGAAGCCTGTACTTGGATGGTGCGACCACCATGGCTTTTGGTCGACCTTCGATACCCTTGCCCTTGGGTCGCTCTGTTGGCGGCACCACCACCATCAATTCCGGTACTTGTTTCCGAACGCCAAAAGCGGTGCTAGACCGGTGGGATGTGTTGGGTCTAAATATCGATCGTGGCCAACTTAACGATTGCTTTTCGAAGGTGGAAAAGCGGCTGAGCGTCAAGGCTGTGCCCAGTCATTTATTGGGTGGATCCAGTACTGTGGTGGCCCGTGGAGCAGCGGCTTTGGGCTTGGAGCACGGACCGCTTCACCGCAATATTCGGGACTGCAAACGCAGCGCAGTCTGTGCTTTTGGCTGTCCGACGAATGCCAAGCAGAGCGTGAATATTAGCTATATTCCTTGGGCGCTTCAGGCCGGGGCACGCTTGTATCCAGGGGTCAGGGCCAAAACCTTGTTGAGGCAGGATGGTCGGGCGGCAGGTGTGGTGTGTCGAACCGATACCGGCCACACTTTGACCGTCCGCGCCGATGTGGTGGTGAGCGCTTGTGGGGCCATCTCTGGGGTCCCATTTTTGCACGGGCTCGGGCTTCGAAATCGAAACCTCGGCCGCCATTTGACCATTCACCCTGGCATTAAGGTTGTCGCCGAAATGCCCGAGGTGGTCAATGGGTGGGAGGACACCCCACAGGGCTATGGCATCTCGGGCTTCCAGGATGAGGGATTGATGTTTGAGGGTACTTTTGTCCCGCCAGAGTATGCGGCCATCGCTTTTCCGTTTGTGGGGAGAGCCTTCACTGAGGTGATGGAGGCCTACCCGCATCTGGCGATGTTTGGCTTTATGGTGGCGGATAAGCCTGTGGGTCGTGTGTACACGGTGCCCGGCGGCCGCCCATTTATCTGTTATTCGCTTCATCCTCAGGATAAAGCCAAGGTTCAGCGGGGTTTGGGCGTGTTGGCCGAGGTATTTTTTGCAGCTGGTGCAGAGCGTATTTTTCTACCGATCGCAGGCCGAGAACAACAGCAAAGTCTGGCGTCAGCCCAAGCGGCGATCGGCACACTGTCCGACCCAATGGCCTTGGAGATGGCGGCGTTTCATCCTTTAGGGACTTCAGGCATGGCGATCAGTTCGCGGCTTGGAGTGGTCGATCGAGACCTCGAAACTTGGGAGGTCCCGGGCCTATATGTGGTGGACGGTGGTGTGGTCCCCACCTCACTTGGGGTCAACCCACAGATTACGATCATGGGCTTGGCCACCCGTGCCGCCCAAACGATCAGCTTGCGCTTTCGCTAAGCCCCGAAGGCTGGCAAGTGCTGATAAGCTCAGTTTATGAAGGCACACCTGCTCCCAAGCCCCATGACGGGCGTAAAGCTTAGCCCTGTTACCGTCGCCATTCAGGCGGTGGTATCGTTGGTCATTTGTGCCCCAGCCTTGTTTCATTTCGGGCTGGCGCTTCCAGGTGCTTCGGGGGGGGCCGACTTACCAGGGACGGTCAACCTTCACTGGTTGGTTGCGAAAGATGGTCTGGCCGGTCTTACTCGTTCTACTGCGCTGATGTACCCGGCCGAAATCGACCGCATTGTGCTCGATGGTTTCCCTCTCGATGGGCTAATATCTTGGCCTTTTACCGCGGTTTTGGGTTGGCCTGGTGGTTTCACAGTGTTTGTTGCGCTGTGTTTGTTTTCGATGGGTTGCGCCAGTGCGTGGATGGCCAAGATTTGGTGGTCCAGTCCGGTGGCGGCAGCCGTGGCTGGTCTTGTGGCCCAGTGCAATCCATTTTTGATTCGAGAGATCGCCGATGGCCGGGTCACCCAACTTTTTGGCGCAATATTTCTGCCTTTAACCTTGGTTTTTCTTTGGCGTTGCATCAAAAGTACAAGCCCTAAGCACGCCGTTATCGCTGGGCTAATGATGGGCTTAGGAACCTTGGCATATTGGTATTACGGGGTCTTTTTTGTGCTCTCCGGGCTCTTGATGCTGGCCCTCGCTCGCCCCTTAAGTTTAAATATTTGGGGCACGGTCAGCATCGTTGGCTTGGCTGTGGTGGCTGTGGTGGCTTGGCCGATAGCCCACACGATCTCATCTTTGAATGATGTACCGGGAATGGCCACGGCTTGGGGTGACCTGGTCGTACACGGCGGGCATCAAGTCTCGTTGACGCAAATCCTAGAGCACCGTGACCTGGGCAGCAGTGTGGTGGCTGGCCGGGTGGTCGCGGCACAGGTTTTGGTCTTGGTTTTGATGGTGGTCGGTGTGGCGTCGAGTGAACGACATCAGTGGATTTTCCCGCTTTTTCTCGGGATAATGGCCCTGTTGTTCGCCGCTGGCCCCAATGTGTCGATTTTGGGTTTGTTTGAGTTGCCAGGGCCCTTTCGTCTCTTTCAGTCGGCCCCATTTTTACGGCGTTTATGGTGGCCTGACCGGGCATTGGTGATGTTGGTTCCGGCGGTATCTTTGTTGGTTGGTGGAGGGGGTGCGGCTTTGGCTGCCCGATATCGGGGTATCGGTGACCTAAAGCTGAGCCTTGGGCTTTGTGTTGTGCTTTTGGCTGAGGCCTTTGTGGTCATCCCGGGCTTACCGATGCCCACAACCTGGGGGGGCGGCACCCAAGCGAGTGCGGTGCTGTCTCGCGGGACCGGGCCAGTTTTAATCTTGCCGATGGGCTCAGGGAGTCAGCAGCCCGACACCCGGATGTTGATCGATCAAGTTCATCATGGTCGTGCTCTGGTAAACGGCCCCATGACCCCAGGGGTAAGCGCTGCGCCGGCCGTTTTTAGTTTGTTCGGTCAAACCCCTGGTATGGCGGCCTTGATTGCCTGCGAAACGACAACATCAATTCCACGGTCCTCACCTGATTATTCCGCCATGAGCGATGTGGGCATCAACACGGTGTATCTGGAGTTGAGTCGCGCCGAGGCGATGCCCATGGGCGTGTCCCGCTACACAGACTGCGTGACGGCACTTTTGGGTCTACCCGTATCAGAGGAGGGTCCTTTTCAGGTTTACGCTGTGCCTTATTGACGGTGTCGCCCCAAATATCGTCGGTGATCCGGGTTCGGCCGGCCAAAGTCCTCAGGGATTTCCCGGGTCGCTGTAGCCATGTTTAGGGCAAGCTGGGCGTTGGCGTGGCCTGGGTAGGGATCCAGATCATCAACGACCCCAAAGCTTTTAATGCGCTCTACCCAGGGCAGCGGATTATCCTTTGGGTGGGTTGCACACCTAGGGACACCAGGCTCCAGGAAGGGTCACGATGTTGTTGCTCTCATCACATTCCCGCACCGTTTCGATGCCATCATCATCGTCGACGACAATCGCCAAACCTTCGGGGCCTAAGCGATCTGGAGTGAGAAAAATTTCGATTAAGTCCGAGGTTTCACCTGGATAAATAGGTGGGCTGATATGCAGCGTTTCCAATACAGTCCATATGGGTTCTGTTGGACGATACACGGTTATTTTCATATCGTGTCTCAGGGTCGCGGTGCCTTTATTGCCCAAGCGCAGCGCCAAAATCAAGTGGCCATCGTCACACTCGTAGGGGCAAAACTCGGCCAAGGGCACCGCATCGGGGGCGTTGGTGCCATAAACTGGGTTTAAATCGCCAGAACGAAAGTTGTTGTGCAGGGGCCAGTTGGGTTCAGGGATGGTCGGGATGGACAGGTCGTCATTGATGTTGACGATATTGTAAGCGTGTTGGTTCCAACTGGTGCGCCCGCCCAGCCAAGAGCCGTCGTTGCTGCCGATAACGTAAAGCCCTTCACGCTCAATGCCGTGGTGTCCGCCACCGTTGGGCACCAATATTTCAGGTGCACCATCGTTGTCTACATCGACGACCAAGGGGAACTCATGGAGGGTGCGTGAGGTGTGGCCGGGGTCCGATAAGCGAACATCGCCGGTGAGCCCATCGAAGACCCATAGGTGGGTTTCATCGGCATAGACCACCTCTGGTCGTCCGTCGCCCTCAAAGTCAAATACGGTAGAACCCGTGGCGTGAGAGGAGGCGTCGATGACCTCGGCGGACCACAGCATCGTTCCGTCAGGTTCATAAACGGCGTAGTGTGTGGCAGTGGCGATGCCGATCTCAGGTGAACCGTCGGCATCGAAGTCAGCGATGGTTGGCGGACCGCCCGTGCCCTCGCCTGGCAGTATCCATGTTGCAGAGACGCTGCAAAACCGGTCCATGACCGCGGCTTGGTTATTGCCGACCACCACCACATTGCCCATGCCATCACCATTGAGATCGGCCACGGCGGTAAAGCCGTCGGCTGCAGCGTCCTCGCGGGTGCAGATGACAGAGGCGTCGGGGGCGTAAATCGTGGAGCCTGCCAATATTTCTTGAACGCCATCGCCATCCAGGTCGCTGATGGCAGAGATCATGCCAATCTCGGGGTATGCGTTCGACGATCCGACCCCGGCCTCGCCGATGGCCTCTAAAGCACCCGTGGCCCCATCAAAGATATAAGGGCCGACGACGATCTCTACATCACCATCGCCCTCGAGGTCGGCCAAAGCGGGGGTGTGACCACCACAGGCGATGCTGGTGTCGCTAATCCAGTGGATGGTGCCGTCTATATCGAGGGCGATCAAATGACACTGGAGCATGGGCGCGCCGCTTTCAGTGGGTGGCGGCGGCGGTCCGACGGGGTGGTCTGTGTCTTCATCGGGTGGCCCGCCGTCGCCTTCACCGTCTGGCGGGGCGCCATTGACCCACTCCATCAAGGTGACGATGTCGGGATGGCCATCATGGGTCACATCCCCAAGGGCGATGCCCGCATAGCGATAAGGGAAATATTGATCGCCGGATTCATCGTCGACATACCGTTCCATGATGATGCCGTTGTCGGTCCCATCCCCGTTTACCCAGCGCAAAATACCGTGGGCGCTGTCTTCTGAGCCCCCGTCATCGAAGGTGGCGATGATATCGGGGGTGTCGAGGTCATCGATCAAGCCATCGCCGTTGTCGTCGGTGAGCTGCCCCACAGCAGGAGCGGTAATGACTTGAGCGTATTCTGGATAGCCCTCAAGGACGGTGATCGACCATTCTGTGCGCACATCCATGGTGCCGGTCACGGGGTCAGTCGTGCAGCTTTCATCGATAAGGAGGGTGTCATCGATGGTGATTGCTTCGCAGAATTCCGGCTCCGGCTCTGGGGGTGGGCCGGTGTCTGGCGGTGGTGGGTCGGGAGGGCCGGGATCGCCGGGATCGCCGGAGTCGGGCGGCGGAACATCTGGATTCAGAGGGCCGGAGTCGGGCGGTGGCGGCGGTGCTGCGGTGTCGTCTAAGCTCGTGCTCGTGGCGGAGTCTGTACCGTCGCTGCCAGGACCGTGGTCTCGACTACCCTCGCTGAGCTTGTATTCAACACAGTGGCTCAAAAAAATCAGCAGTGGTAGTTTTTTAAGCATTTGTCTGTGCGGAGTTTACTCGATGTATCCTAAAGCTTGAAGCATTTTCCGCTCGGCATCGCTGAGTTCTTCGTCGCTGGTGGCATCGATTTCTTCATTCTGTTTTTCATTTTTCGAAGCGCGCTTGTGTTTGCCGGGTAGGCGATCGAATTGATGACCCAGATCAGCCAAGGCCAAGCGTTCTGCCTCGGGGATCCACTTTTTCATTTCATTCATGAGTGCCAAGACGATGGCTTTGGGTGCTTTACGAGATTTAATCAGGTTTTTTAGCTCTTTAGGGTCTTTTTTGAGATTATAAAGCTCCCATTTACCCCCACCTTTTTTGGGGCTTAAAATTAGCTTCCATTCCGGTGTTCGCACCCCACGAAGCTTGCCTGTGACCCCCTTGATGTACCGCCGCTTATTGGACTTAAAATAGGAGATATCGGTTTCGATAAAGGCCGGACCTGCACGGTGAGTGCTGAGGTCGACCCCATCCATCTTGGGTGTGTCCACCCCGGTGAGGGCGAGCAGGGTCGGCATGACATCGATGCTGCGGACTTGATCTTTTACCACCGCACCGGCTTGAAGTTGCCCGGGTGCTTTGATGAACAAGGGGATCGCCATGGACGGTTCGTATAAAAATTCACCGTGGTGGTACCAGTAATTGTGCTCACCCAGAGAGTGGCCGTGGTCGGCGGTGAAGACCACAATGGTGTTGTCTGCAATACCCATCTCGTCGAGTGAAGCGAGCAGCCGGCCCACTTGGTCGGTGTTGTAGGTGACCTCCTTTCGGTACAGCGCACAAGCCTTGTTGTTGTCTGACTTCTTCAAAGGGTTTTTGAACATCATTTTACCCCGAGAGACCTTTTTGACCTTTCTGATGTTGTTCACCTTGCATTCACCATTTTCACCCGGTGGTCGGTAGGGCCAGTGAGGGTCGAAATAATGGACGTAGCCATAGAAGGGTTGGGGTACGTTTTGCATCCAGTCGATGGCGGCATCTGTGGCCACGGCGGCGTTGGTGTTGCCGTCGAATGGACGTATTCGTTTGGTGGTGAAGGTATCGATGGCCATCACCCAGCCGCTCAACCTCGCCACACCCCAAGCCCGTTCCAGCTCAAAAAATGAATGAAATTGATCGAAGCCTTGTTCAAAGCCGCGCCCCCGCATGACCCACCCATTGTGGACAAATGCTGCGGTAGAGTAGCCGGCGGCTTTGAGGGTCTCTGCCAGGGTTTGCTCCTCTGCCCTGAGGGAATCTTTGAGCACACGAACCCCATTCGAGACGGGGTATTTTCCGGTCTGAAAAGCAGCGACAGATTGGGTGGTTTTGGGGATGACGGTAATGGCGTCGGCGTAGCGGGTTCCTTCTTCGCTCAACCGTTGTAGACCCGGTGTGGGCGTGGCCTCCCCATAGGGCTGGACATGGTCTTGGCGAAGGGTGTCGACGAGTACAAAAAGAACATTGGGTTTGTCTGAATGACCGGTGTTCAGTCCGGTTTTTTGGACGAAAAGGCCGGCAAGCCCCACCACCGCCACAAGACCGGCGCCCATATAGACTTTTCCACTGACCCGGCGTCCATCGATGATTAGTCCGGCCAGTAGTGTTGCGATGGCCCCCGGCAGTAAAAAGCAGAGCTGTTCATCGATTGCGGTGGTGTAAACCGGCACCCGACCCCACAGCCCCGGTGTGGCCAAAGCGATCGCCAGCAGACTGAGTGCCCAAGGCCAGAGGCGGCTCAAGCCAATGGAGACGATGATCAGACCGATGGCCATATAGCTGGCGGTCTCAAAACGATCCTCTCCCACATATCGGGCCCCGTAAACCAATGCAGCGTAGATGACAGGCGTGAGTATGGTGCAGCGTTTAAGGATGGCACCCAGCAGGGTGAAAAGCCCCATATTGATGACTATAATCCACAAGCCATAGCCGACGCCCAGGGCCACCCGCCATCCTCTAGGGTCGCTCATCAGCCAGTCCCAACGCACGATGGCGATGGCCTCGTACAGTCCGACCAAAGCACCCAGTTTTAAAATTTTGTGCATATTTAGCATCCGGTCCATCCTCGAACAGCGTCTATGAAGGGTTCTCCGTATTTAGCAACCCGTTTTGGGCCCATGCCGTGAACGTCCTCGAGGGCTTCTAGGCATGTCGGTCGTGCGGCTGCGATACCGACGAGTGTACGGTTTGAGGCCACCACATATGCGGGTACATCAGCGGCCTTGGCAAGACCAAAGCGAACCGTCCTGAGTTTAGCCAGAAGGTCTTCGTCGATGACCCCATCGTGGCCTTCGCTCACATCGATGTGTGCCACCACCCGAGCGGCAACAGCGGGCAGAGACAAAACGACATCGGTGACCTCGCCGTACATCACCTCGCGACCGAGAGCAGAGAGCCCAAGATTTTTCCATGTCCGGGTGGCTCCACGAACACTCTTGGAGGTGAGCTCGACCGTGATCAAGCCCCCAGACTCCATGGCACCCAAAATGCTCTCGATTTTTGCGGTGGATGTGCCCCGAAGCAAGCCCCAAGTGCTGAGCTGATCGAAGTCCCACGCCCGAACGGATTTATCACGAGAGCCGGTGACCACCTTGGCGATCAGTGTGGTGGAGAAGGGTCGCCCCATGCGGGCCATACAGGAGAGAATCTTGCGAATCATCTCAAGCTGAGGTGGGGTCAAGGGTTTGAGTTCGTCGATAAGTGGACGGTTGGCATCGCAGCCTGTGCACCGTCCACATCTAGCCCAGCTTGGGGTCTCGCCAAAATAGCGAAGCACCGCCAGGCGTTGACAGGGGGCTGTGCCATAGGCGACCATTTTTTCAAGCTGTGAAAAGGCGTGGTGCCGGCTTTTATTCATCTCGGCTTCGGTCAAGGTCAGCGCACGGTTGGGGTCGGTGAGCGAGATGCCGTAAAGGATGTCTCCGCTATTTGGGTTTCGGCTGGTGGCCCGATCGGTCAAGCCAAACCGCCGGAGCACGCTCAGGCAACTTTGTACCTGGCGCTCATCGATGCCCGTGTGTCGTCCGATTTCGTGGGCCTGCCACCACACTGGATTTTCTTGGGTGCTGAGCAAAGCATCGTAAACCCGGTGAACATCCGCAGCGGGCGGGTGAGCGTTTTGAATGAAGAATTCTTGGAGTTGTCGATCGGCGCTGCGGTACATCAAGATGGCGGTCGCTGGCTTGCCGTCTCGTCCGGCCCGCCCGACCTCTTGGTAATAAGCCTCGATGGTGCCCGGCATATCAAAGTGAACGATGGTGCGGATATCGGCCTTGTCGACCCCCATACCAAAGGCGTTTGTGGCGACGACGACGGGCAATCGCCCCTGGATAAAGTCTTCTTGGACCCTTTTGCGTTGAGCGTGGGTTTTGCCTGCGTGGTAGGCCTCGGTGGCGAATCCTTTGGACGAGAGCAGGTCGGTGACCTCGTCGACATGGCGGCGCGTCGCACAGTAAACCAAGGCTGGGAGGGCGCTGATAAGCCCAGGGAGCATGGTAAGTTTGGCTTTTGGTGATCGTGTGGTGGCCACCTCCAAGCGCAAGTTTTCCCGATCGAATCCAGTGATAAACCGCCGGGCGTCAGGCAAGCCCAACTGAGCGAGAATATCGTCGGCCACCGCTGGGGTGGCGGTGGCGGTGAGGGCGATGGTGGGCACATCTCCCAAGCTTTTTCGAACGGCGCCCAGTCTGAGATAGTCGGGTCTAAAATCGTGGCCCCATTGGCTGATACAGTGGGCCTCATCGATCGCCAAAAGACGGACATCTGTGCGACTGAGGTCGGCTAAAAATGCATCGTTAAAGCGCTCAGGTGCCACATAGACCAGATGATATTCACCCCTGATCATGGCCGCAGTGCGGTGTTTCCGCTCCTCCCAGGACAAGGTTGAGTTGATCTCCGTGGCGGCGATTCCTTTGGCGACTAAGGCATCGACTTGGTCTTTCATTAATGCGATCAAGGGCGAGACCACGAGGGTGGTTCCCCCCCGAGCCAAGGCGGGAAGCTGGTAGCACAGCGATTTACCGTGACCGGTGGGCATCACCACCAAGCCAGGCTTACCCGCGCACACATGCTCCATCACAGCCCGTTGCCCTGGCCGAAAGCTGGGGTGGCCAAAATGCTTGAGGAGCAGTTGTTCTAAGTTCATGGTGCTCGGCTTATTCCAATTTCCATGCCCGTGCTGTCCAACATTCGGACAGTAAGTGTCCGTTTTTTAGGACGCGCAGTCTATTTTTCGGCAGCTTCGGCAGCTTCGGCAGCTTCGGCAGCCTCTCTGGCCGTGACTGTCGGTGATTTCCATTCCAGCCACCACCCCTCGGCATTGCGATACCATTTTTGCTCGAAGGTCTCTTTCTTAAGCACCTGTTCGGGCATGGTATAGGCCTGCATGGCCACGGTGATGTAGGCGTATCGCAGGATAAGGCTTTTTGGGTCGTCGACCGCTTTGACATCGACCCGGATAATCTTTGCATCCATCACCCGCTGGCCTTCGAGCTTGGCTTCAAGCCACTGCCCAAACTCCATGCGATCGTTTGAGTCTTCGATGAAATTGGCCGCCTTGTCCGTGTCACTCCATCGCACACCCTCCCAGTAAAGGGTGGCCGAACGCTGAAGCATTTCAAAGTCCTTGGCTTCTTTCTTGGGATTCGTACGGCGTTTCCGTTTTTTTGCCGCCCGCTTATCAGCCGAGGACAAGCTTTCTGCCGATGCCTCCGAGGGCGGGCCGGCTTGGGCAGAAAATGGGCCCAAAAGAGCAGGTATCAGCAGCAGGAAAAAAACTTTCATGAACCCAAGGTATCTGACCCAGCAGTCCGCTACAATACCGATCATGATGTCATGTCTTTTCATGTTGTTTTTGGGCTCCTTTTTGGGTGGCTGTGCCCACCGTGCTTTGATTGAAAGCGATCCACCGGGTGCAAGTATTCGCGTGGGCCACAAAACCGTGGGCGTGACGCCCGCTGAAATCAAGGTCAAATGGGTGCCCTTTAAGTCTATTCCCGTGACCGTTCATATGCCGGGGCGGCGCCAGGTCGAGTTGGACTTGTCCAGTGATTTGGGCCTGATGCGCTTGGGTTGGCAAGCCTTGACCTTTCAAACAGGCGTACTCACGGGTAAAGTGCCTCGGTCCACCCACAGGGCCCTCTTTGTTCGACCCCATGGTTTTGTGGGTACATGGAATGCGGATGATGTTAAATAACCAGGTTTAACCTGGGTTTAGCGCAAACCACGACAGCATATTTAATGGTGCTTCGTCGATGTATTCAGGGTGCCATTGTATCCCAACACAGCACCGTAAAGCGGGGTGCTCGATCGCTTCGATGACCCCGTCTGGCGCCCGGGCGGTCACAGTGAAACAGCCCGGGTCATTCACCGCCTGATGGTGGGTGGAGTTCACCCTAACAATGCTGCATCCATAGGCTTTTCGCAGCAGTCCAGTCTCGATAGAAATCGGGTGCCAGGCGACCGAAGGCATAGAGGATTGTTCATGTTCGAGGGCGTGGGGCAAATCTGTCTTGATGTCTTGGTGCAAGCTGCCCCCACCCGCCACCGCCAAGGCTTGCATGCCACCACATATGCCCAAGACGGGGAGATCATTTTGAATGGCTGCCCGGGCCAACTCCAACTCCAAATTGGTGCGCTTTGCGTCCACATTGTCCAGGCGCGCTGTGACGGTTTGTCCGTATTCTGCCGGGTGAATATCGAAATGTCCCCCGGTGATTACAAGCCCGTGGCAATTCGCCACCACCCAGGCCACGATGGCCTCGCAGTCGTGGGAGCCAGGCGGAAGGATAATGGTGTGGGCACCGCTGCGTCGCAGTATCTCCAATATCGCTTCGCTAAGGTGAACCCTGGCAGGTGTGGGCCGAAGTCGTCCGTGTTCATTGGTGCCCGTCGCCTCGATGGCGGCTGAACGGTCTGCAGTCACGGCGATAATGCGGGTCATGGTGGCCAGCCTACTCGATAAAGCAGAGCCCTTGGTTAACGATCTCGATGTCATCGTAAGTGAGTCGCCAGAAGTAATCTTCACCCGACATTCCACGGGGCATGATTGGGTCTACGGGTTCTGCATATGGATTATCGTCACCGTCGAGGGCGATGGAGCTATCCCAGATCGAGTCACCGCCGTCGGGGCTGACGACTGAGTGAGAGTTAAAGCTCCATCGGCGCCATTCGGTGGTACCGGCGGCTCGGGTGAGGTTGGTGTCAAAGCCAACGCCCAAGACCAACTGCTCGGCGAAGACCCCGTGGTTGCCCGCCAACGCGCTCAAGGTGCAGCTCATCGAGTGGCAGTACAAGCTCAAGCCGGCGCGTCGGTCCAAAAACCCAGAGAGTTGGGCGGTGATTGAAGTCCAATAAATATAGGGGCCTTCGAAGTCTGTATAGGTGGGAACACTTGGGTC